>Ga0255086_1000159_pt1 | contig 24025 bp, 19 predicted proteins | sample Colum_Cont_RepC__FD_188438 | JGI IMG/M metagenome (GOLD analysis project Ga0255086, IMG submission 188438) | Freshwater microbial communities from Columbia River, Oregon, United States - Colum_Cont_RepC_8d | ecosystem: Environmental > Aquatic > Freshwater > River | place: USA: Oregon | collected... | reverse complement strand
GTACATAATCCAGATTTTTATCAGGCTATGCTTCTATTGGCATGTTCTTGCGTAATATTATCCAAATTGTGATATTCTGGGTTTACGGAACGGGCTCTAAGTAAGATGCATCTGATTCGTCGGACATTAATCCTTGGAGATCGTTTTCATAATCACAGCTTTAAAGATCAACCCACTGAAACTCAGGGTCGAACCTAAATCCTTAATCAAATGACCTCTCTCGGTATGTAGCTCTCTCGTAAAATCTCCTCATTAATGCAGGGGTTAAGCTAGCTGAAACTGCAGACTTTATTTACGCAAAAATGCGAGTAATTCCTCTAAGTTTGTATTTTCTTGGATAAATTTTTGATAGGCCCACTTCTAGTCCTAAGATAAAACACTGGGGTCATAAAAAAATACTCAACTTTAAGGAACACCTAGTCGATAACCAGATGAGTGACCATGCATGAGAAGATTAATGAATCCAAGACTTAGACCACAAATTCTAATCTCTATGATCTTTTCTGGAGTTATTTTAGTTACTCTGCCTTCATGCGCAAAAATTCTATATCCAGCTGAAAGTATCCCAGCTGAAGATTTTCCAGATGAAGACACACCATCTGTAGTGACTCATGCAGCCATCGGTGACAATCACGCCTGCGCAATTCTCTCCAATGGCTTATTGAGTTGCTGGGGAAGTAACAGAAGTGGACAACTCGGCGATGGCACAACCACTGAGGAACTCTCTCCGCAGATCACTGATGAGGCTACAGAGTATTCCTATGTCAGTCTAAACACATCTATAGATGAAGACGAAGATCACACATGTGCGATCACTTCTGAGGGGGCACTTAAATGCTGGGGAGAAAACTCTTTTGGACAACTCGGCATAGGGAGCTCAATTACGCAGTTAGAGCCAACTCTTGTTGACCCTTCATCAACCTATAAAGAAGTTGCAGTAGGAGGAAACCCTCACACCTGCGCCATCACAACCGAGGGTATCCTGAAGTGCTGGGGACACAATGACTACGGACAATTAGGCAATAATAATTTTTCAGATCAAAACACACCTCAAATCATTGATTCAGGAGTGACCTATTCATCGATAGCTACCGGCCAATACCACACCTGTGGAATTACCTCCTCAGGAGCTCTCAAGTGTTGGGGGAATAACACAGATGGGCAACTGGGAGACGGTAGTCTCGTCTATAAATTATCCCCTACGCCAGTCTATGGAGGAGGCATCTACTCAGCTGTTGCGCTGGGAGCATGGCATACATGCGCAATCAATCAAACAGGTGAGTTGTATTGCTGGGGAGATAACTCAAGTGGTCAGCTTGGAAATGAGTCTAATAGTCCTACGATCATCCCTCAACCCATTGATCCAACCGAGCGGTATAGGGAGATCGCACTAGGCTATACACACACTTGCGGTATCACCATTTCAGGCACCCTCAAATGCTGGGGAGACAATACCTTCGGACAGCTTGGCGACGGAACAACGACGGACAGAAATAAGCCTGTCACGATCGATGCAAATACAACCTACACCTCAGTTTTTTCATCTTCTTCTTCAGACAGCACTTGTGCAATTACTTCTGAAGATGAGTTTAAGTGCTGGGGATCAAACCTTAATGGACAACTCGGCGATGGCACCTCGTTATTTACTCTTTATAGTGACACCCCTATGCTGGTAGATAGTGCAACTACTTATCAAGTGGTGTCTTCTGGAGCTCAACACACCTGTGCAAAAACCACTTCAGGCAAAATCAGATGCTGGGGATCGAACTTATACGGCCAGCTCGGCGATGGAACTCATAATCTAAGCAACACTCCAATTAATATTGATTCAAGCACCACTTACTTGAACATAGAAGTTGGATACACTTATACGTGTGGACTCACCCTAAGTGGGGAGATTAAATGTTGGGGCAGTAATAGCTCCGGGCAATTAGGCGATGGTACACAAACAGATCAACTCAGCCCTCAAGTAATCCCATCAGTATCTTATGGCCTAACTACCTATTTTTCATCACTAAGTGTAGGATACCTGCACACCTGCGGTATCTGGACTGACACAACTACTCCAGAAACAGAACTCAAATGTTGGGGAGATAATACTTCTGACCAACTTACCAGTTTAGCTGGTGACCCCCAAAAAATACCAATAACCATAGACTCAGGAACTGAATACACCCAAGTTTCAGCAGGCTGGGATCACACTTGTGGAATTACAAAAGATGAACAGCTCAAATGCTGGGGCAGAAATTTAGAGGGACAACTAGGGGACAATAGTCTGACGAATCGCGAAACACCAGTGACCATCGGGAGCGATAAATATTTATCAGTTTCATCAGGCTATGACCACACTTGTGCAATTCAAACTGACAATAAGCTTTATTGTTGGGGTGAAAATTACGCAGGTCAACTCGGAGATAACACTATAACTATGATTTCATCTCCTCATCCCGTAGATCCTGATACCGAATATAGTATGGTGACAACTGGAAAATATCACACATGTGGAATCACCACTTTAGGTGTACTTAAGTGTTGGGGACTTAATCTATTTGGAACCTTAGGTGATGGGACTACAACTCCTCGCACCTCACCTACTGTGATAGACTCAGGAATTCTTTATCACTATGTAGATGCAGGACCATATAATACCTGTGGAATTACAACAATTGGTCACAAGCTCAAGTGTTGGGGAACAAATTACTTTGGACAAATTGGAGATGGAGGAGAAATCTCTCTCAAACTCACACCTAACTTAGTTGAGTTTAATTTTTAGGATGACCCAAAAATTCTTATTTCATGAATATTTTTTTAATTCGATAGTGATGATCAGTAATCGCTCCAGGACAATAAGAACTCTGCATCCATAACTAAGTTTAATATTCTTCTGCTTGCTGGACCATTTCTAACATCAGTTCAAAATGCATTCTGCGCAGACCTTGAGACACTTGCACTCCATTACGCTCCAACCTTTAAACTTCACCCTGATGAGACTTACCTTCTCTCAAGCGTAGAATGGTACATAGATCGTGTATCTCTGCAATATAAAGGTCACGATGTGATACGAGCAGGAGAACTCACTCCGAAGCGCCTATCGGAATGGTATCCAAAAAACGACTCACCTCCAGCCAGCCCTCATTTACTCATCAAGATTCCAGAGGCCCAACAAGACTCCATCAGAGCAGGGGACCTCACCTCTACCCGATGTTATGCTCATCCCCACTTTATTCAAGATGGGCAATACATTGAGATTAACTACCTACTATTTTTTCCATTCAACGGACAAGCATTTACTAAATTCCCTATTATTAATAAAATATTTAGACATTACGGCATTGGATTTCACGAGGGTGACTTTGAACACATCACTGTAAGACTCTCCTCAGACGGATCTCAACTCATTGGAGTCTACTACTCTGCTCATGCAAACGAAGACACCTGGATAACTCAAAATATTCCCTTTGATTACAATAATCGAATTCTCTCTTATGTTGCCCTAAATACTCACGCCATGTACCCAGTAGCAAAGCGCATTAAGCGGCGAATCATGGCGCCCACCTGGATCTCAAAATATCTCAAACTAAAAAGAGTTTGGACTCCCCTCATTGACTTCACCAGTGATGAAGGACATGAGATCGATTGTCGCAATCAACTGACGTATCTCAATCCCAATACTCCTGAGGAACCTGAGTGGCTCACATTCACAGGACGCTGGGGAAGCGCATCCCGAGAAAGACACTCCTCTACTGGGCCTACTACTCCATCATACTCGAGATGGTACACTGAACACGAAAATCCCGAAGACGGTCTATTTAGACAATCAATCTTCAAAGTATCTCCTCCAGAGGAAATAGAATCTCAAAAAAAGACAAGCCCTGATCTTCTCATAGGTTCAGCCGTCCACTAAAAACAAATATGACGTAGAATCTCTGAGCAAATCCAATGTAAGGAATTCATCCGATTCATTCTCTGATTAGAATCATCAGAGTGACTATAATCACCGTTACTCAGAGGATAATACAATCATTGAGCGCTTTCCACTCCCCGATAGGATCCCTCAGGCTCAGATGGTATTTTGTATTGATTTTCGCTCTGAAATACCAAGGCGTTACATTGAAACCATAAATCCCAAAATTGAGACCCTGGGTTTTGCAGGTTTTTTTGGACTACCACTGGATTATGTTCGTATTAAAGAAAAGCAAGCGCAGCATCGACTACTCGTACCTTTATGCCCCTCCCTAAAAGTACATGAAGAACCTCAAGACAATCAAAACACTGATTTAAAAAATACTTTATTTCAAAACGGCCTTTTTGCACTACTCACCTCCCCTATCATTCGCAAAGGACTGAAGGAGGCATCTATTGATATTCCCGATTCTACATGGTTTGTGGCCGCAGTTCACGAAACCGTTACAGATGAAATTTTTATTCTAGACCGTAGCGACATTCCCGAGCAATTTCAAAGTAAGATCCAAACTCTCGAAAAAAACCTCAAGCAAGCTTCTAAAAACTGCCAGAATGAGCGACAAACTGCTCGCTCCAAGCGAAGCTCTGTAGACCCGAAGAAACGTGCAAAAAACTGGTCTGAAGTTCGACCCGAATGGGCCCTTGCAGGAAACGCAGCATTTATTGTTGCTCCAAGAGAGAGAACCTATGGAGTCAACCTAAATAGCAGGGTATTCCTACATAATTATGACTGGATGAAAGATGAAAAGCGGGGATTTCAGACACTTGAACTGATCATGACAGCTCCCATGATCGTAACGAGTTGGATCAACCTTCAGTACTACGCCTCAACTGTTGCTCCCCAGATTTATAGTTCTGGCAATAAGGTCTTACACAATCTCGTAAATGAGTCGGGTGTGTTTGAGGGAAATGGTGGAGATTTAAGAGTAGGGCTCCCTCTTCAATCACTCCATGATGGACACCGTTGGATTCATGATCCCTTGAGGCTTTCAGTACTTATCGAAGCACCGAAGGACTCAATTGAGTCAGTGATCAAAAAACATAAGGTTGTAAAAGACTTACTAAGCAATGAATGGCTACACATCATTCAAATTGACTCATCTCAGCATAGTTTTTTCAGGCGTACTCAACATGGAAATTACACTTCCATATAATATGTTCTGAAAAAACCTCAAGAGTGGCATGAAGCCCTCTATCCTCACCCCGGAGGACCAAGTTCATCATGAGCTTGAGACTGTGAATCTTGTTAGGGAATCATCCCACAGGTACTCAAGCTCATGAATGAACTTTTTTATCTTTTGTTCTCATGCTGTACGTATAGACTCAAAAACATCTCATCTTTACGCTGTAGCGCAATGACTCATTTAAAGTTTTCTCTGAGAGACTCATTCAAATGAGCAGGAGCAGGAGCTGAAAACGAAAGCGAGTCTCTTATAAACTCGTTTTCATCTTGAATGAGTGAGGAATTAATCTCAAGTTGGGTTTGCCATGTGGATGCTCTCCCTCCGCGATGGTCATGACCAGGAAGCAAAATAGAGTGAGGAGCCAGAGTGAATTTCAACTTCTGTAAACTTTTATAATGACTCTTGGGATCACCCGTAGGAAGATCGTCTCGACCGGAATCACCATAAATCACAGTATCTCCTCCAAAGACAAAGGGACCCCAGACGATTGTCATGGAATCTTGAGTATGACCTGGAGTGTGAATACATTGAATAGGACCTGCTTGTGCATAAAGATGAGCATCCTGAGTAACCTTCAAATGTGCACGGTAAGTCGGACTGAGTAGATGCATCACGTATGAGCTACTCAGCTGATCAGCAAGTTCTGCACCAATTGAGACATGATCTGCATGGGTATGAGTATCAAGGATAGCCACCCATCGATAGTTTTTAAGATCAGCGGCAAGCTGCAAATAGGCTGGCAAATCCTCCCGCTTAGGATCTACAATAATTGCTTCTTGACTCAATGTATTCCACACTACAAATGAAAGGCATTGATCAGAGCAAACCGCACGCACTTCCCACTCTGAGGGCTGAGGAGGGACTTCGGAGTATTGCATCATATCAGCTAATGTTTTTATGCATGTTTCTGAGTTCATTGTCATGATAGCCACCTCCAGATTCAGGGTTCTTCATTTTACTTTGCAAAGCTGGTTCTAGAAGGTATGTTTCCCAACCACTATGTTGACTTTTGAAGACTTACTCCCTGAGATTTTAGAAAAACCAAGCATCCACGCCAGAATGGTAAATACCTTTAGCATGTTAGAGTACATTGGTACTCGAAAAATCCTTAAAAGCCAAGATGCTCCGAGCATGACTCTCTCTCTACTTGCTCATATTCAAGAGGAGATTAGGCATGCACAGATGCTTAAAAAACTAGCTTTAGATTTAAGTCATGGTGAGCTCACGACTTACAGCGAGGATCATTTGTTTTGTGGGAAAGAGGCAAGGGAGTACTTTCAAACGATTGACCTGGAGTCAAAAAAAACACTTCAGGAGTCAAAAACATTTCAGAACTACCTTCTCACAACATTCTTAATCGAAGAGCGTGCAAAAAAACTCTATCCCGTTTATGAACGGGCCTTAGAGACTTCAGGCTATGCGCCTGTCATTCGCGCAATTTTGCGGGATGAGGAGAATCACTTAAGAGAGGTTTCAGAGGAGTTAAAGATTCCGCAAGAAAACACCTCCTCTCTTATTTTAGGGCTCAGAGAGGTAGAAGGCACTGCATTTCAAAAGTATCTACAAGCTATGAGTGCAGAGTTAAAAAAAGCCCGATAGATGTCTTTCTTTTTAGCTAGGTTTGAAAAATAGCGATCAAGGTGAGGATCATATTCACTCTATCACTCACCTACTGTTATTCAAACTCACTTGCATAAGATCAGATTAAGAAATTGAATATCTACTCTGATCATATTCATCAGATCCAAAAACATAAGGATGACATACTGAGCATATGAACGATTTAGTGATTGAAAAAATAGGAACTCTTTTTTTTATCTTTGCCGTGCTGCATACATTCTCAGTAAAATTCATTCAGCACTGGGCGAATCAGTGTAAAAAGGGATCCTTAAGTTATAACCTGCTTAAGATTTTGGGTGAGGTTGAAGTTGTTTTTGGAATTTGGGCAGGGTTTCTTCTACTCTCGATGCTTGGCATGAGAGGTTCTGAAGCAACAGTTCACTTCATTGAGGGCATTTCATTTGGGGAGCCTTTATTTGTATTCGCAATTATGACGATTGCCGCAACACGACCGATTTTAGACCTATCGAAGGGTTTAATTTTTTCAGTCAGTAGGCTTGTTCCTCTTTCTGCTCAAGCCTCATTCTACATCACGAGCTTAGTTCTTGGTCCTCTCATGGGAAGCCTGATCACAGAACCTGCTGCGATGACTGTTACGGCTTTTCTATTAAAAGAGCGGTTTTTTGATGATCATAAATTCTCTACTCGCATGAAATACTTCACCTTGGGTATTTTATTCGTCAATGTATCTGTGGGTGGGGCACTCACTCCGTATGCAGCCCCTCCGATTCTGATGGTTGCAAAACCTTGGGGCTGGGGCTTGCACGAAACCTTTCAACTATTAGGATTAAGATCGATTAGCATTGTTCTACTAAATGCTGGGCTTGGACTCGCTTTATGCCGAAAATTTCTCATGAAAAAATCAAAGGATCAGGATCATCACTCCTCTCATCCTGAGAAAAATCCTCCTCAAAAGCATTCACACAAAGGAGAATTACTCATACAGCAGGAATCTCCTTATTGGCTGCAAGCGCTACATGGGGTATTTCTCGTGTTCGTAGTGCTCACCGCTCACCATACCAACATTTTTATGGGAATATTCTTGTTTTTCCTAGGTGTTGTTTCAGTAACGAAGCACCACCAGGAGGAACTCCAGCTCAAACAAAGTCTACTCGTTTCATTCTTCCTTGGCGGACTAGTAGTCTTGGGGCAAGTCCAATCCTGGTGGTTGCAACCTATGATTGAGCACTTAAACCAACATACGCTGTTCCTTGGAGCCACTCTTCTCACTGCAGTGGTGGATAATGCTGCACTGACCTATTTAGGCACACAAATCCAAAATCTCTCAGCTGATCTTCAGTATGCTTTAGTAGCAGGAGCCATTACAGGAGGAGGACTCACTGTGATTGCGAACGCACCAAACCCTGCAGGATACGCGATCCTCAGGGAATGCTTTGGAAAAGAGGGAATCAGCCCCTTCCAGCTGTTTAAAGGAGCTCTCATTCCCACTCTGATTGGACTGATTTGCTTTATGATGTGATCAGCAGCGATTAGCTCTCATCATCGATATCATCGTCTTCATCATCAGCACGATGCTGAAGATCCTCAGGCCGAATCGGCTTATCGGCGAGGTGAGAGTTCACCTCGGCTCTAAGCACTTGAGAAGGACGAAAGGAGAGCACTCGACGAGCACTGATCTCAATTGAGTCTCCTGTTTGTGGATTCCTTCCCACGCGAGCTCGCTTTTCACGAACCACAAAATTGCCAAACCCTGAAATCTTAATCTTTTGACCTTGAGCTAGAGTTGATTTTAAGGTGTCAAAAACAAGCTCAACTAGGTCAGCAGCTTCCTTTTTTGAGATTCCAATTCTCTCATAAAGGGCTTCAACAATATCCGCTTTGGTCATTGCCACAGTGTGGATCTCCTCTTTTGCAGCACGGGGATTTCACCCAGAGAACAGCGGGCCCCCTTAAGTTCGTAACTCAGCCCCGAACTCCTGCTTCCATGCTTCCAGAATTCGTGCTGAGGCAGCTTCGGCCTCCGATTCCTGGAGACTTCGGCTCTCTTCATAAAAGATAACCCGTACTGCTACACTTGTCATCCCCTGCGCTACCTGAGAACCTTCATAAATATCAAAAACTTTTGCAGAACGAGCCAAAGGCTTACCTGCCTTCAAAGCTACCTGACAGATCTTATCAACTGAAACATCTTTCTTCACCAACAAGGCGAAGTCTCTTTCAATCGCAGGATATTCAGGCCATGGCTTGTACTTAGGAACATCAAAAGCAGGGCGAGAAAGCTTAATCAGCTGATCCCAATCGATCTCGGCCATCCACAATGGAGCTCGAGCCTTAAACTCTCGAGCCTTGGCTGGATGAAGGAGTCCAAAATGCCCAGCAACTCCATTACCTGCCAAAATCTCAACGCTCTGGCCTGGATGAAAAAGCGGGTTTCCACCGGTTCGAGAAGCATTCATGGGTTGAAAACGCACTCCCTTAGCTCCCAAATCAAAAAGTAGCGCTTCAATCACAGCCTTTACATCTTTAAAATCAACTTCTCCGCGCTCACTTCTTAAGCTCTCTGCGTACTGAGGTCCGGAGAACATAAAAGCTAGCTTCCATGACTCCTCAACACCGGTCTGCATCTCTCCCTGAGCTGCAATCTTGCTTTGAGCCTTAAACGTTGGTCTCAACTCAAACAACCGTATAGCAAGAGGTTCCGAACCAAAATGGTGATTCCAATTACCCAAGGCATTTCTCACTAATCCGGGCAGGAGCGAAGGAACCATATACTCAAATTCTTCACTCAATGGATTAATCAGCTTCACTGAAGACTCCAACCCAAACTTGGCTAGCCAATCTCGACTTGTAAACGCAAAGTTAATCGTCTCTAAAAATCCTTCTCTCACCAAAACCTGCTTTGTGCGCTCCATTAAGGTCAATCGGGAACGAGCTGACACACTGGCTAAAGGAGAAGAACTCAACGGAGGAATCGTTGAGGGAATAGCATCATAACCTAAACTTCGAGCCACTTCTTCAGCCAAGTCCTGCTTGATACGTAAGTCTAAGCGATAGGAAGGAGGAGTAACTAACCACTGCTGAGCAGATTTACTCACCTGACAATCCAGACCGACCAGAATTTGCTCAACACGGTCTAAAGTCAGGCTTGAGTCCTGCCTTGAAAAACCTAAAAACTCCCCAATGTAATGAGGCTCAATGGAAATCGGCTTTGGACCCTTCAGTTCAAGCTCTTGAGATTGTAATTGAACAGCCTGACTACCCACCACCTGCCCACCAGCCAACTCAAGAACGAGCGAAATGAGCCTTGCCATCACCCGAGGAAGAGCTGCGGGATCTACCCCTCGCTCAAATCGATGAGCAGCGTCGGTTTTTCTTTGATGTCGAGTGGAGGCACGTCTTACTAAGGTGGGCTTAAACTCAGCGCATTCCAAATAAATATTTTGAGTAGAAGCTTGGACTTCAGAGTTTCCGCCGCCCATGACACCCGCTAGACCAATCGCTCTCTGGGCGTCAGCAATAACCAACTCAAAGCCATCCAGATCAATGGTCTGACCATCTAACAGAGGAAGCTTCTCGCCAGCAAGAGCGGTTCTTACTTGAATCTTCTGTCCGTGAATCTGATCTGCATCGTAAGCATGAGTCGGGTGACCTAGCTCTAACATGACCCAGTTTGTAGCATCGACGACGTTATTGATAGAACGAGACCCTAGAGTCTCCAAGCGTTTGACGAGCCACTCTGGAGAGGGCCCAATTTTTACACCTTGAATGTAACATCCAATGAACTGACGAGCGCCATCGTCCGCATTGAGCTCAATTGAAATGGGTGAACGACCAATAGACTCAAATTGAGGAACAGAAAGATTCACCTCCTGCGCCAAAGCAGCAGCTACTTCACGAGCAATCCCTAAATGACTTAAGCAATCCGCACGATTTGGAGTAATCTTCAGAGTGAGAACAGTATCGTCTCGGTTCAGAATTTCAGCTAAAGGCTTACCCAATGGAGTACTCTCTGAGAGAATCATAATCCCCTCAGATTCATCCTTGAGCTTGAGTTCCTCTTCAGAACACAGCATACCATTGGAGGTTTCGCCCCTAATCTTACTCTGACTGATTTTTACACCGTTAGGGAGATGCGCTCCCACCTGAGCTAGAGCAACCTTGTCTCCAGCCTTCATATTCTGAGCACCACAGACGATCTGAAAAGACTCCCCAACTCCAACAGTCACCTGGCAAAGACTCAGGCGATCTGCTTGCGGATGAGGCTTTTTCTCTAAAATCTGAGCCGTCACAACGTGATCAAAACCAGAGGATTGGCGTTCAATGCCTTCAACCTCAAGGCCTCTGCGAGTCAAAAGCTCAGCTAATGCCTCGGGACTCTTCAAATCAGACAAATCCACTAACTCAGATAGCCATTTCCAAGAAATGCGCATTGAATCTTTCCTCGCTGTCAAAATTGGCTAAGTAGACGAACGTCACCTTGGTAGAGCATTCTCAAATCTGGAACTTCATGCAAAAGCATTGCAATACGTTCAACACCGATTCCAAATGCAAATCCTGTAAGCTCAGGGGAAGAGCCTTCAGAGATAGAACTATTGAGGTATCCACCCATCTCAAAGAGTCGGGGGTGAACCATGCCCGCACCTAAAATCTCAAGCCAACCCGTTCCCTTGCAAACGCGGCAAGAATCCGTGGGCTTGACACGACATCTGAAACAACTGACATCGACTTCGGCGCCTGGCTCGACAAATGGAAAATAACTCGGACGCAATCGAATCTTAGTCCCAGAACCAAACATTTCTCGGGCAAAGTACTCAAGCACACCCTTGAGATCGCTCATCCTAACGCCACGATCAACCCAAAGTCCCTCTACCTGATGAAACATCGGGGAATGAGTTGCATCGTAGTCACAACGATAAACCGCGCCTGGACAAACGATCCGAATAGGCCACTTCTCTGCTCTCATGGAGCGCATTTGCACGGATGAGGTGTGTGTTCTCAAAACAACACCAGGCCCTAGGAAAAAGGTATCTTGCATGTCTCGAGCAGGATGATCTGCTGGAATATTTACTGCTTCGAAATTGAGAAACTCCGTCTCGGCTTCAGGACCTAGGGTCACATCAAAACCAATGCGGCCAAACACATCCATCATTCTGCGAGTGGTCTGACTAATAATATGCAAAGCACCACGATGGTGAATTCGTGCAGGAATTGAAACATCAATTCGCTCTTTTTGAAGCTTTTCTTGCAGAAGGGAAGCTTCTAAAGAAGATTTGCGCTCTTCAAGAGCCGCTTCAATTTTCCGCTTCCACTCATTAGCAACACCACCAATTTTGGGACGCTCTGAGGCCGCAACAGCCCCCAACCCCTTTAAGACTTCGCTTAAGGAGCCTTTTTTTCCCAAAACCGCAATTCTCACCTGCTCTAAAGCATCAAGTGAAGACGCTGCATGAATACTTCGTAATGCTTGATCACCGATTGCGTCTAATTTTTCAATCATTGAAGCTATAAGCTTTCAAATAGAGATTAATGAGCTGGAGCGAGAGATCTCACTTGCTCAATAATAGCACTGAAGGCTCTTGGGTCAGCAATTGCAATATCTGACAGAACCTTACGATCGAGCTTAATTTCAGCCTTCTTCAAAGCTGCAATCATTCTGCTGTAGCTCATGTTGTTTTCATAAGCAGCAGCGGATAGACGTGCAATCCAAAGCTGTCTGAACTCACGCTTCTTGGCGCGACGATCGCGGTAGGCGTACATAAATGCACGATCTACTGCTTCAGCTGTACGCTTAAATTTATTCTTGCGGCCTAATACAAAGCCTTCTGCACGATCAAGAACCTTATTGTGACGTCGACGACGCTTAAAACCACGTTTTGCGCGAGGCATGAGAACTCCTTAAAAATGTGACTCACCTATATCAAATGAAATTCTAAGTTGCAATTTCATCTTGAATTGACCGCACTGACCTCATCTCTGTATGATTATTTCATCCAAGAGAGAGCATTTTGAGCTACTACTCAAGGGCTACGGTCTTAACCCAAAAAACTTAATTTTATCAAACCTTTAGCATTAGCCGCCGTAAGGCATGCACTTTTCAATGTGCTTAATATCACCTTCAAATACATAGCCTGCGCCTCTCAACTTAAGCTTACGAGCTGAGCTCTTATTTCCCAAGTTGTGGCGCTTATTGGTTCTTTTAAACTTCACTTTACCAGTAGCAGTAAATGAAAAACGCTTTGCCGCTGCTTTTTTTGTCTTTAGCTTCATAGGGGCTGCAAAGTACATCCAAATCCAAAATTCGTCAAGATGCTTGTCACTCAAGAACTCATAGAGTATGGTCCGACCCCATGAAAATCTCATCTCTTGTGATTGCGACTTTTCTTCTCGTTCTCACTACAAATCTAAACTCGAATAAAAGCTGGTCAGGCTCACCTTTATCGGTCTCAAATCCTTCAAGCCCCCATCGATGGCCCACCTTTAGAAACGGCCCCCAAAATACCGGCACCCATCCTTTCAGAGCTAAAACCTGGATGCGCGGCCCAAGCAGCAGAAAACCCTCCTCATTTAAACTAGGCGGATTGATTTGGGCTACCCCAGTCATTGATGAGAGCGATAACGTTTATATCGGCTCTTCGAATAAATCATTTTACTCGTTCAGCCCTACAGGAGAGCTTCGCTGGCGCTATGAGATCTTTCCTAGGGCTGACTCTCTCATCGACTCAGCTGCAGCCATTCTTCCAGACGCGCCATTTTTAGTTGTTCCTGGCGGAGATGGATTCTTACACTTCATAAGTAGGGACTCGGGCGAACGAGTTGCCTTATTTCAAGCTCGCGGCGCAACGGATGAAAGCCATCAAAAGGGCACCGTTGTTAACTCCTTTGAAGGAAACGTACAGGCAGGCCCATCAGGAATGGGACTTGTCTTTGCAGGATCTGACAATGGCGAAATGTACGCCGTGGACCAAAACGGAAAGCAAGTCTGGTCCATCAAAACCCAGATGATGATCTGGTCTTCCCCTGCTTTCGGTCCCGATCACAAGTGGATGGCCTTTGGATCTCTCGATCACAAACTGTATATCGTTGAACCTACACGCGGCCAGGTTTTAGCGACTTTTGACTCAGGCGCAGATATTAAATCGTCCCCCACCATTGATTCTGATGGAAATATTTATTTTGGAACTTCTGACGGTAAATTTTTCTCCGTGCGCCTAGAGAATTCCGCTGGAACTGGCCCTTTCTCAGTCAAACAAAACTGGGCGTTTCAAGGCGATGGAGAAATTTACTCCTCTCCCGCACTCAAGAACAATAAGTTAGTCTTCAGCACCCTCAATGGATTCGTGTACGCAATCACAACCGGTGGTAAAGAGATTTGGAAGTACTCCACCCACTCTCGCATCTCAAGCTCAGCACTCATCACACAAGACCAGGTAGTCCTTTTTGGGGCTAAAAACGGAAAACTTTATGCTGTAGATCTCGAAACTGGAGAAAGAATCTGGTCTTACCGAACCACTCAGGATCCCATTAAGATCAACCTGGATTCCTCTCCAGCCATGGACTCTTCTGGCTTCATCTATGTTGGATCTTACTCTGGAACCCTTTACAAGATCCCCTTTGAATACTGTATGACCCATGTCTCTAACACTCTCTCTTGTGAGTTTGGTGGCAAAGATGACCTTCCTGATTACGATCTCAAGCGGGATCAAAACATCTCTACACTTCGATTTATTCCTGCTCAGTCAGGCCCTCGTCTTTTTGAAGCAGGTGAAATGCTGCAAACTAGGCTTGTCGTCATGAAGGACCGTGAGTTTATAGACCAAGCAGCCATCGATGCATCTCCTTCAAACTTAACCGTCAAGATCACTCCAGGCATCGACCTTGATACTCAAGTTTCATCAGATGGAAAATATCTGAATTTTATCCCAAAAACCTTCTTTAAACCTGACACTACCTATACACTTGAAGTGAAAGGTCTGTACTTCAAGCACAGTAAAAGCTGGTTTGAAGATCGAACCAAATACTTTGGTAGAAAATCATTTGAAGCCAAGCTCACATTCAAAACTAAGCCCTCTACGGCAGAGCCCTTCTTGGATGCCGCCAGCGCAGATCAGCCCTTAGTCCTAGGATTAAAATCTCTCTATCTGCATCAACCTGAGGCTTTAGACACCTACATCCCTGCAGCTTTAGATGGCCAGGGATTCCGAGTCAGCACATTTGCATTGGACCCTTCGAAGAAGAAAATGCTGATGCTTGCACTGCCTGCAATTTATCGACAATCAAGAGGAAGTGGAGATGAGACGTTTCAACTCCTTGCTGAGCCCTCCAAAGTGTTTGCTCTAGACGGAATGTATCAAGGAGATCAAATTCGGGGCGTTGGCAGTTTCTCAATCAGTGCGATGGGAGGAGAAATGCCCTTTACCCCATTTATTTTTACAGGAACCTTTAACCCTGAAGAGAACTCACTGAAAGGCCAATTCAATACAACCACTTCATGCCTAAAAATTAAAGGTAATGGATCAAGCTATAACTTTCCTATGAGTCTACTCAATCAGGTTTGCGACCCATGGATGAGAGCTCTAGGCATGGGAAGCTTTGAAGGATCACGAATTGTAGAAAGACCGGTATCCGTGAATGTAACTCAGTATCATCAGCCATCTTCATCGGAGATTGAGCTCAGCTTACAATTACCAAATGCCGTATCCGGAGACCACTTAATCACCCTGGTCCAATACGACCCAAGAAAACTGAGCGTCGTTCACGTCAACTCACAGGTACTCAATCTAAGCTCTTCAATGAAAGGAAAAGTACATAACATCGCCTTCAAGCTGAAGGAGAAGTTCTTTAGCTGTGGTCGAGCTGAGCCAAGCTATCCTTATGTGATTTTCTTTGACTCCCAGATGCTCAACTTAGAAAATCAGGACACTTGTTCATCACCATAAGCAAGTCCAGTCCATAAAAAGACGATAACAAAGAAGACAAAGAGAAGAGTTCAAGGATAGAACTTTTCTCTTTTTTTATCTCGTTGTATGAATTTTCGTTCCTAGTGAATTCTGAATTTCTCTAACAATCCCTGAAAGTCTTTATGCATATAGAGAGAGTTATAAACAGCTATTGCCAGTGATTGACCCGCTTCAACATCACTCGGATAGTGGAGACCGAGAATCACACGCCCTTTTCCTATTTTCTCTGCATGCTTGAGGATCACTTCTCGTTGTTCAGGAAAAAGCTCACTCAGAATCAGTGCATGAAGCTCCGCCAGGGCAGCGTGTCCACTAGGAAAAGAACCATCAAAAGCATCTAAAGGAAGAGAATCAAGCTCTTCATCAATCCTAGAACCACTGACAAAAGGACGAAGCTCATGGTTCTTATACTTAATCATCCAAATTAAATGATCAAAGTCATCCCTCACTTGAACCAAAAAGTTGGTGACATCTTCTTGATCTTCAGCAGACTTAAAATGAATGAGAGGGAAAAAACTCAAAAAATCATAGCATATTTGTTCAAGAGCTTCTCTTCGCTCCTCGGCAGTGGCAACACTTCTCACCGCCTCAAGCTCCTTGAGATTATCCTCAAGTGTTTTTACAGGAACAAACTCCGAAACTAGGCGATTTAGCTCATGCGAGCTCACGAGGTGAAGGATACTTTTCTTCTGACTCATCAACTCAGCTCGCGCCAAAAGCTCTTGAAGGAGTGGGGCATCCGGGATCAGTTTTTCCTGATATCCCGTTTTAAATGAATTCTTCTGCACAAAGGGGTAAGACGCAGCATCTGCAGTGTAGAACAAGAATGAACTTTCGACCCAATCTGACAAATGCATTCCTGACTCTTCGGCCTGAGAGAGAACAACACTGAGGAGCTCATTGACCGTGATATCATCTTTGAGAAAATCTCCATATTGAGAGCCTTTAATCCACAAGAGAGCAATTCTGACCTGCTCAGGGGTATAGCCCCATTTCTTGAGATACTTCTCAGCAATAGGCAGAGTGTGATGAAGTTGCTCATCCACCGGACCTAGAGATTTTCCGATATCGTGAAGGAGAAGGGAGACCTTAAAAAGCTCGTTCAAATCACCCAGCTCAGGATGCCTACTGGAAATCTCTGCAAGCGGGTAATACTTCTTTTGATCTTCATAAAGAGACAAGGTACGCGCCGTGTGTTCTCCTATGGTAAAGCCCTCGGCAACATTGGCGTCTGCATCAAAAAGAGGCTTCAACTCTCCATACAGCGACGATACCTCGGCAATATAGGCCTCAGGAGAAATGCTTGACGAGCGAGAGAGCTCTCTCAATCGAGTAACAGTAGCCCTTTCAAATTCTGCAGCGTCCTCTTCTAGCGCCACGGCTCTAGGAGCATCCCTTGCATCATCACGATCAAAAACTTGAGTAAACACCCAATAACCCAAAAGAACCGATAACAAGGGTGCCCTGAAATAATGGGAATGATCTTGCCCCATCGATGCTCTTTGAGCATTATGCAAGGGAGGAGGAAAAATCGGAGTCCTTACAGAAGTAACTTTGGGGAGCGATACCGTTTCTACAGGAGGGGGGTTTACTCTGGGAAAAGGAGCAGTAGGCGGCAAAGGATGAGGAGGTCTAACAGCTCCAACTCTTTCAGAAACATGTGCAGCCCGTGCAGCCATTGCTCTGGAGGCCTTGAATTGTGGCAGGATGCTATAGATACGACTGATTCGCTGAGCATGAGCGTCGGAGGAACTCATCAAACAAACAGAGCAAACGATCAGCATCTGAAAACGGTTGTTCATCCCACTCATAGCTCTTCACTCGTTACTATCCACTCATTGAGCTTAAAGAATAGTCTATCTTTAATACTAATGGAGCGACACCAGGTCTAAACCTAATTCACCTAAGAGTCAATTTGATTTCAGGATGAAAGCTTCCTCAAAAAAGGCTTAAAACATCACTCATCAGCTTATTAAATTTATAAACTATTTAGATAGAATACTATTTAACTTAGAATAAATGCTTGTTTTTATCAGAGAATATTTGAAAATTAAATTACAGACTCTCAAGCGACTCCATGAGATCAAAAGTGTCTTAACTTTTTTACTCTCATTCAAACTCAGACAAAACTCTATATTCCAGAAAAGACGGGTCCAATAATTGACTGTTTTTGTATTTTAATACAACTTCGGACTGGTTTGCCCTCAAAATAAACAAAGAAGCTCCTCACAAGAGACACATAGACTAGTTAAGATGATATGAGATTTTTATAACAAAAGGACATCCTATGCAGGTCTAGCTCTTCTCATGATGGGAACAATCTGGATTATTCTCCAGAAATCAATGACTCAACCCAACCAGATTGAGATTCAAACCCATCCTCAAGAGGAAACAAAAGTAGTTTCAACAGTAAGTGCGACATCACTACCTAGCCACCACCTCATCACAAAATAAACACCACAGGCACGCCATGAAATCCAAAAACGCGAATCAGAACTCGGAAACATGCTTACTCAACTCCCCTCAAGTGATGTGCTCTAGCACCAAACCAGTGGCCATCACATCGTTCTGAGTGATGAGATTTTAAAAGCAACAAACATGATCACACGAGTTGAAAGGTGGATTGATACAGCACAAATCTCTGAGACTGCTGGCCATCATTTCTTTGAGGAGTGCTCTTTAGACCCTCACATTGCCCAACACTTGAGAGCACTATACTACTTTCACCTCAGACAAAGAGCTCCGCTGAGAGCAGATGAAATTGAGATTCCTCAAAAGATTTTTACGATCGCAGATCAAATCATCTGAGGCAAAAGAAATAAAAAAAGGGGCCAGAGTCTATAACAACTCTTCCCCTTTCTATTAGTTTTTTTAATATAAAGCCTTAGCTATTTGGCTTATTAATCTTAATCTGTGGAGTAATGGGAGTAATCCCACCTGAAGTTGGCGCAGAAGTTCCACCAGCTGATTTCTTTGCAGAACCAGGCGCAAGAACCATGATCAACTTCTTCCCCTCAAGCTTTGGAGGGGCTTCAACCACTGCAATATCTTTCACAAGCTCTGTCAGTTGCTTCATCATCTTGAAGCCCTGATCAGCATAAGCAATTTCACGACCACGGAACATGATCGTAATTTTTGCTTTATCGCCGTCCTCTAAAAACTGACGAACGTTCTTAAACTTGTAATCAAGGTCATGCTCCTCGGTTTGAGGTCTAAGTTGAACTTCCTTCACCTTGATGACAGTTTGCTTTTTCTTAGCTTGCTGCTCTTTTTTCTTTTTCTCGTATTTAAACTTGCCGTAGTCGCAAATCTTACAGACGGGCGGCTGAGCATTTGGAGAAACCTCCATCAGATCAAGATTACGGTCTCGTGCCATTTGCAAAGCTTCGTAAGTAGGAACAACGCCTACCTGATTGCCATTTTCATCAATCAAGCGAACCTGAGGAACTCGGATCCTTTCGTTAATCCTATGTTCGTCTTTGTTCTGGTTAGGGATTGGACCCCTTGAAAAGCGGGATCGTGGAAAAGATGGTGGGCCCGATGGGCTAGACGGATTTGAAGGTGTAAATGCCATTCGTATATTTCGTTCTTAAAAAAGAGACCTCCTATGATCAAATGAGATACCGGAACCCTAGGCAACTGTCAAGAAAACAGGCTACCCACACTATCGACCACCCTCTTCCTCAAAAACAAACCACCTTAGCTTGAGGTCTGAGCACCCCCTCCTTCGAAAAAGAAGGGGGGCTAAACACTATTTAGATCCCTTAAGAAGGCTTCTTGCTCAAAAAATGAGATTCCGACTTCTGACGGGCTCCTCAAGCAAGAATTATGGACTTGTCCTATACAGATGCTGAGGAGGATGATTCAACTGCTCCGGCTTTCTTTCGAGCTCCTGAGGCTGTGGACTTACTTTTCTTAACGCCACTCGCTTTAGCCTTAGGCGCTGCGACTTTCTTCTTCTTTGACTTGGAATTTAATTTTTTAACATTATTTAAAAGCGAACCTAGCTCTTTTCTCTGAGAAGTGACAAACTTCTTAAACTTTTTTACTTCACCAGGAATCTGCTTTTGAAACTTCTCTAGCTCCTTCTTTTCCTTCTCAAGAAAGGTCTTCACCTTATCTATATCGGTAGCCAAAAGCTTCTTCACTTCTTTACTCTGTTTTTCAGCGTATTTTTTTGCTTCCTCTACAACCCAAGCTTGATTCTTGAGTATACTTTGAAGTTGGCCCTGAGCTAATTTTACTCGATCTAAAACTTTTCTTACTTCTGCATTCATCGTTTTCATAATATTGCACCTTATCCCTATCACGTTAAATCTTTGGCACTATCGTGAGATGAATTAACACATTCTAAAGAACTGAGCAAAGGAAGACCTTACAAAAATATCTCGGCTTTAATCGGATTAGAATTTAAGAGATCAATACCATTTCTTTGCAATTGGAACTCTTCTTCCAATACCAAAAGCCTTTGAGCTCACTCTCAAAATGGGAGGAGCCTGCTTACGCTTGTACTCATTCACATGCAATCGATGCACAAGGTCAAAAACACTATTTCTACCTTCACTCGGGAGTAGATCCTTAAACTGCAACTGAAGATCCTCAAGAGAGAGATTCCTCTCCAAATATCTCTGCAAGAATGCATCTAAAATTTCATAAGGCGGCAAACTATCTTGATCCTTCTGATTAGGACGCAACTCAGCAGAAGGGGCCTTCGTTAAAGTACTCTCTGGAATCACTTCTCCAAGCCATTGATTCAGGTGATGTGCTAGCGCATACACCTGAGTCTTATAAAGATCACCCAGAGGCGCTAATGCTCCATTCATATCTCCATACAAGGTGCAATAACCCATTGCTATTTCAGACTTATTACCCGTTGTCAGCACCAAGGCAGAATCATGATTGGAGAGCGTCATGAGTACCATACCACGCAACCTCGATTGGAGGTTCTCCAGTGCAATGGATTGAAGACTACCTCCCCTGAGTTCGCCTATTTCTCTCACTGCAGTAGAATTTAAAAACTTAATCGGTCTTACTTGAAATGGAATCTTGAGGCTTTTTGCGAGCAACTCAGCGTCTCCTAAACTATGAGAAGACGAGTACTGACTTGGCATCGCAACTCCGAGAACATTCTGGGCACCTAAGGCTTGCACAGCTAATACAGCAACAACAGCAGAGTCAATGCCTCCGCTCAAGCCTACAATTGCCTTCTTAAACCCAGTGCGCTCGAAATAGTCTCGAATCCCCACAATGAGCGCCTGACACAAGACAATCATTTCCTCTTCAGCCAAGCTCGCTTTTGAAATCACAGGAAAATCAACCGTACGTACACAGGTTTGAAAAGCAGGTAACCTCTCCACGACATTCCCATGAGCGTCCATAACAAAGGAGCAGCCATCAAAGAGGACCTCATCTGTAGCTCCCACCTGATTGACATAGAAAAGCGGTACTCCTAGGTCTTCAACCACTTGACGATGTACGCTTTCCCTTCGCTCTCTCTTGCCCCACTCATAGGGACTTGAAGAAAGGGAGAACAAGACTTTTGCGTTGAGTTCCTTATAACTCGCTAAAGGATCTCTTAAATAAAGCTGACGAGAGGAGACTGCACGATCTCTTCCCCATAAGTCTTCACAAATAGAGAATACTGAAGAAACTCCATTGAGATCAAAAGCTTGAATGGCATGAGAGGGCTCAAAATACCTCTCTTCATCAAAAATATCATAAGTGGGCAGAAGGGTCTTAGCTTGTCTAAAGGCGATTTGACCCTTTTGTAGGATAGAGACAACATTCTGTGCGGGTCTGCCATGAGCACTCTCCCAGGGCTGAGTATGACCCAAAGCAATGGCACAGTTTTGATGACGAGTTAGACTCAAAATATCATCTAAAGCTTTGACGTTTTGTTCTATAAACTCCGGACGCTCAATCCAGTCATAGTGAGGATAACCACACAACATGAGCTCCGGAGTTAATAACAATGTAGCCTGATCTTTACAGGCAATCTGATAAGCATCTTTAATTTTTTTAACATTCTCTTCAAACGCACCAACAACCGGACTCAGTTGGGCAAGAGTAATTTTCATAAAGATCCTTATTTATTTTTCAATCCGCTCTTAGAAGCGTTTTTGAATCTCAGATTTATCGAAGAAATAAGCTAGTTCTCTCTCTGCAGAGCTAGCGCTATCGGAGCCATGAACAGCATTAGCTTCGATATTGTCGGCAAAATCCTTGCGGATTGTACCAGCTGCAGCTTTTGCAGGATCAGTAGCACCCATGATTTCACGGTTCAAAGCTACTGCGTTTTCACCTTCCAAGCACATCAACAGAACAGGACCACTGGTCATGAACTGAATTAAGCTCTGGAAGAATGGGCGATCCTTGTGCTCGATGTAAAAGCCTTCAGCTTTTTCACGAGACAAGCGAGTGAACTTTGCAGCAGCAATTCTCAAACCGCGAGACTCAAAACGAGTGATGATTTCACCCATCGTATTCTTTTGAACAGCATTTGGCTTAATAATAGAAAAGGTTCTTTCAATACTCATAAATTTTTCCTCCCTTATGAAGTATATTTCTGAAATTCGTTTAACGATTCATAGCACTGACTAGGGTCGTACCTAAATCCGCAGGGCTGCGAGCAATCTTCACACCAGCTCTGAGCAATGCTTGAAATTTCTCTTCAGCAGTTCCCTTACCGCCAGAAATAATAGCTCCAGCATGACCCATTCGCTTACCTTCTGGAGCAGTTGCTCCTCCGATAAATCCTGCAACAGGCTTCTTAAACTCACGCTTAATGTATTCGGCAGCTTCTTCCTCTGCTGAACCCCCAATTTCTCCAATCATGATCACACCATGGGTGTCTGAATCACGATTGAAAGCTTCTAAAACATCAATAAAGTTCGTTCCATTAATAGGATCGCCACCAATTCCCACACAAGTACTTTGACCAATCCCTAATTGGGTAAGCTGAAAAACAGCTTCATAAGTCAAAGTACCTGAACGACTCACGACTCCAATATGACCAGGTTTGTGAATGTGTCCTGGCATAATCCCAATCTTACATTGGCCTGGAGTAATAATTCCTGGGCAGTTGGGTCCAATTAATCTTGAACGAGTGCTTGCCAAATATCTTTTTGCAGCAAGCATATCACGAACAGGAATACCTTCAGTGACACAAACAATGAGAGGAATTCCTGCATCTGCAGCCTCACAAATTGCATCAGCTGCGCCTGCAGGCGGTACAAAGATCATGGTAGCATTTGCACCTGTTTTTTTCACTGCCTCATCTACAGTGTCAAACACAGGGAATCCTTCGTGAACTTGTCCACCTCGTCCGGGAGTCACACCCCCGACAACAGATGTGCCGTAAGCCTGACATCCCTTAGCATGAAAGCTCCCTTGGGATCCTGTAATTCCTTGAACTAATAACTTTGTATCTTGATTTACCCAAATCGACATATTCGCTCCTCTTGCTCACATGCCCTGAGCTGCTGCAACCACTTTCTTAGCTGCATCAGTGAGGCCTTCGGCTGGAATAATTTTTAACCCTGATTGAGCAAGGATCTCTTTTCCTTTTTCAACATTGGTACCCTCGAGTCTCACCACCAGAGGAACCTGCAATTGTAGCTCTCGAGCTGCTGCAATAATGCCCTCTGCAATGATGTCACACTTCATGATACCCCCAAAGATATTGACCAAAATGGCCTTTACCTTTGGATCTTTTAAAATAATCTTAAAAGCGTGAGCCACTTTTTCTTTTGAGGCCCCACCACCTACATCTAAAAAGTTAGCAGGCTCTCCACCATGGAGCTTGATAATATCCATTGTAGACATTGCGAGACCCGCGCCATTCACTAAACAGCCAATATTCCCATCCAAGGCAATGTAGGCAAGTTCATATTGAGAAGCCTCGACATCTTGAGGGTTTTCTTCCATCAAATCTCTCATGGCTACGATCTCTGGGTGTCGGTAAAGAGCGTTATCATCAAAGTTGAACTTAGCATCCAGAGCCGCAATCTGACCTTGTTGAGTCACAATCATTGGATTGATCTCAACCAATGAGCAGTCTGACTCGATAAAGCATCGATAGACGCCACCAAAAAACTGCACTGCTTCTTTGGTTTGAGCTGCACTCAACCCTAATGCCTGCGCAAGTTTTCGCCCATGAAATGGCATAAACCCAGTGGTAGGGTCAATCGCTACCTTGATGATCTTTTCTGGGTGTTTTGCCGCAACTTCCTCAATTTCCATTCCGCCTTCAGTCGAGGCCATCATAACGACCTGGGAAACAGCGCGATCAATCACAACACCGAGATACAGCTCTCGAGCAATGTCAGAACCTTCCTCAAT
>Ga0255086_1000158_pt1 | contig 24043 bp, 19 predicted proteins | sample Colum_Cont_RepC__FD_188438 | JGI IMG/M metagenome (GOLD analysis project Ga0255086, IMG submission 188438) | Freshwater microbial communities from Columbia River, Oregon, United States - Colum_Cont_RepC_8d | ecosystem: Environmental > Aquatic > Freshwater > River | place: USA: Oregon | collected... | reverse complement strand
GGTCGCGGCCATCGAGCCGGGTGTCGAGCATCAGCACATCCGCCAGCGGGCCCCAATGCAGGCGGCGGTAGATCACCGGCTTGCCGTCGGCATAGCGGCGCTCGATGCGGCAGGGCGTCCACTCCTCAAACGCCTGCGTGGCGGCGCGCTTGCGGTCTTCCCAGCTGCCTTCGGTGGTGGGGTCATGGAAGCCGGCGGCACCTTCAGCGCTGGCAGCAGCATTCGAGATATCGCCATCGTCGTAGATGATCACCCAGGGGTGCAGACGATGCGCCTCGGCATTGGGCGCGTAGGCGCGAAAACTGCCGTAGCGCAGGCGGTAGTCGGCCAGCGTGGCGCACTCGTGCACCGGCGCATAACTCTGGTTGCTGCCGAACTCGTAGATGTAATCGCCCAAGTGCAGAACCGCATGCAGCGGTGGCAGTTCAGCCAGCACGCGCAGGGTGTTGAGCTCGCTTACCTCTGGATTGGTGCAGGTGGTGGCCACCACACGCAGCGTCGCGTCGAGCGTGTTGGGCGCAGTGTGCGTGCGGCCCGTGGGCGAGGTTTGCCCCTGCGAGCTGAAGCGATAGAAATACACCGTGTCGGGCGCAGGCAGCGGGACATCAACCTTGAAGGTGTAGTCGCGCGCAGCATCAGTGCGGCCACTGCCTTCGGCGACGATCTGTGTAAACGCCTCGTCGCGCGCGGCCTGCCACTGCAACGTCACCGCACGGGTCTCCTCAGGCGGTGGCACGGCGCGCGTCCACAGCACCACGCGATCTGGCAGCGGATCGCCGCTGGTGACGCTGTGGGTGAATACCGGATGCGTGGCAATGGGATCAGGCAATGACGGCAGCGGCAGCACTGCCGGGTCACTGCGATCGCCACAGCCGCCCAGCGCCAGACCCGCGCCCGCCGCACCCAGACCCTTCAGCACCTCACGTCTTGTCGCCATTGTTCAAGCTCCTCAAACCTTGCGCAAAACCACACGCCAATCAGCGTCGTCTTATACCGCCGCTGCATGTCACTCTGGCGTCTGCACCCACGGCACAGGACACTGTGCAGATGTCATCCCGCGCATCGCTGCTCCCTGCACTCAAACAACACTTCGGCTTCGATGCCTTTCGCCCTGGACAGGAGGCCATCGTCCGCGATGCCTTGGCCCAGCGCGACCTCTTGGCGGTGATGCCCACCGGCGGCGGCAAGAGCTTGTGCTTTCAATTGCCAGCCCTGCTGATGCCGGGCGTGATGATTGTCGTCTCGCCGCTGATCGCGCTGATGCAGGACCAGGTGCGGCTGCTGGAAGACAACGGCATCGCCGCCACATTCCTGAACTCCTCACTCAAGGGCGGCGAGGCCACTGAGCGCATGGCGGCACTTCTGCGCGGTGAGATCAAGCTGCTCTACCTCGCCCCTGAACGCCTGCTAATGGCGGATTTTCTCGAAGGCTTTCTGCCGCGCCTGCAAGCTGCACAGGGCATCAGCGGCTTCACCATCGACGAAGCCCATTGCGTCAGTGAGTGGGGCCACGACTTTCGCCCCGAATACCGGCAGATGCACCTGCTACGCCGGCATTTTCCGGATGTGCCGGTGCTGGCATTCACCGCCACCGCCACGCCGCGCGTACGCGCCGACATCGTCAAGCAACTCGCACTCATTGACGCTGCGATCCACATCGCCAGTTTCGACCGGCCGAATCTCTTTTACAGCGTGACGCCGAAGTCCTCCAAAACCTACGCCGCACTGCTGGCGCAGGCACGGCAGGGCGGCGCAGGCATCGTCTACTGCCTGTCGCGCAAGCGGGTGGATGAACTCACCGAACGCCTGCAAGGCGACGGCATCGCCGCCCTGCCCTACCACGCCGGGCTCGACGCCGACACACGCCGAAAAAATCAGGACAACTTCATCCGCGACGATATCGGCGTGATGGTCGCCACCGTTGCCTTCGGCATGGGCATCAACAAGCCCGACGTGCGCTGGGTGGTACACCACGACCTGCCCAAGTCGCTGGAGGGCTATTACCAAGAGGCTGGCCGCGCCGGCCGCGATGGCGAGGCGGCAGCTTGCACGCTCTACTACGGCCCCGGCGACATCCACACCGCCGAGTTTCTCATCGCCCAAAAATTGCACCCCGTCACCAACGAACCGCTGGTGGAGGAACAACGCAACGCCCGCCAGCAGCTGAAGCAGGTGCTCGACTATGCCGAAACCAGCGCCTGCCGCCGCAGCGTGCAGTTGCGCTATTTCGGCGAAGATTTTTCCGGGCCTTGCGGCGCCTGCGACAACTGCACGACCACCCGCGTGCTGGAAGACTGGACCATACCCGCACAGCAGCTGCTCAGCACCGTCGCACGCCTGGCCAAACTTAACCAGCGCTTTGGCGCGGGCCATGTCATCGACATTTTGCGCGGTGCGAAAACCGAAAAACTGATCCGCCAGAACCACGAGTCCTTGAGCACCTATGGGCTGGGCAAGGATCGCAGCGCAGACGACTGGCGCGACCTAGTGCGCGTGCTCAAGCACCAGAATCTTCTGGAAGAAACGCAGGACGGCTACCCTGTGCTCACCCTCAACGCCGGCAGCTGGCTGGTGCTGCGCGGCCTGCAAAAAGTGTCGTTCGCTCCCGCGCCGAAAGCCGAATCCGCCAAGCGCGACAGGAGAACGCGCGCCAAATCCACTGCCAGTGAAACCCCCGCACTGGGCAACGCCGAGGAGCAGCTGTTCCAGCGCTTGCGCGCCCTGCGCAAGAAACTCGCCGACGAACAGGGCGTGCCGCCCTATGTGGTGTTTGCCGACGCCGCCCTGCGCGCCATGGCGCAAGCCCAGCCCACCACACTCACCACCTTTGCCGAAATCCCGGGCGTCGGCGCCGCGAAACTCGCGCACTATGGGGAGCTGTTTACGGCGGAGATTCAGCAGTACCTCGCTGCCTAGCGGAACTGCAATTGAATTCGCAGGCTGGCAGGCTGAAGCGGCCTTCTGGAAAACTGGCCCGGCATGGTCGACCAGTTGCTGACCACTGCCCGCAGACGGCAACATGCTGGCATCCGTATTGCAGAGAATCCCCATGCCGAAACCTCTTCGCATCATGCTCTCCGTTCTGCTGGGCATCGTGGTCGGCAGCTGCGTCAACATGGGCTTGATCCTGTTGGGTAGCCAGCTCATTCCGCCACCAGCAGGGGCTGATGTGTCGACCATGGAGGGCCTTGCAGCTGCACTGCCGCTGTTCGAGCCCCGGCACTTTCTGTTTCCGTTTTTGGCACATGCGCTGGGCACGTTGGCTGCTGCGTTTGTCGCGGCGCGGCTGGCGGGGGCCAGCGCGATAGGATCAGCCTTTGCGGTCGGTGCTTTCTTCCTGCTCGGCGGCGCAGCGAATGCGCTGATGCTGCCGGGGCCGCTCTGGTTCAGTGCGCTGGATCTGCTGGCTTACCTGCCCATGGCATGGCTGGGTTTGAGGCTGGCGGGCGGCACATCAGCCACACCAAAGCCATCCACCTGAAGGAGCACGAGCCATGAAATACCAGGGAAGCTGTCACTGCGGCCAGATCACCTTCACGGTAGAGGGCGAGCTGCCAGCGGTGATGTCGTGCAATTGCTCCATCTGCCAGCGCAAGGGCGTGCTGATGTGGTTTGTACCGAAGCAGGCCATGACCCTGCTGACGCCGACTGAAAACATGCGCAGCTATACCTTCAACAAGCACGCCATCCAGCACCATTTCTGCCCGACCTGCGGCATTCATCCCTTTGGCGAGGGCGCTGCGCCGACAGGGGAGCGCATGGTGGCCATCAACGTGCGCTGTCTTGATGGTGTGGATATCAACACCCTGACCGTGCAGCACTTCAATGGCCGCGATCTGTAGCAGGAGAGCCCAATGAAAAAATTGCATCTGTCCGTCGACATCGCCGCCTCCTGTGAAGCCGTGTGGCAGGCTGTGATCGAGGACACCAGCTACCGGCAGTGGACGCGGCCCTTCTGCGAGGGCAGTTACTTCGTGGGCCGCTGGGCGGCGGGGGAGAGCATCCGGTTTCTCTCCCCCTCTGGCGGCGGCATGGTGTCGGTGATCGCCGAGCTCCGGCCACAGGCGTTCATCTCGATCAAGCACTTGGGCTACATCCACAATGAGGTCGAGGACACCGACAGCGAAGCCGTGCGTGCCTGGGCCCCGGCGTTTGAGAACTACACCTTCATAGCAACTGCGAGCGGCACCACGTTACATATTGAGCAGGACATGAGTGATGAGTATGAGCACTACATGCGAGACGCTTGGCCCAAGGCGCTGGCAGTGCTGAAGACCCTCTGCGAGGGCTAGCCGACGACGCTACAGCAGCGAGCGTGCCGCCACCAAGCGGCTCGACCAGACTTTGCGGGTGATGTCGATTTCACGCACTTGCCGGTGTCTGACCGAGGCATGAATCGCGCGGCCCGCACCGATATAGACCACGACATGGAGCTGCTCTGATTTGCCGCCACGCATGCGGTAGAACAGTAAATCACCTGCGCGAATCGCATCCTTCGCCACTGGGACACCGACACGGGCCTGCTGAGCACTCAGCCTCGGCAACTGCAACCCTGCAGCGGCGTAGGCTCGCAGCGCCAATCCGCTGCAATCAAAGCCCTGCGGCCCTCCGGTGGCGCCAAAGCGGTAAGGCTCACCCAGATTGGCACGAAGGTAATGGGTGATGACATCGCGCCCTTCGACCGCGCGCTGGCTGCTGGTGGTGCGATCCAGCGTGACATCCAGCTGCAAGGCTCTTACAGGAGCCGACAGGGCAAAGCTGGCGAACAGGAATAGAGACGAAATCAGACGAATCGAGCGCATGCCGGCATGATTCCTTGCTCGACGGCGCTTGCGGACACGTTCGCGATGAGCGGCGGGTACTGTCCGTTCAGCGTGCAGTCTGCAGACGCTGTGAGGTGTGCGCGGGTGATCCGCCAACTTTTGGAAAGACTGCGAAAATGTACGGGCCTATCGGGGTGCACCGCAGACCTACCTTGGAACTCGCTTCATTGAAGGCCATCGGCCACAGTCGGCTATTGGCCTTGCAACAACAAGTGGAGCAGATGGCTCTGCTCAGCGGCTTTGCCTCCCCCGCACTGGAGGCCGAGTACGCTCATTTCATTCGTGTTGAAAGTGCACCCATGCGCCGCGCGCTGATGAGCGTTCCGTTCATCGCGATGGTGCTCGCACCGCTCTATGGCGCACTGCTGCTGCACAACAGCGGCCCGTCTGTGTTCTGGCTGCGTCTCATCGAGTTTGCGCTGGCGGCCCCAATATGCGCCTACAGCGTTTATCGACTATCGCGCTATCCAGACTCCAGCCTGACGACCCGCGTCCTCCTGATCGCCAGCGTGGTGGTGTTCTGGGCAGTGGCGCTGATCCGCTGGGTCAGCGCGCAGTCTGGCGGCACACTCTCGCCAGAGCTGGTGATGGTGGTTCCACTGGCGGTGGCTGCGGTTGGCAGGCTGCGCATGTTCCTGATTCTGCCAATGGTGGTGCTTTGCTCGACACTGTTCTTGATCGCCGAGTACTACATCAATGGTCCGCAGGGTTACAGCGCCACCCTGCTGGGCTGCCTGCTGTTCGCTGCGTTGTCGATCATGACGGCCATCACCACCGATCAACTATCACGCCGCACCTGGCTCACGCGCTGCATCATCGAGTTGACCGCCATGTCTGATGCAATCACCGGACTCCCCAACCGGCAATGGCTCAACCGCGATCTCGCCACCCAGTTTTCGCAAGCCATCCGCAATGGAGAGATGCTGGCGATCTGCCTGATTGATCTCGACCATTTCAAGAAACTCAATGACAGTCACGGCCATGCTGCTGGCGATGCCGCCTTGACGGCTGTTGGCCAGGTACTGGCCAACTTCGGCCGTCGCCCACTCGATCTCGTCGGCCGTTTTGGCGGCGAGGAGTTCCTGCTCTCGCTTTACAACCCCAAGCAGGAGGGCCTGCTGCAAATCGCCGATGCCTTGGTACTGAAAATCAGTGCGTTGAACATCATCAACAAGGGCGCAAACTTGGGATATGTCACCGCCAGCGTTGGCATCTACTTCGCCGCTCCCCAGCCCGAAGATCGTCCTGAGGATTTTCTACGTCATGCCGATGTGGCGCTCTATGCCGCCAAACATGCAGGCCGCAATCGGTATCGCTTGAGCCAGCCGGATGACCCCCTGCTGATAACGCGAGACCTTAACGCCGATGAGGTGTTCATCCCGATTACCTGAGGCCAGCGAGTTGCCAAGCAGACGCTAGCCGGGCACCGTTGGCACATGGACTTTTCCCCTCGCCCGATGATTCAGAAAATTGGCACCGTACTGCGCACGCAGCGGGTGGCCCGGGAGTTCGGCATCGAGACGCTGGTGCGCCTGCTGGGCGAGTATTTGCCAGACGAGCAGATCAGCGAAGTCCGCCGCGCCTACAACTTCGGGGCGCAGATGCATGCGGGCCAGTCGCGCAGCAGCGGCGAGCCGTACATTTATCACCCACTCGCCGTCGCGCGCATCTTGGGCGAAATGCGGCTCGATCACGTCACGCTCATCGCGGCCATCCTGCATGACGTGATCGAGGACACCACCGTCTCGAAGGAAGAAATCGCCAAACAGTTCGGGCAGGAAGTGGCCCTGCTGGTGGATGGTGTCAGCAAGATCGAAAAGATAGAGGGCATGAGTCGGCAGGATCGCCAAGCCGAGTCATTCCGCAAGCTGCTGCTGGCGATGACAGATGACCTCAGGGTGATCCTCGTCAAGCTGGCAGATCGTCTCCACAACATGCGTACGCTGGGTGCAATGGCAGCGGACAAGAAGCGCCGCATCGCCGCTGAAACACTGGAGATCTACGCCCCCATCGCCCAGCGCCTTGGCATCAACACCCTGCGCCGCGAGCTGGAAGACCTCGCTTTTGCCAACCTGCATCCGCATCGCTACGAGGTGTTCGTCAAGGCCGTCGCCGAACGCCTGGGTGATGCCAAGGCGCTGATCCGCGAGATCGAGGGCAAGCTCAACCGCGCGCTGGCCGACGAGGGCGTGGGTGCGGCCGTGGTCGGCCGCCAGAAGAGCTACTACAGCATCTACCGGAAGATGCAGGCCAAGCGCCTGAAGTTTCTCGATGTGATGGACTTGCTGGGCTTTCGTGTGGTCGTCAACAAGCTCGACGAGTGCTATCGCGCGCTTGGCATCGTCCACCATGTGATGAAGCCGGTGCCGGGGCTGTTCGACGATTACATCGCCAACTCGCGCGGTAATGGCTACCAGAGTCTGCACACTACCTGTGTCGGGCCTGAGGGCAAGAAGATCGAAGTGCAGATTCGCACCCGCGACATGCACCACGTCGCCGAGAGCGGCATCGCCGCACACTGGCAATACAAGCTCGGCAGCAAAGACAGCAGCCACATCGCCCCGCAGGCGCGGGCACGCGAGTGGTTGCAGATGCTGCTGGAGTCGAGCAGCAGCGGCGCAACCGAATTGGTCGAAAACGTCAAGATCGATCTGTTCCCGGACGAGATCTATGTCTTCACGCCACGCGGTGAAATCCGCAGGCTGCCCAAGGGCGCAACGCCGGTCGACTTTGCCTACACCGTGCACACCGAACTGGGCGACCGCTGCGTCGCCGCGCGCGTTGAGGGCCATCTGGAGCCGCTCAACACCCCGCTAAAGAACGGCCAGACCATCGAGATCATCACTAGCAAGCATGCGCGGCCCAACGCCGCCTGGCTCAATTATGTGAAGACCGCGAAAGCGCGCATGCGCATCCGCGCCTTCTTGAAAGACCAGCGCGAAGACGAAGCCATCCGCCTCGGCCGCCGCCTGCTGGAGATCGCCCTGCGCGAGCTCAACCTGCCCGCCAACACACTCAACGCCACCAATGTCGCGCCCGTGCTCAAGAGCTATCAGCTCGACGAGGTGGAAGATCTCTACGCCTCCATCGGTACTGGAGAGCGCCTAGCCCCCCTGGTGGCGCGGCATTTTCTGCCGGACAAGGGCGACGGCAAAGCCGCCGCCCGCAGCGGCGAAACCTTGGCGCTGGCGGTGGAAGGCACCGAAGGGCTGCTGGTGGACTACGCCCGCTGCTGCCGCCCGTTGCCCGGCGACGGCATCATTGGCTATGTCAGCACCTCGCGCGGCATCATCATCCACCGCATCGATTGTGAACATGTGCAAGTGCGTAAGGGCGGCCCCGGCGAGCGCATCGCGCTGGTATGGTCACCCAAAGTGCAGGGCGATTTCATGGCCGAACTCAAGTTGCAGGCCATCAACCGTCGCGGCCTGCTGGCCAGCGTGGCGGCAGCCATTGCCGAGGCCCATAGCTCCATCGAAAACGTGCAGATGCCAGAGGGTGTATCCGGCGAGGCCGCCATCGAGATGCAGTTTCTGGTCACCGTGCGTGACCGCATCCATCTCGCTCAGGTGCTCAAGCGCGTGCGCCGCCTCAGTGTGGTCGATAAGGTTAGTCGCGCCTGAAGGCGCAACCTCCTACTTCGCGTAAAATGTCAGCCACGCCACCGCAGCTCAGCTGCATAGAGCGTCACCCTCTGAAGGAACTGCTCATCACCTTATCCTTCGTGGCGTAAAATCGTCGTAATGCGCCCATAGCTCAGCTGGATAGAGTACTTCCCTCCGAAGGAAGGGGTCACAGGTTCGAATCCTGTTGGGCGCACCAAATCAGACACTTAGGACCCGAAATCGCCATTGTTTTGGCCTTTTTTGTTGCACAGGAAAATGGTCATTGATAGCCGCTGTCAGGAAATGTCCACTCCGCAGACAAGTAGTCACTGAGACATTGATGGGACGCCATCGGTGCTGGCAAGAAGGATATTTCGGATATCGCTAGGCCGTTCGTTTCAACCGCGAACTAGGGTGCTTCACCAGTCACGGCACGGACGCAGAATGTCGCAATACTCTTCACTAGCTTTTGATTGAAATCTTGCCCCCCTGACGGGGCGACGGGCCTAATCAGGGCCTCAGTGAATGCTCCGACTATGCAGGCGGCACTGATCTCCACCGACTGTGGAGCGAACTCCTGGGCCTTGATGCCCGACCGGATGACCCCCTCGAATACCTCCCCAAAACGTCGGCGGCAGAGAATACGCGCAGCCTCGACCTCAGGGTCGGTCGGCTCGGCAATAAAAGCATAGGCAAGGTACGGCCCTTCGAGAGCCCTCTCTGCAAACAGCTCAATCGCTGCACGTAGCCGCGCCTTTGCTGTGCCAGGTCCGTCCACGACCGTACGCAACACCGTAATCTCATGCGTCACTGCACTGTCGAGCACTTCGACAAACAGATCTGCCTTTGAAGGGAAGTAACGATAGATCGCCCCGGTCGAAAGCCCCACGGCATTCGACACCGCATTGATCGAAGCCTCGCGGAACCCTCCCTTGGCAACGAGCTGACGTGCAGCGGCAATGATTCGCTGACGATTATCCGCCAGGCGCTCCTGCATGAGTGGTGTTCTTCGATAGCTCATGAAATGAATTTTTAATCATTGAGTGAACGTTTCTTCACTTCTTTTAGGTGAATGCCTAGAATTCCCGACTTTGGGACTTAGCCAGTCCTGTCGCGCCACCGCTTTGGAGCAAGCAGGATATGGGAATTAGTGACTTCAATTTCGATCTCGGCGCCGATGTCGACGAACTTCGCGAGGCAGTAAAGGCATTTTCGGATCGCGAGATTGCGCCATTAGCGGCGAAGGTCGATCAGGACAATACCTTCCCCAACGCACTCTGGCCCAAGCTGGGTGAACTCGGTGTACTCGGTCTCACCGTCGAGGAGGATTATGGCGGCACGCCGATGGGCTACTTGGCCCATGTCGTGGCGATGGAAGAAATCTCGCGCGCCTCAGCTGCGATCGGTCTTTCCTACGGCGCTCACTCCAACCTCTGTGTCAATCAGCTGCGGAAGAACGGTAGTGAACAGCAGAAGCGCCGCTATTTGCCCAAACTGGTCAACGGACAGCACATCGGCGCGCTGGCAATGAGCGAACCAGGCGCTGGCTCTGATGTGGTCAGTATGAAGCTGCGTGCCGACCGCAAGGGCGATCGCTATGTGCTCAACGGCAACAAGATGTGGATCACCAACGGTCCAGATGCGGATACCCTGATCGTCTATGCCAAAACCGACCCTTCTGCTGGCTCGCGCGGCATCACCGCCTTTATCGTTGAAAAAAATTTCAAGGGCTTTTCTACCGCGCAAAAACTAGACAAGCTCGGCATGCGCGGCTCCAACACCTGCGAGCTGGTATTCCAAGACTGCGAGATTCCGGAAGAAAACGTGCTCGGCCAAGTGGGTCGTGGCGTCAACGTGCTGATGTCGGGGCTAGACTTCGAGCGCGTCGTGCTATCGGGCGGCCCGCTAGGGATTATGGCTGCCTGCCTTGATGTGGTGGTGCCCTATATCCACGAGCGCAAACAGTTCGGTAAGGCCATTGGTGAGTTCCAGCTCATGCAAGGCAAGCTGGCCGATATGTATGTGGGCTTCAACGCCTGCCGCGCCTACGTCTATGCGGTGGCCAGGGCTTGCGACCGCGGCGAAACCACTCGCAAGGATGCTGCAGGGGCGATCTTGTACTGTGCTGAAAAGGCAACCTGGATGGCTGGTCAAGCCATCCAGTCCCTAGGTGGCAACGGCTATATCAACGAATTCGCCACGGGTCGCCTATGGCGCGACGCCAAGCTCTATGAAATCGGTGCCGGCACCTCTGAAATCCGTCGCATGTTAATCGGCCGCGAGCTGTTCGCAAGCTCGGTCTGATGAATTTTCTGGTCACGACGTTACGTACCAGCAGCGAGGAATTTTGAGCCAATAGCGAAGCGCGCTTCGCTCCCTGGCGCACGATCTGCGAAAAAAGACAGTGCAACTGGCGCTTGGCAGCCACGGGGAAGTGCTCAATTGAGCGCTGTCGCCAGCGCGAACCAGCCGGCAAGCCGAGAGCTCGCTGCCACACTTCCGCAACTCAGAGCACCAGATGGCACAACGCCTACCCTCGATTGGCGTGCTCAAGTGCAAATCGAGAGACAACCGACCTGCCGACTGTATCGCTATGCCGCGCCATTTTCTGCATGCTGCAAGTACTCACCGCGCCGAACCCATATGAAAACTCTTCATTTCTCGCTCACAACTGAGCACATCGCATTGAATCAGTTGCTGAAGCTGCTGGATCTTTGTCACAGCGGCGGCGGTGGAAAAGCTTTGGTAGCGCAGGGGCTGGTCTCCGTGGATGGCTTGGTCGAGACGCGCAAGACTGCCAAGATTCGCTCGGGACAGACCGTGGTCTGCGGGCAAAATCAAATCCTGGTTGCGGCTGCTGTTCACTAGCAGATGGTGCCGCCAGCGGACACCCTTGCCGTACAGTTATCGAGATTTCTGGGGGGCTATCCGGCCCCAGTGCGAACACAGATCGGCGCTCTGGTCTCAGCAGGTGAACTAGGCATCCATCTGGCGCGCCGGTACCCAGCCACGCAAACCATTCAGACCGATGGCGCCCTCTACGACTATGTTCAGAATATCAAGCAGCGATATCTGCGCAGCTCGCCACCACTGCACAAGGTGCTCTGGAAGAACAAGATGGATGTGCTGCAAAACGTGCTGGGACTGCACACCAGCATTTCGCGGGTGCAGGGCAGCCGGCTGAAGGCGAAGGCGGAGATCCGCATCGCCAGCCTGTTCAAAAGCACCGCTCCGGAGTTTCTGGAGATGGTGGTGGTGCACGAGCTGGCGCACCTGCGCGAGCCAGGGCACAACAAGGCTTTCTACCAACTGTGTGTGCACATGCTGCCCAACTATCACCAGATCGAGTTCGACCTGAGGCTGCTGTTACTGCATCGGGCGCTGCCCGCAGTGGGCTGATTCTCCCCGCCGCTGCTCAAGACATTTCCCTGTCACCTGAATACAGTGACAGAAATATTTCAATCTCTTGAGGAGTCGCCGCCATGTTCACCCCACATCTTTTACCTCTGATGCGACGCAGCGCGATCTCGCTGGCGATCATCGCCACACTCGCAGCCTGCGGCGGTGGCAGCAGGGGAGATCTGCCCGGCCTGCCGGGTGGTGGCGGCAAGACACTGGAGGTGGCCTGCGCCGCGCAGAGCGATCCGCGTCTGCAAGAAATGACCGACAGCGGTATCGGCCTGACCAGTGCACTGGGCCTGGCCTCTGGCCGCTATGCGCTGCCGACTACCTCAGCGCCAACGCAGCTGGTAGTGATGTTTCACGGCAACCACAACGACTCCTGCTCCTGGCGGCAGCACCTGCAAAACGTAGCCGCGCTCGGCGCAGTGACTGTAGCCATGGACTACACCGGCCAGCGGCAGACACCGGTCGAACATTACGGCTGGTTCGTGCGTGGCGGTGCGGCCGATTCCATCGCCGCCGCCCAATACTTCATGGCGCGCTACCCCAGCATCAAGGAGGTGTTCGCACTCGCCGTCAGCATGGGCGGCAATACCTCCGGCCTCGCCATTGCCTCGCCAGACGCGGTGCGCGCCGATGGCACGCCGCTGTTCGACTACTGGGTGGTGGCCGAGGGCGCGCATAACCTGATTGAGGAATACAACATTATCCGCGCCGTAGCCCCGGCTGTGCCGGCCGCCGTGATCGCCCAGCAGGAGATCGAAGAAGAAAACGGCGGGGCCTTTGAGGACGTGCCGGATCGCTACGTCGAGATCACCAATGTCGCACGGGTCGCCGACATGGCGGGCCTGAAAGGCGCTGTGCTGGTGCACGGCATTGATGACGGCCTGGTGCCCACCAACCAGAGCCGCGAGATGTTCTTGGCACTCACCGCCAATGGCGTGACCTCGCACCTCTACACCCTCGGCGCCAATGGCGGGGCCGAGTCCGGCACCACCGCCACGGCCATCCCGCTGGGGCCCGTGTTCGGCGCCCTAGGCCAAGCCTACGAGAGCCCACTGGCCGGACACGGCTGGGAAGGCAGCCAGACCCATCTGGTGATGCGCACCCTGCTTGATCAGCTCTATGCACTGATGGCTGGCGGCAGCATTGCGCCGGGCGAGACCGTGGTGCCCGGCGTTTGAGTGCCTGTCCTCCTCTTCCGCACGCGGGTAAGGAGCTTTGAAGCACAAAAAAGGCGGCCCGAAGGCCGCCTTTTAATTTGACACAAGCCGCTTAGTGCAGCCTGCGACGACGCAGAGCCATTGCAGCCAGCGGTAGGAGGGCGATCAAGCCCAGCGCACCGCCAAAGCGGCCATCTGCAGGAGTCACACCGCCACCGGAGCCACCACCATTGCCGCCGGAACCGCCACCCGCAGGCGGAGCCACAGCCGAGCAGTAGAAGACCTGCGTGTCGTCAACAAACCAGCCGAGATTGCCGCCGCAGCCGTCCTGGCCGAACTCCCAGCGGAACTTGACCTTCTGTCCCTTGCCAGCACCGAGCGCGGCAATATCGACCACGGTGGTACCCCAGCTACCGGTGGCTTCGCCCTGATCCGAACCGGTCCAAGCAGCTTCACCCGCCAGGGGGCTGGTGTTATTGCCGCCCAAGCCCACAGGGTCTGGCACGCCGTCGATCAGCGGGCCATCGCCAAATGCACCACTGTGACCATTAAAGGTGAAGGCGGCGGCCGGGACGATGGCAAACGCACCGCCATCGACGCTGAACTTCAGGTTGCCGCCATCAAAGCCGGCTTCGGACTGCATGAAGTGAGTGAAAGATAGAAAACTGGCATCGTCCTCGATGGTGATTTCCGGCGAGTCGAGTCCGGTGGAGGACGAAGCATCTCCGCCGGCGGCGCAGGTGCCGAACCCGTTGTTGTCAAACCAAGCTGTCTTGCCGGCATGCGGTGCCGGCGCTTCAGTCACTGCCCATTCAAAAGGTTGTGGTTCGGTATCACCTGTGAGGTTCTGGAAATTGCTCCAGCCCGCAGGGATCGCCCCCCCCTCCCAGGTTTCCCTGAAAGTGGGGAATACAAACTTGCCGGCACCGCAGAGTGCGGGGGTCACGGCCTCAGGTTGCAGGACGGTCACATAACCGCACTTTTCCTTGGGGTTCTGGCGCATCTCCACAGCGGCAATGGCGGCAGACACTGCGGCGCAATCGGTGGCGGTGATCTTTTCCTGAGTCGGAGCACCCGTCACATCGTTGAGTGTTTCACCCATCAGATCTTTGCAGGACTGCTCCAGCGCATCGGCATGCTGAGCAAAGTTGGTGGTCGGTGTCTGGTAGTTGGTTTCAGCATGGAAATAAATGTGTGCCGCCTTGGTCATGCCGATCTTGGGCACTTCCACCCCATTGAACACCGAGCTGTCCTGTGCGTTGGGGCGACCATCGACCAGCATGGCGTAGGCATGGTTGGGCACGCCGGAGTTGGTGTGCACACCGCCGTTGTCGCCGGTGGCGCAGTAGTAGTTCTCGGACGTGATCACGCTGCCGGGCGACGGCGAGAAGGTGAGTAGCGGGATGCCGGCGAGCGGCACGTTGATGGAGAAGTCATCCGGATCCCACATATCGCGCAAGATCACTTCGGCGGCGGTTTCGGAGAGGTCTTCACCCACCACCCAACGGCTGCCGCCGTCTTTGAAATACGCACCCTCGGTCAGTGTGAAGCCCAGCGGGCCTTCGCGGCCATTCACCAGGTCGTAGGTCTCTCCGAAGATGTCGGAATAGCCCTCGTTGAGCGCACCAGACTGGTACTGGTAGACGAGGCCGTGGGTGTATTCGGTGTAGGCATGGCTCCACTCGTGGCTGACCACGTCATCGGCATCGAACGCCGGACAGTAGTTGGTGGAATCACCGTTCCAGTAGGCGTTCGGGCACTGGTCGTTGACCAGGTAGACGCTCTTCTGCACCTGGCCACCTTCGGGCGGACGGGTGAAGTCGTAGCCACCGACGCCGAACAGGTTTTCGTAGAGGGCATAGGTGCCGCCCGCGAAGTAGTAGAGGTTGCTGACCGGCAGCGGAGGCAGCACGGGCGCGCGGCTGGAGGTGGCCGTGGGGTCATCGGCGATCAGCGGCTCATCCGCAGGCGCAGCGGGCGAACCTTCGGTGAGCACCGGCGGCACATCCTGGTTGGGCGTGTAGATCTCGCGGTTGAGCACCGTCTGGATTTCGTTGATACGGTTGACGATGTAGCCGGAGTTGGCATCGACAATGATGCGCTCGCGGATCGGGTAGGCCGGTGTGCCGCCCTTGAGCATCACCTCGTAGGCGAGATGGTTTTTCTGGGTTTCCACCCCCTTGAGCAGGCCGGAGCGATAGAACAGCATGCGGCTGGACTGCACGGTCAGCGCCTGATCGCCATGCAGCTTGCGGCCAGCGGCGAACGCGCGCTCGCGCAGCTCGGTCACGCTCTTGACGGGGGTCACCGACAAGCCCGCCAGGTCGGGGATGAACACGCCGTTCATGCCCGTGATGCCCTGGCTGTTCATGTGCACCACCAGCCGCGCACCGAACACCGGCAGGCCGCGCTCCATCTGGTTGAGATGGACATGGGTGTTGCCGACGCGATCGGTGCTGATGCGCGTCAGCGCGAGCTGGTTGACCGCATCGGTCACGCCTGAGAGCGCGCCGTAGCTGGCGATGAAGTTCTGCGCGCGCGCCAGCGGGGCAGCGGCACTGTTGTCTGCCAGCAGCACCTTGCCCGGCAGGGCCTGCACGGTGGCATAGGCGTCGATGGTGGCGCTGCGGCTCACCAGCGCGCCGCCCGTGGCGGTGCCGAGCAGCTGCAGTGCCTCAGCGGGGGTGGCAGCAATACGGGCCGGCAGGGCGGCGGCGGACATTGCCGCGCCCGCCAGCGCAAAGGCCAATGCAGCCTTTGCAGACAGCAAGGGGTTCTTCATCATGCGTGAAACCTCGGAAGGAAAATTGAAGACGACGTGTTTTTCAGTGACGTGCCGTCACATTTCGTCGAAGCTACAGCAATACCCCTGCCATGTTCGAGCTGTTTGGGCCGTTTTTTTGTCGCACCCCAATCAACTTGATGATCCATTCACAGTCAACAAACAGAACCTCAACACATGCCCCGCCAGATCATCCACACCGACGATGCCCCCGCCGCCATCGGCACCTATTCGCAGGCCATCAAGGTCGGCAACACTGTGTATTGCAGCGGCCAGATCCCGCTCGACCCGCAGACCATGGCCATGCGCAACGCCAGCATCGAGGATGAGATTCACCAGGTGTTCAAAAACCTGTCGGCCGTGGCCAAGGCCAGCGGCGGTTCGCTGGCCGATGTAGTGAAGCTCGGCGTGTTTCTCACCGACCTCACGCATTTCCCCAAAGTGAACGAGATCATGGGGCAGTACTTCCAGCAGCCCTACCCGGCCCGCGCCGCAGTGGGCGTGGCCAGCCTGCCGCGTGGCGCGCGGGTTGAGGCCGACATGGTTCTCGTACTCGAATAGCGCCGCCCATGGCCGCAATACCTGCGGCAGGCGCAGCGGGCGCGCGTCTGGATAGCCCCACCCAGTTTCTCAAGGGGGCTGGCCCCTGGTTTGCGGGCGTGCTGCGCGCGCTCGGCATCGAGACGGTGCAAGACCTGCTGTTTCACCTTCCGCTGCGCTACGAAGACCGTCGCCAGGCCACCCCGATCGCGCAATTGAAATCGGGCGAAGAAGCGCTGGTGATGGGCAAGATCGTCGCCAGCGATGTGCGCTTTGCGGGCAAGCGCACGCTCCGCGTCGCCATCGACGATGGCTTCGATGGCCTGACGCTGCGCTTCTTTCACTTCAACGAGGCGCAGCGTGCGAGCTTCGTCAACGGCAAGTGGCTGCGCGCCTACGGCACCGTGCGCGCTGGCAATGGCGGCTTCGAGATCATCCACCCCGAATACAAGGTGGCGGACTCGCGCGAGGCGCTGCCCACCGAGGCGCGGCTGACGCCGATCTATCCGCTCACGGCCGGCATCCAGCAGCCCAAGCTACGCGCGCTGATTGCCTCCGCCTTCGAGATCGCCGCCCGCGAGCGTGGTCTTGTCACGCCGCTGCCCGGCCTGCCAGCGCCCGACACACTCGCCGCGCTCAGGCTCATTCATCTGCCAGAAGGCGATGCCGACTCGCAGCAGCTGATGGCGCAGACGCACCCGGCGCAGCGCCGGCTCATCCACGAGGAACTGCTGGCGCACCAGCTGTGCATGCGGCTACTGCGGCGACAAGTGAAAACCTGCCCTGCGCCGCTGCTGGCGGGTGTGGCCGATGCACACCGCGCGCTGCAAGCCGCGCTGCCGTTCACGCTCACCAAGGCGCAGCAAAAGGTGGTGAGCGAACTCGCCAGAGACATGCAGCAGCCGCGCCCCATGCTGCGACTGGTGCAGGGCGATGTCGGCAGCGGCAAGACCGTGGTCGCTGCCGTGGCGCTGGTCGCGGCTGCACGCGCAGGGTTTCAAAGCGCGCTGATGGCCCCCACCGAGCTCCTGGCCGAGCAGCACGCCATCAACCTCGCGGCCTGGCTGAAGCCGCTCGGCATCAGCGTGGTGTTCATCGCTGGCAAGCTGAAAAAATCGCAGAAGGACCTGGCACTCGCCGCCATCGCCAGCGGGGCGGCGCAGGTGGTGATTGGCACGCACGCGATGTTTCAGCAGAGCGTGGTGTTCTCGAAGCTGGCGCTGGTGGTGGTGGACGAGCAGCACCGCTTCGGCGTGCAGCAACGCCTTGCCCTGCGCGACAAGGGGCCGCAGGGCAGCAGCCCGCACCAGCTCATCATGTCGGCCACGCCGATCCCGCGCACGCTGGCGCAAACGCTGTATGCCGATCTCGATGTCAGCGTCATCGACGAGCTGCCACCGGGCCGCACCCCGATCACGACTGTTGCGCTCATCAACGAGAAGCGCGCCGAGGTGATCGCGCGGATTGGTGCAGCCTGTCGCGAGGGCCGTCAGGTGTACTGGGTCTGCACGCTCATCGAAGACAGCGACGAACTCGAAGCCGAAGCCGCCGAAACCATCACCCAGCAGTTGCGCATCGCCCTGCCGGACTTGCTCATCGGCCTCGTGCATGGCCGCATGAAAGCCAGCGAGAAGGCCGCGCAAATGGCCGCATTCAAGTCGCGCGCCACGCAGTTGCTGGTGGCCACCACGGTAATCGAAGTGGGCGTGGACGTGCCCAACGCCAGCATCATGGTGATCGAGAACGCCGAGCGGCTGGGCTTGGCACAGCTGCATCAATTGCGCGGCCGCGTCGGCCGTGGCGCGGTGGAAAGCCAGTGCGTGCTGCTCTACCAGCCGCCGCTGGGCCCCAATGGCCGCGCGCGGCTCGACACCCTGCGCCGCAGCACCGACGGCTTCGAGATCGCACAGAAAGACCTCGAACTGCGCGGCCCCGGCGAGCTGCTCGGCCGCCGGCAAACCGGCGTCGTGGCCTTAAAGCTCGCCGACCCGCAGCGCGATGCGCCGCTGATCCCTGCGCTACAGACCTTGGCGGATGAGTGGCTCGATACCCGTTCCGAACTGGCGAGGATGCTGATCCGCCGCTGGGTTGGCGATGTCGAGAAATACGCGCAAGTCTGAACATGGGGACACAAAAAAGCCCGCTATGAGCGGGCCTTTCTTGAAAACTTTTAAAAAGCCTCAGAGATCGAACGAAGGATCGAGCGCTTCGAGTTCCATTTTCGGGGCCTGCACGGCGGGCAGCTCTTGCTCGTCGAGCACGCTTTCGGTGACCTTGCCGGAGGCGATTTCCTGCAATGCGAGCACGGTGGACTTGTGGTTGCCCCAGGGCAGATGCGCTTCGGCGCCACGGGCCAGCTGGCGGGCACGTTTAGCGGCGACCAGGGTGAGCTGGAACTGATTGGGGATGGCGTTGAGGCAGTCTTCGACAGTGACGCGGGCCATAAAAACTCTCGGCTGGTGAAACTTTGGGTCGCGGAGGATAGCGGAAGGCTGCCTAGTTTTCCAGCAAGTCGGCAATCAGGGCCTGATGCACGGCCTGCTGGGGGGCCAGCGCAAGTCGGGGGGCAAGAAACAGTGCGGCCAACTGCTGGAGCGCAATTTCAAAGTCGTCGTTGACCACCAGCGCCTCATATTCAGCGTAGTGGCTCATCTCGTCGCGGGCCTGAGCCATGCGATCGGCGATGACGCTATCAGCATCGGTGCCACGCCCGCGCAGGCGGCGCTCCAGCTCGGCCCGCGAGGGCGGCAGGATGAACACGCTCTTGGCCTCAGGCATCGCCGCGCGAACCTGTCGCGCACCCTGCCAGTCGATATCGAGAATCACCTCTACGCCCTGCGCCAGCAGCGCATCGGTCTCGGCGCGTGCCGTGCCGTAGCGGCGGCCAAACACATGGGCATGCTCTAGAAACGCACCGGCCTCGATCATCGCCATAAAACACGCCTCGTCGACGAAGTGGTAATGCACGCCGTCTTGCTCACCGGCACGCGGTGCGCGGGTGGTGTGGCTCACCGAGATCTGCGCGGTGACACCCACTGCCGCAAGGCGCGGCAGCAGCGCGCGGGTGAGGCTGGTCTTGCCGCCGCCAGAGGGCGCGGAGACGATCCACAAATGGCCGGAATTGCTCATGCGCAGAGGATGGCGGCATGGTGCCGCAGGTGATCTGGGACGAAGCTCTGCACAAAGTAGTAGCCGTGGTCGTAGCCCTCGTGACGACGCAGTGTCAGCGACTGGCCGACGGCCTTGGCGGTGGCCTCCAGCGCGTCCGGCATCAGCTGCGCTAGAAACTGATCCGCCATGCCTTGATCCACCAGGATATGGCCGGGGTAGCAGGCCTGCTTCAGAAGCTCGCAGGCGTCGTAGGCCTTCCAGCTCTGCTCATCCGGGCCCAGATAGCGGCGGCAGGCATTGTTGCCCCAGGCCACGGCGGTGGGGTTGGCGATGGGGGCGAGCACGCTCAGCGAATGCCAGCGGCCGGGATGCCGCAGCGCGCTCACCAGCGCACCGTGCCCGCCCATGCTGTGGCCGAACAGGCCACGCCTGTCCTTGCGGGCCGGAAAATGCGCTTCGATCAGCGCGGGCAATTCGAGGTTGACGTAGCTGCCCATCGAGTAATGCGGCGCCCAGGGCGCTTCGGTGGCATCCAGATAAAAACCGGCGGCGAGGCCAAAGTCCCAGCTATCCGCCTCGCCCGGCAGGTTGAGGCCGCGCGGCGAGGTGTCGCAGGTGACAATCATCAGGCCCAGCTCGGCGGCGAGGCGCTGCGCGCCGGCCTTGATGACGAAGGTTTCTTCAGTGCAGGTCAGCCCCGCCAGGTAATAGAGCGCAGGCACCGGGCCAAGTGCGGCCTGCGGCGGTGTGAACACCGCAAAGTTCATCACCGTGCCAGTGCTGCGGCTGGCATGGCTGTAGAAGCCCTGCGTGCCGCCAAAGCAGCGGTGGCTGCTGCGCGTGGTGATGCTCATGGCGTCGCTCATCAGTAGACCACCACACTGCGAATCGACTCGCCGCGCGCCATCAGATCAAAGCCGTGGTTGATTTCTTCAAGCCTCAACTTGTGGGTGATGAGGTCGTCGATGTTGATCTTCTTATCCATGTACCAATCGACGATCTTTGGCACATCGCTGCGGCCACGCGCGCCGCCAAAAGCCGAGCCGATCCAGCGCCGGCCGGTGACGAGCTGGAACGGCCGCGTGGCGATTTCCTTGCCGGCTTCGGCCACCCCAATGATCGTGCTCACACCCCAGCCCTTGTGACAGCACTCTAGCGCCTGCCGCATGACCTGCACGTTGCCGATGCACTCGAAGCTGTAGTCCGCACCGCCCCTGGTCAGCTCGACCAGATGCGCCACCAGATCGCCCTCGATGTCTTTCGGGTTCACGAAATGCGTCATGCCGAACTGCCGCGCCATTTTCTCGCGTGCGGGATTGGTGTCGACACCGACGATCATGTTGGCACCGACCATCTTCAGGCCCTGGATCACGTTGAGGCCGATGCCGCCGAGCCCGAACACCACGCAGTTCGTGCCGGCTTCAACCTTGGCGGTGAAGATCACCGCACCGATGCCCGTGGTCACGCCGCAGCCGATGTAGCAGATGCTCTCGAACGGCGCGTCCTCGCGCACTTTCGCCAGCGCGATCTCCGGCAGCACGGTGTAGTTGGCGAAGGTGGAGCAGCCCATGTAGTGCAGGATCGGGCGGCCGTCGATGCTGAATCGCGACGAGCCATCCGGCATCAGCCCCCTGCCCTGCGTGCCACGGATCTTCTGGCAGAGATTGGTTTTCTGCGAAGTGCAGTAGTCGCACTCGCGGCACTCCGGCGTGTAGAGCGGGATGACGTGATCACCCTTCTTGAGTGACTTAACGCCAGGGCCAACGTCCACCACGATGCCAGCGCCTTCGTGGCCGAGGATGGCAGGGAACAGGCCCTCAGGATCCGCGCCACTCAGGGTGTATTTGTCGGTGTGGCACAGGCCCGTGGCTTTGATCTCCACCAGCACCTCGCCCTCGCGCGGGCCCGCGAGCTGCACGGTTTCAATCGACAGCGGCTTGCCTGCGGCAAAGGCGACGGCGGCGCGGACATCCATGGACTAGACCTTGTGCTCTGAGAGTGAGCAAGCAGTGTATGCGGGGTAGTGCTCTGCCGACACCATGAACGCTGCTGAAATCACCGTGCAGTTCTGGACTCGCGACATAACCACTGCCGCAACGATCCTGTGACTCAGGCCCTTGGTCACAGAGGCGCAACAGCCAGTCTGTAGCTTGTCGTGTCCTTTTTCCCGCTACACAGGACACGACCATGAGCCATGCCTTGCACCGTCGCGATTTCCTCAAGGCCAGCGCCAGCGGCGCGGCCCTGGGCCTGCTGCCGGCCTCCATCGCCCGTGCGCTGTCGATTGATGCGAAGGTGGTCAATCGAGACATCACCGATGTGCAGCACGTGGTGATCCTGATGCAGGAGAACCGCAGCTTCGACCACTACTTTGGCCTGTTGCAGGGCGTGCGCGGCTTTGGGGATCGCTTCACGCTGCCGCGCTACAACGGCGAGAGCATGCTGGTGCAGCGCAACGACAGCCGCACCGTGCTGCCGTATTACTTCGACAGCACCCAGGGCAATGGTCTGGTCGTCGGCACGCCGCATAGCTGGGGCGATGCGCACGCCGCCTGGGATGCCGGCCGCATGACCCACTGGCCGGTGGCCAAGCACGATGTGTCGATGGGCTATCTCAAGGCCAGCGACCTGCCCTTCCACACCGCGCTCGCCAATGCCTTCACGCTCTGCGATGCCTACCATTGCTCGCTGCCCGGCGGCACCAACAGCAATCGCATCCACCTGTGGACCGGCACCAATCGGGGCACCACCGAGCGCAGCGACGGTGCCGAGATGTGCGTGATCAACAACGATGGCTGGGACACCGTGGGCGGCACGCCGCTGGAACACAGCCTGAACTGGACCACCTACCCGGAGCGACTTGAAGCCGCCGGCGTGAGCTGGAAGGTCTATCAATTCCTGCCCGACAACTTCACTGACAACGCGCTGTCTGGCTTCAAGAACTATCGCGATACCTATGCGCGGGTGAACAACGGCAACTTGAGCAACTACAACAGTGTCGAGCCGGTGCAGCCCGTGGACTACGTTGCCGCCCTGCACGACAACCCGGCCTCGCCGCTCTATGAGCCGCTCTACAAGGGCATCGGCAAGACCGAGCCCACCTACCCGGAAGTACTGGTCAACTTCCGCGCCGAGGCCATTGCCGGCACGCTGCCGCAGGTGAGCTGGCTGGTGCCACCGGCGGACTTCACCGAGCATCCGGGCGGTGGCGCGCCCTCGCTGGGCGCGTACTTCATCGGCCAGGTGCTGGATGCCCTCACCGCCAACCCAGAGACCTGGGCGAAGACCGTGTTCTTCATCAACTACGACGAGAACGACGGCTGCTTTGACCACCTCGCGCCACCCTGCCCGCCCTCGCCGCTCGCCGATGGCGGCTTCGCGGGAAAAAGCACGGTGGACACCACGCGCGACTACATGAACGTGCCCAATGCCACCAATCTCGACCCTGGCGATGGTCAGCCCTACGGCCCCGGCCCGCGCGTACCGATGTTCGTGGTGTCGCCATTCTCGCGCGGCGGCTTCGTCAACTCACAGGTGCATGACCACACCTCCGTCATTCGTTTTCTGGAGCAGCGCTTCGGCGTGATGGAGCCCAACATCTCGCCCTGGCGGCGCGCGGTGATGGGCGATCTGATGAGCGCCTTCGACTTTGCCAACCCCAACAGCAGCCCTGATTTTCTCGCCGACCTGCCGGTGCAGGACCCGATCACCGCCTTCGCGCAATCGCTGGCGCAGTCCGCACAACCCTATGTGGAGCCCCCCGCCGAAGACGCGCAGAGCCTGCCCGTGCAGGCCACCGGCACGCGCCCCGCAAGGCCGCTGCCGTATGCGCTCGATGTGCTCTGCCTCCCTGATGCCGCCGGCGTGGCCTTGAGCTTCATCAATCACGGCACGGCCGGTGCGGTGTTTCACGTCTACGACCGCTACCGGCTCAATGACATCCCGCGCCGCTATACCGTCGAGGCCGGCAAGACGCTGGCCGATGTCTGGGCCACCGATACCACCACGGGTCTGTATGACCTCTGGGTGCTCGGCCCCAATGGCTTTCACCGCCTGTTCCGTGGCGCACGCGAGTCGGCTGCCGTCAGCGTCACGCCGCGCTTTGATCCCGCCGCGAACACCTTGACGCTGGCGCTCACCAACACCGGTAGCAAGGCAGCGGAGTGCGTCATCACCGCCGCCGCCCACCGCAGCGATGGACCCTGGCCATTGGTGCTCGCCGCCGGTGCCAGCACAGAGCAAACCTTTGCACTCAGCGACAGCAAGGGCTGGCACGACTTCACGCTGCGCGGCCCCGGTGGTCTCTTGCGTCGCATTGCCGGGCATCTGGAAAACGGTGCCGCCAGCGTCAGTGATCCGGAGATGGCCGCAGCGCAGGCTGCCGCAGTGTTCCGCTTTGTGGACAAGGTCGATGTACCACCAGCCAGCATGGTGGCATCTGAGGCAGTGGCACTCGCTGGCTTCAGCGCCTATCTGCCCATCAGCGCCGCAGAAGGCAGCGAGTTCAGCCTCGACGGCGGCCCCTTTGTGGTCAGCGCGCCGCCGGTGTGCTCCGGACAGACCGTGACGCTGCGCCACCGCAGCGCCAGCACGCTGTCGACGCCGACGACCAGTAGC
>Ga0255086_1000156_pt1 | contig 24130 bp, 19 predicted proteins | sample Colum_Cont_RepC__FD_188438 | JGI IMG/M metagenome (GOLD analysis project Ga0255086, IMG submission 188438) | Freshwater microbial communities from Columbia River, Oregon, United States - Colum_Cont_RepC_8d | ecosystem: Environmental > Aquatic > Freshwater > River | place: USA: Oregon | collected... | reverse complement strand
GGCTTGCAGCAAGGTGCTCAGTGCAGCCTCGTCATCGGGTAGCGCGATGGACTGGCGTTCGAGTTCATCGAACAGCGCATAGAGGGCGTCGGCCACCCGTAGCGGGGTCTGGCCCTCGAACAGAAACCGGAATCGTGCCAGTGCCTCGGCCATACGCAAGCGACAGGCCAGTGCCGAAGCCGACGGCGTGTCGGGCGTTGCCAGTGCCGACAGCACCAAGATGCGCGGCATCAGTAATGCGCCACCAGCGGCCTGCGGCAGCACCGCACGCAGCGCGGCGGCGAGTGCGTGCTGCGGTACCACGATGGTCAATGCCGACAGATCAGGCAGTGCAGCCCGGTGGGTCGCTGCAATGTGCGCAGCCAAGCAGCGCGGAAAATCCGCACCGGGAGGGATCAGCAGAAGGGGCGCGTCGGTCATGGCGACGCGGCTGCGATCAGCGTTCGAGCAGCTTCAGCTTGTCGGGCTTGCCATCCCAGTCCTTGGCATCGGCCGGAGCACCCATGCGCTCGGTGAGCACCGGCCAGAGTTTCGACAGCTCTGCATTGAGCGGCTTGAAGTGAAGCTCGTGCTCCTTCAAGTCATCCTCCGCCTTGATCGCATTGGCAGGGCATTCCGGCTCGCACAGCGTGCAGTCGATGCATTCTTCCGGGTCGATGACCAGAAAGTTGGGCCCGACATGGAAACAATCGACCGGGCAGACCTCGACACAGTCGGTGTATTTGCACTTGATGCAGTTTTCGGTGACGACGAAGGTCATTGCAGCACTCAGCGAACGGGCAAAAGGGGTATGGCGTCGTGCATTTTACGGCAGCGCCGCAAAATCACCATGCAGGGTGTGGAGGACCGCCAGTAAAGCCACCGGCGCGGTCTCGGTGCGCAGGATGCGCGGCCCTAAGGCTAGGCGTTTCCAGCCGTGGCGATCAGCAAGCTCCAGTTCTTGCGGTGAAAAACCGCCTTCGGGACCGATTAATGCCGTCATCGCTTCGGTGCTGGGCAGTGCCGACAGGGCAGTCGTACTGCCGGGTGCGAGGATGAGCTTCAGCCCCTGATGCTGTTTTGCCAGCAATGTATCGAGGCTTATCGGCAACGCCACAACTGGCACTCTCGTACGGCCGGATTGTTCCGCAGCGCCGACCACCACGCCACGCCAGTGCTCGACCTTTTTTTCCCAGCGCTCGCCATCAAGCTTGACGACGCCGCGTGAAGACAGTACCGGCACAAATGCGCATGCTCCCAGCTCGGTGGATTTTTGCAGGGCGTAGTCCATGCGGTCGCCCTTTGACACGCACTGGGCGATGGTGATGGCGAGGGGGGCTTCGCGCGACACCGGGTCGTGGGCGCCGATGGCGAGCGTTGCGCCCTTGCGGCTGGCCGTGGCGAGTGTCGCGGTGTATTCGCCGCCTTCGCCATTGAACACGGTGAGGCTTTCACCGGCCTCCATGCGCAGCACCTGCACGACGTGGCGCAGGGCGTCTTCTGGCAGGGCGATGATGCTGCCGCTGGCGAGAGGCTGCGCCAGATACAGCCGTGTCATGGCTTGCCCCTCGTCGCTACATCCACCGCTTCGCAGAGCACCTCGCAAAGCATTTCGGCCTCCTTGAGGGTCAACACATAAGGGGGCATCAGGTAGAGCACATTGCCCAGCGGCCGCAGCACGACGCCCTTGCTCAGTGCATGACGGTAGGCGATGAGTCCGCGCCGTTCTTCGGCCGGGTAGGGGGTCTTGCTGCCGGTGCGCTGCACCATCTCTACCGCCAGGATCATGCCGGTCTGTCGCACTTCGGCGACATGCGGATGGCTGCGTAGGCTGTGGGTCTGCTTCCACAAGTGCTGCGCCATCAGGCGGTTGGCGGCGAGTGCATTGCCTTCGCCAAACAGTGCTAGCGACGCGAGCCCTGCGCTGCAGGCAAGCGGATTGCCGGTGTAGCTATGGCTGTGTAGAAACGCCTTGTGCGCGGCGTAGTCGGCGTAAAAGGCTTGGTAGATGTGCTCGCGCGCCAGCACCACGGCCAGCGGCAGCATGCCGCCGGTGAGGCCTTTCGACAGGCACATGAAATCAGGCGTGATGCCTTGCGGCAGGTTTTGCCCCCATACGGCAGGCGGTGCTTGTTCGCAGGCGAAGAACGTGCCGGTGCGGCCAAAGCCAACGGCAATCTCGTCGGCGATCAGGTGCACTCCAAAGTGATCGCAGGCTTGCCGTAGCAGCGTCAGATAAATCGGGTGATACATGCGCATGCCGCCCGCGCACTGCACCAGTGGTTCGATGATGACGGCACAGGTTTCGTGCGCATGCTGCTCCAGCAAGAGCTGCATGTGCGAGAAGGCGCGGCGGCTGTGATCTTCCCAGCTCTCGCCGGGGCCGCGTTCGTAGCAGTCGGGGCTGGGTGCAAACAGCGGTTGCAGCAGCAGCGGCGCGTAGCTGTCGCGATACATCGAGGGGCCGCCCATCGCCAGCGCGCCGAGGGTTTCGCCGTGATAGCTGTTGCTGAGGGCGATGAACTTCTGCTTGGCGGGTTTGCCCGTGTTCTGCCAGTAGTGAAAGCTCATCTTCAGCGCCGCTTCCACCGCACTGGAGCCGTTGTCGGTGAAGAAGCAGCGATCGAGGCCGCTGCGTGCGCAGAGCTTTTCGGCCAGCTCCACCGCAGGCTCGTGGGTGAAGCCGGCGAAGATCACATGATCGAGCGTGTCGAGTTGTGTCTTGAGTGCAGCCACGATCTCCGGGTGTCGATGACCCCAGAGATTGGTCCACCAGGACGACACCGCATCGAGGTAGCGCTTGCCGTCGGTGCCGATCAGCCAGGCGCCCTCTGCTGAGGCGATGGGCACCAGCGGCAGCGCGCCGCTGGCATGGTCGTGCATCTGCGTGCAGGGGTGCCAGACGCGCGCCAGAGAACGAGCGCGCAGATCGACCTTGCTCACAAGGTCTTGACCAGCACCAGCGAGTTGCGCCGGTAGTTGTAGATGCGCTGTTTCTGCACCGGCAGGTCTTCAATGCGGCCTTCGACAAAGCCGTGTTCGATAAACCAGTGCTCGGTCGTGGTGGTGAGTGCGAACAGCTTGGCCAGCCCCAGCTTGTGGGCGGTGTCTTCGGCGCGCTTGAGCAGCGCCTCGGCACGGCCTTCGCCACGGTAGTCCGGGTGCACGGCCACACAGCTGAACTCGCCCATCTTGTACTGGGGGTAGGGGAACAAGGCGCAGCAGGCGATCACCAGACCATCGCGCACCATCACGTCAAACTGGCTGATCTCCAGTTCCAGTTGCTCGCGTGAGCGCGGCACCAGCACGCCAGCGTCTTCCAGCGGTTTGATGAGGGCCAGCACGCCGCCGACATCCTCGATGCTGGCTTCGCGAACGGCTTCGTAGTTCTCGTCCGTGTAAAGCATCAGGCCGACGCCATCGCGGGTGTAGAGCTCCCTGAGCAAGGCACCTTCTTCCGCCGCGCCGATCAGGTGAACGCGGCGCACGCCACCGTGTCCGGCTGCGAGGGCAGCACTCAGATGCGCGCGGTCGCGGTCGGAGAGATGTGTCGCATCTTCCGCCAGCTGTGCCCCCTGAACCAGCGAAAGCTGACCGGCATCGCCAGTGTCTTCGGCGAGTGTCCAGCTATCGGGGTTGCTATCGACGAGGAATACCAGCTTGTCGGCCTTGAGCGCACTGGCGACTGCGGTGGCCACGTCTTCGTAGCGCAGGTTGAAGGTCTCACCGGTTGGCGAGTAGCCGATGTTGCTGACCAGCGCGATGCGGCCCTGGTCGAGCACCTGGCGGATGGTCTCGGCATCCACTCGCCGCACCTCGCCGGTGGATTGCAGATCAACTCCACCGCGCACGCCGGCTGGCTTGGCGATGATCCAGTTGCCGCCTGCCACCTTCACCCGCGCGCCACCCATCGGCGTGGAGGCCAGACTGGTGCTGAGCTTGGCTTCGATGCCCATGCGCAGGCTGCCAGCGGCGTCCTTGACGCATTCCAGCGTCGCGGCATCGGTGACGCGCTGGTTGCCCTGGTGCTTGCTGTCGAGCCCGCGTGCGGCGAGGCGTGCTTCGATCTGTGGCCGCGCGCCGTGCACGATCACCGGCTTCACACCGAGGGATTGCAGCAGGGCGATGTCGTAGAGCAGCCGTTCGAAGTCCGCGCGTTCGCAAATCTCGCCGCCAAAGGCGAGCACGAACACACTGCCAACATGCGCGTGCACGTAGGGGGCGGCAGCGCGCAGGGCGCGAACGAAATCAGAAGGATTCATGCGCCGGATTATAGAGATTGCAAGGCCGCCAAAGGCTGAGCACCTATAATGTCGTTATGACTGAAACCACCCCCCATGCGGCCCTCAATGCCGCCCTGCGCAGTGCCGGATTTGACCAGGATGCCGCTGAATACCACGGTGCTCTCTGCGGTGCGCTGTGCATCCGTGTTCCGGCCGAGATCGACCCAATGGCGGTGCTCGATGGCGCCGACGCCGATGTTGCTGGCGCTTCTCTACTCAAGGCCGTGCGCGATGCCGCCGCCAAGTCGCTGGCCGACACCGATGGCGATATTCGCCTGGTGCTGCCAGATGACGAGGCCCCGCTCGCCGCCAGGGCGGCTGCACTGGCCGAATGGTGTGAGGGTTTTCTGTTTGGCCTCGCCAGCAATGGCAAGCTGGACTTGAAGAATGCTGCCCCCGAAGTGCGCGAGGTGGTTGAGGACCTTGCCCAGTTCACCCGCGCCAGCTTCAGCGGCACTGACGACGAACAGATCGAGGAAGAGGCCTACACCGAGCTGGTCGAATACGTGCGCGTGGGTGTGCAGCTGATCTTCATGGAGCTCTCGCCCGGCGCCCAGAGCCGTGCTGCCGCCCGCAAACAAGACTCAAAAGTTCATTAGATCAGGAGCCGCCATGCGCCCCAATGACCACCAATTGACCGAATACGCCAGCCGCCGCGCCGAACTGATGCGCCGCATCGGCAGTGATGGCGTCGCCATCATCCCCGGCGCACACGAACATGTGCGCGCCCGCGATACCCACCACCGTTTCCGGCAGGACTCCGACTTTGCCTACCTCACCGGCTTCAACGAGCCGGATGCGGTGGCAGTGATCGCCCCCGGCCGCAAGGACGCACAGGGCCAGCCCGCCGAGTTCGTGCTGTTCGTGCGCCCGCGCGATGTCGAGAGCGAGATCTGGCATGGCCGCCGTTTTGGCCCTGAGGGCGCGACTGCACTGTTCGGTGCTGCGGAGGCTTTCGTCATCGAGTCACTCGCAGCCGAGCTGCCCAAGTTGCTGTCCGGCCGCGAGACGGTTCACTTCACTCTGGGTGAAGACCCGGCGCTCGACACCAAGGTCATCCATGTCATCCGCGAGATCCGCGCGGTGGCGCGGCGCGGCTCTGCGGCACCCACCAGCATCACGGCGCTCGAAAACACCCTGCACGAGCAGCGCCTGTTCAAGCGCCCGAACGAGATCGAGTTGCAGCGCACGGCTTGCGAGATCAGCGTCGCCGCGCATGTGCGCGCCATGCGCGCCACCAAGCCCGGCATGAACGAGTGGCAGATCACCGCCGAGATCGCTGCCGAGTTCACGCTCAATGATTGCGAGCCGGGCTACGGCACCATCTGCGGCGGCGGCGACAATGCCTGCATCCTGCACTACACCGAAAACAACATGCCGCTGAAAGACGGCGAGTTGTTGTTGATCGACGCTGGCGCCGAGTATCGCGGATACACCGGCGACATCACTCGCACGTTCCCCATCAACGGCAAGTTCACCGCTGTACAGAAGGCGGTCTACGAAGTGGTGCTGGCCGCGCAGAAAGCGGCAATCGCGACGCTGGTAGTCGGCGAAAGCGTTGGCAAGCCACACGAGGTATCGACCCGCGTACTCACCGAAGGCATGGTGAAGCTCGGCCTGCTGACGGGCGATGTCGATGAACTCATCAAGGCTGACAAGCAGAAGCAGTTTTTCATGCACGGCACTGGTCATTGGCTGGGCATGGATGTGCATGACGTCGGTCGCTACAAGCTGAAGGGTGAGTACCGTCGTTTCGAGGCCGGTATGGTCATGACGGTTGAGCCCGGCATTTACGTCGCACCCGGTACGCCGGGTGTGCCTAGCGAGTACTGGGGAATCGGCATCCGCATCGAGGACGATGTGCTGGTGACCGCCAAAGGGCCGGAAGTACTCACCAGTGGCGTGCCGAAGGAAATTGCCGAGATCGAAGGCTTGATGGCGGCGGCTTGATCGAATGAGCGAGCCTGCGGTTGATGTCGCCATCGTCGGTGGCGGGCTGGTGGGTGCCAGCCTCGCGCTGGCCTTGGCGAACACGCCGCTCAAGCTGGCGCTGATCGAGGCAGCCGCGCCGCCCGTCAGCGTCCCCGCTTGGGATGAACGCTGCATCGCCCTCAACGATGCCAGTCGGCGTATCTTCGCGGCGCTGAATATCTGGGATGAGCTAGCGACACAGGCCGCGCCGATCACCGCGACCCATATTTCCGAACGCGGCCGCTTTGGTGTGGCCCGTTTCAACGCGGCTGAGGCAAAGCTCGATGCCCTCGGCCACAACACACCGCTGCGCGCATTGGGTGCGCTGCTGTTGGCACGCGCTCAGGCACAGGCCAATCTGCAATGGTTTTGCCCGGCACGGGTGCAGGGCATCACGTTGGCTAGCAACGGGGCACAGCTCACGCTGGACTCTGATGCCAGAATCAACGCAAAGCTGGTCGTGGCTGCGGATGGCGCCAGTTCCGCGTTGCGTGCATTGCTCGGCCTCGGCGCCGAAGTGCGCGACTATCAGCAAAGTGCGGTGGTGACGGCTGTGCGCGTGCAGCGTGATCCGAATGGAGTGGCCTACGAGCGCTTTACACCGATGGGCCCGTTCGCGGTGCTGCCGAAACCGCGCCTGCTAGATGACTCCGCCGAAGGTCATCCCTGCTCACTGATCTGGACCTTGCCCACCGCGCGTGCCGAAGCCCTGCATGGAGTGCCGGAAACTGACTTCATTGCCGAGGCGCAGCAGGTATTTGGCGAGCGGCTCGGCCGCTTTCTCGCCATCGGCCGGCGCATTGCCTACCCACTGTACAGGACCGTCAGCGAAACACTGACTGCGCCGCGCGTGGTGTTCTGCGGCAATGCAGCGCAAAGCCTGCACCCGGTGGCAGCACAGGGTTTCAATCTGGGCCTGCGCGATGTGCATTGCCTCGCTGCACGCTTGTCGCAAGCCACTGATCCGGGTGCTGCCGCGCTGCTGGCGGACTACGCGGCAAGCCGTGCCGACGATCGCCGCCATACCGCAGACTTCACCGATCAACTGGTGCGCCTGTTCTCCAACCGCCTGCCGGTGGTTTCCAGCCTGCGGCATCTAGGCTTGCTGGCAATGGATCTGGTGCCTTCGGCAAAAGACGCCGTGCTTCGCCAGAACCTTGGCCATCGCGGGCTTATGGCATGAGCTTTGACGCGGATGTGATCGTCGCCGGCGGCGGCACCGTCGGCCTCGCAGCGGCGGCCGCACTCTCGCAGGCGGGCTTTGCGGTCACGCTCATCGAGCGTGCGGCACCGCCGTCTGCGGTTGCAGGCGGAGAGGTGGACTTGCGTGTCTACGCACTGTCACCCGCGTCGATCCGTCTGCTGGATGCGCTCGGTGTCTGGTCAGCCATCACGGCAGAGCGGCACAGCCCTTATCACGCGATGCAGGTCTGGCGCGATGCGCCTCAGCAGGGGTTGCGCTTTAATGCCTCGCCAGGTGATTCGCTGGGCACCATCGTTGAACATGGCCTGCTCAATGCCGCACTGTGGCAGCAAGGCGGAAACTGGCAACGGCTGGCAGAGACCGAGATCAGCAGCGTCAGCGCTGACGAGGAAGGGGCGCACATCACACTCGGCGATGGTCGAGTGCTACGCGCCCGCCTGCTGGTGATTGCCGATGGCCCGGACTCGCCGCTGCGCACGCAACTGGGTATCGACAGCATTGGCTGGGATTACGCCCAGCGTGCGCTGGTGGCACATGTGGCCACCGAGCAGTCGCATGGCGGCATCGCGCGACAACGGTTTTTGCCGACGGGCCCATTGGCCTTGCTGCCGCTAGCCGATGGTCGCTGCTCCATTGTCTGGTCTTGCAACACGGCGTTGGCGACCGAGCTGCTCGCACTGGATGCACCAGCTTTCCGCCAGCGCCTCGCCACCGCCAGCGGACAGGTGCTGGGGGCGATCACGGCGAGCACGCCATTGCGCAGTTTTCCACTGCGTCTCGGCCACGTGCCATCGCCCGCTGTGCCGGGCGCGGTGGTGATTGGCGATGCGGCGCATGTGGTGCATCCGCTGGCTGGGCAGGGCGTCAATCTGGGCCTCTCGGATGCCGCCACGCTGGCCGGCACCTTGGCGGCTGCGCGTGCCGCAGGACGTGGCTGGTGGCGTGCCAGAACACTGGCCGCCTATGCCCGCCAGCGCCGCGCCGAAACGATCGAAATGCTGACAATGACCGATGGCCTGAGCCGTGCTTTTACCAGCAGTGTTGCCATCGCTGAGGCACTGGACTGGGGCTTGTCCGTGGTGAATCGCGCTGGCCCCCTTAAGCAGTGGTTTGCGCAGCGCGCGCAAGGCGCTGACTGAGCGCTGCTAGACGGGTGCTGATCTGGCAGTGGCCTGATCGCGTACTACCGCCAACTCCATGAGCTTGGAGAAATTTTCCAGCGAGACCAGATGCGCATAGGTGGCACGCAACTCGCCCTTGCGCAGCATCACCCGCAGATCTTTGCCGGAGATGGCATTGAGCTTTTCTTCATCGACGCGGAATAAGCCTTGCAAACGCATGCGCTTGCCGCTGCGCGGCATTGCAATGGCCTCAAACGGCGTGAAGAGGCCGAGCGACTCCAAGCGCTTGCAGAGTACGCGGGTCTGTTGGCGTGACGACTCGATCGCTTCGAGCAGTCGCTGGATGCCTTCCCACACTGGTGTGGTTTTGCCATTGGCATCGAATAGCAGTGAACCGCCAGCGATGAGGCCGCCTTCATCAAAGCACACCAGACGTTGTGGTGCACGCCCTTGAGCATCCGGCATTTCTGCAACATAGAACGGATATCGCCGTACATAGGCTGGCTGATAGCAATGTGCCAACCACTCGCCTGTATCGTTGACGAACAGGTTTTCGTTACTGCGCAGTCCCAATACGGCCACTGGGGAGAACTCGCCGCTGTTACTGTCGTGCGAGAAAACAACAGGATAAGCCGTGGCCGCGCTGGCGAATTCGGCAGCGTTGAGATGCACTGCATTAAGTCGCCTGCACCAGTGGTGCGATACAGGGCTCAAACCGAGCCGTGCATGAACCTCGCGGTTCAGTGCGGTGAGTTGGCGATAGCCTGGTGGTAGCCGAAAGGTGGTTTGCACCATGCGCTACTGACAGGTTTCTGGATTGAGCCCCTGATCACGCTGTTCGATGGTCGGTGCTTCCTCCACCGTGGTGACAGTACCTTCTTCATCTGTGAAGAACACCACCCCTGCTGGCTGGATATTGAGGGTATCTCGTGCGGTCACGCCGATCTCGCCTTCGTCGACCGTGGTGATGAGGATGGTCTTTTTGTTGCTGCCATCAACGCCTGCCTTTTGGAGTCTGCTGTTGATTTCGGTGCGGTCAGAACACTGACCTTGACAGAGGCGAGCCGTGAACAAGGTGCCGCGGATGCCGATGGTGGCTACAGGCGTGGAGATGCGATAGTCCTCGCGACTCACCTTGCCAATGAGCCCACTGACAGAGCGGAAACCACCCTTGACGAGCCTGAAAAACGCACGCGAAGTCTGACTGGTCGTGCCTTTGGCAGCAGTCACTAGCGGGGCGGCAACGGTGGGTGCAGGTGCGCCCTGTGCAGGTGCTATCTTCTGGTCGGCTTTGGCAGTGGAGGGATCGGGGCCGCCGTATTGGTAGTCCTCAATTTGGAAGCGTGTCTCCGGGCGCAGCAGAAAAAAACCGCCATCCGAGAATCGCAGGTTGACGTAGCTGCCGATGCCGGAGTTGATGATCTCGCCCGCAAACACCGGATCATCCTTGGCCAGCTTGCGCACCTGACCACTCTGATTGACAGCGGTGATCTGCCCCGCGAGCAGAACCACCTTGCCGGCCGCAGCTTTACCGCCAGTTGCCTGTGCCGCTACTGCCATCGGGAGCAGTAGCGCGGGTAGGGCAACACCGATAAAAACCAGTCGGCGGAATGCCTTCATCGTATGCGTGGTCATTTTCATAGCGCCTCACATTGCTGTGGCAGAGCGGCGGAGTCATCTTTTCTGACGAGGATTGCTAACTCACCATCCTCTTCGTCATCGGCGTTGATATTCTCGTCATCGACCGCTTCGTACTGGCTGGTGACCAGAGTGGTTTGTTCGTCCGGTGGCATTGGGCCGTGCGGCTCATCAGGCTCAGGCAACTTCAAGCCGGTGGTGATGAGGTTCTCAAGCCCAGTCACATCACCTGTAGTGACAAAAAGATAGTTGGTGTCGTTGCCATTGGGGGTCAGTGCCTTGGGCGTTGCGAACACCGGCGGCGAATTGCCGATGATGATGTCGCCACTGTAGTCATCGCGACCGATCGCCAGTGTTGCAACGTCGTTAGCAAAGCCGAGTTGGCTCAATTCGAACGCGAAGTTTTCGTTGTCAGCAGGCGCGTAGTGCAGGAACAGGTCAGACATGCTGGTGATGCTGGACGCACTGTTCGCTGTCAACGTCGGTGCATGCAGCACGATGTATTCGGCGTTGCCCGTGATGCTGCCTAGAGTGAGTGACTCCGTGGCATCAAAGAATCCATTCGGTATCGATGAGTTCGGTAGAATGCCGGCCTCGGCAGCGGCCGTGTTGGACAGTGCCTCAATCAAGCCGTAATCGGTACCCATCAAGGCCGCGCCAGTGCCGATCACGATGTTGGACGAGGCCAGACTAATGGTGGCAGCCTGCATGGAAACCGCGTCGCCACTGATGGTGACTGCGCCGGTTGAACCGATCACATTGCCGGCCAAGTAAACCGAATCGCCTACGATACTGGCGTTGTCGAGCAGGATGCTGCCGTTGCTTGCCCGCAGGTCAAGATCACCTGTGACTTCAATCCCAATGCTCGGTTCAGTGCTGACGTTACCTGTGGGGACGAAATCGATCTCGATATTGCCGGCCGTGCTGATCAGCGAGAGATCGCCGTCGATCTCTGCCAGCGTATTGATACTGAAGCTTGGTGCGGCGACGCTGAGCGAACCCGCGATGACTTGTGTGGAGTAGTAAAACTCTTCGTTGTCGATGGCGCCGGTTTGAATGACTGTGGCGGTGAGTGCGGATTCGCCATCCGCTCCTGAAAGATTCACCGTGCCCAAGCCCATCGTGAGGCTGACGCTGCCAAAGGTGTTGCCCGTCAGTTCGCCTGAGGTATCCCGCGTGCGGGTGTCGAGTACGCCGCCCGTGATCAGATGTCCGGCTGAATCCAGTGTGATCGTACCGGCGATGACCGAGCCCCCATAGGCTTGCACCCCCAGATTATCCACAGTGCTCACTAGGTGGAGCCCATCCGCAAAATTGTTTGCGCGGATATCACCGCCGGCCTGCAAGTCGACCCTGCTACCGGTGATGGTGTTGCTGGGCAGATTAATGTCGCCTGCGCTCTCGATATCGATGTCGAAGTTGTCCTCGCCAGACTCTGCTGAAACCGCACCGCCTAGGTTGACAGAGCCGGTCTGTTCTATCTCGAAGATGGACCGGCGGGCGCGGATCAGAATGTCGCCGCCAATAGACAGCAGCCCCGATACATTCAGATCGCCCCCATAGCTTTCGCTCAGAAAATCAGCTTCGCGACTGCCGTTGCCGCCTGCCGAGGTTGATATATCACCCTCGACCGTGATGCTGCCGCCGTTGCCGAGCAATCGGCCCTGGTCATCAAAGGCGCCGTTTTCCAAGCTTGCGTTACTGTCTGTTTTCAGGGACACAAATGCAGTGCTGTGCACTTCGCCATCAGCAGGGCCGAAGGCTGATGCGCTAGTTGTGATCGAGCCAACAGACAAAGCAACCGATTGCTCCGCGCTGCTGCCGTTGCTAATGGACACCGCCGCATACGCATCGACCGCACCGGGGGCCAGGACGCTGGCGCTGCCGGCTGTTGCGTTGGTGGCGATATTGCCGCTCACTGTGACGCTGCCATAACGGGAATGAAGGTCTATGCCGGCATCGGCATAGGTGTACGGCAGCTCCCCGCAGGTTCCGCTGCATTCGTCAGTGACTTCAAATCCCACGGCTGGACTGGTTTGGCGCAGCTCACCTGCCTGGGCAGTCGTCGAGATACTGCCGCTGACTTCGATGTCGCCATCGGCCAGCAGCTCGATGTACGCCTCGCTGATGCTGCCGCCGAACGCCGAAGTGGTGAGGCTGCCGAGCGTGATGCTGGCGGGCTGCAAGTCTTCAGTTGAACGGCCTTCTGCCAACTCATCGAATTCGATATTCAGGTTGCCGATGCTGATGGTTCGCGCCGTGATGTCGCCTGCCATTACGTCGCCATTGGCACTGAGAACCAGCGCATCAGTGAGTGTCACTTGCTGCAGGTTCACATCATCAGGGCGCAGAAATTGGCCTTGGCCGATGAATAAGCTGTCGCCGTTGATGTTGCCAGTGATGGTAATGCCTGCACCACTGTCGAGGTCTATTGCGCTGCCGGTAGCCGTGAGCGCGCCGTTCACGGTCAGTCCATCGACTGCACTTAGGAAAAGGATGCTGTTTGTGCTGGTGCCATCCACCTGCAGAGACAGGCTCTGGCTCTCGGACCCCAGAGTGAGCGTGCCGCCTGAAGACAAGGCGATGATCTGATCGGCGCGCAGGGTGGTGCTCGCGATGTTGTCGCTGGGCACGAAGCTGCTGCTGCTCAGTATGCCTGCCGCATTGAGCACCAGCCTGTCGAAGGCATCGGTGCCATCCGCCCCGGCACTAATGGCACTCAGCTGCACATTGCCGCCTGAAATCAGCAGCGTTTTGTGCGAGCCTACCCGCAGATCCTGCGTGCTGATGTTGCCAGTGGCGGAACCCTGCATAACGATGCTGCCCGTGACTTGCAGATCACTACCCAGCGTGATGTCGTCGAATACGGCAAATGACCCAGTTTCAAGCCCCAGCGTTTTGGTGCCGATCAGCAAATCTTCGCCAATGAACTTGCCGCCGTTAATGCACTCATTGCCAGCGCAATTGCCGCTGGCCATGGCCAAACGGAGTGAGCCTGAGCCGGTGTGAGAATCAATGAAGGTCTGGTTGCCAGTGCCCTGATTAGTGATAGTTGCACTGTGATCGCTGCTGCCGATGACGATCTGATCACTCTGCAAGGTGATGATGCCGGCAACGTTGCCTGTGCCCGCAGTGAGGTTGCCGATCTTGAGCGCCTGCTCTTCGGCGAGCAGTGTGATGTTGCCAGAGGCAGTGATACTGGCTTCTGAAAAATTAAAAGCACCCATCGGGCCGTCTATTTCATCGCCTGCCGCGAAGAAATTACTGCCCCTGAACTCGACACTGCCGAAATCTGTGGCAATGCCGCTATCGGATATCAGGCTGATATCACCGTTGCCAGCATTGATCTGGAGCGGCGTACTGAACTGGGTTCCAAAGGCAATCTCGCCACGGCCCGCACCGCTGCCTGCGCTAAGCGAAAGCTCGCCGCCGTGTGTAATCAGATCGGCATAGATGCCGATGTTTGGAGAGGAATCGTCGAGGCTTGCGACGTCTCTTGCACTGCCTGCGGTAACTGTCAGATCACCACCGTTGGTGTCGATGCTGGAGCGGATTGCGATATCACCGTCGGCTATCAGGCTGAGATTGAGTGATTGCTGGCTGCCGGTGCCGTTGCGGACACTTTGCTGGATTTCGATGTTGTTGGCGGCCATCAGAATCAGCGTGCCGTTTCCACTGATATTGCCGTAGTCGAGATCCGCCAGCAGGCGGATATTGCCATCCTGTTCGCCGGTGCTGCCCGTAGTGATCGTGACAGTGCCTGCGGTGGAGAGGGCGCTGAGCACGCTATCGACGTGGAGAATCGAATTAGGCTGCGAAGCCGAAAATACAAACGGCTGGGCCGGGGTATTACCTACGGGTTGTGGAGGTGGAGCAATATTGCTGAACTGATCGTTGACGATATCCAGATTGTTGGGGTCGATTAGCCAACTGCCACCGCGGCCGCCCAGCAGGCCACCGCGAATATCCGGTGCATTGCTCACCACTAGATAGCCTTGTGCCGAGGTCTCTACCGCTCCACCTTGCCCGGTGCCGGCGCCACGTGCTGAGAGCAGACCGCTGGTGACGGTATGCGCCTCAGACCAGACGGCAATACTGCCACCTTGGCCCTGCTCAGTGGCATCCGCATGCACCATCGCATCTGGTGCTACGTAGGTGCGCTGTGCTGCCACCAGGCCTTCACCCCCCTGCCAACCGCCACCGATGCGGATCACGCCGCCGCCGGTCGCGCCGCTGGCATCGATGGTGCCGCCGTTGATAAGCACATCTGCATCGCCCAGCACGTTCACGGTGCCACCGGCCACATCAGCGCTGCTGGCATCCAGCGTGCCGCTGTTGATGGTGTTGCCACCACGGCCTTCGAGCACGATGACGCCGTTCTGCTCGCTGATGCGCGTGGCGCGGACCAAGCCCGTGTTATTGACGGCGGTGGCCGCCAGCCCCTGTGCCAGCTGCGCGGACATGAATACGCGGCCACCATCTGCCAGCAGTTCACCGGTATTGCTTACGCCTGCGGCATCAGCGAGCGCTGCGGTATCGATGTGGTAGCTGACGAGGCCGGTATCGTTGATGTCGAGCGTGAGGCCAGAGCCACTGGCGAGCACCAGATTGCCGAGCCGGGTCTGTATCAAGCCGCCGTTGCGCACATTGCCACCCGCCAGCACGATGAAGCCCCCATCGCGGGCCGTCAGCATGCCCTCATTCGTCACTGCGCCCGGGGTTTGTTCACCTGTGAACACATAGCGACCAGACTGAAAATCTTCGTTGCTGATATCGAGAGTCGAAGCCACCAGACCGCCGACATCGAGACGGCTGCCCTGACCGAACATCACACCCTGAGGGTTGACGAGAAACACCCTGCCATTGGCGGAGAGATTGCCGAGGATCTCGCTGGGGTTGCCGCCGATCACCCTATTGAGTACCGCTGCTGAGGCAGAAGGCTGCATGAAATGCACCGACTCGCCCTGTGCAATGCCGAACTGCTGCCAGTCTATGACCGCACTGGCGCTGTGCTGCTGGATGGTGGTGAGGCTTGGTATCGCCGAAATAGTGGCTTGCCCTGCTGTGACCATGCCCCCGGCGGGGTTGGCCAGGGACAGCAGGGGGGCCAGTGCCACTGGCAGCAGTGCCAAGCGCGCCCGCGCGAGAGGCTGCGCAAACGGGTTGAGGCGAAGGTTAGGGGCAACACCGCGCGGATCTGTGCGTTTCATGGGTGACTCCTAAAAAGCTAGCGAGAACGTGCTGTAGAGGCGACCGTCCTCCTTGCCATCACTGACAGGTGTTTTGCTCAGAGGGGCTGCGTAATCCAGCTTGAGGCTGAGGTTATAGAACGCCGCATCAAAGCCGCCGCCTGCACTGGTTAGCGAGAGTTGCTGCTGACTGTTGTCGTGCTGGCGCGTCGCACCGGCATCAAAGAATGCGCGTGGGATCAACACAAAGCGGCCAAACGACATCGGGCGGCGCAGGGTGAGCTGTGCAAGGTAGCCCCAGTCACCGCGTGCTTCTGATGGTGCGTAGCCGCGTATCGAGCTTGGGCCGCCCAGCGCAAATTTCTGGGTGTCTGACATCTCGTCAGTCGCATACACCAAGTTGCTGTGGGCCAGAAACTGGAACTGCGCCGGCAGTGGCATCAAGTGCTGCAAGTCAAGCTCGATCCTGGCGGGACGTTTGCTGATGCCTGCCGCATTGTTGGAGCCGATGTTGAGGCCGACCAGCACCGTGGCCTGGCTGGCGGCACGATTGGCGTGGGTATGCGAAAAACTGCCGCCGGCATCCAGGGTGCTGACCTTCGATTCAGAAAAGGTCGTGCCAGAAAAATCGGTATTGGCGCGCGTGTGGTTCAGGCTGGCGGTCACGGCCATTTGGTCGGTGGTGTCCTGTGGCACGGGCACGACCAACTCCAGCTTGGCGTTCTGATTTTTGCCGCCTACTCCGGTGAAAGCGCCCTGTACATCAAACTCTGCATATCCGTAAGAGGCATTGACCCGCGATTTCGAAAAGCCGACCGGCACCGAATAAGTGGCAGACCCATAGTTCAGAAGTCCGTCCTCACCCTTAAAGCCGAGATGACTGCGTGAACGCAAGCCGAACAGTGACAGCTGGTCTGCGTAACGCAGGGGGTTGTTGATGGTTAGTTGTGCCGAGTAGCGGAAAACGCCGATGCTGTCGGTGCCCGCGTTGTCGAGGAACACGGAGCCTTCGATGCGTTTCTCGGCAGCCTGCACGACGATGTCTGAAGTACCGTAAACCGTGCCGGGCCGAAGCTGCGCCTTGGCATCCAAACCCGGCAGGGCATCGACGGTGCGCAATGCCTCTTCAAACCGGGAGCCGCGATAGACACTGCCATCGACGACATTCAGGTAGCTATCGAGGGTATTGGGGTGATAGCTCTTCAAGCCCTCGTAGCGTAGCTCGCCGATCTGCCCTTCGAGTACCTCGAAGCGAACGCTGCCACTACTTACTTTCTGGGCAGGCACGGCAACGGATGCCAGTGTATAACCCTGCTCGACATAAAACGCCGTGATCTTGTCTGCCGCTTCATAGAGTTCAAGCAGGGTGATGGGGCGCTTGTTGTAATCAGCAACCAGTGCCATCAGCACGTTTGAGGAGTAAAGCGTATTACCTGCGAACTCAAAACGATCGACCGTGATAGTTTTTTCAGTTGTATTTGCCGGTACAAATGAGTTCCGCAAGGGTTTCTTGCCTAGCGATTGCAGCGGGGGCAGGGGCTGGATTTCTGGCATGCGCCTCAACGTATCGCCCACGCCGCCCGGCGTGATTGGCGCCTGTGCATTGGTGGGCGATGTCGCACCTAACAGCAAGAGTCCCGGTACCGCGTATCGAAACCACCCCATATCAATGCCCCCGTTTCTATGTAACCCAAGCTTCCCACAACTATAGCCGAGCAACCTATTTGTATACGTATAGGCTGTGACTGACATCATGTTGCGTGGATATACGGGCAAATCTCTCGCCACAAGCGCCCAAGCCCGCTTACACTGCGCGGGCAGATGAGAGAGACCGGTTCACTCCGGCACCGAAGGCGCAAATCCGCTCGGAATCGCTCAGGTAAAAGGATCGTCTGCGAGGTCACAACTCTGGAGAGCGCCTGTTGAGCAGGCCACCGAAGGCGCACCAACGCTCAGGTCAAAGGACAGAGGGGCGGGTGCATTCCACATGACTGGCATCCGAAATGACCCTCAAGAAAACTGCCTTGCACGCTGAACACCAGGCTCTCAATGCGCGTCTGGTCGACTTCGCCGGCTGGGATATGCCCATCCAGTACAGCGGACCACTCGATGAGCATCATGCGGTGCGCACTTCGGCGGGCATGTTCGATGTGGCGCACATGTCGGCTGTGGATCTTGAAGGGCCGCGCACCCGCGAGTTTCTGCGCAAGCTGGTCGCCAACGATGTCGCCAAGCTGACGGTGCCGGGCAAGGCGCTCTACACCTGCATGCTGCGGCCAGATGGCGGGGTGATCGATGATCTGATCATCTATTTTCTCAATGAGGGCTGGTTTCGCCTCGTCGTCAACGCAGGCACCACTGAAAAGGATTTGGCCTGGATCACCGGGCAGGCCGCTGCCTACGGCTTGAGCGTCAAGCACCGCAGCGATCTGGGGATCCTGGCGGTGCAGGGGCCGGCGGCGCGTACAGCCGTTGCCAAGCATCTGCCAGTTGCCCTTGCAGAAAAAGCGCTGAATCTCATTGCCTTCCAGGCCGCCTGTGAAGGCGACTGGTTTGTAGGACGCACTGGCTACACGGGCGAAGACGGCTTTGAGCTGATGCTGCCGCATGCCGAACTGGTCACGCTCTGGCAGAAGCTGGTCGTCGATGGTGTCAAGCCCTGTGGCCTGGGCGCGCGCGACACGCTGCGCCTCGAAGCCGGTATGAACCTGTATGGGCAGGACATGGATGAGAGCAAGCACCCGCTGGAGTCGGGATTGGGATGGACGCTGGACTTCAGCGACGCCAGCCGAGATTTCATTGGCCGTGCGGCGCTGGAACCGCTGCGTGGCGGCAAGTCGCCGAAGAAGTTTGTCGGCCTGCTGCTCGAAGGCCGTGGCGTGCTGCGTGCCCACATGCCGGTGCGTTTCGCCAATGGTGCGATGGGCGAAACCACCAGTGGCGGCTTTGCGCCGAGCATGAAGCAATCCATTGCCCTCGCGCGCGTCGATGCCTCGGCGGACGGCGCGGTGGAGGTTGAAATCCGTGGCCAGTGGGTGGCCGCCCGTATCGTCAAGCCGCCCTTTGTGCGCAATGGCAAAGTTCTCGTTTAATCGTTCACCACATTCACTCGCAGGAGCTACTCATGAGCAATACCCCCGCCGACCTCAAATACGTCAAATCCCACGAGTGGGTGAAGCTGGAGGCTGACGGCTCCATCACGGTCGGCATCACTGATCATGCGCAGCATGCACTCGGTGATCTGGTGTTCGTCGAAACCCCCAAGGTGGGCCGTAAGCTGGCAGCGGGTGAAGCCTGTGCGGTGGTGGAGTCGGTGAAGGCTGCAAGTGATGTCTACGCTCCGATTGCCGGGGAAGTGACTGAGGTGAATGCCGCGCTCGCCAACGCACCCGAAACCCTCAACTCAGACCCCTATGTCGGTGGCTGGATGTGGAAGATGAAGCCTGTCGATGCCGCAGATGTCGCAGGTCTGCTCGATGCAGCGGCGTACACCGCCACGCTCGGCTAACGCTGCTTTTTAGTATTTGATCTAGGAACCCCATGCCGTTCATTCCCCACACCGAGCAGGATGTCGCCTCCATGCTCAAGGCCATCGGCGCGCCGACGCTCGATGCGCTGTTCGACGAGATTCCTGCCGAACTGAAAGCCAAGGGCCTCACGCAGGTGCCCGAAGGCGTCAGCGAGATGGAGATCACCCAGCTCATGCACGAGCGGGCAGGGCAGGATGGCGCGCCGCTCAACTTCATCGGCGCTGGCGCCTACGAGCATCACATCCCGGCGGCGGTGTGGCAGATCACCACGCGCGGCGAGTTCTACTCGGCCTACACGCCGTATCAGGCCGAGGCGAGCCAGGGCACGCTGCAAGTGCTCTACGAGTTCCAGACCATGATGACGGAACTCACGGGCATGGATGTCAGCAATGCCTCGATGTATGACGGCGCAACCGCTTTGGCCGAAGCCTTGCTGATGGCCACGCGTGCGAACGGTACCAACCCGGATGGCAAGGTGCTGGTGCCCAAGGCGCTGCATCCTTTCTATGCCGAGGTGGTGAACAGTTGCACCCACGCACAAGGCATCCGCCAGGCCGTGATCAGCTACGACGCCAAGACCGGCAAGACCGATCTCGACGCCCTGAAGAGCTATGAAGGCACCCAGCCGACGGCGGTGGTGATTGCGCAGCCCAATTTCTTTGGCGTGCTGGAAGATGTCGATGCCATCACCGACTGGGCGCACGCCCAGGGAGCGCTGGTGGTTGCTGTGGTGAACCCGACCTCGCTGGCGCTGCTCAAGCCGCCGTCGCAGTGGGGCAGGCAGGGCGTGGACATCGTCTGCGGCGAAGGCCAGCCGCTGGGCTCGCCGCTTGCTGGTGGCGGCCCTTACTTCGGCTTTCTCACCTGCAAGATGCCCATCGTTCGGCAGATGCCGGGCCGCATCGTCGGCCGCACGGTCGACATTGAAGGTAAGCCCGGTTTCACGCTGACCTTGCAGGCCCGCGAGCAGCACATCCGCCGCGCCAAGGCGACGTCGAACATCTGCACCAACCAAGGGCTGCTGGTCACGGCGGCGACGATCTACATGAGCATCGTCGGCCCCCAGGGCTTGGAAAAAGTGGCTTCTGCCAGCATGGCCAACACCACGGCGCTGATCACGGCACTCACCCAGATCAAGGGTGTGGAGCTGGTGTTTGCCAGCCCGCGCTTCCACGAGGCGGTGATTCGTCTGCCCAAGCCAGTGGCAACGGTGCTGGAAAAACTGGCGGATGAGAACATCTGCGGCGGTTTTGATTTGTCGTCCCATTACCCCGAACTGGGCCATGCCCTGCTGGTTTGTGCCACTGAAACCAAGACCACAAAGCACATCGCGACTTTTGCTGCATCCCTTGCCAAAGCGCTGGCGTAAGACCAGCACCTTTCACCACTTGAGGAGAACACGATGGCCAGCATTACCCTGCATCACAGTGTCACCATCCAGACCAATGGCGAGCTGCCGAAAGTGGGCGAGGTTGCACCCGGCTTCCGCCTCGTCAGCGGCGATCTGAAAGATCTCTCGCTGCACGATTTTGCCGGTCAGAAAAAGGTGCTCAACATTTTCCCCAGTGTGGATACCGGCACCTGCGCGATGTCGGTGCGCCAGTTCAACAGCCGCGCGGCCCAGCTCGAAAACACTACCGTGCTCTGCATTTCAGGCGATCTGCCATTTGCACAGAAGCGCTTCTGTGGTGCGGAGGGTCTCGACAAGGTGGTGATGCTCTCGCTGATGCGCGGCCGCAATTTCTCCAAGGACTACGGTCTCTTGATGGAAACTGGCCCGCTGGCCGGTCTCACCGCACGCGCAGTGGTGGTGCTCGACGCGAATAACGTCGTGCGCCATGCCGAACTGGTGACCGAGCTGACCCACGAGCCGAATTACGACGCAGCCATTGCCGCCCTGAAGTAAGTCATCCCGCCCTGTCGACGGTGTTCGGCAGGGTGTTTTATTCCATTGAGATGCCCCGCATGTCCGAACCGCTGATTTTTGAAATCTCCTCGCCAGGCCGCGCTGCGCACGCGCAGGCCCCGTACGTGACGGTGAACACCGATGCCATCCCCGCATCGCTGCGCCGCAAGGCCGCGCCCAAGCTGCCGGAGGTGAGCGAGTTGCAGGCCGTGCGCCATTACACGCGCCTCTCTAAGCTCAACTTCAGCATCGACACGCACTTCTACCCGCTGGGTAGCTGCACGATGAAATACAACCCGCGCGCCTGCAACTCGCTGGCCATGCTGCCCTCGTTTCTGGGCCGCCATCCCTTGGCCCCGGTGAGCCATGGGCAGGGCTTTCTCGCCTGCATGTACGAGTTGCAGGAAATCCTGAAGGACGTGACCGGCATGGCCGGTGTGAGCCTCACGCCGATGGCGGGTGCGCAGGGCGAATTTGCCGGCGTGGCGATGATTCGCGCCTACCACCAGGCGCGCAACGATCTGGGTCGCACCGAGATTCTGGTGCCCGATGCCGCACACGGCACCAACCCGGCAACCGCGACCATGCTGGGCTACAAGACCCGCGAGATCCCCACCAATGCCGAAGGCGATGTGGATGTGGAAGCGCTGAAAGCCGCCGTCGGCCCGCAGACCGCCGGCATCATGCTCACCAATCCCTCGACGCTGGGCGTGTTCGAGCGCCGCATCAAGGAGATCGCGGGCATCGTCCACGCCGCTGGCGGCCTGCTGTATTACGACGGGGCCAACCTCAACGCGATTCTTGGCAAGGTGCGTCCGGGCGACATGGGCTTCGACGTCATCCATATGAACCTGCACAAGACCTTCTCCACGCCGCATGGCGGCGGTGGGCCGGGTGCCGGTGCGGTGGGTGTGTCGCAGCGCCTGTTGCCGTTCATGCCGATCCCTGTAGTCGGCAAGACCGGTGATCGCTACGCCTGGCTGACGGAGAAGGAGCTGCCGCAGACCATTGGCCGCCTGAGCACCTTCATGGGCAATGCCGGCGTGCTGATGCGCGCGTATGTCTACGCCCGCCTGCTGGGCCGCGAGGGCATGCACCGCGTCGGTGAGTTCGCCGCACTCAATGCCAACTACCTGCAAGCACGCCTGCGCGAGAAGGGTTTTGACCTCGCCTTCCCCACCCGTCGCGCCAGCCACGAGTTCATCATCACACTCAAACGCCAAAAGGCCGAGATCGAACTCACAGCCACCGACGTCGCCAAGCGGCTGCTCGACTACGGCTATCACGCGCCGACGGTGTACTTCCCCCTGCTGGTGCCGGAGTGCCTGCTGATCGAACCGACTGAGACCGAGGACAAGGCCACGCTCGATCTGTTCGTTGAGGCGATGGCGAAAATCTGGGACGAGGCCAAGGCTGACATCAAACAGCTCAAGGGAGCGCCCTACACCATGCCGGTGCGCCGTCTCGATGATGTGCGTGCGGCGCGCCAGCTTGATGTGCGCTTCAGCGCAACCGCCTAACTTTCAAGAAGAAAACTCAATGTCTGCCCTCATTACCGGCTCCTTCGCCTACGACACCATCATGGTGTTCTCCGGCCAGTTCAAGAATGAAATCCTGCCCGACAAGGTGCACATGCTGAATGTGTCCTTCCTGGTGCCACAGCTGCGCCGCGAGTTTGGCGGCTGCGCCGGCAACATCGCCTACAACCTCAACCTGCTCGGTGGTGCCGCACTGCCAATGGGTACGGTGGGCAAGGACTTTGGCCCTTATGCGGAGTGGATGGACAAGCAGGGCATTTCCCGCAGCTACGTGAAGGAGATCAGCGCGAGCTACACCGCACAGGCCTACATCACCACAGATCTTGACGACAATCAGATCACCGCTTTCCACCCTGGTGCGATGGGCGATGCCCACACGCAGGTGGTGCCAACCGATGGCAGCATCAAGATCGGCACCGTCTCACCCGATGGCCGCGACGGCATGATCCAGCACAGCAAGCAGTTTGCTGCTGCGGGCATCCCTTTCCTGTTCGATCCCGGCCAGGGCCTGCCGATGTTTGGTGGCGATGACTTGAAGACGTTCATCAAGGAGGCCAACTACATGGCAGTGAACGACTACGAGATGGAGCTGGTGATGAGCAAGACCGGCCTCTCGCTGGCCGCCATTGCGGACCAGCTTGATGCGCTGATCGTGACCAAGGGTGCGAAGGGCGCCGACATCATCACGCCTAAAAAGACCTACGAGATTCCCGTTGCGCACGCGCAATCGCTGGCAGATCCCACCGGTTGCGGTGATGCCTTTCGTGGTGGTCTGCTGTACGGCCTGCTCAATGGCATGGACTGGGACACCGCCGGCCGCATTGGCTCCTTGCTGGGTGCCTACAACATCGAGCGCCCCGGCACGCAGAACCACAAGTTCACTCTGGATGAGTTCCAGGCCCGGTTCGAGCAGGAGTTCCGTTACAAGTTCTGAGCAGATTGGCGGTGTGCGCGGTAGATTCCCCGCACCCAGGCGGCCCCTGGGTGCGCACTCCAGCGGTTGTGCAGCGCCACAACCCCCTTGCGGTAGTCCGCACGACTGTACACTGGATGCTCATCCGGGCAGACAATTGGAGCGAGTAGTGCTGCAGCGGTGATATCGGCAGCACTGAGTTGCTGGCCAACCAGAAACTGCCGGCCATCCTTCACCTGCGCCGCCAGCCAGTCGAGCGCCTCGCCAAACTGTTGTTCGGCAGTGGCGACCGCCGCCGGATTATCGAGCTTGAACTTCCTGCGCAACAGCTTGAGCATCAATGGAAAGCCAAGACGCACAATGCGCGCCTGCATCGGCGTGGCACCAATGGTCCACAGTGCAACCACGCCTTGCGGATTGTCGAGCACGACGCTGTAGGCGTAGCGGATCACATAGCGTCCGACGCGATCGAAGCGATCTTCAATGGCCAGCACCTCGGCACGCAGTGCGGCATCCGTAGGCAGCAAGGCAAGTGGGGCGCGATGTTTCTCCAGCCAGAACAGAATGCGCGTGGAGTCCTGCACGCAGCCTGCACCAGTGTCTAGCACCGGCACAGTCGTGGCGCCCCGGCCGCCTTTGCGCAGAGCCTTGAAGACGTGCAAAAACGGCACCCAAGGTTCTTCGATGTAGTCGACACCAGCCGCATCGAGCATCCACCTGGTCTTCTCACTGAAATGCGAGAGAGCAAAGGTATGCAGTTTGAGCTTGGCTGGCATGACACTCAGCCCAGCATCGGCGTGGAGGCGCGGATCAGTTCAAGAAAGGGTTCGGGGTAGACGCCCATCACCAGCATCATCA
>Ga0255086_1000154_pt1 | contig 24150 bp, 21 predicted proteins | sample Colum_Cont_RepC__FD_188438 | JGI IMG/M metagenome (GOLD analysis project Ga0255086, IMG submission 188438) | Freshwater microbial communities from Columbia River, Oregon, United States - Colum_Cont_RepC_8d | ecosystem: Environmental > Aquatic > Freshwater > River | place: USA: Oregon | collected... | reverse complement strand
TCCTGCGTGAAGGCGCGCTGCACGGCATCATGCGCGTGCGCGCCTTCACGCAGGACGACGGCCATATCTTCTGCACGCCCGCGCAGGTCGAGGGTGAAGTGACCAAGTTCCACCAGCAGGCGATGCAGGTCTACGCCGACTTTGGTTTCGAGAACATCGCCATCAAGCTCGCGCTGCGCCCCGAGAAGCGTCTCGGCACGGACGAAGTCTGGGATCACGCCGAGAACTCGCTGCGCGCGGCACTCACCGCAGCGGGGGTGGCCTGGGAAGAGCTGCCGGGCGAGGGCGCCTTCTACGGCCCGAAGATCGAATATCACCTGAAGGACTCCATCGGTCGCAGCTGGCAGGTGGGCACCATGCAATTCGACCCGATGATGCCCGAGCGGCTGGATGCCTCCTACATCGACGAGCAGAGCAACCGCGTGCGCCCGATCATGCTGCACCGGGCCATCGTCGGCTCGATGGAACGCTTCATCGGCATTCTCATCGAACACCACGCGGGTGCCATGCCGTTCTGGCTCTCGCCGGTGCAGGTGGTGGTCGTCAGCGATGCCGATGGGTATGCCGCGGAAGTCTGCGCCGCACTCTGCGCTGCCGGCGTGCGCGCCGAAACCGATCTCGCCAACCAGAAGATCACCTACAAGATCCGCGAGCACAGCCTGCAGAAAATCCCAGTGATTGCGGTGGTAGGGCGCAAGGAGGCGGAAGAAAAAACCGTCACTCTGCGCCGCCTCGGCAGCGAAGCACAGGAGACGCTGACGCTGGCCGAAGCCGCAAAGCAGCTTGCCGCTGAGGCCTGACATGCGGCAACTCCTGTCGGCGTTGCTGATGCTGGTCTCGCTCAGTAGTGCTGCGCAGGAGACGCCACCGTTGCAAGTCAAAGGCCGCTTCGAGCAGGGCGCGCTCCTTTTTGGGCAGACCGCACCGAAGGTGGCGGTGATGGTGGATGGGCGCAATCTGCAAGTGACCACTGATGGACGCTTCGTATTCGGGCTTGACCGCGACGCAGCTGCCGAAGTGACATTGGTGCTCACCCCTGCTGGTGGCGCACCCACGACGCTGCGCTACCCCGTGGTCAAGCGCAGCTACAACATCCAGCGCCTAAACGGCCTGCCACCCAAGCAGGTGAACCCTGACCCGGCGATGGATGCGCGCATCGAGCGAGAGACCGCCAGCAACCGGGCCGCAAGAGCGCGTGATTCGGCGGTCGACCATATATTCGGGCGATTCATCTGGCCTGCCAAAGGGCCGATCACCGGTGTGTTTGGTAGCCAACGCATCCTGAACGGCGAGCCCAAGCAGCCGCATTACGGAGTGGATGTCGCAGGACCGGTTGGTGCGCCGGTGGTGGCCCCCGCTGATGGCATCGTCAGTCTGGTGAACCCGGACATGTTCTTCAGCGGCGGCACGCTCTACCTCGATCACGGCCATGGCGTGTCGAGCGCCTTCCTGCATCTGTCGAAAATCTTGGTGAAACCGGGACAGACCGTGAAACAGGGCGAGAAGATTGCCCTCATTGGCAAGACCGGCCGCGTCACCGGCGCGCATCTGGACTGGCGCGTGAACTGGTTTGAATCGCGAGTGGATGCCACCCAGCTGGTGCCGGCCATCCGGGGCAACCACACGCCCTGAGGTCTCAGAACAACGCCGGCTGGACAAGCCGTGCGTTGGGCTCTCGGAAGTTGCTCAAGCCCACCCCCACCAGCCGATAGAGTGCGCCCTCATCGGTCACCCGGCTACGCAGTGACAGCGCGATGTCGGTGAGCGCAGCACAGGAGACCGGCGGCGTCGGTGGTGTGAGGCTGCGCGTGAGGATGCGGAATTGGGCGGTCTTGAGCTTGAGCACCACGGTGTGACCGATGAGTTTTTCCTTTTGCGCCGCCACCCACACCTTCTCGGCCAGTTGCCGCAACTTGGGCTCGGTGTCAGCCAGCGGTACGTCCTGCGCAAACGTGTCTTCGGCCGAGATTGACTGCGTGGGCCGGTGCGGTTGCACTGCGTGCTCATCAATACCGCGCGCCAGCTCGTAGAGCCGCTTGCCGTACTTGCCGAACTGCTGCTCAAGCACCGCCTGATCCAAAGTCCGCAACGCACCGACGGTGTCGATGCCCAGCGCCTGCAACTTGCCCTCCATCACCTTGCCCACGCCCGGGATGCGGCCGACTGCCAACGGGTGCAGGAAGCCCTCCACCTCATGGGGTCGCACCACGAACTGGCCATTGGGTTTGTTCCATTCCGAGGCGATCTTGGCAATGAACTTGTTGGGGGCGATGCCCGCCGAGGCTGTCAGTGCCAGCTCATCCGTAATGGCCTGGCGGATGCGGCTGGCGATTTCTGTGGCCGAGCCGATGTCCTGCTTGTTGGTAGTGACATCGAGGTAAGCCTCGTCGAGCGAGAGCGGCTCGATCAGGTCGGTATGACGCGCAAAGATCTCGCGCGTGGCCCGCGACGCTGCGCGATAACGGACGAAATCCGGGGGCACAAAAACCGCCTGCGGGCAGAGCCGTTCGGCGCGCAACGCCGGTATGGCCGAACGCACCCCGAACTGCCGCGCCTCGTAACTGGCAGCACACACCACCGACCGCGCCCCCTTCCACGCCACCACCACGGGCTTGCCGCGCAGGGCAGGGTCATCGCGCTGCTCGACGGAGGCGTAGAACGCATCCATGTCGACGTGGATGATCTTGCGCATGAGGCCGCGCAGGTCAGCTCACGCGGGTGGCCATTTCAGAGGACGACCACCGATCAAATGCAGATGCAGATGCGGCACGCTCATGCCGGCCTTTGCCCCGTTGTTGATCACCAGTCGGTAGGCGTCGCCCAGGCCTTCGAGTGCGGCCACTTTGGTGGCGGTGAGCATGAGGTGGCCGAGCATGGCCTGATCTTCCGCCGTCGCATGGCTGAGCTGCACCAGCGGCTTCTTCGGCACCAGCAGGGTGTGCAGTGGCGCGCAGGGGTTGATGTCCTTGAAGGCGATGCAAAGCTCGTCTTCGTAGACGATGGTGGCCGGTATTTCGCGGGCGATGATTTTCTCGAACAGGGTCATGGACAGTGCGCGCTGAGGGGGTGGGCAAATCGTAGCGGAGTGCAGTTGTTACCATGCAGCCTTGGATCGACTGCGATGACTATGGACCTGCTCTCCACACCCGAATACCGCGCTGGCAAGGTCTATAAGCGCTTGCTGGCGTATGCAATTCCGCAATGGCGTGTGTTCCTGTTGGCGGTGTTGGGCATGATGCTGTTTGCCAGCACCGATATCGCCGTAGCAAGGCTGATGAAACCCCTAGTGGATGGCACTTTCGTGCAGAAGGATGCCTCTGTCATCCGTTGGTTGCCGCTGGCGATTCTGGCGCTGTTCCTGGTGCGCGGTGTGGCGGGCTATCTCTCATCCGTGGGCATGGCGGTGGTGGGCCAGCGGGTGGTGTCGAAGCTGCGGCTGGAGGTGTTCGACCACATCGTGCATGTGCCGGTGACGCACCACGATCGCTCGACCAATGCCGACATGCAGACGCGGCTGACCTTTCAGGCCAATGCGCTCTCCGATGCGGCGATGGGTGTGACCACCGCCATCGTCAAGGACGGCCTCACCGCATTGGGTCTGCTGGCGCTGCTGTTTTATACGAGCTGGAAGCTCACGCTCTATGTGCTGGTGATGGCTCCGTTGCTGGCGGTGTCGGTGAGCTGGGTGAACAAGCGGTTTCGCCGCTTGCAGCAGTCGCTGCAAAGCTCCGTGGGTGACATTGGTCATGCATCGGATGAGGCCATCACTGGCCGCCGCATCGTCAAGATCTACGGCGGCGAAGGCTTTGCGCTGAAGCACTTTGGCGTCATCAACGAACAGTTCAAGACGTTCTCGATCAAGCTCGCCGGCAACACGGCGCTGAGCTATTCGGTGCTGGAGTTCATCGCTGCGCTGGGTATTTCCTCGCTGGTGTTCATGGCGACGCGGCCGGAAACCTTGCAGGAAATGTCGGCCGGCACCTTCACCAGTTTCGTGGTGGCTATGCTGTCGCTGCGCGGGCCGATCTCCAATATCAGCAATATCTCAGAGCGCCTGCAACGCGGCTTGGTAGCGGGCGCAGACATCTTCTATTTTCTCGATCGCCCGCGCGAGCTGGATCACGGCACGCGCACGGTTGAGCGTGTAGCGGGTGCGCTGCATTTCGACAAGGTGCAGTTCCGCTACAACGACGAAGCAGGCCCCGCGCTGGCGGGGGTGACGCTTGATATTCCTGCGGGGAAGACGGTGGCCTTCGTCGGCAAGTCCGGCTCCGGCAAGTCGACGTTGCTGTCGCTGATTCCACGCTTCTACGACCCGACTGCGGGTGCGGTGAAACTTGATGGTCACGACCTGCGCGAGTACCCGCTGAAGAACCTGCGCCAGCAGTTGGCATTGGTCGATCAAAACATCGTGCTGTTCAACGCCACCATCGGCGAGAACATTGCCTACGGCCAGCACAACGTGACCCGCGCACAGCTTGAAGAGGCGGCGCGCGGCGCCAATGCCTGGGAGTTCATCGACAAACTGCCGCAGGGCTTGGATACGCCTATCGGCCAGGCGGGCGTGATGCTCAGTGGCGGCCAGCGCCAGCGCATCACCATCGCCCGCGCGCTGCTGAAGAATGCGCCGATTCTGATTCTTGACGAAGCGACATCGGCACTCGATACCGAAAGTGAGCGTCTGATCCAGACTGCGCTCGAATCACTGAAGCAAGGACGCACCACACTGGTGATTGCCCACCGGCTCTCGACCATCCAGAGCGCCGACCTGATCGTAGTGATGCACGAGGGGCGGGTTGTAGAGCAGGGCAGTCACGCTGAACTGTTGGCTAAAGATGGAGCCTATGCTGCACTTCATCGTCTGCAGTTCCGCGACGATACCGAGCCGCAGGTCTCGTGAAGCGCTGGCTGGAGAGCATCTGGTGGCGGACTGCCGCGCCACCGCTATTGCTTCGTTTTCTCGAAGCGATCTATGCGATCGCCGCTCATGGGCTTGCTGTATGCAAGCGGAACCGTGCCATGCGCCTTCCAGTGCCTGTGATCGTAGTTGGAAACATCGCCATCGGCGGTACCGGCAAGACCCCAGTGACGCTGGCCTTGATTGAGCGCTTGCAGGCATTGGGTGCCCGGCCCGGTGTACTGTCACGCGGCTATGGCGGGGTGGGGCCATTCCCTCTCCTGTTATCGTCTGAAACAAGTGCTCTCCAAGCTGGCGACGAACCGGTGCTGATCGCTAGACGTACCGGCGTGCCGGTTTGTGTTGCACCCTCAAGGCTGCAAGCGGGACGACATCTTCTTGCTGCGCACCCTGAAGTCGATGTGCTGCTCTGCGATGACGGCTTGCAGCACCTCGCACTCGTGCGCGATCTTGAATGCTGTGTAGTCGACGGCAGACGTGGCCACGGCAATGGGCATCTTTTGCCGGCCGGACCTTTGCGTGAAAACCCAGCGCGCATGAGGCAATGTGACTTGGTGCTGGTGAATGGCGGTGATGCAGCGCCTTATGGGGCTCAGGCGCTGCGTTTTGATCTGCTTGCTGAACACGCAGTCGCACTACACACGGGCGAGCGCCGACCCTTGTCGGCCTTCTCGGGTCACATGGTCCATGCACTGGCCGGCATTGGAAACCCGCATCGGTTTTTTGATCTACTGACCGAACACGGTATGACGGTGAACGGGCATGCTTTTGCCGATCACCACATCTTTAAGGTTAGCGACCTTGAATTTGCAGGAGGTGCCCCGGTGCTGATGACTGAGAAAGATGCGGTGAAATGCCGCGACTTGCGGCAGCTTTCGGATCGCTCTCTGTGGTGGGTGCCTGTGAATGCCGTTTTTTCACAGGGCGCGCATGAGCGTGTGCAAGAATGCCTAAGGTCCCTTCTTGCGCTGCGTCGCAGCCCTATATGAACCCCATCAAGATTCAGCCGCGCGCGCCGCTGGCCCCTCCTGAAATGGCGCCTCTGTCTGGATGGCGGCGCCTACGAGTGTGGCTGAATTCAATTTTTATCGACCATTCGTTCTTTCGTTTTTTCTACAACCTGCGCTCGCACGTCGCAGGCGACCTATATCGCTCAGCGCATCCCATGCCGTTTCAGGTCCGTGCAGCGAAGATGGCTGGTATCGGCAGCATTATCAGTCTGCGCGGTATAGAGCCACATTTAGGCAGCAATGTGCTGGAGTGGGAGGTGTGTAGAGAGATTGACTTGCCAATTGTGCATTTTCCAATTGGCTCGCGTGAGGCGCCATACCGTGAGGCAATTCTTGGGCTTGATCTGCTGTTCGATTCATTGCCGAAACCGATGTTGGCACACTGCAAATCCGGTGCTGATCGCGCTGGTTTGGCAAGCACGCTCTACTTGCTATTGAAACAAGACGCATCTTACGAAACGGCGATCAAGCAGCTGGAGTTCTGGCGGCATGGTCATGTCAAACAGGCGAAGACCGGTGTGCTGGACCATTTTTTTGAGACTTATCGCCAGCATCACGCAGCGTATGGCACACCATTTCGTGAGTGGGTGGAGCATCATTACGACCGGGATGCGGTGGAGAAAAGTTTTCACTCCCAGTGGTGGGCCAATCACATCGTTGACCGTGTTCTGCGACGCGAATAGTTATTGCATCAGCAAATGAAAACCAATGGATAAACGTCTCCTCGACATCCTCGTCTGTCCCGTGACTCAAACGACCCTGTTCTACAAGGTTGCGGAGCAAGAGCTTTGGTGCCGTGCTTCACGGCTTGCCTATCCGATTCGCGATGGTGTGCCAGTGATGCTTGAGGATGAGGCACGCGCACTGACTGAAGATGAGGCTGCGACGCTATGAGCTACCACGTTGTTATTCCCGCACGACTTGGATCCACTAGGTTGCCGCGCAAGGTTTTACGTGATCTTGCGGGCAAGCCGGTAGTGCAGTGGGTGTGGGAGGCCGCAATTAAGGCTGGCGCTGCCAGTGTCACCATCGCGACGGATGCAGATGAAGTAGCAGCCATCTGTCGTGGATTTGGTGCTGAAGTGGCGATGACCGATGCGAGCCACCAGTCCGGCACTGATCGTGTCAATGAGGTGGCACGTCAGCGACGCTGGGAGACCGACACAATCGTTGTGAACGTGCAGGGCGATGAGCCGCTCATGCCCCCTGCGCTGATCACACAGGTCGCTGCGTTGCTGATGAATGATACTGAGGCGCATATCGCCACACTCGCTCACGCAATTCATGATGCAGAGGACTTCGCCAATCCCAACATCGTCAAGGTCGTATGTGATCGTCGTGACTATGCACTGTATTTCTCACGTGCGCCCATCCCTTGGCAGCGTGATGGTTCTACGCGCGCAGTGCCGTTGCTGCCGCAATCTCTCGCGTCGAGGCACATCGGCCTCTACGCGTATCGCGTAGGTCCGTTGGCGGAATTTAATGCCTTGCCACCATCCGCGTTAGAAGCCTGCGAGGCTTTGGAGCAGTTGCGCGCATTGACACACGGCTTCCGCATCAAGCTCGGCTCCACCGACACTCCACCGCCGCGCGGGGTAGATACAGAGGAGGATTTACAAGCCTTGGCGCTGTATCTATCCAGCCGGATCGGAAAACAGGACTACTAGTCTAGCCGCCGTTCGAGCGCTGAGTCGTACCCTGCATCCGAATGTCATCAAGCTCATTGCTGGTTTTCTCGCGCTCTTCGCGGCGCTGTCTTTCAGTAGTGCAGACATTGCGTTTCTTCACGCGAGAGCCTGTGGTGTCCTCGCGCCTGCAGGTAACCACATCCTCATCATCTTGACTTGGATCTGATGCCCGCTGTTTGGTGAGAGGCTCTTCAGCAAGAACTTCTTGATGAGGCGCAGTCAGCAGTGCCAAAACGACCGCGGCAGAATAGATGGATTTCATATCGGCTGGTGATCAGGTTCAGGGGGGCACTGCAGTGCGTAATTCAAGCTTAAGGTAGTGCGATAAAAAAGGCCCGCAGAGTGCGAGCCTTTCAGTTCTCTAACGCTGCCTTGCAAACAGGCAAGGCAGATGAATGCCCTTAGTGCTGCATGCGGCGGCGCAGTGCCAGCAAGGCTGCCAGACCCGCGAGCAGCGGCAGCCCTGGAGCACCGCCAAAGCGGCCTTCGCTCGGCACGGTGGCTGGGGGCGTGACCGGCGGCGTCGGCGTGACGGGATCGCCACCGCTGGCCGACTTGAACTCATAGCGGTAGATGCCACGCCCGAAGGTGGAGGCGTAGAGGAAGTTCGCGTCGGCCGGATCCACCTGCAGGGCATTCACGATGGTGTTCGGCAGGCCCGCACCCAAAGGTGCCCATTCGGTGCCCGACAAGTCGCTGGAGATGAAAGCCCCGATGTCGGTGCCCACCAGCAGCTGGCTGCCGCGCAGGGTCACCGCCGTGGTGTGGACGTTGGGTAGGTTGCCGCTGATATTGACGAAGCTCTCGCCCGCATCGGTGGACTTGAACACATGCCCCGTGCCGGCATCCGGCGTGATGTCGAGGTAGGACCCGGGCGGGAACCACTGCGCGTTGGAGTAATAGCCACCGACGGTCACGTAGACGGTCTTGGGGTCTGCCGGATCAATCTCGATGCCGGTGATTAGTCGTGGCGGCAGGCCGGCGGCGGTGGCGTGGTGCCAGCCGTCAGGGCTGGCCTTCTGCGGGGGCAGCTCGCCGCCGACATTGGTGGCGATGCCATTGGCAAAGCCAAGGTCGGGTCGCACCCCCAGCGAGCAGCGTCCGCAGTAGCCGACATAGGCGGCCTCGGCCTGCAAGTCGAGCGCGGTCGGCGCGCGGTTGGTGGCGGCGTCATTCGGTGAGGTGCCGAGATCGAACACGGTCACAAAAGTGCAGGACTGGTTGTCAGTGGCAAAGCCGCAGGTATCCGGCCCGTCCACGGTCTCGCGCACGTTGCGGCCGGCAATGATCAGGTGATTGGGGTCAGTCGCATCCATCGCAAACGGCGTGGAGAACGGTGCGGTGGTCAGGCCCGTGGTGAAGTTCTTCCAGGTGCGGCCGCCGTTGATGGTGACGCGCATCGAGCCGTTGGTGGTCTCGGAGTAGGCGATGTCGCTGTTGTCTGGGTCCACCGCGACGAAGAAGCCATCGCCACCGTAGGTCATGATGCGGCGGCCCGTGGGCTCGGTCTTGCCGCTGCCGTTGTCTTGCAGGCCCCACCAGACGGTGCCGTCTTTTGCCGCTGCCAGGTGGTAGGGCAGCAGGGTGTTGAAGCCCCGGTTGTGGCCATCGCCCCAGCTGCCCTGCTCGATCTCGCCCAGCAGGGTGTCGTTCTCGCACTGGCGGTTGATGCCGCCGTCGTGGCCGACGAAGAAGCACATCGAGCCATCCTCCTGCGGTACCCAGAGGCCTTCGTGGGTGTCCGCGTGCGGGGTGGTGCCGCCAATGGGCGTGTCGCGGTATTCGCAGGTCGGCGCGTCCTCAACGTTCACCGACAAGAAGCAGGTGATGGAATTGCCGTAGCGGCCAACGACGTGGAAGTCATCCGGCCCCTGTTGCAGCGCGCCGTTGAGCGGCACCTGCGTGAGGCGGTTGGCCCAGACTTCTTCCAGGCCCCAGAGCAGGCGCGTTGGCACGCCGCCAACGGCACGGCTGGGGTCGGGTGAGACCCACATGTCGTACCAGCTCTGCACGCCCGGTGCGATCAGCGCGCGCAGGGGGATGAAGGTGGAATTGGTATTGGGGTTGTTGGCGATCTCGTTGAAGTCCGCCATGCGAGTCCAGCTGCTGCCGAAGTCCGGCGAGACGTAGAGGCCGTTGAAATTGCTCACCAGCGCGGTGGCCAGCGAGTTGGCACCACGCTCGTCCTCGATGTCGATATAGGGCGCGCCGCCATTGATGACGATGGAATCCTGCACGACGGCGTAGACATAGTTGTGGTTCTGCGCCTCGCCGGTGGCAGCGCCGAACTCGACGCGGCCGACGCGCTCACGGGGTGCAAAGCCGACGGGGCTGAGGCCATCGCCACCGACATCCAGATACTCGAAGCTACCGGGCTCGCCGGTGTCAGAGCGATACAGGCCGGCCTGCGGCACGTAGGGCGTGCCATCTGGCCAGAGGCGGGTGGAGCGGTGGAAGCCGATGACGGCCAGCACCTGGCCGCCGACCTCGTTGGTGGTGCCGCCGGGGGCTTTGATGACCACATCCGACACCGTGTTGGCGAAGCGGCAGGGGCCGAGCGCGGTGACGCCGGCGCACTCGGTGGAGGTGGGCAGGTTGACGTTGACATAGCTGCGGCCCGCATCGGTGGAGCGGAACAGGCCGAGGCTGGAGGCAAGGTAGATGTTCTCCGGCTTGGACTTGTCCACCGCGATCTGGAAGGTCAGCAGCCCCTCCGGCACGCCACTGGCGATGTTCCAGGTGGCGCCGAGGTTATTGCTCCAATAGGCTCCCAGGCCCGCATAGACATTGCCGCCCAGCACCGGCTCGCCGCCACCCGCCACCACGGTGCCGCCGCCTGCGGGCGTCCAGGCCACGGCGCCGATGACCTGGCTGGGCAGCTGGTCGCCGATGGACTTCCAGCTGTCGCCGTTGTCCTCCGAGATCCACACGCCGCCGGTGCCGGTGTTGGCGAAGAGGCGCTTGGCCTCCGGGTCGTAGTCGAGGCTGTCGACGCGGCCATTCAATTCGGACCAGCCGTAGCCGTAGGTGTGGCCAAACTCCGGGTCGTTGGCGATCAGCGGCCCGGTGCCGTATTCCTTCCAGTCACCGGCTGCGCCTGCGACTTTCTGCGTGAGGCCGGCTTTCTCCATTGCCGCCTTCTGCGCATGGGCATTCGAGAGCGCGCCCGGCGGCAGCACGTCGAAGGGTGCGGTGCGGGGTAGGCCGGCAGCGTCCTTTGAGGTGAGGTAGTCCTGCAAGCTCTCCGGGGCGTTGGTGCTCACACAGAGACGTGGGCCGTACTGCTTGAGCAGGCTGGCATGTGCCGCAGGCGCTGCAAGGGGATTGAGCTTCTGCGTCCAGGCGGCGGTATCGCGTACCTCATAGCCAGCGGGGCAGAGCGGGGTGACGGCTGCTGGCGGGCTGTGCCAGACGGTCAGCGTCGTGGCAGCCAGCGCCAGCGACATCATGGCGGGTGCGGTGCCGAATCCGGTCTTGAACATCTTGGGTCTCCTCGAAGGGTGTTCTGCTCAGTCCTGCGCACGCAGGCTCTGTCAACCATTTGTCAACGCAGTAGCGGCAATGCAGATGACAGCCATTTCAGGCGAGGCACAAAAAAAGCCCGCCGGGTTGCGGCGGGCTTGAGGGTGTTGCGGGCCAGATCAGACGGTGGTCTGCGGCTTGTCCTCGGTCGGCAGTTCCGTGGTCGTGGCAGTCGACTCGACGGGCAGTTCAGTCGCGATGACTTCAGCAGGTGCCGCGCCGAGTGTGTCGGTTGCGACCACTGCGGCTGGACGCTCGCGGCGTGCGCGTGAGTCTTCGCGGCCCGACACGATCAGGCGTGGCATGAAGTTGCTGGGAGCCTCCGACACGGCAGCCTGCGGTGCAGCCGCAATGACAGGCAGCGTGGTGGGTGCGCCATCGCCAGTGGTGATCAGCCGGGGCGAGAAGCTCTTGGGGGCGGCAGTGGCCAGCGGCGCGCTCTCGCTGATGATCTGCGGCGCATCGGCGTCGAGGTCGCCATCACCACTGACGACCAGGCGCGGCATGCGATCACCGCTCACTTCTTCTGCGCGGGCGACGATGACGGCCACTGGTGCTGGCTGGGCAGGGGCTTGGCTCGGCGCCGGTGCGACGGTTACTGCGACCGCGCGCGGGCGGCCAGCGGGGGTGTCCATGGCAGCTTGCAGGATGGCGGCGTCGGGCACGAAGGCCGCAACCTGTGTGGCTTCAACGGGTCGTGCGGCGAGTGTTGAAACTGGTGCTGCCGCACTGCTGTCAGGCGTCGCGCTGGTGGTGGGCAGCTCGTCGCCGGCCTCCTCGCTGCCATCGTCTGCTTCTTCGCTGGCACCGGGCAGCAACTGGCCCTGGGCATCGCGGCCACGGCCGCCACGACGACGACGGTTGCGGCGACCGCGAAGGCTGCGACCACCGGCTGGGTTGTCGCGGGCTTCGGCATCCCCTTCGGTCGAAGCGGCATCGCCAGCGGCGAGCACATCAGCATCGCTGGCAGGTGCCGCGTTTTCCGTCATTGGCGTGCCGCTCAGCAGCCCCGGCATGAAGGTCGTGCTCGGTGCATCGGCCAGCACCAATGCCACAGCAGTGGTATCGGGCGTGACGGTTGCAGCTGCATCACTGGTTGCGCGGGCAGGGCGGCCACCACCATCACGTGGCGGGCGTCCCCCTTCTGCATGCTGGCCAGCGACCTGAGCAGTGGCCTGTTCGGGACGAGGCGCACGCTCAGGGCGTGGCGGGCGACCTTCAGGACGCTGTTCAGGACGGCTGCCACCCTGCGGGCGCGGCGCTTGCGGTGCAGCGGCAGCAGCCTGCGGTGGGCGGCCATCACGACGCTGCTGATCGTTGCGCGGTTCGTTGTTCTGCGGCTTGCCGTCACGACGTGGCTGGTTCTGCTGGTTTTGCGGCTGTCCGCCCTGCTGCGGCTTGCCATCGCGGCGCTGCTGCGGGTCATTGCGATGGCCGCGTTCGTCACGTTTGCCGTCACGGCGCGGGTCGTTGCGGTTGCCGCGCTCATCGCGCTTGCCACCACGATCATCACGCTTGTGATCGTGCTTGTGCGACTTGACCGGCTTGCCACCAAAGCCCAGCACATAGGCCAGACGGGCCCAGAAACCATCTTTAACTGTGGCGACGGGCTGCATCACGGCCACGGCCACGGGCGCGGCGGCCACGGCCACCGGCCTCGGCGTTTCAACATGCGCTGGCGGGGGGGTAGAGGGCAGAATGCCCTGCACGGCTGCCTCGTTGAGCGGCTTGCCGGCCGCCACGGTGACGATGGGCATGGAGAGGCGCTCATCGGCCTTGTAGTCCACGGCGATCTTGTGGCTGACGGCGTTGTTGTTGCCCTCGCCGACGTGATCACCCTTGATGCGGGCGATGTGAAAGTGCGGGCTGTCCAGTGTCTCGTTCGGCACCAGAGTCACGGCGACCTTGTAGCCCTTCTCGATCTCGGTGAGCTTGGCGCGCTTCTCGTTGAGCAGGAAGGTGCCGACATCGACCGGAATCTGTGCGACCACACGGGCGGTGCGATCTTTCATCGCCTCTTCTTCGATCAGACGCAGGATCGACAGGGCCAGCGATTCGACGCTGCGGATGTGTCCCAGGCCAGAGCAGCGCGGGCAGGTGATCTGCGTGTGCTCGACCAAGGTCGGACGCAGGCGCTGGCGCGAGAGTTCGAGCAGGCCGAACTTGCTGATCTTGCCGAGCTGGATGCGCGCGCGGTCGAGTTCCACCGCACGTTCGAGACGCTTCTCGACTTCGCGTTGGTTCTTGTTCGACTCCATGTCGATGAAGTCGATCACGACCAGACCGCCCAAGTCGCGCAGGCGCAGCTGGCGAGCGACTTCTTCGGCGGCTTCGAGGTTGGTGCGGAAGGCGGTTTCTTCAATGCCGCCGCCACCCGTGCTCTTGGCCGAGTTGATGTCGATGGCGGTGAGTGCCTCGGTGTGGTCGATCACAATCGAGCCGCCGGAGGGCAGCTTGATGGTGGATTCGTGCGCGGCTTCGATCTGGCTCTCGACCTGGTAGCGGCTGAACAGCGCCACATCGTCCTTGTAGAGCTTGAGCTTGGGCAGGTCGGCCGGCATCGTGGCCTCCATCTGCTGACGCGCCTGCTGGTAGGTCTCAGGGTCATCCACCCAGACCTCGCCGATGTCCGGGCGCAGGTAGTCGCGCAGGGCGCGTAGAACGATGTTGTTCTCTTGATAGACGAGGAAGGGGGCCGGCTTCTTGGCCACTGCGTCGGCAATGGCTTTCCAGATTTCGGCGAGGTAGTTGCAGTCCCACTGCAATTCTTCCGCCGTACGACCCACGCCGTTGCTGCGCACGATCACACCCATGCCGGGCGGCAGTTGCAGCGCGTCGAGGGCTTCCTTGGTTTCTTCGCGGGCCTCGCCTTCGGCGCGGCGGCTGATGCCACCAGCCTTAGGGTTGTTGGGCATCAGCACCAGATAGCGGCCGGCGAGGCTCACGTAGGTGGTGAGGGCCGCGCCCTTGTTGCCGCGCTCTTCCTTCTCCACCTGCACGATGATCTCGGTGCCTTCGGCCACGAGTTCCTTCATGTTCGGCGAGTTGTTGGGTGCGCCGGGCTTGTAATAGCTCTTGTGGATTTCTTTGAGCGGCAGAAAGCCGTGGCGCTCGGCACCGTACTCGACGAAGCAGGCTTCGAGCGAGGGTTCTACACGGGTGATTTTTCCTTTATAGACATTCGACTTGCGCTGCTCGCGGGCAGCGGTTTCGATGTCAAGGTCGATTAACTTCTGACCATCTACGATGGCGACGCGCAGCTCTTCCGGCTGGGTGGCATTGATGAGAATACGTTTCATGTTTTTGAGTTTCGAGTGGTGCGTGCGACCACGACGAGACAGAGGCAATGTCGAGCATCCTGAGCTCTGGTCTGCTGTGCGGCCGCGAATTGGCAGAAGCCAGAACGGGCACGGTCACCAGGCGCGGAGGCGTCTGGAAGGGCAGCAGGAACAGCAGCGACGCAAGCTCGTGGCAAAGTTGCCGGAGCGCATCGAAACTGTTTTGGAGAAGGTTTTTCATCATCGCGTCCGCTCTTTGGGCGACGCTGGGGTGGAACACTGACGCTTGTCAGTTGGCGCGTGGCAGCCCGTTGATCGGGGTGCTGCACGCTGATGACAAGCACTGTTGAAAAGATCGGGGGCCGGCTGGTTTGCTAGCATCACGGCTGACAAACACCGGCGACCGGCTTGCAGAAGCTCCATCAACCGCATGGAGTGCTCAAGGTTTGGTGCCTAAAGCAGAAGGAATTGTGACACAAAAGAAAGCAGGCGGGCGCAAGCCATCGAACGCCAGTAACGAGACCCGCCGCGAGCGGCCCCCGTCGAAATCAGCCAGAAAGTCTGCGGCCAAGCCTGCGTTCAGGCCTGGCTCCAAGAGCACGACTGCCTCGCCCCGCGCGCAAGAGCGAGGTGCTGCCGCAGCGAAGCCCCGCAAGGCAGAGCGCGGCGCGGCGCGTCCGGCTGAGGAGGCACCAGGCGGCCGTCGCGGCCGGGTGCCGGCCGAGCGTCCGCATCGCACGACTGAGGCCAAGAAGCGTCCCAGTCGCGCTGCGGCCGGCTTTGGAGCCAAACCTGCCAGCCGCCTGCGCCCCGGCGCATCGGCAGCACCCCGTGCCCGGCCGCCACGCAAGCACAGTGTGGATCGCAAGGCGGTCCCTGACGCCCCGCGTCCGATGGAGTGGAACGAGGTACGCCACATCAAGGTGGATGCCAACAGCGATGGCCAGCGGATCGACAACTTTTTGATGAAACACCTGCCGGGCGTGCCGAAATCGGCTGTCTATCGCTTGGTGCGATCTGGTCAGGTGCGGGTCGATGGCGGCCGTGCCAAGCCGGAGCGAAAGCTGGTGGCGGCAGAGAGCGTGCGCATCCCCCCGGTGCGTCTGCAAGACCCGGCCGAAGCGGTGCGGCCGCCGGATCGTGTGCTCAACGAACTGCGCGAATCGGTGATTTACGAAGACGCGCACTACCTTGTCATCAACAAGCCCGAAGGCTTGTCGAGCCATGGCGGTACCGGCCAGCTCTACGGCGTGATCGAGGCGATTCGCGCCTGGGAGAAATACGAGTTCATCGAACTCTGCCATCGACTCGATCGCGATACTTCCGGCGTCTTGCTGCTCGCCAAGAGCCGCAAGGCTTTGCTGCGTGCGCAGCAGGCGTTCAAGAACCATGAGATCACCAAGCGTTACTTCACGCTGGTGCATGGCCGCTGGAAAGGCGAAGACCGCGATTGCGATGCCGCCTTGGTGAAGGTGCGTCTGGGCGATCAGCACCATGTGCAGCAGGATGAAGATGGCAAGCCGAGCCTGAGCCGCTTTTCGCCCCGCAACAAGTACAAGGATGCGACGCTGTGCGAGGTGGAGATTTTCTCTGGCCGCACGCACCAGATTCGCGTGCATGCCCTGGCGCTGGGCCACTCGGTGGTCGGCGATGCCAAGTATGGCGAGGGTCTGAAGCGGATGTTCCTGCACGCACACTTTTTGCAGCTCAAGCCAGAGGGCGAGTTCCCCAAGCTGCTGCTGAATGCGCCGATGCCCGACGAACTCAGAAACTTTCTGCAAAAACTGTGAGCGCACACAAGCCCTACGAGCTGCTGATCTTTGACTGGGACGGCACGCTGAGTGATTCCGCCCAGTTGATCGTTGATGCCATGCAGGGCGCGATTGCCGCGCTAGGCTTGCCGGTGCGCGAGGATGAGCAGATCCGCGAGCTGATTGGCCTCTCGCTGGAAGACGGCCTCAAGCACTTGTTTCCAGCGCTGGATCAGGTGGCTTTGCACGCGCTGCTGGCGGGTTACCGGCGGCAGTGGCTCTCACCAACCGGTGGCGGCGCTGCGGAGGCACCGCTGTTTGCGGGGGCTGAAGCTGCACTCAACAGCCTGCATGCGGCGGGCTATGGCCTTGCCATTGCAACGGGTAAATCCCGTGTGGGCCTTGATCGCTCGCTGCGCCATCATTCAAGCATCAAGCCACTGTTCTGGGTGACCAAGACGGCGGATCAAACGGCCTCGAAGCCAGACCCCAAGATGCTGCGGGAAATCCTGCAAGAGCTGGACGTGCGGCCCGAACGCGCCTTGATGATCGGCGACACCGAATACGACGCCAGCATGGCGAAAGCCATCGGTATGCCGGCGCTGGGCGTGGCTTGCGGTGTGCACGATGCGGACCGCATCCGTGCGGCGGGCGCACTGGCGGTGATTGAGTCGGTGGCGGATTTGCCGCGCTGGCTTTCGTCGCGCTAGCGCGTCTTAGTGCGCGTGAGGGCCGCAGTCAGCGTCCACACACTCGCCGGTTTCAACCTGCACTGTCACGTGGGTGATGCCATGGCGCGCCAGTGCGGCTGCACGCACGGCTGCAATCAGCTCCGGCACGGCCACCGAGCCATCGGGCGTGACATGCAGGGTCATGAGCTTCTTGGTCTGCGACAGCGACCAGGCGTGCAGGTGATGCACGCTGGCGATCCCTGCCACCTGCGTCGGCAGTTCATCGGCAATGCGTGCGAGGTCGAGCCCGCGCGGCGTGCCTTCGAGCAGGATGTGTGCCGATTCGCGGGTGATCTTAAGGCCCATGCGCAGTACCAGCCCGGCGGCGACCAGTGACAGCAGAGGGTCGGCCGGCAGCCAGCCGGTTTGGAGGATCACGCAGGCGGCAATGAGCGCAGCCACAGAGCCGAGCAGGTCGGACAGCACATGCGCGGCCGCACCGCGCCGGTTGAGGTCTTCCGCATCGCCGCCATGCAGCAGGGCGAGCGAGATGATGTTGGCGATCAGTCCGATTCCGGCTACGAGAATCATCGCGCGGGCATCGACCGGCGAGGGGGTGATGAAACGTTGTACGGCCTCGAAGCTGATCCAGGCACTGGCGAGCAGCAGCAACGTGCCGTTGACGAAAGCTGCCAGCACCGGCATGCGCTCGTGGCCAAAGCTGTGTCCAGCATCGGCCGGGCGCAGCGCCTGACGGGCGGCGAGCAGGCTCAAGGCCAGCGAGCCGGCATCGGCCAGCATGTGACCGGCATCGGCCAGCAGTGCCAGCGAGCCGCTGATGAGACCACCCGCAACGCCCACTACCATCGCAATCACGGTGATGAATAAGGCCCAGGCGAGTCGACGATGCGAGGCATGCGCGGCGTGGTTGTGATCATCGTGACCACCATGATGGTGATGACCGTGATGGTCGTGATCCTGAGTAGCGTGATCGTGATGGCTGTGGGCGTGAGGCATGGAGTCGAATCAGGGCAGGGTGAAGCCCGCTTTGCGAAGCAGCTCGGCGGTGGCGATCAGCGGCAGGCCGATCAGGGCGGTGGGGTCGCGTGACTGCACCTCGGCCGTCAGCGTAATCCCCAAGCCCTCTATTTTCGCAGAGCCGGCGCAGTCGTAGGCGGGTTCAGCATCGACATATCGCGCGATGGCGTCGTCTGTGAGCGTGCGAAACCTCACGACCGTGGTGTCGCTCGCCTGGTACACCGCCCCGTCCTGGCGCATCAAGACGACAGCCGTCAGAAATGCAGCCTGCTTTGCAGAGAGAAACTGCAGTTGCTCGATGGCTTTCTCGCGCGTGCTGGGCTTGCCCAGCAAGCGACCCTCGCAGGCGGCGACCTGATCCGAGCCGATCACCCAGGCCCCTGGCGCCTTCAGTGCAATAACCCCCGCTTTGAGCAGGGCCAGCCGGGTGGCGAGTGGTTCTGCAGCCTCGCCTGGCTGCGGGGTTTCATCGACATCCGGACTCTGCTGGCTGAATGGCAGATGCAAGCGCCGCAGCAATTCCGCGCGATAGCGCGAGCCGGAGGCGAGGATGAGCGGGGGCGCTGGTGGAGTGGGCACTACAATTCGCCATGCAAAAAATGAGCGCCAGTATGAAAGACCGTCCCATCCCCGTGAAGCTCAAGGCCCATGAGGCCGTGGCCAATCGGCAGAAACTTGAAGCCAACGTGGCGATCGACGCGTTGCCTCGCCTCTGTGCGGCACTGGCAGGGCCTGCGGGGATGCTCAACGTGACCATGCAGTTCGACCCACATCCTAAGACCGTAGGCCGTGTCAGCGGGCAAATCCAGGGGCAGCTGCCGCTGATTTGCCAACGCAGCCTGGAGGTGTTTCTGTGGCCGTTGGATGTTCCATTTGACTGGATCATGGTGCGCGACGAGGCCGAGGAGGAGCGCGTGCTCGCCGATGCCGACCCGGTGATGCTGGAGGAGGAGCAGTTGCTGCTGCGCGATGCCATTGAAGACGAAGTGCTACTGGCAATCCCGCTGATTCCACTCGCCCCCGACGCACCCATGCCGATACTGCCGGAGGCTGAAACTGCGGCCGCCAAAACCAAAAAGCCGCAGGGCGAGACAAAAGCCCCCCAGATCGGCGATAATTTCGAGCTCGACGACTCTCGTCCAAACCCGTTTTTGGCACTCAAGGGCCAGCTCCGAAAGGGCTGAACCCTTCAAACAAAAGCAGTTGGCAAAAGCATCGAATCACGGCTGCAAGTTTGCTTGACGCCACGCTTATCACCGCAACATTAGGATCGACCGGAGCTATCCATGGCCGTTCAACAAGACCGTAAATCCCGTTCCAAGCGCGGCCACCGCCGCAGCCACGACGCCCTTTCAGCCCCTGCGCTGTCGATCGACCCGACTTCGGGCGAGACGCATCTGCGCCACCATGTCACCGCCGAGGGCTACTACCGTGGCCGCAAGGTGATCGACAAGGCTGGCAAGCCAGCGGCCGCTGAAGAGTCTGCTTAAACCCAAGACGGCTTTCGTCGCCCTGACCTGATGGACAGGACGATCACACTCGCAGTCGATGCAATGGGTGGCGACCACGGTCTGAAAGTCACCGTGGTCGCTGCCCTTTTGGCGTTGCGCGCCAAGCCAGCGCTGCGCGTGCTGCTGGTGGGTGATACCCATGCCATTCAAGCGGCACTGGCTGTGCACGGTGGGATTGGCGATGCGCGGCTTGAAATCGTGCATGCCACCGAAGTGGTCGCCATGGACGAAGCGCCCTCGAAAGCACTGCGCAACAAAAAAGACTCGTCGATGCGGGTCGCAATCAATCTGGTGAAAGCGGCTCGCGCACAAGGGGCAGTGTCTGCGGGTAACACTGGTGCGCTGATGGCCACCGCCAAGTTTGTGCTCAAGACCCTGCCAGGTATCGATCGCCCTGCCATCTGTGCGCCCATGCCGGCCTCGAAAGGCCGCCCCTACATGCTCGACCTCGGTGCCAATGCCGAGTGCACGCCAGAGCAGCTCACGCAGTTCGCAGTGATGGGTTCGGCACTCGTCACTGCCTTGCATGACGTTGAAAAACCGCGTGTGGCCTTGCTCAACATCGGCGAAGAAGAGATCAAGGGCAACGACGCCATCAAGGCCGCCTCCGCCAGTCTGCAAAAATCTGGCTTGAACTACGCCGGCTATATCGAAGGCGACGGCATTTTTCGCGGTGAGGCCGATGTGGTGGTCTGCGACGGTTTCATTGGCAACATCGCGCTCAAGACGGGCGAAGGGGTGGCCAAGCTGGTACGCGATTTCATCAAGGCCGAGTTTCTGGCTACGCCGTTTTCCAAGCTGGCCGCCCTCATTGCCAAGCCCGTCTTGACGCGTTTGGCCGCGCGCATCGACCCACGCAATTACAACGGCGCGGCACTACTGGGCCTCAATGGTCTGGTCATCAAGTCGCATGGCGGGGCTGATGCCGCCTCGTTTGCCAACGCCATTGCGGTGGCGGTGAATGCGGTCGAGCACGACCTCATTGGCCGCACGCGCGGATTGATTGAAGCCGCTGCGCCGCAGCCAGCACCGTGAACCCTGAGACCCGTCGCCTGGCCCCGCTGCTGGCGGCGCTGGCGATGATTGGCCCGTTCTCGATCGACACCTTCTTTCCTGCTTTCCGGGTGATGGAGGCTGACTTCAGCGTCTCTGCCGCCGCCATGCAGCAAACCATCAGCGTCTATCTCATCGTCTACTCGGCGATGGCGTTATTTCATGGCCCGCTGTCGGATGCCTTTGGCCGTCGCCGCGTCATCATCTTCTTCATCACCCTGTTTGCCCTGGCTTCGCTGGGTTGCGCGTTGGCCCCCAGTTTTTCGGCGCTGCTGGCGTTTCGGGCGCTACAAGGTGTAGCCGCTGGCGCAGGACTGATCATTGGCCGCGCCATCATCCGCGACCGGTTCAGCGGTGCCGATGCCCAGCGGCTGATGGCGCAGGTGACGCTGATCTTCGGCATCGCGCCTGTCATCGCGCCGATGATTGGCGGTTGGCTGCTGGTGCTCAGTGGTGACTGGCGACCGCTGTTCTGGTTTCTTGCCGCGTTCTCGCTGTTGGTCGCGTTCTGCTGTGCCTGGCAGCTGCCGGAGACCCACGATGTGACGCAGCGCACGCCGCTCCGTGTCGACACGCTCGTGCGCACCTATGCGGCGATGCTGCGCGATGCCCCATTCCGCTGGCTCTCGTTTGCGGCTTGCTGCAATTTCGGGGCATTGTTTCTCTATGTCGCCAGTGCGCCGGCATTCATCCTCGATGTGCTGGCCCTCGGCGAGCAGGATTTCATCTGGCTGTTCGCGCCAGCCATTGGCGGCATGATGGTGGGTGCTGCCATTTCTGGTCGTCTCGCGGGCCAGCGCACCGCCGCGCAGATGCTGCGCCTTTGCTACCGGATGATTGCCATTGGTGCGATGCTGAACCTGTTGGTGAATCTGTTGCTGCCGCCCGGCCTGCCTTGGACGATACTGCCCATCGGCGTCGGCGCGGTGGGCATCGCACTGGGTTTTCCCACGCTCAGCTTGCTGGTACTGGATCGCTTTCCCGCGACACGTGGCGCGGGTTCATCGCTGCAAACCGGCATGAGTCTGCTGCTGATGTCGGCTATCTCCGGTTTGCTGTCACCACTGCTGTCGCACCATCCGGCGGGCCTGGCCATCGGCTCGGCAATATTGAGTGCACTGGGCTATGCCTGCTGGCGTCGCGGCCGGCGTCAGCTTGCGATGTTGCCGCCCTGAATCTCAGCGCTCAGGCTTGCGCCAGTCCACTAGTCTGCCTTTGGTGAACAGCACTTGTCCTATCGATGAGGCACCGCACTTGCCGTAGTGCCAGATCACGTTGTTGCCGCCGCGCTCATCGAAATGCTCGGGCCCTAGCAGCGCTTCGACCTGAGTCGGCAGCTGACCTTTTTCAAGATCGAGCCAGAGATCGGCATCCTGCCATTTGGCAGGTGTCGGCTCGTCGAACAGGCTGCGACGGCAGCCGCTGCGGCTATAGGGTTCTTCGATCACCACCACGCGCTTTGCTGCGGGTTTGGCTGCCGTGCCGGGCAGCGGCGCCGACTGTTTGGAGGGCAGTGCCGGATTGGCGGCCTCCAGCACCTTGATCCGCGCCTTGAGTGCAGCGACTTCAGCCTGCAAGGCACGGCAATCCCTGGGTGCTTGTGCACTGACCAGCAAGGGCAGTGCGGTGGCAACGAGCATCAGCGGGAGGCGCATCTCACTTCACCAGTGTGTTGAGATCAAAAATCGGCAGCAGGATGGCGAGCACGATCACCAGCACGATCCCGCCCATGACGACGGTCATGGTTGGTTCCATCAGCTTCATCAGCACGCCGATGCGCAGCTCGACCTCTTTCTCCTGGTTGTCGGCGGCGCGTTCTAGCATCTCTCCGAGACGACCCGAAGATTCACCACTCGATACCAGGTGCACGACGATGGGGGGGAACAGCTTACTGGCTGCGAGGCTTCTGCCCAGACCCGCGCCTTCACGCACTTTCTTCGCCGCTTCTTCGATGGCTTCGCGCATGGGCAGGTTTTCGACCACCTGGGTGCCGATGCGCATGGCTTCGAGGATGGGCACGCCGCTGCCGAACAGGATGCCCAGTGTGCGCATGAAGCGCCCGGTGTTGGTGCCGCGCACCAGTTTGCCGATCACGGGCCAGCCTAGCTGCTGTTGATGCCAGCGGCGACGAAAGGTTTCGTTGCTGCGCAGCGTGCGACGGAACAACCACACCCCGGCGATGGTGCCGACAATCAGCAGCAGCCAGGTTTTGCGCAGGAAGGCCGAGAGGCCAATCATCGCCTTGGTGAGAAAAGGCAGCTCGGCATTGATGCCTTGGAAGACTTCGACCACCTGCGGCACCACGTAGGTCATCATGCCCATCACTACGCCCGTCGCGACCACCAGCATGATGATCGGGTAGATCGCGGCCTGCGTGATCTTGTTCGCCATCTCCTGCGAGCGTTCAACGTAGTCAGCGAGGCGCTCGAGCACATGATCAAGCTTGCCAGCCTGCTCGCCGGCTTCGACGGTGGAGCGGAACAGGATCGGGAAGGCGCTTGGAAACTGATCCAGTGCCGAGGCAAGGCTATCGCCCTCAGTCACCCGTGCGCGGATACCGAGTGTGATGCGCTGCACTTTCGGGCTTTCGCTTTGCTGTGAGACCACGGTGAGCGCCTCATCCAGCGGCAGGCCGGAGCGGAACAGGGTGGAGAGCTGGCGAGTGAACAGTGCTAGGTCGGCGGCTGAGAACGAGCCGGTGCTGCGCTTGAATAATCCGCCAGCAGAATGCTTGTCGCGACCACCCGCATACACCTGCTCGGCAACCTCCTTCAGTTCGGTGGGCATCAAGCCGCGATCACGCAAAAGCTGGCGTGCCTGACGCGGGGTTTCGGCTTCGATCAGTCCCTTGGTGGTGCTGCCCTTGGTGTTGAGCGCGGCGTATTCAAAGGCAGCCACGGGCTAGTCCTCGATGGTGACGCGTAGCACTTCCTGCAAGGTGGTCATGCCCGCCAGCACCTTGCGACGGCCGCTTTGCAAGATGCCAGGGCCTCGCGTGCGAGCATAGGTTTCAAGCTGCTGCTCGCTGGCACCGTCGTGGATCATCTCTTCGAGTTTCTTGTCAACTTCGATCAGCTCGTGGATGCCGCTGCGGCCGGCATAGCCGGTGTGGCGGCAGTGCCCGCAGCCCTGCGCCTTGTACAGCGTCAGCGCTGCCTCTGGATCGACGCCGAGGATTTCCTTGTCACTGCGGCTGGCTTCCACGGGCGTCTTGCACTTGGGGCAGAGCGTGCGCACGAGGCGCTGTGCCATCAGGCCGACCAGCGAACTGCTCAACTGATACGGCTCCATGCCCATGTCCCGCAGGCGGGTGATGGCGCCGACGGCGGTATTGGTGTGCAGGGTGGAGAGCACCAAGTGACCCGTCTGCGAGGCCTGCACCGCGATCTCGGCGGTTTCCAGATCGCGGATTTCACCAATCATCACCACGTCAGGATCCTGACGCAGGATGGCGCGCAGTCCGCGTGCAAAGGTCATCTCGACCTTGGTGTTCACCTGTGTCTGGCCGACACCCTCCATGTAGTACTCGATGGGGTCTTCCACGGTCATGATGTTGCGGCTCTTGTCGTTGAGCACGCTCAGGGCGGAATACAGCGTGGTCGACTTGCCTGAGCCGGTCGGGCCGGTCACCAAGAGAATCCCGTGAGGCCGGAAGATGATGCGTTTCAGTGTTTCGATCTGGCTCGGGTCAAGTCCCAGTAGTTCAAGGT
>Ga0255086_1000147_pt1 | contig 24439 bp, 15 predicted proteins | sample Colum_Cont_RepC__FD_188438 | JGI IMG/M metagenome (GOLD analysis project Ga0255086, IMG submission 188438) | Freshwater microbial communities from Columbia River, Oregon, United States - Colum_Cont_RepC_8d | ecosystem: Environmental > Aquatic > Freshwater > River | place: USA: Oregon | collected... | reverse complement strand
CTTTTACGACGGGCAGTGAGCTGAATAGCTGAATCTCCGAGGCCCGCGCCACCGAGGCTGAGGACACCGGCAGGGCAAAGGTGTTGTCGAAGACGATGCCGGTGCCAACGGCGGATTGCGGCGGCGGGACATACGACGGGCAGTCGGAGTCCACCAGCGGGTCGTTGTCCTGGTCGCCCTGGAACAGCGGCTGGCCCGTGCACTGGTTGGTCAGCGTGCGGAACATCACGTGGCTGGCCGTGAACGGCGCGAAGCTGAAGCTGCGGATGTTGAGATCCGGCTGCGTTGGCCGCAACGGACGGCCGGGGAAGGCATCCTCAGGGCTGGTGTAGACCACGGTGGTGAAATCCGAGGCATTGGCGCAGGTGCCGGTGCAGCTCAACAGTTCGAACTGGCGCACCGAGGTGTAGCGGCCAGAGTTGCTCGGCAGCGGATCGTCGATGAACTCGATGGTCGCCGGCGGCGGCCCGGCAGCGGCGCTGACACTGATCGACGAGAGCGTGCGAGCGCCACCCGCCAGCGCGACGATGGCGTAGGTGCCGGCCACCGGTGCGACATCGCCATAGCGCACGCCGGTGTTCTCGGTGTCGTCGATCAGGAACTCGGCCGCCGCCGCATTCACCTCGTCGGTGGCGCTGGTGACCACGGTGGCACCGCGCGTCTTCGAGGCCCAGTTGCTGGGCAGCGTGAAGCGCAGGGTGTTGTTGCCGGGGACAATGCTCAGGCCGGGGAAGCGGTGGATGCCGAAGCCCGGGGCCTCGACCATGAAGTCGTACGTGCCGGGCACCATCTTCGCCACATCGAGCGTGTTGGAGCTGCGGCGCTTCGTGGCCTCATCGGTCTCGTCCACCACGGTGGCGGGATCGGTGTCGGCAATGGCGCGGGTGCGCGTGGCGAAGCGGCCGACGTAGAGCTTGGCGCCGACCACCGGTGTGCTGCCCTCGTCACCGGCAGTGACAACCAGTTGCACGGTGGCCGGGGTTTCCAGCGGCGACTCGAAGCTGGGCGTGGGCGTGCCATCGCTGCCATCGATGCTGTGCGCATTGGCACCCATGCCACGGCTGGCGAAGGCTCTCCACATCTCTTTCTGGTTGGCACCGCCAAAGCGGGCGACATCAGCCGCCAGCATGGCGTCGCGGGCATCGAGCATCGACGGTGCGGCCGGCATCAGCAGGAAGGAGTCGAACTGCAACTGCACCCAGCGGCGGTTGCCGGGGCAGGCATCCGGGGCATAGAGGCCGTTGGCGCAGTCCAGCTGGCGCTTCTTGTCGCCGTAGGGGTAGCTGCTCTCGTACTTGTCGATCAGCGCCTGGCGCACGACCCAGTTGGTGCCGCTCCAGATCTCGCCGTCGGCATGCACCTGCACGCCCGGGGTGTCGTAGCCGATGTTGCTGTAGTTGAGCGGGTTCTTGTCGAAGGCATAGTTGCGGATGCCCCGCTCCTTGTCGCCCGTGGCATATGGCCCAATCGCGGTGGGGCTGGCATCGCCCACCGGCAGGTAGTCCAGCTCCATCATGTATTCGGTGGCGGTAAGGTCACCCCAGCTCTCGCCCATCGCACCGCCTTGGTCGCCGCCGATATTGCTATCCGGCCCGCCGATCATGCGGTTGGTGATGGCATGGGTGTACTCGTGGCCGACCACGCTCATGTCGTAGTTGGCATCCGCGCAGGGCGGGTAATTGACGTTGGGCAGCGGCTGGAACAGGTACTGGTTGGTGATGCCGGGTACGCCGTCGTTGAGCGTGACCTGATTGGCGTTGTTGCGGCCAGGTGCCTGGAAGAACGTTGGTGAGGCGAACGAACCCGAAACAGCACCGGCCTGCGCCTGGCCCAGCTCAGGGTCATTTTCCTGCGACTGGGGCGTGAGGCCAAAATTGCTGGTTTGCAGATTGAAATTACGCTCGGTAAAGCCGAGGAAATAGGACCAGTCGTGCATGCGGTTGTGCGAGGCAAACAGCTGTGCCACCGAGGCGTCGATATCGTTGCCGGTCGGCACCAGATTACTGGGGTCGCACTTGGAGGCCGCCCAGACATTGGTGAAGGGGAAGTTGTAGTTGCGCGTCGTGCTGACTGGGCGGTAGTTCGACGAAGGCGTCAGCGGGCTGGCCCAGGACTCGGCCGTGATGGCGTTGTTGCCGATGGTGGTCAGGGTCGGCACATTGCCGACGGGCAACACATCCCAGGGGAAGCGCGAGGCGATGCTGCCGACCACAAAATCGCAGCCTGCCTTGTCAGCCCAGCAAGTGTTCAGACGGCTGTCCGCACCATCGCTGTGCGGGTAGGCACCAAAGTATTTCCAGCCCGGCAGACTGAAGCTGGAGCCGGCACTGGCCGAACTGGTGACCACAGCGCCGGCGTAGTTCAGCGGCGGAAGGGCATCGGTGAAGGGGCAGATCTCGGTCTGATAGCTCCCGCTGGGCACGCCACCAGCCGGGGCGTAGGTGAGGGTTTCGGGGCTGGTCAGCAGATCGTTGGCTGCCACCAGCACATCGTCTTTGTAGAGGTTGATCGCAAGATCGTTGGCAGGCTGCACGGCGGCGACGGCCACCAGCACCTGGCTGGTGCCTTCGTCCACATCAAAGTCATGGCGCGGGCCGCAGCTGGCGGCATCGGCCAGTGCGCCCTGGAATGGCGTGGTGTTGTTGCCGCCCGCCTGCCAGTTGACGCGGTTCTCGCGCTTCAGAATCGCGCCGGTTTCGGCATCCACAAAGCTGACGAAGGCCAGCACATTGGCGCCGTGCACATCGAGCACGATGGTTTCGTAGGCTTGTCGCACGCCCCCTGCGGGGATCGGCAAGGCCACCAGACGGGCGCGCTGCGGCTGGGCGAAGCCCTTCACATCGAGCATGTGCCAGCCGAGTGTGGCGGTGCGGTCGAGCACCTGCTGCACGGCATTGGCGGGCACGCGACGGCCGAGATCGGCCGCTGCACGGGCCCAGGCCTCACGCGGGCTGAGCGAAGCCGCACCCGGCAAGGGCTGATCACCAGCCGAGGACGACGAAACGTAATAGACCTTGCCATCCACCACACCAACGGTGATCAGGCCATCAGCGGCTGAAGGCAGCCCGCCGAAGCGCTGGCGCAGCAGCACGGCGCGCGCCGGGTTGTGGGGGGTGATGCCCTCGTTGACCAACTCCAGATCATTGACGCTGCCTGCCGATAGCCGGAACAGCGCGGCATTGGCCTTGATGAAGCTGCGGGCCTGTTGCTCCGGCGTGCCGCTCAAACCAGTGGCGAGATAGCCCCCATGGCGGATCATCGAGTGCACGGTGCCAAAGCGGTTCCAGTTGGCGTTGGCGCCTAACTGTTTGACCAGCGCAAGCTGCGCGCTGCTGGGTAGAAGCGAGCCCGCGCGAAAATCAGCATCGCCGGTGTGGTGGGGCAGTTCGCCGTTTTCCAGCAGGGCATTGGCGGGGCCGCTCAGGGCGGCGAGCGCCAACACGGCAATCGCGCTTCGGCGCAGGACAGCAAGGGTTTGGAGCATGCGAAACCTCAGAACCAGTGGGTAAGACGTGAAGTGATTCCCAGCGATCCTTCGCAGAAATCGGATGTGCAGCTTGATGCAGTAAACGTGCCGTCCCTCGATTTGGATGACGGCTTGGTGAAAAAATCAGCGGCCGTTAAGTAATGCATCCACCTTGGCGGCGCAGATGAAATCGTTTTCGGTCAAGCCATTGGCCGTATGCGTCCACCACGTCATCGACACCGTCTTGTAGCCGAAGCTGATATCCGGGTGGTGGTCTTCGCGGTGGGCGATGTAGATCGCCGCGTTCACGAAGGCGGTGGTGTGGTAGTAGTTTTTGAACTGAAAGGTGGCGACGAGCTTGCGGCCCTCATCCGCAAACGCCCATTCGCTGCGCAGCTCCTGCTTGAGCCGTTGCGCCAGGTCATCAGGCAGCGGCGGGGTTTTGCCCTCGCAGGGGATGCAGCGTTTTTCAGTGAGCTTGGTCATCGGGTGTTCCGGTCTGGGGCGCGGAGTTTAAGGGGCATCGCTGACGAAGTAGGGGCTGCCATCGGGCTTGAACAGCAGTCGATCCATTTCCTGCCGGTTGAAGGGGCGTGAGCCGATGCGGCCGAACACCGCAATCTGGTGGCCGGTCTCGTCCACTGCGCGGTCGCGTTCGAGGCCACGACTGAGCGAGAGCAGGGGGGCGGTGCTGGGCCAGAAGGCAATCCATTGCGGCTTCGGCTCTGGGGAGAAGCCGTAGAAGCGCGGCTGGGTGTCGGGCGCGGTGAGTTGCAGCACGTGCAGGCCGCTGGCATCGGCCACGTAGGCAAACAGGCTGGCGTTGGTCGAGCCCACGGTGACATCGCTGCTGTCTTTCAGACGCCCGTCAAAAGTGGACTGCAACAGCTGGCGCGGGGCTTCCGGGTTTTTTACATCCACCACCACCAGGCCTTCGGCGCCAGCGGCGATATAGGCGTAGGTGCGTGCGATGTGCAGGCGGCGGGCATCGGCCATCGGCAGCAATGTGCGCAGCTGTGGTGCTTCGGGGCGGCCGACATCCAGCACTTCAAGACCGCGTGCAGTGGTGACGAAGGCATAGCGCAGCTGCACGGCAACGCTGCGCGCGCCGCTGAGTGGGGTGACGCTGAGTACACGCGGCGCGAGTGGTGTGTCGAGGTCGAGCACCACCAGCCCCGCATCGGCGGTGACGAACACACGGCTGCCCGCCACGGCAAGGTGGCTGGCACCCACCAGCAGGCCGGGGTGCGCGGCATCGCCATTCCAGGTCAGCGCGCGGGAAAGCCGGTTGTTGCGTGGCTCGCCGTCTTGCAGGGTGTCGACATTGACGAGGATCAGACCCTCCACTGCATCGGTGATCAGCGCGTAGTGATAGAGCGGGTGCATGGCCTGCTCCTGATTGGTCACGCGCGCCAGCTCGCCCTCGTTGCGCGCCGGATTGATGGGCTGATTGGTGGGCAGTGCGACGCAGGTGGCATTTTTCGAGGGCACGCGTGTGCGGTGGCCCAGTGGCGAGAACGGGGCCGTGATCAGCTTCTGGCTGACGCCCTTGTTGGCGATGCTGGCGGCATCGTAGGCCTGCATGCCGCGCCCGCCTTCGGCGGCGTACAGATACTCGCCGCGCACTTGCAGGCAGCGCACCGGCGTACCGGAGCCATTGCCCTGCGCCTGCTGCAACTGCCGCCCCTTTGCCGTGTGAGCGGCGAAGAAATCCGGGTAGGCGTGCCGGTGCAGATAGCTTCCAATGACGGCCTGCGGCTCTTCCCACTCGGTGACCTGCACGGCGTCGATCCCATCAGCGCCGCCAGCCCAGGCGTTGAAGCCGACGAAGCTCACGAACTGCGTGCCGAGGCCGAGCAGCGAGGCCATCCAGGCATTGTTGTCGTTGGCCTTGGACAGATGGCAATCGGTGCAGGTCTTGGTCTCCAGCTTGCGCTCGGTGTGCGGGTAGTGCGGCGCAAAGGCCTGGCTCGAATAGCCGCCCGCCGATACCGGCGGCTGCTGGATGTAGATCTTCTCTCGGTTGGCGTTGGTGGATGAAAGCAGCAGCGCCGAAGACGAGCGCACCGGTGCGATGCGATGGCCCTTGGCCTCGCCGTGCTTGCCCAGCATGTAGAAGTCGTCGCGCACCACCTGCGGGTTGTAGGTGGCGTAGTTGCGGCTCTCGCCACCCTCGAAGTGCTGGCGCTCGCTTTTCCAGTTGGCTTCGATCGGCAGATGGCAGCCGAAGCAGCTGGTGGTCCAGCTGCTGTGGCAGCTGATGCACATCAGCTCGTCATCGCGGTGGGCGCGATCCTTCGGTGCCACCGTGCCGCCCCACTGGAAATGCTCAGGGTCGCGTTGCATCAACTTGGCACGTGCGGCCTTGGGGTTGTAGTGCGGGTTCTTGCTGTCGATCGATTCCTTCACCAGCGACATGCGCCACTCCAGCCCCGGCGTGACGCTGGAGCGCTGCATGAGCGCGCCGTCGATCCACTGGAATCGCAAGCGGCCATCGGAGACACGGGTCGTAGAAAGATCGGTGCCCCCGGGCGGTGCCGCTGGCCCGCTGGTCTTCAGCGTCGGCAGCTTGTCGGCCGTGCCGTGGCAGTCGCGGCACTCGATCTCGACGGCCTGCGCCACCTCGCCATAGATATGACCGTTGCCGTGCATGTCCTGCGCGAAGTGGCAGTCGACGCAGTGCATGCCCTTCTCGACATGGATCGAATACAGCTGCTGCGCCTTGCCGAACTTGTGAGGGTCGTCGTCGGCCACCTTACCGCCCTTGGCATCGAGCAGGTTGCCCTCGCGGTCGCGGCTGTGCACGGCGCGGAAGTTCCAGCCGTGGCCGTGGTAGTCGGCGAACTGCGTGTCCTTCAGCGTCGGGTTGAGCTCCCAGACCTTTTGCAGAAAATCCAGCTCGCCCCAGCGCCCGCGAGCGGCGGCGGCTTCAGGGTTGCGCTGGTTCACCTCGCGGATGTGCGCGTCGCTGGGGTATTGCTGCGCTTCGGGCCACATGGCCGGTGCATCGGCCTCGTAGTCCCACATCGTGTAACCGAGCATCGAGTTGATGAACATGTTCGGCTGGTGCATGTGGCAGACCATGCACTGCGCGGTGGGGATCGCGCGCGTGAAGGCATGGCGCAGCGGGTGGCCCTGCTCCTCGCGGGGGATGGTCGGGTCGAGCGTCTGCGTGCGGCCCTGGTTGCCGAAGCGCGCATAGGGGCCGGAGTGCCTTGGCTCGCGGTCATTCGCATAGATCACATGGCAGCCCGTGCAGCCGGAGCTGCGGTAGTCGCCCGCCTGCTCGTTGGTGCCGAGAAACCACAGGTAGGGGTCGTTGAGGCGCGTCTTGTGCAGGTTGATCACGGGCACGGCAATGCGCGCGCCGGTGCCATTGCCACGGTTGCTCTGGCGGATGTCCGGGCGGCCCGGTTCCTCCAGCCGCTGCAACAAGCCCAGCGAGTTGGGCAGGCCGGTTTCAGGGAAGGTGGAATTGATGTTGCGGCCGCCGCGCTCGAACACGCGGAACACATCGCCGGGCGGGGTCACCTCCCAGGCCGGCAATGGGTACAGCGAGGGCAGCACGCCCTTGCGGATCATCGCCTCGGTGGGCGGCACTGGGTTGTCGATGCGCGCAGCGAGGTAGGTCTGGTGCGGCTCTGGTGCGTTCTCGCGGCCGTCTGGAAAGGCAGGTGGCGCAGTCAGCGGCGCATAGCTTTCGCCCAGCACGCTGCGCTTGAAGGGCAGGATGCCGTTGTTGTAGCTCGCCCCCTCCCATAGCATCGCGCCGGTGCTCATCAGGCTGCGGCGGCTGGCCTCGATGATGGGCTGGTGGCAGGCGCCGCAGGCGTAGTCCGACACTCGGTGGTCGCCGGGGTTGATGAAGCGGATGAATGCCGGCGACTCGCGGTTGAGCAGGCTGTAGCTCAGTGCCGGGTTGGCGCTGCCCAGCGTCGCGGATACCGGCGTATCGCCATGCGGCTTCGGCTTGCCGCCGTGGCCGCTGCCGTGCCGGGGCTGGGCATCGAGCCGCGCCCAGCTCTCCGGCCACAGCGGCAGCACATGGGCGCTGTCCATGGCCTGGAGGTAATCCAGCTCGACACGGCTCGCGCCGGTCGGTGCCTGCACCGTCGCATTGCCACCGTGGCAGTCGGTGCAGCCCAGCACCACGGCTGGGTTGTCGTGCATGGTCTTGGCATCGCTGTCGGTATGGCAGCCGACGCAGCCCGCCGACTTGGCCACGGCCTGTGCCAGCGGCTGCGCCGCCGGTGCGGCCTCGGCCATCGGGTTGTCGCGCGGCGTCTGGTGGCCGTAATTGCCGGATGCCAGGGCAGCCACAGACCAGAACAGGGCAGACAGCAGGGCGATGCGGGGCAGGGTGGCGGACACGGCGGACTCAGTAACTGAAAGTGATGTTGGCCAGCAGCGAGTCGGCATGCCCGCCCGGAAACAGCTGCTTGAAGGCAGCACCCGGCAGCAGCACGGCATAAGACAATCGCACCACCGCGTTCTGCGACATCAGTGGCCGCCAGATCAGTGCGGTGGAGAGATCAAAGCCGATGGCCCGGCCTACACCCGCCTGGTTGCGGGCGACCTCGACCACGGTCGGGTCGGCGAACCACAGGTGGTTGAAGTTGGTGGAGACCCGCAGCGTCGGCGTCAGGTCGTGGTCGCTGCCAACACCCGCCAGCATCGTGCCGGGGTTGGCGAAATTGCTCTGCCCATGCATGGCCGAAGACCGCAGGCTGTTCAGCACGCCATTGCGGCTGGACAGCCCACCGCCCACCAGCGGCACCGACTGGCGCATCCAGTAGCTGGTGTCGGCCCCGGCGAAGATCGGGTTCTCGGTGATGGCATCGAAGCCATTGGCGGTGCCGTCGAAAGGGTCGTCATCGCCGGAGGCCCACAAGGCTGACAGCCTGAGCCGCGTCCAGTCGAAATCCCAGCTCGCCTCGGCGGCGGCGAAGCCCGCGAGGATGTCGCGCGGGCGGGCGGTGAACACGCCGCGATCCTCGCGGCCGATGGCGAGGTAGGTCGACGCCGTGAGGTTGGTGCGGCCGAAGTGACCGTCGCCATTGGCACCGAGATAGGTCACCTGGAAGCCACGGCCCTGCTCCAGCCCGATCGACGCCGGTCGCTCGATGAAGCCGTTGCGGTTGTAGAAGACCTCGTCGTTCTCGTGGCTGCTGTGGTGGGCCAGCAGCAGCTGGCTGGTGAAGCCCACCACCGGGAAGTCCTGCCGGTAGAGGTTGGCGGCGAAGATGTCCTCGTTGCGCGGGCTGCGGTGGATGGCATTGAGGCCGGAGTTGGTGTCTTTCTCCAGCCGCCGGGCCCAGAGCACGTTGTACTGCCACTGGTTGTTGTCGCGGTTGCCGAACAGCCGCAGCGAGTACGGCAGGTCCTGCAGCAGGAAGCCCCGGAAATCCAGCGACACCGGTTGGATGCCGAAACGCACCGAGTCGAAGTCGTAACGGTCGCTGACATTGCGCAGGTGGTAGTCGGCGAACAGCTCCTGCATGCCAATGAAGGTCTCGCGCCGGATGCGGGAGGCGCGAGGGTCGATGCGCAAGACGCGGTTTTCCTCCACCTCGACGCGGTTGAACTGGAAAGCCGGTGTGAGGTGCAGCTCCCAGTCCGGTGGGCGGAAGGTGGTGTCGCCCTTGAGATACACCAGGCCGAGCGTGAAGGTCTGTGCGAACACGCTCTGGCGATCGCCGCCGAAGATGCTGACCGCATTCGGGTCATTGGTGGCCTGCGGCGCCACGGGAGTGATGACATGGCGCGGCTCGAACACGGTGTCGCTGATGCCGCTGATGACCAGAAACTCCTCGTGGCCGCGAATCGGCTTGTCACCCTTGAGCGTGTTCTGCGCGTAGGGGTTGAACAGGTTTTCCTGGTTGAGGCCGAGGTTGTCCAGCACCCGCCAGCGATCCGGCACCACGGCACCGATGCTGTGCAGTTGCAGGCGTAGTGGCAGCACCGGCGCCAGCTGCGTGTCGAGCTTGAGTTGCAGGGGTTCGCCGGAGGGCATGGGCGTGGCCTGCGGTGTGCCGGGGCGGCGGCGCGGGTTTTCCGCCGCGGCCGACAGAGCCAGACTGCATGCGATGCCGCCTAGCAGCCAAGCCCTCACTTGTCGGCGCATGGGGTCTGCTCGCTGCTGCCGTTGTATGGCGCCTGCGGGCACTGCACATAGCGCGGGGAGACACCCTCCTTCACCAGTTGATCGACCCGGATGGCCTTGGTGGCATTTCCAAGCCCGCTGCCCAGGTTGATGCCCCCATCGTGCACACCGAGGAAGGCGATCAGATCGTCCTGGTCGATGCCGTCGCCGGAGATCCCCATCGCGCCCACCAGCTTGTTGTCGCGGTAGAGCGGCACGCCGCCGGCGAAGATCTGCAAGCCGTTGCCCAGCCGGGACTGTGACTTTCCGGAAGGGATTGGCAGGGCGGTACAGGCGCCAGCAGCCACATCCGGCCCTGCGCCCAGCACGAACAGCAGGTGTTGCACCACGGCGTTGTAGCTCAGGTCGAGTTCGAGGCCGACATCGAAAGGGCTCCACTGCTCAATGGGCTTCGACAGAGGACCGGGATTGGTATCGGTCAGTCCATCGGGAAAATATGGTCGCGCGATGTTGCCGATGGCGCGACTGCTCCAGGCCTGCTTGCCGTTGAGCAGCTCCGGGGCGTTGAAGAACTCCCGCGTGGACTGGAGCCGTGCCGAGATCGAGGCCGTCGCACCGTTATCGAGGTAGGTGATGTCGGGTGCGGCCTGCAAGTCATCGTCGGCCTTCTCATGGCTGAAGAAGGCGGCGCTGCGGGCTTTCTGCACCGCTACATCGGTGCCAAACAGCGGCGCATCGCGTCCTCGTACCAGGCCCAGCAGGGTGCCATCGCTGTCCGTCACGGCCAGGCTCACCCGCGCCGGGCTGCCCAGCGGCCGGCGGATCTGCGCGCGCAGGCGGTTGGCCTGATCCAGCCCGGCCTCCAGCAGGCCGCGCACCTCGCTGGCGGTGAGCACCGCGCTGCCAACTGTGGCCTGATCGGTGCCGCCAGCGGGCTCGTAGCGCACCTTGTCGCTGTCGTTCACCAGCACGAAGCCATCGCGCGCGGCGAAGCTGTCGATGGCTGCGCGTACGCCCGAAGACGCGCTGCCGAACGGCAGGCCGGCCACGATGTCCTTGTCGCCGGTGTAGCCGGGCAGCTCGCTGAGCTGGCCAGCCGTGCCACTCAGGGTGGCAAAGGCCGGCGCGCTGGTGGTGAGCAGGTTGGCTGGCGTGGCATCGCTGTAGCGCAGCGTCTTGCCATCCACCGTGATGCGGTCGGCACGCCGGTCTGCCGGTGGCTCGAAGCCGCGCGTGGCTGCGAGTGCGATCCGCTCGTCAAGGTCGAGATCAGTGTTGCTGATGTCGAGATCCAGCCCGTACACATCGTCGGCCATTACGCCCACGCCGCCCACCAGCGTGCCCTGCTTGTAGAGCGGGAAGCCGCCGGCATCGGCCGACAGGCCCAGCGGTGAGCGGTGCGGGCCCGGTGTGGGCCGGCTGCCGTTGAAGCGTGCCAGCACATCGGAGCAGGGCAGCTGCGAGAACTGCACACCGAACAGCGGCCCGCCCGGCTGGTCGCGCTCGCCGGGGTTGAAGAACTGCTGGACGATCTGGCTCGCCGTGCGGGTCGAGAAGGCATTGCCCTCGCTGGAGAGATAGGCGCCGCTGATGGCCTTGGACACTGCCATCAATGCGGCAACCGTTTCCACACCCTTCTGCACATCGGGATAGCTGAGCTGCGTCAGCAGCGCGCGGAACTCGATGCCGTCGAGGCCGCCGCCGACATTGCGGCCGGAGTCGACCTTGAGCAGGCCGGGATGCGCGCCGTTCATGCGGAACACGGCGAGCACATTGCCGACACGATCTACCACCACCAGCGTGCCGGCGGCCTGTTGCGCCTGTGCCTCGCTGATGCCCTGCGCCAGCACCTGCTGCACATCGGCGATGGTGAGTTGCTGCGGGGCGGTCGTCGCACAGTTGCCGCTGCAACCGGAGTCCACCGCGCCACCGCCGCAGGCGGCGAGCAGCAGGGCCAGTGCGGCGGGCAGGGCTGCCTTCATGGCCGCACCGCCGTTGCTGCTGCATGAGGGTGCTGGTGGTAGTCGTGGCAGGACTGGCAGTTGGTCGGCGTCTTCACACCGGCAGCGGTGTCGCCGTGGCAATCGCGGCAGGTGTTGATGTCCGGCAGCAGCACGTCCTGCGCCTTCTTGGATTTGCCCGCTTCGTGGCAGCGGCCGCAGTCCTCGGTGGCATGGGCACCGTGCGGGAACACATGGGCGGCAAAGGCGCTGCGCTGGGGCGCCACTGGAGCCACCTGCCAGCGGCCATCGGTCGTGGCGGTGACGGTATGGCAGCTGTGACAGGTGCGGCGCTTGAACACCTCGGCCAGGGTTTCTGCGGCGCGCTGATCGGCCCAGTCCAGCGCGATGCGCGCGCGGCTGGCCAACAGGGTTTCGCCGGGGCGGCGGCGCTCGCGCACGGCGTCCGGGGCCTTGGCGTCGATGACGCCACCCGCCAGTGCGACGCGGGCGTAATGGTCGCGCAGCGTCTGTGCTGCGGCTTCCGGCGAGCCGTGCGGCAGCAAGCGCTTGGGCTCGCGCGGGTCGAAGTCGAGGCGGTGGCAGTCGGCGCAGTGCGTCTCCATGCGCACGGGGGCAAAGCCGGAGCGGTCGGCGGTCGGTGTGTGGCAGCTGGCGCAATCCAGCACGCGCAGGCCTTCCGGTGCATCGACGCCACGGGCGAGCAAGTGTTTGTCGTGCGGAAACTTCAGGCCGCTGTCCTGTCGTGGGCCTGGGGTATCGCCCTGCCGCACGGCAGGCCAGACGAAGGCCTCGGCGCTGCCTGCCGCTGCGGGTTGCGCCAGCCGCAGGCGGAATGCCGGGTGGTTGGTGGAAAAATCATGCACGGCCAAGCCAGGTTCGCCCGGCAATCCGGCGGGGTCGGCATGGCAGACGGTGCATTCGCGGTCGTCGGTCGGGGTGATGCCCTGTGCGCCGTTGTGCTCGCGGTGGCAGTCGGTGCAGCCCTGTGAGGTGAAGGGCGGCTGGGCCGCGACCTTGGTGCTGGCCGGGTGATCGGGCAGGGTGCTGTGGCAGCCGGTGCAGCTCGCATCCTCCACCGGCACGAAGGCCTGGCGATGGCAGGCGCCGCAATCGTTTTTCAGCGACTGGTGGGCGCTGGCCAGCGGGCCCGAACTCCAGCTGATGTCCCAGCCCATCGGTGCAGACTTCTGCTGGCGGCCGGCGGGGTCGGCATTGGGGCGGCTCAGCGCCTGCCACAGCGGCAGCAGCAGCCCTGGCAACAGCACAGCCAGAAACAGTGCCCAGGCCCAAGGCCGGCGAGAGAGGCCGGCTTCGGCCAGCGTCAGTTTCAGGTTCTGCCGGCGGGCGTCGGCGTCCTCACTGGCGGCATGGCGCTCGGTGACTTCCAGCACGAGGTCAGCACCCGCCACCTTGGCCAGCACGGTGAGGCGGTGGCGGCCAAGGTCGATGGCATCGCCTACGGTCAGCGGAGCCTCGGCGACCAGCCGGCCATTGACTCGCAAGGCGAGTCTCGGTGCGGCGGCTCGCACCCGGCAGGGCTGCTTGCCGACGCCCGGCGTGATTTCGGCATGGGCGAGGGCGAGGCGCAGGTCGGCCAGCACCAAATCCTGCTCGGAGCCACGGCCGATGCGCAGCGTCGCGGCTTCGAGCCTGCGTTCGCTCGCAGGCTCGGAGGGGTGGTGGCGGGTGCGGATGAGAATGTTCATGCGCTACCAATAGAAAAACACGCTGAGCACATGGGCCAGCAGGGCGGCCAGCAGGCCGAGGCTGATCGGCACATGCAGCAGCAGCCATAGTTGCAGCCGTGCGTGCAGGCTGATGTCCTGATTGATGCGCGCGATCAGCGCATTGCGCTGGGCCAGCAGATCCAGCAACTGCTGCACCTGCGTCAGATCCTGCTCTGGCCGCGCCTGCAACTGCGAGGCCATGAACGACACGGTGCTCTGGCGGTCGGGGTCGAAAGCCGGCTGGCTGCGCAGCCCGGCCATGCGCTGTTCGAGCAACTCGCCCAGCAGCTTGCCTTCACCACTAGGTTGCGGCCCCAGCCACTGCTGTAGCAGGCCGCCGCCAATCGGCAGCTTCTCGGCCGAGGCGACGATGCGCTGGTGCACCTCCGGCCCCATGCTGTCGGCGAGGCGGATGGCCTGTTCGTTGAGGTCGAACACCTCGGCGATCCAGGCCTCGCGCGTGCTGCCCTCGCGCAGGCGGCTGATGCGCTCCGGCAGGCTGGCATAGGCCGCAATGCCCCAGATGCCGCTGCCCACCACCAGCAGCACCAGCACATACGCCAGCGAATGGATGTTGAGACCAAGCTGGAAGCCCGAATGCAGCGTGGCGACCACCACCAGTGCCAAACCGAGGTAGACATGCGCCGAGGCCCAGCCGCGCACGCTGCCGAGGCTGGAGCGATAGCTGCGCTTGCGCACGCCCAGCCACAGCAGCCACAGCACCAAGAGACCCGCGATAGTGCCTAGTGTGTAGCCCAGCCAGCTGCCACCATTGGGGCCATCTGCTGGTGCATGCCAGATGTAGGCGACGATGCTCACCGCACACAGCAGCAGCGCCGCCTTGGCCCAGCGGAACCCCGCGTAGCGCAGAAAACCCGTGTGGATCGCCTCGCGCGCCATCAGCCACCCCCTTGGGTGATGCGCAGGAACTGCTCCGGCGAGACGCGCAGCGCCGCACCTGTAGGGCAGGCGCTGACGCAGGCTGGCCCACCCTTCATGTCCTTGCACATGTCGCACTTCACGGCCTTCTTGGCCTTGCTCTTGACTGGTGCTTGCAGGCCCGGCTCGGTGCCGCCCAGCACCAGCCACTGCCAGAGGCTGGGCTGCTTGGGATTGGTGACGCCCATCTGGATCACGCCGTAGGGGCAGTTCTTTTCGCAGTTGCCGCAGCCGATGCAGGCATCGCTGATGAACACCTCGCCACCGGGTGAGCGGCGGATGGCATCCGGCGGGCAATCCTTCATGCAATGCGGGTGCTCGCAGTGCCGGCAGGAGGTGGGGATGTGCAGCGTCGCGTAGCTGGGGCCAGCCTCGCGATCGAGCCGCGAGAGGCCGCCGTGGGTGTCTGCGCAGGCTTTTTCGCACTGGTCGCAGCGCACGCATAGGCTCTCGTCGATCAGCAGCACATCAGTGGCTTCACCGACGCCCTGGCTCATCAGGAACTGCACGATGCCGCCGGTGGCCTTACCGCTGTCACGCGTGCCGCTATTGGAGACGATGCGCTGTTGCAAGGTCTCGCCGACGCTTGCGCGCAACGCTGGGTGGGCAGTGAGCAGCGCTTTGAAATCGCCGCCGTCGAGCTGGATGGTTTCGGTGGCGACCGCTGCCTTCACCGTGGCGCTGCGGGGCAGCTCGGTGAGCAGTGCCATTTCACCTACGTACTGGCCGGCGGGCACGTAGGCAAGCACCGTTTCGCGGCCACCAATATTGCGCGCGACCGTCACTGACCCCTTGCGGATCAGGTGCAGGCCGTCGGCAGCATCGCCCTCGTTGAACAGCACCGCGCCCGGCTTGAACTGGCGAATAGCGGCGCTGGCCACCACATTCTGCAGGTCGGCGGCGGGGATGCCAGGCGCGATGCGCGCCTGGATGGCGCGCAGCAGGAAGGTTTCGTCCAGCACCCGCTTCACCGCCGCCACGCTGGCAATGAGCTTGTTCATCGAGCTGCGGGTGGTTTCGATCAGCACCGCGCCGCTGGCGCCGGCACGCACCGTGGCGCTGCGGCGGCGGCCGGAGATGAGGCTCATCTCGCCGAAGAACTGGCCAGCACCGAGGGCGATCCCCTTCTGGTCCTGATCATCAAGGCCAATCTGCACGCCGCCATCGAGCACCGAATAGAAGCTGTCGCTGTAGTCATTGCGGCGGAAGATCACCTCGCCGGGCTGGGGCACGCGCACGGCCGAGTCGAGCAGGAACTCGCGCAGCTGCAAGGGCGTGAGAGGGCTGAGCACCGGCACGCGGGCGCGGATGCGCTCGATGGCCGCATCCACCGTGGTGAAGCCCGGCATGGCCTTGAGGCGCTCGGCGAGCAGTGGCGTGTCGGCGGGTTCGGGCGAGCGGCCCTGGATGAACTCCACCACCTCGTAGCCCTGGTTCATCGCCTGCTTGATCAGCGGGTAGCCCGCCAGCGCGCCGATGATGTAGAGGCCCGGCACATTGCTCTCGTAGCGAGCCGAGACCACCGGCACCGCGTTGGCCTCTTTGCTGGGGAACACGATGCCGCAGCTCTCGACGAAAGCGCGCGGCGGGGTGGCACCGAGGCGGGCGAGCACGCGCTCGCAGGGCAGCTCCGAGCTGCCCTGCGCGGTGTCGAGCGCAATCACACCGGTGGAGCCTTCGCTGACGGCACGCACCCAGGCCACGCCGGCATTGCGCGCAAGCTGCACGCGGCCTTCCTCGATGGCCTTGTTGATGGCAGCGGCGTTGTCGCGCTTGGCGCGGTCGAACTCATCGCGGCGGTTTACGATGGTGACGCGGTTGCGTGCCGACAGCGCCAGCGCGTTCTCGATGGCGGCATCGCCAGCGCCCACCACCACGATGCGCTCGTTGCGGTATTCGTCCGGGTCGTCGAGCTGGTACTGAACGAAGTCGAGATCCTCACCCTCGCAGCCGAGCTTGCGCAGATTGCCCTGCAGGCCGATGGCGAGCACCACGTTCTCGGCCTGCACGGTCTCTCCGTTGGCCAGTGTCAGCGTGAAATCACCCGCCGTGCCACGGATGCCACTGACGGCTGCGCGGTAGCGCACGTTCACCTTCAGCGCCGACACGCCGTCATTCCAGGCACCGAGGATGGTCTCGCGCGCGCCGGCGGCGAAGGGCAGGCTGGCCCTGAGCGGCAGCGCCGTGGGCTCGGCCATCACATGCTTGCCCTTCTGGTAGCGATAGATGGTGTGCGAGAGGTGATCTTCGGCCTCCAGCAGCACGTGCGACACGCCGGCTTCCGCAGCGCGACCCGCTGCCGCAAGGCCCGCAGGGCCGGAGCCGACGATGGCGATGGTGTGCATGCTGGTTTGACTCATCATGGCATCCCCATGCCCTTGGCTGGCTGATCTTGCTTGCGCCCTTGATATCCACGAGCCTATCTTCGCGGCACACAAAAGCAAGTCTGACAACTGCCGCCGCGAGCCCATAAGTGACCCCATCGCACCCGGTGATCCGCTTCACGTGCCGCGCCTGCGCGGCACTGCTGCTGTGGCTGGGCGCCGTGCTGCCGGCCGCCGCGAAGCCGGTGAATGGTGCGCCGCAGGGCGTGGCGAGCTGCGCTTCGAGTGTCTGCCACGGTGCCACCGCGCCACTGGGCGTGCACCCGATCCGGCAGGACGAATACTTCATCTGGCAGCGGCAGGACCCACACCGGCAGGCCTACAGCGTGCTGCTGTCGGCGCGCAGTCTGAGCATCGGCAAGGCGATGGACATCGCTGCCGCCACCGCGCCGCAATGTCTGGCCTGCCATGCGGAACAGGCTGATATGGCCAAGCCCGGCGTGGCTGTGAACCAGGCCGATGGCATTGGCTGCGAGGCCTGTCATGGCACGGCTGGTGGCTGGCTGGCTGAACACACGCGGCCCGGCATCACGCTTGAAGAAAAAGTGACGCTCGGCATGACGCCCACTTGGCAGTCGGACACCCGTGCCGCGCTCTGTCTCGGCTGTCACCAGGGCGATACGACACGCCGCATCACCCACGAGATGATGGCAGCGGGTCACCCGCGACTGGTGTTCGAGCTCGATACCTTCAGTGCCTTGCAACCGCTGCACTACGACCGCGATGCCGATTACGCCCAGCGCAAGGGCACCTATGCCCCGGCGCAGGACTGGCTCGCCGGCCAGCTGCGCGCCGCCGACAACCACCTGCAGGCGCTGGCCGATGGCCGACAGCTGCAGGGCTGGCTGCCGGACTGGGTGGTCTTCGACTGCGCCGCCTGCCACCACGGCATGGAGTCGGAGCGCTGGCAGGCTGCGCGCATGCCGGGCGCGCCTGCCGGTGCCGTGCCCTTTGCCGATGCCCCGCAGCAGATGCTGTCGCTGTGGCTGTCGGTGGTCGATGCAAAGGAAGCCGAAGCCTGGCGCGCGGCCATGCGCCAGCTCAATGCAGCGCAGTCTTCAGGGGTGACTGCGGTGCGTGCCGCAGCACGCACACAGGCGCAGCAATTGCAGTCGCGCTTGCAGCCGCTGGCGGCGCGGCCGCTGACCACGGCGCAGTTGCGCAGCCTGCTACGAGCGCTGGTGCGTGACACCAGCCATGCCAGCGCGCCGATCAGTCACGAGCAGCGCGCCATGGCCTTCACCGTGCTGGCCGATGCGCTGCGCCTGGCAGGCACGCCACCATCACGCGCGCTGCGCCTAGCCATTGACGCTTATTACGACACCGTCCGCTCGGTGGATCGCTTCGAGCCAGCGGCCCACCAGCGCGCACTGACGGCAGTGGCGCGCGCGCTGCCAGAGTGACCTAGCCCGACAGCGCCTCGTCGAGGTCGCGCCGCAGGTCGTCCACATTCTCCACACCCACCGACAGCCGGCACAGCGTGTCGCTGATGCCGAGTGCCGCGCGCTGCGCGGCCGGCACGCTGGCGTGGGTCATGATCGCCGGGTGCTCGATGAGGCTCTCGACGCCGCCCAGTGATTCCGCCAGCGCGAACAGTTGGGTGCGTTCGAGGAAGCGGCGTGATTCTTCCAGCCCGCCTTTCAGCTCGACGGAAATCATGCCGCCGAAGCCGTTTTGCATCTGCCTTCGGGCCAGTGCGTGCTGCGGATGCGAGGCGAGGCCGGGGTAGTGGACGCGCGCCACTTTCGGATGGGCTTCGAGCCAGTTGGCGAGTTCGAGCGCGTTCTCGCAGTGGCGCTGCATGCGCAGCGCCAGCGTCTTCACGCCGCGCAGCGCGAGGTAGCTGTCAAAGGGGCCGAGCACGGCACCGACGGCATTCTGCAAAAAGGTGAGGCGCTCGGTGAGTGCGGCATCGCTGCCGGTGATCAGCATGCCATTGACCACATCTGAGTGGCCGCTGATGTATTTGGTGGCCGAGTGCATCACGCCGCTGAAGCCATGCTCCAGCGGACGTTGCAGGTAGGGCGTGGCAAAGGTGTTGTCGGCCCAGGCCGGGATGCCGTGCTTCTGGGCGATGGCGCCGATGGCGGCGAGGTCGGCGAGCTTGAGCATGGGGTTGGTCGGCGTCTCCACCCAGATCAGCTTCGTCTGCGGCGTGATCGCGGCCTCCACATTCTTCGCATCGCAGAGGTCGACGAAACTGAACTTCAAGCCAGCCGATGCGCTCCGAACCCGCGCGAACAGCCGGTAGCTGCCGCCGTAGAGATCATCGCTGGCGATGACATGTGCGCCCGGCTCGAGCGTGTCGAGCAGGGTCGCGGTGGCGGCGAGACCAGAGGCGAAGGCAAAGCCCTTGCTGCCGCCTTCCAGATCCGCCACGCAGCGCTCGTAGGCATAGCGCGTGGGGTTGTGGCTGCGCGAGTACTCGTAGCCCTTGTGCACGCCGGGGCTCTCCTGCACGTAGGTGGAGGACAGCGAGACCGGCGGCATGATCGCGCCGGTGGTGGGGTCTGGCGACTGTCCGGCGTGGATGCAGCGGGTGGCGAAATGGCTTGTATTTTTCATGGGTTCAGCCGAGCTGTTTGCGCAGGTAATTGAGCAGATCAATCTTGGTGATGAGGCCGACGAAGCGGCTTTGATCAGCCACCACGGCGACGAGGTCTTTCGCAAAGATCGGCAGCAGCTCGCTGATGGGCGCCGTGGGCGCGATGGTGACGACGGTGGCGCACATCGCGCTCGACACCGGCTCGGCAAATCGCGCGGGATCGCCCTGCACTTTCAGCAGCACATCGCTCTCGTCGAGGATGCCTACCACGCGCTCGCCCTCCATCACCGGCAACTGGCTGACATCGAACAGTTTCATGCGGCGATAGGCCTGCAACAGCGTGTCGCCGGCGCTCAGCGTGGCGACGCTGCCTTCTTGATACCGACGCACGATGAGATCAATCAGGTTGCCCTGCGTCGGGCGGTCGAGCAGGCCGTGCTCGAACATCCAGAAGTCGTTGTACATCTTGGTCAGGTACTTGTTGCCGCTATCGCAGATGAAAGTGACGACGCGCTTCGGCGCAGTCTGCTCGCGGCAATAGCGCAAGGCGGCGGCGATGAGCGTGCCGCTGGAGGAGCCACCCAGAATCCCTTCTTTCGACAGCACTTCGCGCGCCGTGAAAAAACTCTCGGCATCACTGATGGCGTAGGCTTTTTTGGCGTGACGCAGCTCGCAGTTGGGCGGGATGAAATCTTCGCCGATGCCCTCCACCAGCCAGCTGCCGGGCGTCACGGTTTCGTTACGCTCGATCAAGGGTTCGAGGATCGAGCCCTTGGGGTCAGCCAGCACCATCTGCACCTGCGGGGCCACGCGTGCGAAGTAGCGACCCAGGCCGGTGAGCGTGCCGCCGCTACCCACGCCCACCACCACGGCATCGAGCATGTGCTCCATCTGCGCCCAGATCTCAGGCCCGGTGGTGGCCTCGTGCGCGAAGGGGTTGGCGGGGTTGGCGAACTGGTTGACATAGAAGCTGTTCGGGATCTCTTTCGAGAGCCGCTCGGCGATGTCCTGGTAGTACTCCGGATGGCCCTTGCCGACATCGCTGCGGGTGATGCGGCAATCGGCCCCCAGCGCACGCAGGTGCAGGATTTTTTCCTGTGACATCTTGTCCGGGATGACGAGGATGATCTTGTAGCCCTTCTGCGCTGCGACCAGTGCCAGGCCCAAGCCGGTGTTGCCGGCCGTGGCCTCGATCAGCGTGCCGCCGGGCCGGATGTGCCCAAGACGCTCTGCGGCTTCGATCATCGACAGACCGATGCGGTCTTTGATGGAGCCGGTGGGGTTCTGGTTTTCGAGTTTGACGAACAGTCGGCAGGGGCCGGTATCGAGGTTTTTCAGCTCCACCAGCGGGGTGTGGCCGATGGTGTTCAAGACATGGCCGTCGCGGCGCATGGCTCCTCCTGCAAATGTGGGTATGGCGTCAGGCTAGCAAATCTCCTCTACCGCTTGCGGGAGAGGGTGGCGCGTAGCGCCGGGAGAGGGGATAGTACTGGCCAGCCCCTCTCCCCCAACCCCTCTCCCGCACTGCGGGAGAGGGGAGAAAAAACGCATGCCCCACAGCGCCCAAAACCTCGTCTGGATCGACCTCGAAATGACCGGTCTCGATCCCCAGCAGGATCGCATCATCGAGATCGCCACCCTGGTCACCGACAAAGACCTCAACCTGCTCGCCGAAGGCCCGGTGCTGGCGGTGCACCAGAGCGATGCGGTGCTGGCGATGATGGACGAGTGGAACCAGCGCACACACGGCAAGTCCGGCCTCGTGAAACGGGTGAAGGAGTCGACCCTGCTGGAGGCCGATGTGCAGCGCGCAACGCTGGATTTTCTGCACCAGTGGCTGCCCGCGCGGGCTTCACCGATCTGCGGCAATTCCATCTGTCAGGATCGCCGCTTTCTGGCGCGATGGATGCCGGAGCTGGAACGTTTCTTCCACTACCGCAACCTCGATGTCTCGACGGTGAAGGAGCTGGCCGCGCGCTGGTCGCCGGCGTCGCTGCGCAAGCTCAAGAAAGACAGCAGCCATCAGGCGCTGGATGACATTCGCGAATCGGTGGCCGAACTGCGCCACTACCGCGCGACACTGTTTCGCTGCTGATCGTGTGGCTCCTTCCCCCGCTTGGCAGGGGAGGGAACTGTCGGGTTCTATCCCGGCAGAGTGACGCGCACGCAGCCGCCACCGAGCGTGCTGCGCTCCAGCCTCAGCGCGCCACCATAGGCTTCGACGATGTCCTTGACCGCGCCTAGCCCTAAGCCCTGGCCCTCCTGCAATGTATCGGCGCGGGTGCCGCGCTCCAGCAGCGGGGCGGTGTCGTTGGGGAAGCCTGCGCCGTCATCTTCAACCATCAGCAGCACCTGCTTCTGCTCACGCCGTGCGCTGAGCCGCACCCGGCCGCCTCCGTACTTGCAGGCGTTGTCGAGCAGGTTGCCGAGCAGCTCGTACAGGTCGCCGGCATCGGCGCGCAGACGCAGGGTGGCTGGGATATCGAGCGTGAACTGCACGCGGCGCTGGTGATAGACCTTGGCGAGCGCTGCCGTGATTTTTTCCACTAGCGGCCGCAGCGTCACTGGCTCGGCCAGCGTGCGGCTGCCTGCGGTGGCGGCGCGCTGCAACTGGTGGTCGACGATGTGGCGCATGCGCAGCACCTGCTCGGTGAGCAGCTGCTGCTGCGCCATGCCCTGCGGCCGCTCAGCGATGCCATGCAGCACGGCGAGCGGTGTCTTGAGCGTGTGGGCGAGATCCCCCAGCGCATTGCGGTAGCGCGACTGCTGGTTTCGCTCGTTGATGATCATCGCGTTGAGGCCTTCAGTGAGCGGTTTCAGCTCGGCCGGGTAGTCGCCCTCGATGCGCGCCCGCGCGCCGCTCTCGACATCGCCCAGCTCGCGCACCAGCCGCCGCAGCGGGCGCAGGCTCCAGCGCATTACCGTGCCCTGCAACAGCAGCAATGCGGCGGCCGCACCGCCCAGCCACAGCAGCAGGGTGCGGCGATAGGCTCTGAGTTGCGATTCGTATTGCGCGCTTTCTTCGGTGAGCATCAGCGTGTAGTGACGCGGCGTATGGTCATCACCGGTGTAGCTGACGCCGAACAGCAGCACGAAGCGATTCGCCAGCTGCTCGAAGCGCCACTGACCAACCTCCTGAGTCGCTGGTGTGGGGATGTTGTCGGACAGGCTGGGACTGCCCCAGAGCAGGCCGGCACTGTCGCCGAACAAGGCCGCCTCCAGCCCCGATTGCGGGTGCGCCAGTCGGTCATCCGGCAGCTTGTCGTTGGCAAACACCAACGCGCCATAGGGTGTGGGTTCGGCGCTGCCCAACAGCGCGTAGATCAGCGCCTGCATCCGTTCCTGCTGGCTTTGCTCGGCACTGGCCTCAAACGCGCGATCGAGGCTCAAGCCGCCGAGAATCAGGAAAAACGCCAGCGTCAGCGAGGTCGCCAGCAGCAGCCGGGTGCGGAGCGAGTTCAAGCGCGCGGCAAGTCCCAGCGATACCCCGCGCCGCGCAGCGTCGCAATGGGGTTGAGCGTGTTCTCTGGGTCGATCTTGGCGCGCAAGCGGCGGATGAATACCTCGATCACATTGCTGTCGCGCTCGTGGTCTTCGGCGTAGAGGTGCTCAGACAACTCCGATTTCGAGATCACCTTGCCGGCATTGGTCAGCAGGTATTCGAGTACGCGGTATTCGTAGCTGGTGATCTCCACCGCGCGCTCGCCGACCTTCAGCGACTTGGCGGTGGTGTCAAGTTCGATCGGCCCCGATACCAGCGTCGCACTGGCCCAGCCGCCGGCGCGGCGCAGCAGGGCGCGCAGGCGGGCGAGTAGCTCCGGGGTCTGGAAGGGTTTGACCAGATAGTCGTCGGCCCCGGCTTCCAGCCCCTCCACCTTGCTCTGCCAGCCGTCGCGTGCGGTGAGGATCAGCACCGGCACCTTGCTGGGGCCGGTGCTGCTGCCGGCGCCCTTGCGCAGCTTCTTGATCAGCTCGATGCCCGTCAGCTTGGGCAGCCCTAAGTCCACCACGGCGATGTCGATGGGGTATTCCTGCGCGCGATACAGACCCTCTTCACCATCGGCGGCGGACTCCGCCACATAGCCCTCGGCGCGCAGCGATTCGCAGATCTGCGCACGCAGCGCGGCATCGTCTTCCACTACCAGTACGCGCATGGTCAGCCTTTAGTTGGGTACGAACACAATGCGGACGTCGCCGTCCTTGAGTAGCTTCACCCGCCAGCCGTTGCCCGCCTCATCCACCGACAGCACTCGGCCGCCACCGTTGCGCTGCTGGGCTTCACGGGCGGCCTCCTGCGCGCTGATGCCGTTGTCGCGGTGAGATTCTTCCTGCCCGCTGCGGCGGGGGGCGAAGCTGTCGGGCTGCAACTTCGGAGGCTTCTGGTCGAAGCGCAGCGGGTTCGCAGACGCCGTCGCGCCCAGAGCCAGGCCCAGCAGCAGTACCGCCATTGCAGGAACACGCTTCACGATTTTCAAGCCCCCTCGTCGGTCAATAGCGGCGCGGCGAAACATCCACCTGCACTGGCAGGCGTGGGCCCGGATCGTACGGCAACTCGGTGCGGTAAATCTGCCCTTGGTAGCGATAGGTCACGTCGTAGGCCTGGATACGCTGCTCGTAGCGCGCATCGTGGATGGTGCGGCAGCGCGGCTCATAGCGCACCTGTTCACGGCTGCCGTGCTCGCGCCGCTCGTAGCCATCGTTGACGCGATTGCGGCCGATCTCGGAGCCCACTACCACGCCAACGGCGGTTGCAATCTTCTTGCCGGAACCCTCGCTGAACTGATGGCCAATGGCACCGCCAATCACGCCACCCAGCACCGCGCCGATCACGCGGTCGCCATTGCGGCTGCGGCGGTAGTCGTCGCGCACTTCTTCGCGGTAGGTCACGCGCTCGTCCCAGCACTCCTGACGCGGCTCGCTGACCCGTACGCTGGAGTAGATCGGCCGAGCCGACACCACCTGGGCGTAGTCGGTGTTGCGGGCGTCACGATCCCAGCCGTGGTGGCGGCCGTGCGAGCCCGCTGTGGCAGCAGTAGAAAACAAGGTGCCGGCCGAGGCCAGCGACAGCAGGGTGATGCGGGTAGCGTGGTTCATGGCGAGGCCTCGGTGAGGGTCTAGAAAGTCCCCAGAATCGGGGACAGATCGCACGCTACGACCGGCATCTGAATCGAATCTGAACTCTCTGGCCCTTGTGGCTCAGCGCCTTCTGGTGCGTCTCTGCACGGCAAGGCCTGATACCAGCACCAGCAGCGAAACCAGCCCGATGGCACCGCCCAAGCGACCGCTGCCGTCATTGCCCCCGGCCGTGGGC
>Ga0255086_1000140_pt1 | contig 24910 bp, 24 predicted proteins | sample Colum_Cont_RepC__FD_188438 | JGI IMG/M metagenome (GOLD analysis project Ga0255086, IMG submission 188438) | Freshwater microbial communities from Columbia River, Oregon, United States - Colum_Cont_RepC_8d | ecosystem: Environmental > Aquatic > Freshwater > River | place: USA: Oregon | collected... | reverse complement strand
GTGCCGGTGTTCACCTTGCAAGCGCAGGAGGGTCGCCTGTTCGCGCCGCTGGCCTACACCAAGACCTATGCGATGGCGGCGGCGGCGGGCCTGTCGGTCACGCTCATCCCCGTGCTGATGTTCTGGTTCATTCGCGGCAAGATTCAGGACGAGCAGAAGAACCCGCTCAACCGCTTTCTGATCGCCATCTACCGGCCCGGCATCCATGCCGTGCTGCGGCATCCGCGCATGACCCTGGTTATCGCGGTCATCGCGCTGGGTTTGTCGGTGTGGCCCGCCATGAAGCTCGGCAGCGAGTTCATGCCGCCGCTGGATGAGGGTGATCTGCTCTATATGCCCACCGCGCTACCGGGGCTGGCGGTTGGCAAGGGTGCGGAAATCCTCCAGCAGACCGACCGCATCCTGAAGACCTTCCCGGAGGTGCATCGCGTGTTCGGCAAGATCGGCCGCGCCGAAACCGCCACCGACCCCGCACCGCTGGAAATGATCGAGACCACGGTGCAGCTCAAGCCCAAGTCCGAATGGCGCGCGGGTCTCACGACTGAAAAGCTCATCGAGGAAATGGACGCGGCGCTGAAGATTCCTGGCATGGGAAACGTCTGGGTCAACCCCATCCGTAACCGCATCGACATGCTCGCCACCGGCATCAAGTCGCCGGTGGGCATCAAGATCGGCGGGCCCGACCTCGCCGTGATCGAGCGCCTGGGGGCGGAGGTGGAGCGTGCGGTGAAGGGCATCCCCGGCACGTCCTCGGCGTTCTCTGAGCGCGTCTCCGGCGGACGCTACATCGACATCGAGCCGGACCGGATCGCTGCCGCAAGGCTGGGGCTGTCAATTGCTGACGTGCAGCGCATCGTCGCACTCGCCATCGGCGGCGAGAACATCGGCGAGACGGTGGAGGGTCTGCAACGCTTCCCCATCAACCTGCGTTACCCGCGCGAGTTGCGCGACTCGCTCAGCGACCTGCGCGAGCTGCCCATCGTCACCATGCAGGGCGCAACCGTGACCCTCGGCCAGATCGCGGAGGTCAAGATCGTGGACGGCCCACCGATGATCAAGTCGGAGAACTCACGGCCCAATGGCTGGGTGTATGTGGACATTCGCGGACGCGACCTCGGCGGCTATGTCGCCGAAGCCAAGCGGGTGGTCGGGGAACAGGTGTCGCTACCGGCGGGCTATTCCATCAACTGGTCGGGGCAGTTCGAGTATCTGGAACGCGCCAGCCAGCGGCTCAAGCTGGTGGTGCCCTTCACGCTGGCCATCATCCTGCTGCTGCTCTATCTCACCTTCCGCAACTTCGGCGAGGCCCTGCTCATCATGGCCACGCTGCCGTTCGCCCTGGTGGGCGGGCTGTGGCTGATTTTTGGCCTGGGCCACAACCTGTCGGTGGCGAGTGGTGTGGGTTTCATCGCGCTCGCAGGAGTGTCAGCGGAGTTCGGCGTCATCATGCTGATCTACCTGCAACAGGCCATTGCCCAACGTGAGCAGCAAGGTCGCATGAAGACTGTGGCCGATCTCGAAGACGCCATCGTCGAAGGCGCGGTGCTGCGCGTGCGGCCCAAGGCGATGACCGTCGCGGTTATCATTGCTGGCCTGCTGCCGCTGTTCTGGGGCGCAGGCACTGGCAGCGAGGTGATGCAGCGCATTGCCGCGCCGATGGTCGGTGGCATGATTACCGCGCCGCTGCTGTCGATGTTTGTGATCCCGGCGGCGTATCTGCTGATGCGTGGTCGCAAACTCAGGAGCACGCCATGAGCGCATTAACCGTGAGCCAGCTCGCCCGCGCGGCCGGTGTCGGCAGCGAGACGGTGCGGCATTACGAGGAGATTGGTCTGCTGCCCAAGGCCGTGCGCGGAGGCAACGGCTATCGGGTATTTCCGCCTGTGGCGCTCTCCAGGATGGCCTTCATCCGGCGCACCAAGAATCTGGGATTCGGGTTGCCGGAGATCGCCACACTGCTCGACCTGAGCGACCGGCGGCAGACCGACACCGCCACCGACATGGTTCGTCTTCAGCAGGCTGCGGTGCTGAAGATGGAGGAGATCGAAGCGCGCATCCGTGATCTCGAACAGATCCGTTCCGGCCTTAGCCAGCTCATCAATAGCTGTCCGGGTGCAGGTTCTCTTGCCGACTGTCCGATACTCAATGCTTTGTCAGGCCTTCAGACGATGCCAGTCGAAAAACTAAAGGCTTGCCACGCTTGTCCATCCTCCTGATCCGTCCTAGACTCCAGTTATGCCTTTTCTACGCGCCCTCGTGATTTGGATGTTGGCGCTGTCCCTTCCCATCGAAGGGATGGCCTCGGCGGCGATGGCGCAATGCAAGGACATGCAGTCATCGTCGGCTGCGCCGACAGCCTCGATGCCAGCCAGTCACGACCATGCAGCAATGATGGCGATGGCTTCTATGGATGCGCCCGATTCGATGGCTCCTATGAACCACGCCAAGCCATCGAACTCAGCAGACTCGGAGAAAGACCTCGGAGCCTCAAGTGTCGGCTGCAAATGCGGCTGCAAATGCAGCGGTGACTGTGCCGTGAGCTGTGCAGGGATGATGATTTCCTTTCCGCAGTCCGGTTTGTCGTTTGCCGGTATCAGCGTTGCGCTACCTGTCGCCATGCCGCGCGGTCAAGCGCGCGCCGCCTACCGCTACGAACCTCTTCGACCTCCATCCGCTGTGGCGCTCTGATCGCCACGGCCCGTCGAAAAATCACACGCTGACAACTAGGCGCAAGTGCATCTATTGAAGATGCTGGCTTGCATGTGACTTCGCAGACCGAGGCGATCCGTTATGCACGGATTTCGCTTCCCTCTCGACGGAGTTTCCTGTGGTTTCCAAATCAATTCCCTTTGCTCGCACTGCTGTAGTGCTGGCAGCGCTTAGCCTGACGGCCTGCGCCAGCCTGCCGCCCGATCTGGGGCGCGCCGATGTTGCCAGCGCTGTCTCTGCACGCGGACAGCCTCTACCCAGTGGCGATACCCAGCGGTTATCCGCCCAGTTGCTGGCGCAGCCGCTCACTCCGGATAACGCCATCACCTTAGCGCTCATCCACAATCCGGCCGTGAGACAAACCACGGCTCGGCTGGGCCTCGCCGCTGCGGATGTCTACGACGCGGCACGCATCGCCAATCCGATATTCAGTGCCACGCGGTTGACCTCCAATGACCCGGCTGCGGTTTCCGCACAGATCGGCCTCGGTATTGCGCTGAGCTTCACGGATCTCATTCTTTTGCCTGCGCGCAGCCGCTACGCCAAGGCGCAATTTGAGGCGGCGAAACTTGAGGTTGGCAGTGCCACGCTCCTGCTTGCCAGCGAAGTGCAGACAAGCTGGTATGCGCTGGCCGGTGCCGAACAGGATGCAACGCTGAAGGCAAGAGTTGCGAAAGCTGCGCAGGCCTCCGCCGACTTGGCCCAGCGGTTTCTGGATGCCGGAAACATCACTAAACGCGAGCTAGCCTTGGAGAAGGCGGCAGCAGCTCAGGCACAACTGTCCGCACAAGCCGCGCAGGCCAATGCAGTGCAAGCACGCAGTGCGCTGAACCGGCAGATGGGACTGCCTGCTAGTCAGGATCAATGGCAACTGGCGGGTGGACTGCCCGCCCCGTTTGCAACGGAAGATGACTTGGACGCGCTACTGAAACTGGCTGCCGAAAGCCGTCTAGACGTCGCTGCGGCACGCAAGAATGCCGAAGCCATCGCCAGCGCCTACGGACTGGAACGACGCACCCGCCTGATCGGGCCGATTGACTTGAGCTACCAGCGCGAGCGCGAAACCGACGGCAGCCGTCTGATTGGCCCCGGGCTGTCGCTGTCGATCCCAATCTTCAACTGGGGAACTGGTCGTGTGACCCGCGCCAAGGCGCTGCTCGATGCCGCCGAAGCCGACCTCGCGGCCACGGAGCTGGACGCCAGCAACGACGTCAAGGCCGCCCATGCTGGCGTGCAATCTGCCAAGGCGCTGGTCGAACGCTATCGAGACGGATTGATCCCGCAGCGCGAAGCGGTGGTCGATCAGATGCAGCTGGAGGTGAACTTCATGCTGATCGGTGTGTTCGAGCTGCTGGCGGCCAAGCAGCAGCAATACGACGCCTATTCGGGCTATCTCGATGCCGTGCGGGACTACTGGCTGGCCCGCACCGAGCTGACCCGCGCCGTGGGACGCAGGCTGCCCAGCAGCGATCAGCCCACATCCGACGCGCTCGATGCCGAGGTGCTCGCCAAGCCCAAGGGCGGCGGCATGAACCACGGTGCGATGGGCCATGACATGTCTTCGATGCCAGGCATGGAAGGCATGGACATGAAGGGCATGGACGGGATGGAAGGCATGGACATGTCCAGCCCCGGTGAAAGCGAGAACAAGGCCCCGCCCGCCGCGAATCCGCACGCCGGTCATTCCGGTCATGGGGCGTCGGCGAAAGATGGAAAGCAGAAGCCGACGGCAGCCAAAGCGTCGGCCTCAAAGCCAGCGATGAATCACTCCGGCCACGACATGCCTGGGATGCCGGGCATGGAAGGTATGGAGATGCCGGGTAAAGGAAGCAGCCCAAAGCCCGGCGAAGAAATGCCGATCAAGCAAAACCCACAAGCAGGCCACGAGGGGCACACCCCATGAGACGACTCTGTTTTCTCGCGCTCTGCTTGGCGGCTTCTCCGCCCACACTCGCTGGCGGGCTTCTTGATTTCGGCCATTCGGAATGGCGCGGCGTACTGCTGTCGCCCGTCTCATCAATCTCGCCATCTGGTCTGGTCACGATACCTGCTGCGACTCAGCGCGACCAATCTCAGGTGTCGGAGGTGCTCCCCGAAACCGCGCACGCCGAATCTTTGGCCGAGAGCTCGGCTTCCACGATCAACCCGCACAAGGATCAAAAATGACCCACCACCCTTCGCCGACCGGCGCAACCCCGCGCCACTATCTCAATAGGAGTTTCACCATGAACAACGCTACCCGCATCACTCTCGCTGCTGCCCTGCTCGCCCTCACACAAGGCGCCTTCGCCCACGACCCTGCCGAGCACGCCAAGGAAGCTGCCGATGCCAAGAAAGGCGCGAACTGTGAGTCCATGAAGGGCATGGACATGTCCAAAATGGACCCGAACGATCCCGTGATGAAAGCCATGATGGCCAAGTGCGCTGGCAGCCAGAAACCTGCGGATCAGAAGGGCATGGAAGGCATGGATCACTCCAAGATGCCGATGCCCGCAACCGCCCCCAAGAAGCCCGATTCACACGAGGGCCACTGATGGATACCAAGCCTGATCTTTCGGAAGCCACTGAAGCGGCCGAAACCCTGTTCACCCGGCGGCATCTGCTGCAACTCGCTGGGAGCGCGGGCCTGCTGGCCGGTGTCTCGCGTCCGGCGCTGGCGCAGCACGAAGGCCACGATATGTCGTCAATGCCTGGCATGAATATGCCGGGCATGAAGGAGGCACCGACCAAGCCCGCTCCCGGCCTCGCAGCGCCCACCAGCAACAAACGCCACCCGCAGGGCTACTTGCCGGTGCGCACGCTTAACGGCTGGACACTGCCCTACACGATGAAGGACGGCGTCAAGGAGTTTCATCTGGTTGCCGAAGAGATCGAGCACGAGTTCGCGCCCGGCTCGCGCGCCAAATGCTGGGGCTACAACGGCACCACGCCGGGGCCGACGATTGAAGTGGTCGAGGGCGATCGTGTGCGCCTGCTGGTGACCAATCGCCTGGGCGAAGTGACCAGCGTGCATTGGCATGGCATCGACCTACCCAATGGTTATGACGGGGTCGGCGGCTTGAACCAGCCACACATCAAACCCGGTGAAACCTTCGCCTACGAGTTCACGCTCAAGCAGCACGGCTCGCACATGTATCACCCGCACGCCGACGAGATGACGCAGATGGCCTTCGGCATGATGGGGATGTTCATCATTCACCCGAAAGCGGGTGAAGAAGTGAAGATCGACCGCGACTATTGCTTCCTGCTGCACAACTGGGCGCTGCACCCCGGCACCTACCGGCCGGACCCTAGCATCATGCAGGACTTCGATCTTTGGACCTTCAACAGCAAGACCTTCCCCGCCATCGAGAATCTGGTGATGCGCACGGGAGAACGCTGCCGCATCCGCATTGCCAATCTCTCGATGTGGAATCACCCGGTTCACCTGCACAGCAATCCCTTCTGGGTGACGGGCAGCGATGGCGGACGCTGGCCGCGCAGCCAGTGGCCCCGCGAAACCACAGTGATTGTCGGTGTCGGCCAGATTCGCGACATCGAGTTCGTGGCGACCGAGCCGGGCGACTGGGCCTTTCACTGCCACATGGCACACCACACCATGGGGCCGATGGGGCATGGCGTGCCGAATCCCACCGGCGTGGATCAGTCGGGCGTCGAGGCGGAGATTCGGCAGATGCTGCCGGGCTTCGCGGCGATGGGTAAGTTCGGCATGAGCGAGCACGGCGGCCATGTAGCGATGGGTCTCGCCGGCCCCGAAAACACGCTGCCCATGATGACTGGCGAAGGTCTTTACGGCCCCATCGAGATGGGTGGCATGTTCACGGTGCTGAAGGTGCGCGACAACCAGAAACCGGGCGATTTCACCGACCCCGGCTGGTATCGCAATCCCGAGAACAAGATCGCCAAGCGTGTCAGCAGCGATCCTAATTTCGGGACACCGCCGCGCCGTCAGCCCTATGGCCCCTCGACTTCTCCGGCAGCCACTCCGGTGATGCCAAAGATGGAATCCATGCCGGGCATGGATCACTCGAAGCACGGTCGCTAACCGATTAAAGGATTTAGTCATGAAACGTTTAAAACCCCTGCTCGTCATCGGTGCCCTCGCGGCATTCGGTGGCGTCGCCTTTCTCTATTCCGGCGTCTACAACATCGGTGCCGACGACAAGCACATCAAACCTGTCTATTGGGCACTAGAGACGCTTCGGGAGCGCTCCATCGCCATGCGGGCTAGCGAAATCGAGGTGCCGCCTCTCGATGATTCACAGATGCTGTTGGCCGGTGGTACGGACTACAACGACATGTGCGCGGGCTGTCACTTGAAGCCGGGCAAAAAATCATCTGAAATGAGCGGGCTGTATCCGCAGCCGCCCAATCTTTCGCTGGGTGCTGAAGGGCACGCTGGGCATGAGGGCGGACATGGCACGGTAAACACCAGCGCCGCGCGGCAGTTCTGGATCATCAAGCACGGCATCAAGGCCAGCGGCATGGCGGCGTTCGGGCCCACGCACGACGACGCGCGCATCTGGGCGATGGTGGCCTTCCTGCAAAAGCTGCCGACGCTCGACGCCACGCAGTATCAAATCCTGACTGCACGTGCCGAGGGGGACATGGGCGGCATGGAAGGTATGGACCATGGTGATACCAAAACCGAGGGGAGCATGGAAGGGATGGATCATGGTGAAGTTTCCGCACCTGCCACCGACCTGCACGCCGGAATGGCGATGCCCGGCATGGAAAAGCCTGCCGTAGCCAAGGCAGTGGACGGCCCACAGGCTGCGGTGGACGCCTTCCAGACCGCACTGAAATCAGGGGATACCGCTGCCGCAACCCGCTGGCTTGCCCCAGAGGTACTGATCTATGAAGGCGGAGCCGCCGAGCGTTCGCGCGACGAATACACCAGCCACCACATGAAAGGTGACATGGCGTTCCTGAAGACTTCGCAGATCGACGTGCTCAAGCGATCCAGCGGTGGCGACGAGAAAACAGTGTGGGTCACGACCGAGTCGCGCATTCGTGGCAAGTCTTCCAAAGGCAAGCCGCTGGACGTGGCGAGCACCGAAACCGCACTGCTGCGCAAGACAGCAGAGGGCTGGCGCATCGTCCACCTGCACTGGTCGTCAAGCGATTTCAAGCCTCGCTCCTGATGTTTTTTTGCGGCGTGTCGGCAACCAATTCAGCCGACACGCCAACCACTCTGATTACTTGTAGGTCTGACTCATGCAATCCCTCTTCTGTGTGCGGCTGGTGTTGAGCTGTCTGCTGGTGCTCAGCGTCTCAGCCTGTGGCGACAGTCGCTCACTGCACGAGGCCATATCGGCACCTCCGCCATCGTCGATGACTCCGCCGGCAACACCGCCCGGCACGCCGCCCGTGTTGGGTGCCAAAAAGCTCACCGTTGTCGTCGCCGTGGTCGACAGCCTGATGCCGCAGGAGATCACCGCCAGCACGCCGAAACTGATGCAGCTCAAAACCGAAGGCACCTTCTACAACGAGGGGCGGGCCATGTTTTCCGCAGAAACGCTACCCAATCACGTCGCGATGATGACCGGCGTCAACCCGGCCCGAAGTGGCATCGCCACCAATAACTTCATCGACTTCTTCGACGCCGCCAATCCGGTCGAACGCGATCTGTCGCTGCCGGAAGAACTCACGGCCTATACCGCCTTCACCTGGATCGACCGGCAGTGCCGGAAAAGCGGTCTCAATCCGGCCGTGAAGACCGGGGCGACGCTCTCCAAGAAATACCTGTTCGAGGTATTTCAAGGCGATGCCTTCAACATGGGCAGAGCCAATCGCAATCCTGCTGTTTTCAACATCGTGCCAGACACTCTCTGGGATCCGACCAGCAGCCCGGCCTACATCGGCCCCGGCTTTGAATACACGCCTGATGCGCCGACCATGCAGCAGGCGCTGACACAACTACCCGCTGCCGACTTCCTGTTCATTAACTTAGGCGATCTGGATCGCTCGGCACATGCCTTCAGCACCGCCGGTCGCACGGCAGCGCTGGTGACTGCCGATGCCCAGATCGGCCAGCTGCGCACCGCGCTGGAAGACGCTGGACGCTGGAATGACACCGTGCTGATGGTGGTGGGCGATCACGGCATGGACATCGCCACCAACCCGCTCACCAATGGCATCTCGACCCAGCCGATGCTGGATGCGCTTGCCGCCTGCTTCACGCCGATGCAGGCGGTGCAGAACGGCGGCAGCGACAGCATCGTGGTGCTGGATCGCAGTCTGCCGCTGGCCCAGCGGCAGGCCTCACTGCGGGCGGCGCGGGCCTGCCTGACCGGTGCGCAGGACTGCGCCACACTCTGTCCCGGCACCACGCGCCCCAGCAATGCCGAGCAGATCATCGGGGCCTGGTATACGACGAACGATACGGCGGATGCAGCGGGCACCATGCCGACCAGCATCGCGTCGAAGCATCCCAATCTCGGTGATCTGGCGCTGGCGGCAGGCCCCGGTTTCAAGTTTGCCGAACCCAATGCACAGGCCAATCCCATCCCCGGCAATCACGGCCACCCGGCCACGTTCCGCAGCGCGATGCTCATCAGCGGTGGCTCATCCTGGGTGAAGAAGGGCCTGGTGGTTGCGGCCTCCACGACGAACCCCTCGCTGTTTGATCGGCTGCCAGAGCAGTCCGAAAACATTGACGTGATGCCCACACTGGCCTGGCTGCTGGGCTTGAATATCCAGTCAGCTGATTTCCCTGAAGGCAGCGGATTCGACGGCCGCATCCTCAAGGAAGCGTTTATGCCGTTCGATGGCAGCCCCGACGCGGCCTCTCCGACAGTCTGCGGGCGGTTCGGATGAGCGCCGCGTTGCAGTCGAGGTCGATGCCATGAGCGGCTGCTGCGACAGTGGCTCCAGTCAGATCGTGACCGAACGCGACCCTGTTTGCGGACGTTCGGTCAATCGCGTCACCGCATGGAGGCACGAATACGCGGACCGTGACTTCTTCTTTTGCAGTGCGCGCTGCCAAGCCAGATTCATCGCGGCACCCACGGCGCACCTTGCCGCGCAACAGCTCGCCAAACCTGTTGGCGCACTGACGTGTTCGGCGCACGCGAGGAAGGCATGGGCGCGCGTAGCCAGCGCACTCGGCCAGTTCCGTTCGTCGCTAGCAGCCAAAGAGTAATCGCATGAACAGAAACCCGATTTTACCGGCCCCAAACCTGCCATCTGTCCCGGATGGCAGGATTCACTTGCCGCAAGGCGTTCCCGGCTTGCGGCCTTTCTATCCGCTTCCAATCCACACTACCGCTTGGCTCACGGTGTCAAAGGTAAAACCGTGAGCCGCACAGCGCCGGCCGGCATACAGCGCATCAGCGCCAGCAGCGCCAGCAGCGCCGCGTCCAAACTAGCCATTGGCCTGCGGCCCGGCTGGGCCACGTTGATTCTCGATGCACGCCGTGCGGCGGCTTTTGACAGTCACCCATGGGCGCTGCGCGATGCGATCCCGATCCTGCTCGACCAGCAGCCGACGATGCTGCCTGACGTTGATCGTGGCACTGCCATCCTGGTCTATTGCCAATGCACGGGACAGGCTTCTTCGACGCGCGTGGCTCGCTGGTTACTGGCATTGGGATACCAGCATGTCTGGGTGCTAGAGGGCGGCCTGGGTGCCTGGAGCGATGCAGGTCAACGGATTGCTGGTGTGCAGATGACGGCCCGCGAGACAGTCGGCCATTGGATTGCAGCACCAGCGGATGCGACGCCGCAGCCTTTGCTGGCCGCAGCCTCTATTCCACTACAAATCTCTGTGCCAACCCGCCGTGATCTGGCCGTGCTGTTCGTGGATATGGTGGCGTTCACCGACTTGTTGCAACGCGCGCAGCCGGAATCGGTGCTGGCGCTGGTGCAAACCTTCATGCGCTGCGTCAGCGACGTGGCCAGTCACTTCTGCGGCGACGTGCGCGACTTCGAGGGCGATGGTGCCTTGCTGTATTTCGCTAGTCCTACCGAGGCCCTGCCAGCCGCTTTCAACCTGCGGCTGCAACTGGCTGAACTGCGCCGACAGATTCCCGAACTGCCGCAGGCGCGCTTTGCACTCGATTTTGGCCCGATTGTGCTGGGGCCACTCGATGGCGAGCGGCGCACCTTGGCTTTCATCGGTACGGCGGTCATCACCGCGGCCCGGTTGCTGAAACACGCCGAGCCGAACGAAATCATCATCACGGAGGCGGTGATGCAGTACGCGACATCACATCTGCCAGAGCTGGCCAGCCGCTTTTCGGCAGCTTCCGAACCAATTTTACTCAAAGGCCTCACTGATCCCGTGGCCGCCTACCACACGACTTTCACCCCAGGAGTTTCTGTATGAGCAAGCGTCGTCCAATCAACAATGGCTGGTGGATTGGTTTGGGGCTGATCGCCATAGGCGTCGTCGTTGCCGCCACTGAATTGCGCCCCACACCCTCGGTGCAAGCCGCTGCGCCCGATACCGTCGTTGTCTACAAGAGTCCGACCTGTAACTGCTGCTCCAAGTGGATCGAGCATCTGAAACAAGCCGGGATGCAGGTCGAAGTACACAACGAATCCGAAATGAGCCTAGTCAAGACACGGCTGGGCGTGCCTGAAAAACTGGCCTCGTGTCACACCGCGACGGTCAATGGCTATGTGATCGAAGGCCATGTGCCGGTTGAGGACATCAAACAACTGCTCGCCACCCGCCCCAAAGCCAAGGGTATTGCCGTGCCGGGCATGCCCGTCGGCTCACCCGGCATGGAGATGGGCAACAGCATCGAGCCTTACGACGTGCTGCTGATCCCTGCTGATCAGCAAGCACCCACTGTATTTGCGCATCACGGCCCCAGCCCGTCGCCATAGGCATGCTCGCTGGTTCCGGCAGCTGTCCCCGACAGTCGCCGTCGTGAACACGCTACATCCCATCCCCACCAATGCCTCTACTCACCGGAATCCACTCGAATGAAGAAGTTTTATCTCGCTGCAATGGCGTCGGCGGTCTTCCTGACCGCCTGCGCGACACTGAGCGCGTTTGGAAGCGCAGATGCGGATGGTGACGGCCGCATCAGTCGCGACGAAGCAGTGAAGTCAACTGATTTAACGGATGTCTTCAGCAGTGCAGATGCCGATCAGGACGGTTATCTGAACTCTGCCGAATACGACTGGGCCCGTGATCGCATCCAAGGATTGAAAGATCCTCAGCACGATGCCCCCGCCAGCCGTGGACATCGACACTGAGTGGGCAAAAGCCCAACGCATTCCCTTTTCCTCAACCTGCCGTCCCTGGGCCATCAGAAGCCCATCCAACCGTGGAGAAGTCCCTATGCAAACCAGTTTCAAGCTCAGCTTGTTCACCAGCTTTTTCATCGCCAGCTTGCCGGCGCTTTCTCAAACCGCAGCATCCGACACGGTGGGAACCGTGAAGGTGAAGACCCTGGCCAGGGCCGCTGCAACAGCACCCAGCCACTCCGAAATCGGTGCGCACGCAACGCCCATGGTGGATGGCCTGCAACCGCCGGGCATCATGATTGGCCACTCCGGTAAATGGATGGTCGGCTACGATTACATGTTCGAGTCCATGGATGGCAACCTGGACGGCACGCGCAAAGTCAGCGAAGACCAAATCCTGCAAACGTTCTTCGCCGCCCCCACCGACATGAAAATGCAGATGCACATGTTCATGGCCATGTATTCGGTGAGTAATGACCTTTCATTGATGGTCACTGCGCCATATCTGGTGAAATCGATGAACCACATCACCCAGGACGGCGAGCAGTTCGAAGAAAAGACCTCCGGCTTTGGTGACGTAGAGCTGCGAGCGCACTACCGGCTTTTCACGCAAGCGAACCACCGCCATCAGGTGTTATTGAATGGCGGCGCCAATCTTCCCACCGGCTCCATCAATCAGCGGCAGAATGGCCTGCGACTGGAATACCCGATGCAGCTGGGTTCTGGCACGTTTTCTCTGGTACCGGGTGTCACCTATCTAGGCCGCAGCGACGACGGCTGGGGTTGGGGGGCGGACTTCATACCCACCATCCGAGTCGGCACCAACGACAACGACTATCGCCTGGGGAACCAGTACCGATTGAACGCATGGGTCATTCGCCAGCTATCCGATCAGCTTGAAGTGTCGCTGCGCGCAGACGGCAAGCGTACGGAAAACATCAAGGGTGCAGACCCCGAACTCGACCAAGCCGACGAGCAGACCAAAGATCCAAACCTGCAAGCCGGCACACGCCTTGACCTTCTTGGCGGTGTCAGCTTTCACCCGGCAATCCTTGCCGGGCAAAAGATCACGCTCGAAGCCGGTGCACCAGTGTATCAATCGCTGGATGGGCCTCAGCTCAAGACGACCTTCGTGGGTCGCCTCAACTGGCAACTACACTTCTAAGGACGATTCCCCCACTCCCGACCCGATTCTCATGCCGACGCCATCAAACGTGGAGCCACTGCGACTGCTCATAGAGCGTTGGCGTGAGGATGTCGGCGGCACGTACCAGACCTGGTTTCTGTGGGAAGAGCGGATCAAGAACTTCCGCTCCATTCGACGCGGCTTGGAAGCGGTGGTTGAAGAAATCGAGGCAGGCCGCTTCGGCAACGTCTACAAAGGTTCGTCACTGGAGACGGTCGTTGGGTCGATTGCCGAGCAGCGCCAAATCTTCAAAGGTGCCGACCACGCTTTTTTGTGGAAGCCGAAGCTGCGCATCCCGGACATTTACGAGAGCCGCCCCAACCAGCTGGCGTTCGGGCGCTTCCTGCACCACTGCGCCTGCTGCTCGACTGACGAAGCCATTGTCCAGGCCATTCACGCACTCGACGCACAGACAATCAAGGGCCTCGGCCCTGCGGCAGCCAATCTGCTGTATTTCCTGCACCCCACACGGGTGCCGCCGTTCAACACCGCCATCGTCAACGGCTACAACGCCCTGATGGGTGCGAAGGTCAAGCTCGGTCGCTGGACGGAATACCTCGCCATGCGACGCGGCATCGTCGAGTTCAATTCGCGATACCGCGATCTGCTCTCCAACGACTTCGGTGCGATCGGCGGGCTCTTGTTCGACATCGGCAGCGGCCGCTATGCCATGCCGCCGCGTGATGACGGCGAGCAGGCGCTCCCGCGCTGGAAGGAGCAACTGGAGCGCGCGCGTGAGGACTCCGCCGCCGTGCTGCGCGCACAGGCGCAAGCCCGCGAAGGCGATGCCAGCCACACCGAGGTGCAAGGGTGGCTGCGCGACCTGGGCAGCGCCTTGGGCTTTTCAGTGTGGATTGCTTCCAATGACCATAGTCGGCCCTATGGCGGCGGCAGGCTGTGTGATGGCTGCCTGAGAAGCCTGCCTTCCACCTTGACCGTGAACGATGCCGTGCCTTTGATTGATGTGCTGTGGCTGGAAACAGGCTCTGATCGAGTGCGCGCAGCGTTTGAAGTGGAGCACAGCACCAGCATCTATTCCGGCATCGTGCGGATGCTTGATCTCGCATTGGGCAGCCCAGACGAATTAGGCACCGCTTATTTTCTGGTGGCCCCGGATAGCCGAGAAAACGAAGTGCGGGATCAGCTCAAACGTCCCGCTTTCAGCAGCATCGGGCGACTAGCACCGTACTATTTGCCCTACAGCGAACTACGCACCCATCGTGAAGCGATCGCGCGCTTTGGTCAGGGCTTGGGGCCGATTGAAAAGCTGGCTCGATCGCTGACTTGAAGCACATCGCTATGCCAACGCCTGCTCGCTATCCGACCCTGCCAATGTCGCAATGATCGGGCAAGGCAGGCCCTTGCCGGTGTGCTCGCAAGCCCCGACTAAATGCTTGAGCGTCTTCTGCATTCTCCTCAAATCTTGGAGCTTGCTCTCGATCTGCCCGAGGCGGTCTGAAGCGATACGCCGGATGGAGCTGCGGTCAGAGCCATCCTCCAGCCGCAGCAGCTCGGTGATCTCGTCGAGCGTGAAGCCCAGCTCCTGCGCGCGCTTGATGAAGCGAATTCGCGCGTTCATCCCCACGGGGTAATGTCGGTAAGCGCCAACTGCCATCGGCACCGGCAGCAGCCCGCGCTGCTGGTAGTAGCGGATGGTCTCGACACCGACACCCGCCGCTTTTGCCAGGCGGCCGATGGTCATCGTTTGAGGTTTAGTCTGTGCCATCAGTACTCGGCTTGACTCTGGGGTTTGGTACGGAGTTTAGAGTCAACTCTGTCTTGTGCAACCGGAACACCGCCATGAACGACAACCACGATCACAACGCCAGCCATCACGGCCACCCTGCAGACGCAAAACCTGCTGCTACGCATTCCTGCTGTGCCTCGAAACAAGATCAATCGAAGCCCGACGCAGACAGCATTGAATTGAAAGACCCGGTGTGCGGCATGACCGTCACGGCGCAGTCCGCCCATTCCCTTCAGCACGAAGGCAAGCCGGTCTACTTTTGCAGTGCCGGCTGCAAGACCAAGTTCGCTGCCGATCCTGCCAAGTATTCGGCAGTCTCTAAGGCAGCAGTGCCGGCGGCTCCGCAGCCGGAAATTGCGGGCGCGATCTACACCTGCCCGATGCACCCGGAGATTCGGCAGACTCATCCCGGCGACTGCCCCAAGTGCGGCATGGCGCTGGAACCCGAAATGCCGACGCTCGACGAAGGCGAAAACCCGGAGCTGGTTGACTTCCGCCGGCGCTTCTTCTGGACCTTGCCGCTCACGGTGATCGTCACCGTGCTCGCCATGGCCGGGCATCGCCTGCAATGGTTCGCCATGGACACCCAGAGCTGGATCGAACTGGTGCTCACGGTGCCGATCGTGCTTTGGGCGGGCTGGCCGTTCTTTGTGCGCGGGGTGCAGTCAGTTCGCAATCGCAGCCCCAACATGTGGACGCTGATCGGCCTCGGCACCGCAGCCGCCTTCCTCTACAGCGTGGTGGCGACCCTTGCACCCGGCGTATTCCCCGTCTCCTTCGTGTCGATGGGCCGGGTGTCGGTCTACTTCGAGGCGGCGGCCGTCATCATCTCGCTGACACTGCTCGGCCAGATTCTGGAACTCAAGGCACGCTCGCAGACCTCGGCGGCGATCAAGTCGCTGCTGGGCCTGGCGCCCAAGACCGCGCGCCGCATCAATGCCGATGGCGGTGAAGAAGACGTGCCGCTGACCCATGTGCACGTTGGCGACCTGCTGCGCGTGCGCCCTGGCGAGAAAGTGCCGGTGGATGGTGTCGTCACCGAGGGCGGCAGCGCAGTGGACGAATCGATGCTGACGGGTGAACCGATGCCGGTCAGCAAGACCGTGGGCGACCCGCTGATCGGTGCGACGCTCAACACCAACGGCGCGCTGGTGATGCGCTCGGAGAAAGTCGGCTCGCAGACGGTGCTGGCGAGCATCGTGCAGATGGTGGTGCAGGCACAGCGCTCGAAGGCACCGATGCAGCGCATGGCCGATCAAGTCGCAGGCTACTTCGTGATGTCCGTCATCAGCATTGCGCTACTGACCTTCGTGCTCTGGGGCGTCTTCGGGCCGGAACCCAGCTGGGTCTATGGCCTCATCAACGCAGTGGCCGTGCTGATCATTGCCTGCCCCTGCGCGTTGGGGCTGGCGACGCCGATGTCGATCATGGTGGCGACCGGCAAGGCGGCGACGCAGGGTGTGCTGTTCCGCGACGCGGCCGCCATCGAGAACTTTCGCAAGGTCGATACGCTCATCGTCGACAAGACCGGCACGCTCACCGAAGGCAAGCCGCGCTTCGATCGCGCCGTTGCCAGTGCAGGCTTCACCGAAGCCGAGGTGCTGCGTTTGGCAGCGAGCCTCGATCAAGGCAGCGAGCATCCCCTGGCCGATGCCATCGTCAAGGCTGCACGCGATCAGAAGCTCACGCTCGACAAGGTGGATGGCTTCGAGTCCAGTACCGGTATCGGCGTGCGGGGCACGGTGAACGGCAAGTCGCTGGCGCTGGGCAATACGGCCTTGATGACACAGCTCAAGGTGTCGGTGGATGCGCTAACCGCGCAGGCCGAGACCTTACGCAGTCAAGGTGCCAGCGTGATGTTTCTGGCCGTCGATGGTCAGCTCGCTGGCCTGCTGTCAGTCGCCGACCCGATCAAGGCGAGCACTGCCGAGGCACTGGCCACACTCAAGGCCTCGGGCCTGCGCGTCATCATGGCCACCGGCGATGGGCTGACAACCGCCAAATCGGTGGCTGCCTCACTCGGCATCGACGAAATCTACGGCGAGGTGAAACCTGCCGACAAGTTGGCACTGGTCGACCGGCTGCAAAAGGAAGGCCGCGTGGTGGCCATGGCGGGCGACGGCATCAACGATGCACCAGCGCTCGCCAAGGCCGACGTCGGCGTGGCCATGGGCACCGGCACCGATGTCGCCATGAACAGCGCGCAGGTCACTCTGGTCAAAGGCGATCTGCGTGGTATCGCGCAGGCACGCCTCATCTCGCAGCAGACCATCGCCAACATGAAGCAGAATCTGGGCTTTGCCTTTATCTACAACGCCCTCGGCGTGCCGCTGGCGGCGGGTGTGCTGTATCCATTCACGGGCTGGCTGCTGTCGCCGATGATCGCCGCGCTTGCGATGAGCTTGAGTTCGGTATCGGTCATCACCAATGCGCTGCGGCTGCGGCGCTGAGCCAGGAAACTTGAAGAGCGTACTGTCGTCAACGCCCAGCAGCGAGTTGGCTTGGGATGGCACCGCGCGCCTCGGCCTCGGCTGGGGCTTGTTTGCCGGACGCGCGGGCCACAACCAGGCGCATGCACATCACGCGGTGCAGATCGTGCTCTCCGAAAGCGCGCAGGCGCTCTGGGTCACCGAGGCAGACTGGCAGCCGTGTCATGGCGCCATCCTCGCGCCGGATGTGCCGCATCGTCTGGCAGAAAGTGCGGCACCCGTGACCTTGCTGTATCTGGAGCCGGATTCGCCGCAAGGCCGCCAGGCCATGCAGGGACTGGTGTCAGGCTGGCGCGTACTGGATGCCGAGACCAGTGCGCGCGCATTGGCGGCGGCGCGGAGAGCCGGTGCCGAGCAAGTCGCGAGTGCGGTGTTGCAGCAGCTCTGCCCGGAAACCGAAGCCCATGAAGAACGCGAGCGCGACGCCGTGATTGAAGCCTTGATTGCTGCCTTGCCGCAACCGCTGCCAGCGCGGATCAGCGTCGCGGCACTCGCCGCGCGAGCGGGTCTTTCTGCCAGCCGGCTGCAACATCGTTTCCGATCCCACACTGGGATGGCCCTGCGTCCGTACCTGCGCTGGCGGCGCCTGCTCACTGCGATGGCCGCCGTGAGTCAAGGCAAGCAGCTGACCGACTCCGCATTCGAAGCCGGCTTTGCCGATGCCGCCCATTTTTCACGTACGTTTCGGCGCCACTTCGGCATCTCGCCGCGGGTGCTGCTGCAGCTCAAGCCTGGCTAAGCCGAGTTGAAGTGAGTGCCGGTTTCCGATGCCCAAGCAGGTGTCGTTCTAACGCATCCTGAAAATGGTCTGCCAATCGTTTTTCCAGCCAGCAATATGGGCGTCCTCGCGCGTCGGCGCTCACGAAGCCCACGTGCCCACCACAGGCGGCCAGTTCCAGCGTCACCTGCGGCGACAAGGCATCCGCAGCGGGGATGATGTCGGCGGTCATGAACGGATCATCTTCTGCATGAACCACCAGCGTCTGGCGTCGGATGTGCCTTAGAAACTGAGCGCAAGAACTGCGCTGGTAGTAGTCGTCCACCGAGCGATAGCCCGCCAGCGGTGCGGTGTAGGCGCGGTCAAACTCGATGAAGTCCTGCGCCGCGAAGGCGGCAGCCAGATCGACTTTGGGTGACACCGGTATATGAGGATGTTTGCGCCGCAGCGCCTCTTTCACATCTTCGAGCAGACGTTTTTGGTAGATGCGCGACAGGCCGCCGCTCAAACGCTCGGCACAGGGCCGGATGTGGAACGGCACGGAGGCCACCGCGGCAATATTGATGGGAGCACTGCCACCCTCTTCAGCCAGGGCTTTCAGGGTGACATTTCCGCCCAATGACCATCCCGCTGAAGCGATGAAAGTCGCAGGCTCGCGCGAGCGGAGCAGATGCCATAGGTAACGCAGATCCTCGGTGTCGCCCTGGTTGTAGCAGCGATGGAGACGATTGGGCTCTGGCCCAGCGCCACGCAGTTGCAGGATGACCGTTCTCCAGCCGCGCGCAATCAGTTGGCAAGCCGTGCCGCGCAGATACTTGGAGTTGAAGCCGCCGGTGAGTCCATGCACCAGCACCGCCAACGGGCCGTTGTGGTTGTGCTCACCACTCCAACCCAGATCGACGAAGTCGCCGTCGTCGAGATCGAGTCTCTCCACGCGAAGCGGAAGCACTGGCACTGGGCGCAGCGCCGCAGCAAGCGTTTGGAGATGTGCACCGGGAAGCAAGGGATGCGGGCGAAAAGTGCTCTGCACCACTTGGCCGTGCGCGGCGGCAAAGGCGCGGCGTCGAGCCCTCGCGGCGCTGGAGCTGACCCTGTCGAGCGCCAGCGATGGATGCAAGGCTGGCGCCGAGATCACTTCCGCTGAAACGCTTTGACGATGAGCACGATCAAGGCGACGACGATCAGCGTGCCAACAATCATCCCGCCCCACATGCCGCCACCCATTCCTTCCATCATGTTGGTTCTCCTTGAGCTTTGAAGACGCCGCGTTTCAGCACGGCCGGTGTCTGCGGCAGGGTCTTTGTCGCCTCAAAGATTTCGGGCATGCCAGAAAGCATCTGCAAAGCAGCCAATGCCGATCAGCGCCAGCGCAATCGCATCGTTGTAAAAATGCTGTTGGCTGATTCCCAGAAGCTGTCCCCCCGTCAGTTGGGTGAGCCAGGCACCCAGCAGGGCCAGAAATGCCAAGGACAGAAGAACTCTGCCGAGGCGGACGAACAGGGGCGTTGCACGATTAGTCGTGGACATTTTCTGATCCAGGGTTGGCGATGCGGCTTGGAGCGATTTCCGTGCCGCGCGCTGCTGAGGTGACGGACTACTTGGGCATCGACATGCCGGCTGGCATCGACCCGTTCGCCGGCATCTTCATGCCATCCGGCATGCTTGCCTTGTTGGCCATCAGATACTTGTCGAAAGCTGCCGATTCCTTGGTCTGGCCGACAACGATGGCCTTCGCCATCTTCACCATCTGCGGGCTCTTGCCGTTCTTGATCTGCGCCTTGGCCATGTCGATGCCCATCTGGTGATGCATCTTCATGTTCGCGGCGAAGTCATAGTCGACATTGCCAGTCATCGACATGCCTTCCATGTGCTTCATGCCGTCCATCTTGGAGTGATCTATCTTGGAGTGATCCATCTTGGAGTGATCCATCGGCATCGACTTCTTGTCCATCGCCGATTTGTCATCTGCATTGGCGGCCATCGGCGCCAGGGCGAGCAGGCTGAGCGCGCAGACGGCGGCAAGCAGTGAAGATTTTTTGTGAGGGGTGCAAGTAGCTTGGGTTTGGGCTTTCATGTTGAATCTCCAGAATTAGGCGGGACCAAAGGTTCGCAAACCAGTCGGCCTCGCTGGGGTGTTACAGCTCAGCCCACCATCGTCCGACAGGCTTTTGCACATGCAATGCAGGCTTCAGCGCAGGCCTTGCAATGCGCGTTGTCGTGCTTGGCGCACTCGGCGGCGCAGGCTTCGCAGATGTGTGCACACAGAGCGCAGACTTCCTTGGCGTGCTCGCTGCCGCGTGCCATGAAGCCGGCCGCGAGACGGCAGATCGCTGCGCAGTCGATGTCGTTGCTGATGCAGGCTGCCATTGAGGCGACATGCTCTTCGTTGAGGCAGGCGGTGGCGCAATGGTCGCAGGCATCGGCGCAGGTGTTGCAAGCGTCGATGCAGTCTTTGTATTCCTGGGTTTCATGGGTCATGCGGTTCTCCGAGTCGGACTTGGATGGTGTCGTGAGACTTATAGCTGCGTCGGTGCGCTGACGAACCATTTCGCTAAATTCAGTAGACGCTCTGCACTTGAATGCGCGCTGATCGTGGTGCTTGGATCGGCAGGCGATCTGATGGCAGCTCAATCGTTCAAGACCTTGAGCTTTCAACCGCACATGCTCTCGTCACCGAAATGGAGAACCCCATGCGCCCACTCATCCGCACTCTTGCCTATCCCCTGATCGCCGGCGGCCTCGGCATCGTGCTCGTCGCCATGGCCAGCCAGGGCGTTGTCTACTGGCCGCTGTTCCCACTGGTGGTGATCGTCGGCATCAGCATCGTCGCGCTGCTCGAACGCATCGCGCCCTACGAGCCAGAGTGGAACCGCGATCACGGCGATACCCGGGTCGATGCCCTGCATCTCATCGTCAGCCACGCGCTGATCCAGTCCGCCATCGCCATCTCCTTTGGCTTGCGCGCGCTGATGCCGGAAAACCCCTCGCTATGGCCTGCTGCCGCGCCCATGTGGGCGCAAGTGCTGCTGGCCGGGGCGATCATGGATTTAGGCCTCTACGCGATGCACCGCGCCAGCCATGCCAGCGGTCTGCTGTGGCGGCTGCACGCCCTGCATCACAGCCCCGAACGCCTGTATTGGCTCAATGGCGGACGACGCCATCCGCTCTCCGCGCTGGTGCTGGCAGGGCCCGGGCTGACGGTGCTGTTTCTGCTCGGTGCCACGCCCATCGCAGTGGGCGCCTGGCTCAGTTTCATGAGCATTCACCTCGCCTTTCAGCACGCCAATCTGGACTACAAGCTCGGCCCGTTTCGCTATATATTCGGCGTGGCGGAAATGCACCGCTCGCACCACAAGCGCGAGTTCGAGGATGCGCAGGTCAACTTCGGCGAGGTGCTTCTGATCTGGGATCACCTGTTCGGCACCTTTCACGATGCGCCGAAGAGCCCTGGCAAGGGTGAGGTGGGGCTGCACGACCGGTCGATCCCGCCGGGTTACTGGCAGCAACTGCGCTGGCCTTTCGAGCGTGCAGTCACCACCACATCCGAACACCCGCCACAAAACGTCGCTCGTTGACGGGATTGCCGCCGTCACGGCTGCGGTAGGCAGTGCCTGCGAAGGCGCGGCTCCCAGACGTAGCCCGCATACGGCGCGAACTTGCGGTGCAGCTCGTAGCGCAGCCGCAAGCCGACCTCGATGTTGGCGAGGCCCGCGCCTAGACCGCGTTCGTCCTCGGCCTTGCTATAGACATTGGATTCGATGCTGGGCACCAAGATCAGGCGATTGGCAGAGCGCAGGTCATAGGCCGCTTTCAAGCGTGCCGAGAGGCGACCGTCGTCACCGACATAGCCCGTGGCTACGACCTTGAACCTATAAGGTGCAATGCCCTCAACACCGACTGCCAGCCAGGTGTGTGCGCGGCGCCGAAGTCTTGCCTGAGGCCGAGCTGCGTGCCCCAGAACGCGGTGTAGGGCCGCCACCACAGGGCCTCCCCACTGGTGGTGGGGTCCGAGCAACCGCAGCCTGTCCCAGCGTTTGATGGCCAGTTTTGGACGCACCCCAGTACGGCAGCACTCAGTCCGGACTGAGTGTGGACACAAAGCCTCGCCCTTTAGAATGAGACTTGTTATTATTTGCGAACCACTCTTATTTGACGCCAAACCATGATCCGCAGCCCGCTTTATCTGCTCGCCGCCGCCATCGCCCTCCCGCAGTCAGTGCATGCAGAGGAAGACTCCAGACCCCGCACTGCTGCGGACGATGCCTTGAGCAGCACCGTGCTGGAGGCCGTGACGGTGGTCGGCAGTAATGATCAGTCGCTCAAGGCCGCTGGCAGCAGCGTGGTCATCGACGGCGAGACGCTCGAAAAAAGTCGTGTGCTCACCACCAACGAAGCCCTGCGCAAGGCTGGCGTAAATGTGCGTGACGAGGAGGGACTGGGCCTGCGCCCCAACATCGGTATTCGCGGACAAAACCCCACTCGCTCGACCAAGACGTTGCTACTGGAAGATGGCATTCCCTTCGCCTATGGCAGCTATGGCGACAACGCCAGCTACTACCACCCGCCGGTCGAACGCTTTGACCGCATTGAAGTGTTGAAGGGCACGGCGCAGGCGCTTTACGGGCCGCAGACCATCTCTGGGCTGGTCAACTACATCACGCCCGCACCAACGCAATCGCTGAGCGGCGGCTTGACTATCGCCGGCGGCGAGCAGAACTATCTCAACACCCACGGCTATGTATCTGGCAGCGGTTTGAGGCTTGATGTGCTGCGCAAGAAAGCCGATGGCGCGCGCGACAATATCGACAGCGATCTCACCGATTTCAGTGCCAAGGGCGTGTTCGATCTCGCCCCTGGCCACCGTCTCACAGCACGCGCCAGCCGCTACCGCGAAGACAGCAACATCACTTATAGCGGCATCACCGACGCCGAGTTTCAGAACTTCGGGCGGTCATACAACCCGTTCTCCAACGACACCTTCGATGCCACACGCAGCGGCGCTTCGCTGACGCACGAATGGACGCTGACCCCGTCAGCCGTCCTCAAGACCAATGTCTACACCGCCTATTTTTCACGCGACTGGTGGCGGCAGGCTTCGACCACCAACGATGGCCAGTGCGGCGCGGCATTTACCACCGCCCGCAACAATGGCATGGCGGTAGACCCCAACAGCTGCAACTCGGCCCAGGGCCGCTTGCGCGACTACCGCACCACCGGCGTGGAGCCGCGCCTGAGCGTCAGCCACAGCCTGTTCGGACTGCCGCAGGATTTGATCGTCGGCGCGCGTGCACATTTCGAGACCCAGCAGCGCGTGCAGAAAAACGGCACCACTCCGACCGCCCGCGATGGCACCGTGGTCGAGCGCAATCGCCGCGAGGCCGATGCCTATGCCTACTTTGCACAGAACACGGTGCAGTTCGGTGCGCTGTCGGTGACGCCCGGCATTCGCGTGGAAAACGTCAACTACCGGCGCGAGAACCAATTGCCCGATGGCCTTGCTGGCGAGGCCGATTTCACCGAGACGCTGCCGAGTCTGGCGCTGAACTATGCCTTGTCGGGCAAGACATCCGTCTTTGCAGGTGTCCACAAGGGCTTTGCACCGCCTGCCACGGCAGACCTCATCGGCAACAACGGCGCGACCGTGGCTGAACTCGAATCCGAGCGCAGCATCAATGCCGAACTCGGCATCCGCAGCACCGCCCTGCCGGGCATTCGACTGGAGCTGGTCGCGTTCCGCAACGACTTCGGCAACCAAATCGTTGTTGGCAGCATCGCCGGTGGCAGCACGCCGCTGGCGCAGGGCAAGACACTGTATGAAGGTCTTGAACTGAATGGCCGTTTCGATCTCGCCCGCGTGCTCTCGCTGCCGGGCCGCGTCAAGCCGTTCGTGGAACTGGCCTGGACCTACCTGCCAACCGCCGATGCGCAAACTGCCTTCACGCGCGTAGACAACGGTCAGGCCGTTGCTGGCTCCGCCGATGGCCGTCGCCTGCCTTACGCGCCGGAACAGCTGGTCACCGCCACGCTGGGTGCCGAAGTGGGTCTGATCGAGGCGCGCTTCGAGGCCGTATACATCGGCGAGCAGTTTGCCGACTTCGCCAACACCGAAAACCCCACCGCCAACGGCAATGGCCAGATCGGCAAGATCAGCGACTCGCTGGTCTACAACGCCGCCCTCAACGCCAGCCTGCCCGGCTACGAGAACGTCACCGTGTTTGTCGCGGCGAAGAACCTCACAGATGAGACCGACATCGTTGATCGTACCCGTGGCATCCAGCTCAACCAGCCGCGCATCGTGCTGGGTGGAGTCAACTTGAAGTTTTGAGTTTTCAGCAGAAGGATGCGAACCAGAAGGCTCCTGCGGCGGAGCCTTTCCGGTTCGGTCTTCTCACTTAATGCACTGCTGGACGACTCACCGTTTCTGCCGCCCACTGGCGTAACGAGTCAGACTGCGCCCCTGCCATGACAGATCACCTCAGCGCCGGAATCTGGAAGGGCCAGGCCCGCATGGGTCTGGGCTGGGGCGAGTTTGTCGGGGTCGCTGGCGACAACGCGCCGCACAGCCACCATGCCGTGCAGGTGATGTTGTCGGAGCAGCCCCAGCCACTCTGGACGGCCGCATCGGGTTGGCAAGCAGTACATGGCGCGCTGCTCGGGCCAGAGCTTAGTCATCAACTCGGCTCCCATGGGCTGCCAGTGCGGTTGGTCTATATCGAACCTCATTCCGAGGCAGGCCGACGACTGATGGCAGTGCTCGACAACGGCCTGCGTGTGTTGACGGTGGACGAGTGCAAGGCGGCGCAGCGCGCTCTGGACGCCCATGACGCGCCCGACAGGGCGCTTGCCGTGGTGCTGTCGTC
>Ga0255086_1000136_pt1 | contig 25190 bp, 24 predicted proteins | sample Colum_Cont_RepC__FD_188438 | JGI IMG/M metagenome (GOLD analysis project Ga0255086, IMG submission 188438) | Freshwater microbial communities from Columbia River, Oregon, United States - Colum_Cont_RepC_8d | ecosystem: Environmental > Aquatic > Freshwater > River | place: USA: Oregon | collected... | reverse complement strand
CTGTGGAGTCATCCCAGAAGGAGCGCCGAAAGGTATATCTGCGCTTGGCGTAAGGAGTTGGAGATGCTCAGGATGTGGCGCTCAACATGATAGAGATATCAATGCAGCCCAAAATATCTTCAACTTCGGTGCAGGACGTTGCACCCCTACGGGAAGCCTCTCACTTCAGTGAGAGGAGGACGTCACATAACTTTGTGAATCTCGGTGAGAGGCCGATCAAAAGCTAGCACCATATTTGTTGGGAGAGGATACTGAATCTCGCGTAAAATGAGTCCGTGTTGCTCAAGTTGTGCTTGAATCCACTTCGGCCGATAGAGATTCACCCTCACTCCTAGCTGTTTTTTTTCTAAGCGGTAAATCCACCCAGCCCAGCCTGCACGCGGTACGAATAGAACGAGACGCCCGCCTGGAGCAATGAGTTGGCAAAGATTGCTCAAAGATTTCTCAGGATTGAGGACAAAATCAAGGACTCCTAGGCAGAGTACACGGTCAAACTTTTGTGGGATGCTGAGTGCTTCAATATCACTGATGTAGGTTTCATCGACTTTGCCTTGCAGAGCTTCAACCATTCCCGGAGCTGCATCGACTGAAGTGACATGAAGTCCTAATGCTTTTGCATGAATGGAGTAGTAACCACCGCCACAGCCCACATCAATTAAATTTTTTGCTGGCTTCTGAAGTTTCGCCAGCGATAGAATCATGGTTTTTTCTCGATTTCTAAACCAGCTTAGAATCCCAAATCTCACGCGTTGGTCATAAGATTTAGAGATTAAATGGTAATATGCCAAAGCTTTTCCTTTGGCTTCTGTGTCCACCCGAAAATCTTGTTGTACCGACACCGTATGATCTTGTTTGCGCATGAAAAAGCTCATCATAAACCAAACACCTACCCCTGCGATTTGAAAAAAATGGTGAATTGCAGCAATAATCATTCCTTTTTCCATAGGAAGACTAGACTGAGATAAACCAAAGGCTAAAGAAGTTTCAAATACTCCAATATTCGCAATTGAAATCGGAACTGAGATCCCTAGATTCAGGATGGCTAGACTCAAAATTGCAGCACCCATGGATAGGGGAAATCCAAAAAATGCGCAGATTTTTGTTAGAACAAGCGCCTCTGTGCACCAACACATGAATCCTAATACTAAAGAGATGGAAAAAGTTTTCGGGTTTTTTAATCCAGAGCATCCACTTAAAAACTGAAGTCCTTTATTCTTGATCCAAGACATCCACGAGAGGGTTGAATATCGACTCGTGATGATTAGTGCAATGCAGAGTAATCCTCCTATTGCAGTAAGAGCTTTCGGAGCAGGTCTTGGAAGGTCTTTCATGATCTGATGAAGAGGTGAGTCAAATAGAATGAGAGTTGCGATTAAACAAAGAATATCTATTAATTTATCACTCGTAAGTGTTCCTGTGAGTTCTATTACTCGATTTTTATCATCTTTATTGAGATCATTAAGTAAGGCGATTTTAAGGAGATCCCCTGATCGCATTGGAAACACGAGATTGATCACTTGACCGCGAGAGAATATTCTTAATACATCCCTTATGGACGGTCTAATTGAGCGAGGAAATAAAACCCAGCATCGAAGAGTTTGAAGGTAAAACTGTGTCCAGACTCCTATTAAAATCAAGCTTATAATGCTCAGATTCAGTTGAAGGATCTGAGTGAGCCAGAAATCAAAACGAAGGTCATAAAAGTTTTGAAGGCAAATGATCACAGCTGTTACTAGAAGGGTGGAAGTAATCACCTGCACCCAGTTCTTTTTCGAGTTCAATAAGAGTCGAGTGAATGTAGAAGTGTTTTTCTTATACTCACTGGCCTGTCTCATGATGTATCTCCCTCGATAATTAAACGGCTATTGAGCTCAATGTTAACTGGGTGCCTCAGATATATTCCTTCTGATTGATTTTTGCCATTCTAATATTGATGGTTTAAGGTTTTTCAGGGCTTTGGGAGTTGATGTGTTGGTCTATCAGTATGTAGTTTTAACGAGAATTGGATCTTGAATTTCATCAAGATTTATCACGAAAAACTGTGAGTAATTGATGTGTCATATTTGGTTCTTATAGTCTCATCTCGTAGATAAAGTTATACTTTGTTTTGGCTTTTTTAGAGTATTGGGATCCCTAATGCTCATAGCTCAACTTTAGATGAATCTCTCAAGTCGCATGAAAGTATTCTAAGTGATTCATTTTATAAAAGTAGATGAGTAGATGAGTAGATGAGTAGATGAGTAGATGAGTAGATGAGTAGATGAGTAGATGAGTAGATGAGTAGATGAGTAGATGAGTAGATGAGTAGATGAGTAGATGAGTAGATGAGTAGAGTTCAGTAGTGATTTTATTTTGTGGAGATTCATTGTGTTTTTATTGAGTGTTTTGTCTCTTGTTTAAAAATATTCAAAAATTAATTAGTAGCCTTTTTCAATTCGCTTGGTATCAGTGAATGCGGCTCATTTTTAGACTTAAGTTTTGTTTTTGCTAGGTTACTTGATGATCGATTTGATGAGGTGGGTTGCTTGGTAGGCTGAGTGCGAGGTGTGCTCAGTAATTGGTTTAGTTGATTATTCTAGTTTAGACGTTTGGTTTTGTTTTATGGGGTTCTAATCTCTTCAAGAGAATAAAAAAAATCTTTAGTTTCAACAAGTTGATCCTCTTTGTTATATACGATATAATGAATCGTATATAGAACTATGAATGGGTTATTTGCTCAAAAAGGAGAAGTTTATCTTGATGTCGGACTCAGAATATCGTAATTAAGGGAGCCTCGATGATTAAATTAAACCGAACCACAGAATACGGCTTAATGGCGCTTCGCCACATGAGCAAAAAGCAGCTTAAGGATCCTCATGAGGTCACTAGTGCTCGTGAGATATCTGATACTTATGGGCTACCTTTTGAAATTACTGCAAAAACCCTTTTGAGGCTCAAAGACACTGGCTTAATTCAATCTGCGCAAGGAGCAAAAGGCGGCTACACGCTGCAAATGTCTTTAGAGAAGGTTTCCCTAGCAGAGTTTCTTGAAATGATGGAAGGGCCACAAACAGTCGTAGCTTGTGTGGGGGCGGGGGAGGCTCATGAGCTGAGCTCCACTGCTCCTGTAGTTGACACAAGAGAGTGTGAGTACGGTACCCGCTGTGAGATCAAGCATCTTATGAAGCGAGTGAACGAGAGAGTGTTTGGGTTACTTGCCGAAATTCCTCTGGCAGAGCTTACGTTAGACTCTGTGTATCAGGGATCTTGGTTGAGTGTTTCAAAGCAGCAAGACCTATTAGGAAGTGACTTAAAATAAAACGGTTTGAAGTGAGAATGATTATGAAACTCCCTATTTATTTAGATTACCATGCCACAACCCCTGTTGATCCTGAAGTTCTTAAGGAAATGCTTCCTTACTTCACTCATGTCTTTGGTAATGCCGCCAGTAGAAATCATGAGTTTGGCTGGACTGCGGAGGCTGCAGTAGAGAAGGCAAGAAGGCAGATTGCACGCCTCATAGGTGCATCTGAAAAAGAAATTATTTTTACCAGTGGTGCTACTGAAAGTAATAACCTAGCTTTGACTGGGATTGCTGAGATGTATCGTGAAAAAGGCAATCACATCATTACATCCCCCATTGAACATAAAGCTGTTTTAGATACGTGCCATTATCTCGAGCAAAAAGGCTTTAAAGTGACTTATCTGAAGGTGGATCAATATGGGCAGATCAATCCTGAAGATGTTCGCCGTGCAATCACACCAGAGACTATTTTAGTTTCGATCATGGCAGCCAATAATGAGATTGGAACGATCAATCCTATTGCTGCTATTGGAAAGATCTGTAAGGAAAAAGGGGTGTTTTTTCACTCAGATGCAGTTCAAGCAGTAGGCAGAGTTCCTGTTGATGTTGAAAAAATGAGTGTTGATCTTCTTTCTCTCACTGCGCACAAAATTTATGGGTCTAAAGGTGTTGGTGCTTTATATGTTCGCCGTAAAAGCCCAAGAGTTAGGCTTGCACCGCTGCTTCACGGCGGAGGGCATGAGCGCGGTATGCGATCTGGGACTTTGAATGTTCCAGGAATCGTAGGCTTTGGGAAGGCAGCTGAGATGGCAGGGCGACTCATGTCCGAAGAAATGCAAAGAGTTTCTCATTTGAGAGATTTACTTTGGGAAAAGATTAAAGCAAATCTGGATGAGGTTTATCTCAATGGTCATTCTATTGAGAGATTGCCTAATAATTTAAATGTGAGTTTTGCCTATGTAGAAGGTGAGTCCTTAATGATGGGCATGAAAGAGCTTGCTGTATCGAGTGGCTCTGCATGTACCTCAGCAAGTCTTGAGCCTTCATATGTTCTCAAGCACATGGGAGTAGGAGAGGACTTAGCTCATACAAGCATTCGATTTGGTTTGGGTCGATTCACCACCGCTGAAGAAGTAGAGTATGCGGCAGATAAGGTGATTGAGACGGTAAGAAAGTTGCGAGATCTTTCACCTCTTTATGAAATGGTGAAAGAAGGTATTGATTTGAAGTCTGTCACTTGGACGGGTCATTAATGAAGGAGAGAGATTATGGCATACACTAAGAAAGTGATTGATCATTATGAAAACCCAAGAAACGTAGGATCTTTAAATAAAGATTCTAAGACGGTGGGAACCGGTTTAGTGGGTGCGCCTGAATGTGGTGACGTCATGAAGCTTCAGGTGGAAATTGATGAGCAAACCCGAGTCATTAAGGACGCAAAGTTTAAAACATTTGGATGTGGTAGTGCCATTGCGAGTTCGTCTTTAGCTACTGAATGGGTGAAGGGTAAAACCATTGAAGAAGCTTTAGCGATTAAAAATACAGACATTGTCGAGGAGCTCTCATTGCCTCCGATTAAGATCCATTGTTCTGTATTGGCTGAAGATGCTATTAAAGCTGCTATTCAAGATTATCTGAAAAAAAATAATCAAGAGGAGAAAACAGCATGATTCAAGTCACTGAAAAAGCTGTAAAAGAAATTAAAAGAATTCAATCCAGTGATTCTACTGCGACTCAGTCCATGTTGAGAGTGATGGTGGTAGGTGGTGGATGCTCAGGTATGAGTTACAAGTTGGGATTTGATAATCAGCCTCCTGCAGCCAATGATAAAGTATTTGAGCAGGATGGGGTGAAGGTCGTGTGCGATCCAAAATCCTTTCTCTACCTCTCTGGAACAGAGCTTGATTTTACAGATGGATTAAATGGGACTGGATTTGTCTTCAATAATCCTAACGCAAAGCGTACCTGTGGTTGTGGTTCAAGCTTCTCAGCCTAATAGCCCGGTTTGTGTAGATTGTTCATCTCCTTTAGAGGGATTGACTGCACTACACGTCTGTCCTAGGTGTCTGCATCCGCAACCTCTTAAAAAAGAGGAAAGCTATTTTGAAGCATTAGGCGTGCCTCAGCGATTTTGCCAAGATCCCATTCAACTGGAGAAGAGGTTTTATGAGGTTTCTCGTACTCTTCATCCTGATCGTTTCACTCATGCAGGTTCTGAAATTTTGCAAAGGTCTATCCAGCGTATGAGCTTTTTAAATGAAGCTTATCGCGTGCTAAAGAGTAGTGCTGCACGTCGAGATTATATGCTGCAGCTCGAGGGTGTTCAAGGCTCAGGAAGTTCAACAGGATCATCATCTCAACCCTCAAAGCTTCCTATGGAATTAGCGGAGGCGTGGTTTGAGATTCAAGATTTAATGTTTGAAGATCAGGTTGCCGCTCAACAGAAACTCGGTGAGTTTGAGCGAGAGCTTCAAACTCTCAAGAGCAGCTTGGATCAACGGGTTGAGGTACTGGAAAAGAGTTATGATGCGAAGGCTGATCAGGGAGTCTACGATCAGACTCTGCTTTTGGAGCTGCAAGAAGAGTTAAGAAGAGAGAATTACCTCAAGTCTATGCAAAGAGATGTAGATCGGATTAAGAAAAATGCCCATTCAAATTGAAGCCTCTTTTCAAGGTGTGTCATCTCCGGAGACAAAAAGTAAACCTATTGTAGGAATTGATCTGGGAACTACTCATAGCTTGGTTGCAATAGTTAGAGATGGGCAACCTCAGGTTTTAGTTTCTCCTCTTGGTCAACGCCTCGTTCCTTCAGTGGTATCGTTAAAAGAAGGAGTCGCCTTTCCAGTGATTGGGTGGGAAGCCAAGAGTAATAAAGTCAGAGACGCAAAACATACTGTTTTTTCGGTGAAAAGGCTGTTGGGTCGTAGCTATGAGGATTTGAAAGCCATTGCGCACACTCTACCCTATGAGATTGTGCCGCACTCTGAAGGTGTTGTCAGAGTGCAGTTAGGTGAGCATTCTTTTACTGCGATTGAAATTTCAGCGATGATTCTCAGAGAGCTGAAGCAGATTGCAGAGCAGGCTCTGGGTGAAGAAGTCACTCAGGCTGTGATTACAGTGCCAGCTTACTTCAATGATGCACAGAGACAGGCTACTCGAACTGCAGGCCGTTTGGCAGGCTTAGATGTATTACGCATGATCAATGAGCCTACTGCAGCCTCTTTAGCTTATGGATTAGACAAGAAGCGCCAAGGCCTGATTGCTGTTTATGATTTGGGTGGCGGAACTTTTGATTTTTCCTTGTTGAAGCTTCATGATGGAATTTTTGAAGTTCTTGCAACTCGTGGGGATACTCAGCTCGGTGGAGATGATCTCGATCAAGCCATTGCTCAGAAGATGGCTCAAGTGATTCACTCACGATTGGGGATAGATCCTTATCAAGATCTAAAAACTAAGGCTGCTCTCTTAGAGTGCGCTGAGGAGGTAAAAAAAGTTTTTTCTGAAAATACCTCTGCCCACTTCAAGGTTGATCTTCCAGAGCTCGGTGTATTTGAGTACGCCTGGAGTTTAGAAGAGTTTGAAGCTCTGGTGCGACCTATTTTGGCTCGAACGTACGAGCCTTGCATCAAAGCTCTTCAAGATGCAGGTCTATCCGTGAGTGATCTTTCGGATGTGGTCTTAGTGGGCGGTCCTACACGGCTAGGTATTGTCAAAAAAATGGCAGAAGAAATTTTTGGGATGAAGCCTAATACTTCTGTTCATCCAGATGAAGTGGTTGCTCAAGGTGCTGCAATTCAAGCGGATATTCTCTCAGGCAAAAACCGGGATCTACTTTTATTGGATGTAGTTCCTCTTTCGCTGGGGATTGAAACCCACGGCGGTTTAATGTCCACTCTCATTCCTCGAAATACCCGTATTCCAACTGTGGCTCGAGAGCAGTACACGACAGGGGTGGATCGGCAAACAGCAGTAGATATTCATGTTCTGCAAGGAGAAAGGGAGCGAGTTGAGGAAAATCGAAGCTTGGCTCGCTTTAAGTTGAAAGGGATTGAGCCCCTTCCTGCAGGTATGCCTCGAATTGAAGTGACGTTTCTGATCGATGCAGACGGTATTTTACAGGTTTCTGCAAAGGATCTTCGCCTAGGTCATGAACAGTCGATTGAAGTGAAGCCGACTTATGGACTGACAGATCAAGAAGTGGAGAGGATGCTTCAAAGTGGTTTGGATTTTGCCCAAAAAGATGAGGAGTATCGTCATCTAGTAGAAGCACGACGAAAGGCTGAGCCTGTAGTAAAAGCTGTAGAAAAAAGCTGGGATGACGCAAAAAGTCTCCTTGCCCCAGAAGAGCTAGAGCAAGTAAAGAAATCCTTGAACCGGCTTAAGCAGGCTGTGAAGGCAGATAGTCCTCAGGAAATTATAGAGGCTACTTCAGAGCTCAACCAACGCACGGTCAGATTAGCTGAGTTATTGATTCGGGATACACTCAAAAGTTCTCAGAACTCGTGATCAAGAGAGAGCAATTATGCCAAAAGTCATATTTTTACCTATGAATATTGTTTGTGAAGCAAAATCAGGAGACACGCTCTTGGATATTGCTCTTGAAAATGGCGTTCCGATGCAACATGCATGCGGTGGATTTTGCGCCTGTACCACATGCCATGTGCGAGTTCAGTCAGATTTAGACTCCACCGTTGAGCCTGCAGAAGATGAAGAGCTTGATCGGTTAGAGAAGGCGGGTTTTCTGAGCTTGACCTCTCGCCTGGGGTGTCAAACAAAAATTCAAGGAGATGTAGTTGTCGAAGTCCTGAATATCGATGAATATTAAGGAATGAGACAAAAAAATGGGATAAGTTTCCTGAGTGGGTGGGTGGTCTTTCTTTTATTGATTCTTCAAGTACCTGTTTTTTCAGCAGATCAGCCAAAGAAGCTCAATACAATTACGTTTAGAATTCGAGCAGAACCCGAGTCATTGGATTGGAATAAGGCGCATACCTTGGTTGAGGCCTATCTCTTGATGAACCTCATGGAAGGTCTAGTTACCTTTGATCAAAAACTTAACGTAGTACCAGCTTTGGCCGAGAGCTGGAAAGTTTCACCAGATGGGAAAACTTACACCTTTCAGCTTCGCTCTAATGTGAAATGGTCTGATGGAGTAGTGCTTAAGGCGGATGATTTTGTATTCAGCTGGCGCAGACTACTTTCCCCTCTTACTGGAGCCTCCTATGCTTATTACCTTTTTGATGTGGAAGGTGCTGAGGATTTTAATAAGGGGAAAATTCTTGATTTTAATAAAGTGGGCATTAAAGCCTTAAATCCCACAACTCTAGAGGTGAAGTTAAAAAGTCCAGTTCCTTACTGGACTTCTCTTTTGACCTTTTGGGTGACCTTTCCCTTGAGAAAGGACATCGTTGAGCAGTACAGTAGCAGTTGGGATAGTCCTGGGCGAATGGTCAGTATTGGGCCTTTTGTTCTTCAATCTCATGAGTTTGAATCTCACTTTGTGCTTAAAGCTAATCCTTATTACTATGGTCGGCATGGTAATTTGGACCAGGTCATTGCGCGTATTATTAAAGATGACCAAGAAGCGATGGCCCAGTATGAGGCAGGAAAGATTGATTTTTTAACAGATCTCACCCAGGGTTTGACCTCAAGTTTAAGTCAGCGGAAAGATCTTTTTAAGTTTGCTCATTTCACAACAGGGTTTTTAGGTTTCGTCACGAATAAGTACCCTACCTCAGATGTTAAGTTTCGAAGAGCTGTGGCTATGGGAATTGATCGATCTAAGATATCAAGCTTCACTTATGGAGCTCAAGTGAGTGCTCACTCATTTGTTCCTCCTGGGATGATAGGATATTCAGGAAGTATTGGACTTCCATTCAATCCATCGCAAGCTAAGGCTGATCTGAAAGCCATGGGCTTTGAGCCAGGAGTGCCGATCCAAGTCGACTACATCATGCCTGATTGGGATAAGTCGAAAGCTATGGCTGAGTTTATTAAAAAGGAGCTAAAAACTAATCTTGGGATGGATGTAGATCTTCACCCTTTAGAGAATAAAGCCTATCGAATGCAGCTCGATCTTCAAGGTTACCCTTTGTATGATCTTTCCTGGACTGCAGATTATCCAGATCCAGATAACTTTTTGTCCCTTTTTTTGAGTGAATCTGGAAATAGTATGAGTGCGTGGAAGAGCAAATCCTTTGATCAGAGTGTTCAACAAGCGCGTCTCATGCAGAATAAGAAACAAAGGGAAAGTGTATACATAGAGCTACAGAAGATCATTCAGGAAAAAGAAGTGATACTATTACCTCTTTATTACGAGCCCAACTTGGCATTCATTCATTCACGTGTTAAGAACTTTGAGCTAAATCCTTTGGATTATCTCTATTTGAGGAATGTTAATGTTATCCCTTAAGTCAGAAATTGGAAGAAGTGTTGGGCCGTTTTATGAAACGGTAACATTGGAGCAAATGGTTACATTTGCAAAGGCTGTTGGATTACCTGAGACTCAGATTGCTCCTCCTACATTCATGACAGTATTCCGGCAGGGAGAGTTTGAACTGTTGCGTTTAATTGGTGTTCAGCTATCGCAGATTCTTCATGCTGAGCAAGAGTATGAGTACATTCAAGATCTCTCAGTCGGGGATCAGATTCGTATCGACAGCAAACTCTCGCATGTAGCAGAAAAGCAGACTTCTAGTGTGGATATGCAGTTTTTAACTTTTGAGACATGCATTCATATCGAGGGCAAATCTGCAGAGTCTTTAGCAGGAAAAGCTAGATCCCTCATTGTGATTCGAACTCAAAAGAAGTAGAGGCGAGGAGATTTTTATGAACATCCATGTAGGAATGAGTATTGAGCCCATCCCATTTTCTCCTATCACTCTGGAGCAACTTCAGAATTATGCTGCTGCCTCTGGGGATTTTAATCAAATTCATTTAGATGAGGAAGTTGCAAAAAAATCAGGTCTTCCTGGTATTATTGCCCATGGAATGCTCATTTCAGCATTTATTTCCACGAGAGCGGCTCAAGCGATTCGCCAGGATCTAGAGTTAAACCAGTTTCGATTAGTTAAGTACCAAACTCGATTCCGCGCGATGACCTTCTTGGGGGATACTCCTATTGTGGGGGGGAGTGTTAAAGAGTGGAGTTCGGAAGAGATTGTTCTTGATTTACAGGCCAAAAATCAACGCGGAGAGCTGATTGCTACTGCAATCGCTCGTTTTCGCAAGTAGGCATCAGCGAATTTAGTTTCTTTTCAAGGATAGAGTAGTGTAGTAAAAAGCTCTCATTATAAGGAGGGGATTTTGATGTTGCTGAGTGCTTTTCTAAAGAGTCGATGGTGCTTTCTATTCTTGCTGAGCTTGACCCTGATTGTAACAGCATGTGATTCCACTCCATCCCAATCCCCTGAGTCTCCAATCCCAAGCCCTCAGCCTATTCCAATCTCAAGTCCCCGACTTAAGTCTTCGCAACTCCTTCATTCCGATCTAAATCTAAGCTCCCCAGATGGTGGGGTGCTTCTTGATTCAGGAGCGACACCTCTCTTGAGTTCAAGGGTTGAGCATTCCGAGTCAGGGAGTTTGATTTCTGGTATGGCACCCCTGAGTTCTACATCAGGACTAGAAACTGGGGTCATGAGAGACGCGGCAGGAGCCGAGGAAGGGGAAGTGAACTCTCTCCTTGCATCAGGGCTTGCTGATATTCAAGTGGAAGCTCTAGAAGTATTTCATGATGCGCTGGAACAGCCTCAGATTGTACTCAATGCAAGTCATGGCTCTGTCTTAGGTGGACAAGCGGTTGAGTTTACTGGACCTCACATGCATCTTGTTCAATCCGTACATCTACAGGGCCATCCTGAGAAGAAGTTTTGTGAGCACCTCTATACAACGGATCAAGATCATCTTTATTGTTTTGTTCGTCCCTCAGCAAATGAAGGGGACGTCAATCTTACCTTAAATAGAATTGCCCCACATGCTCCCCTGAATCTTGATCATGCTTATACTTTCACCGCTGCAGCTTTTGAAGTGCACGGGATATCGCAATGGGAGAGGACGTTAGGAGGGGGGGCTCGTTTTAAAATTTATGGAACCGGCTTTAGTGAAGGCCACCTCAGAGTTCAAGTGCAGGGGTATGAATGTGGTGCTGGACTCTCTGTTTTGGAGCAGGGCACACTTGCTATTTGTCAGATTCCAGCCATCGAGATGCCTGTTCCTGAAGAGCGCATGCCATATCTTGCTCGAGTGAGAGTGATTCAGCCCGGCTTAGACGGGCACGAATTGATGAGGGAGCTGATTCTTCAGCGTATTGATTTTGAAAGTCTTACAGAGAGACAAATCGAATTGAGAGCGCTTGCTCAGGGATACCGTGTACGTGGTTTTGAGGAAGGAGAAGACATTCCTCGTGGCGTTCCCGGTGGGCGCTTAATACCGCGATTCGAAGAGAGTTTTTTAGAGCTTCGTGAATCTATCTTTAGAGAAATTCTTCTCTACTCTCGTGCTTGGCGAGTGGGAGTGGTTCCTCGATGGGATCAGGACTTCACTCATGGCTCTCTGGTGTCCTACTACCGTGCTTTCTTAATGGAGGAACTCCATCTCGATCCTGATAGTGATAGTTCTGCTTTGCTGTGGACGCGACTTCATCCTGATGCCCAGTTTCTTTCTCCTCCAGAAATGAGGCGTAATTTTCTTCACGGAAGAAATGAAATGTTAGACGTTGTCATCTATAATGAGGCAGGTGAAAGGGTCACTTCGCCCTATGAAAGGTTTCAACGAATAACGCATGAAGGTTATACGGTTGATGCTCTGATGGATAGGGCTAGAGCTGTTTTGACTGCTCACCCTGAGTTACGAAGAATAGTGAGACAAATGGGAAGGGAAGTAGAAGAAACTCCTCAGCTAGGGGTTTTGCGCTCTACTTACAATTATCTTTGGAGCTTTGTCTCTTCTCCACCCACTGAGCCCATGCCATCGGATTCGGCCATTCGAGAGGTCTTAAGAATGTTGGGTTTTATTCAAGCTATTCACGGTTAGACGTCCGGAGACGGGCGGGGATAATATCACTACCCTGATCGTTCGTTTTCGTTAGGATGGTTCTAAGTTCTGCAGAGCTAAGGAAGTGGTGAGTAGTACAAGGCTTGGAAACACAATGAGGTGAGGGTAGGATTGTAGAAAACTTACCCCTTCATGAGCGAGAGTTCCCCAACTACAGGCAGGCGATTGAACGCCTAAACCTAGGAATGAGAGAAAACCCTCAGCCATCATATTGGTGGAGACTTGCAGGATCCAAGCTGAGAGTAAGGCTTGCCTTATATTGGGAATGAGGTGGCGAAGGAGGATGCGCCAAGGTGTTGCTCCCATGGCCCAAGCTGCTTGGATAAACTCCTGTTGCTTTATTTGAAGGGAGAGTGCTCGACTCAGTCGGGTGGGTGCAGTGAGCGTTGTAAGAGTTAATGCGAGTAAAATTCCAAATACCCCGCGGCCAAAGACTAAGGAAAAAAGAATGGCCATCAAAGTGGATGGAAAAATAGCGATAATATCTATAGCCTTCATTAATAGTGAGTCTACGAGTTTTCCAAAATACGCCCCTAACATTCCAAGGCAGCTCCCTAGGATAAATGCAAGAGTAGCGCTCATGAATCCAATCCAGAGTGAAATACGTGCGCCATAAAAGATTCGAGTGAAAAGGTCTCTACCTAATGCATCCGTTCCAAACCAGTGTTTCATTGAGGGTGTTGCTAGGGCTTGGGCGATATCTTGTTGATCAAACGAATAAGGGCCCCATTCAGGAACAATCAGTGCTGCAAGGATTAAAAGCCCGAGAAATGCTCGACTCATGACAAAGACTCCGTATCTGCTGCCTGAATTCTTGGGTCAATCATGGCTAGAAGAAAATCTGACCCTCCTTGAAAAGCTATTAGGATCACGCCATAAATGAGGGTTGCAGCCATTAAAAGTGGGTAGTCTCGGTTCAGAGCTGCCATGACAAAGTGCCTGCCAAGGCCTGGAATCTGAAACACATTCTCTACGAGAAAAGAACCAGAAACGAGGTGGGTGCCGAGCGTGCCTAAAGCGGCTACTGGAGCGATTAGGGAGTTTCTCAGGGCATAGATAAAAATAATCCTCCAGTGTGGCACTCCCTGGGCATACGCTGTTCTGATGTAGTTTGAACTCAATGCCTCAATCATCGATCTTCTCGTATATCGGGTGATCACGCCGAGAGGACGAAGACTGAGTGTGAGAGTCGGCAGAACAAGAAAAGGAGCTCCTCCCCAAAGTGCTGCTGGAAACCACTGAAGGTGAATTGAAAAAACAAGAATCAGGAGAGTGGCTGTGAGGTAACTCGGTAGGCTCATTCCAATAGCTGTCATCCAAAAGATCATGCGATCCAGGAGTGACCCTTTTTTTGCTGCAGAGCATGCTCCTAGAATAACTCCTCCCACCCAAGCGATGAACAGTGAAATTCCACCTAAGAGGGAGGACTTTTGAAGGGATGGCCAAAGAATTGAGCTTACACTTTGGCCTAGGTACTGAAATGATTCTCGAAACTCACCTCTGACTGAGTCTTTGATCCAAAGCCAGTACTGAGTACTGACTGCTTGATTCAGGCCGTACTTTTCAAGGATCAAATTTTTGATTTCAGCAGGATAAAGGGTGTCCGTATCAAAAGGTCCTCCGGGTGCAACTCGCACCAGAAAAAAAGTCAGTGCACTGACTGCAAATAGGGACAGTATGGATCCTAAGATTTTTTTTAGAATGTACATAAGTAATCATGACTCAGTTTCAGGGTAATAAATCCAGCCTGCTTGAGTGGGAAATTCCCGCAAAGAGGGTCTTTTGGAGCAACGGTTTTGATCTGAGAGTAAGGCAATGTAAGAGCAAATGAATGCATCAAATGCAGTGAGGCTCTGAGCAAGTTTTCTCAAATCTCGGTCGTAAATAAAGATCTCGCGCTGCTGAGAAAGCTGAAGGAGAAATTCCTCTCTCAGTTCAACTCCTTCTTCAAGTTGTCGATACTGAGTGAGGTGTCGCTTGGGTAATCCAAGCTCTATGCCTAAGAGAGCTACAGAGAGTCTAGGCCAAACCTCAATGAGAGATACCCCGTGAAGATGTCTCTTCAAAAAATTCATTCGTGCACTGAGAGGAGCTTTATTCCCTCCTAACGATTCATCCACCTCAAGGTGAAGGCTAACGGGGAGCTCAGGCAAGAGTTTATATTTCATCCATAATTCGATGGGGCGCTGAGTGTATGGTGTAAATTCCTTAGTGCGTGCACTCAGTCGGTCAGGTGCGGTGCGTCCTATTTTTTTCATGAACTCACGCATCCACTTTACAGTCGGTACGCTGCAGTGGGAGGGCATTGGGCAGTGCTTTCTTGTGCACGTCACACACGGAGGGAGTTGTAAAGGCACGTTCACGCCAAGGCATACCATGGGGTCGCCTACTTCTTGGATCAATTCTAGGAGAGCTTGATCTGAGCTTTGATCGTCGATGGGTGAGATCTTGTCGTATAGATCCAGAAGAAAAATCTTTTTCTCCTTGGCGTAGTATTCCAGCGTGGCTACACACGTCTTCTGATTCTTTGCGCCCGAGAGTTCCAGTCCTAAATAACGTCTAGTTTCCCTCACGGTGATTGACCTGAATTTGAAGTCCGTGCGGGACAGCCTGAAACGGTAAAGGTCTCATCCCCACTCGGGAGAAAATCTCCTCGATTTTTTGGCGTAAAACCTTTCGCTCTGATGAATCGTTTAAGGGCAGATAGATGAAAAAACACCCTCCGCCACCTGCACCACAAACTTTACCTGAAACTGGAGCAAGTCGTTGAGCTTCCTGAAATGCCTGATCAATCTCAGGGGTGGAAATACCAGGGGCTAGATCTTTTCGGGTGAGCCACTCCTTCGCAATGGCTGCCCCTACTGCAGTCCAGTCTTGCGCTAAAAGAGCATTCCTTAACTCGTGTGTAGCTTTTACAATGCTTGTAAATGGGCCTCTCACTTCTTCTCGTTGGTCAATAAAGCCTTTGAAAAGAGCCCAATTGTTGATTCCTGAATTTCTAGATTGCCCAGAGTAAAAGAGCAGGAGTCGATCTTCGAGTTCACTCAAGAGAGCTAAGTCCATGGGCTCCCTCTCATGTGTGCCTACACCCCATTTGAGGCATTGTAGGCCCCCAAACATTGCTCCATAATAATCCTGTAATCCAGCCGGCACGCGAATCACAGTCGTCTCGACGTCTCTCACAATCTCAATAAGACGTTCGCCCTCTGTTTGAGGGTCAATGAGAGAGTTCCCTGCCTGAGAGTTCGACCAGGAAGCCAGCGCACCAACCATAGATACACTCAGTGTCGATGAGCCTCCTAACCCAGCACCGGCAGGACTCTGGGCAAGAGTCGATAATCGAAGCGAGCCTTTCAGCGTGTCTAGCCACCCTGAACGTAGTCTTTTCTCAAGGAAGTGTCTCACGAGCTTAACGTGCAACTCAAGCTTTGGGCTGACTTCAAGTGAGAGGTCCCTCAGAGCATCCCAGCTCAAAGCGAGCTCTGTTTTTTGATCCTCGGACTCAAGGATCACACCTGGAGTTGTAGATAGAGAATCCCACGCGAGGTGTGATTCTGCAAATAAGCTGATCCCCAGGTTAATCGTTATGGGCTGACGAAGCAAAAGATAGATTGGCCAGATGTCTACCGTCCCACCTGCGAGATCGATTCGGGTAGGAGCGCGAGAGTAGAGTTTTACCAATCTATGTGAGTTCATCAATGTCCATGTTCGATATAGCCGATGTAGGGAAGTGCACGGTGCTTGCCGGCTAGATCAATCCCGTACCCCACCACAAATTCTCTTCCTATTTTAAACCCCAAATAATCTACGTCAATTTCTGTTTTCAAAGATTCGGGTTTTAATAATAAAGAGCAGCTTTTAATCGAAGCAGGGCGCCTAGCCTTCAAAGTATTCATGATGTACGAGAGGGTTAGGCCTGAATCCACAATATCCTCAAACACAATGACATGCTTATTTTCTAAAGGCTCGTTGATATCAAGAGTGATTTTTACTTCACCTGAGGAGATCATGCGGTTGCCATAACTCGATACTCCGAGAAACTCACACGTCAGTGGACTCTCGAGGTGTCGAATGAGGTCTGAGAAAAAGACAAAACTCCCCTTTAGGATGCAAATTGCAGTGATTTCTTTGCCTCTATAATCATGATTAATCTCCTGGCCAAGCTCAGCAAGTCTAGATTGAATTCTGACTTCTGGAATGAGAACAGGTGGAAGTTGATTCTTGGTTTGTTCAGACGTAGGCATTGTTTAAAATCTCCCCAAAACCACCGCCGCCAGGGACGATGTAGTGTTTATCATTCAGTCCTCTCTCGCGATCCCACTGCTCGCCTGGTGTTGTAGCAAGCACATCGGATGGAGATAAACCTCGATCCAGTCGAATTGCATAAACAATCAGGTCTGGATGATGCTTCTGGACATTTTTTAAGTACTCGGGAGTCACGATGCAGTGAAGTGCAATGTATTTGCGCGCTCGTCCGTGTTTCTTAAATAAGCGCAAGGCTTCAATCAATGTACTTCCTGTTGCTCCCATAGGGTCGGGAAATAAAACAATAGAGTCATCGATATTGCCACCAATCTTGTGGCCTGCAACTTGGCTACCTGTGACCTGATTCTGTTCATCTGTCATGCGCCCAATGGAGATGTGATCTTGTCTCACAGTTTTTGGGTTCATGAAGTAATTCAATGAGTTGTAACAAATGTGAGAGGGTAGAGTTCCAGCTCGCGCGAGATTCACACTGACTACAGGAATATGAGGGTCGATGATGGGTCCCATGAATACACCCTCACGGTGATGGGTTGCCATGCGAGTCTTCAGAGCGACCTGCTTTTTAGGAAACTCCTGATTCACCACAATCTTGAGTAGGGATGAATACAAGGTGGTGACAAGCTCGTTGATCACGGGTTGGGTTGTCTCCTCAGCACATAACGTAGCTAAGTGTGAGAGTAAAAATGGGTCTGAAAGAAGGTGTACTTGAGAGCCGTAGTGGTGCTGAATCTCTGAGAGCTGATACCGAAGATTTTTAAACTGAGAGTCCATCGCCAGATCAGAGGCAGAGCTAGGGCTCATAGGAGTTCCCCTGATGAGCTTGCCTCAAGAAGCTTGAGTTGAGTATCGTCATAACCAATTCCATTAGGTTCGTGACAGAATCGACAACGAGCCTCGTACATTTCCTTAGCACCCACGGCAACTGGATTAGCTCGTGTACTGATAGGTCCTGAAATCTTCTGTGTTCGGGAGGCGGCCTGTCCGCAAACCACGCACACTGCAGATAGCTTGGTGACATCTTCTGCAATTGCCATGAGCTTGGGCATAGGTCCAAACGGCAGACCCTTATAGTCCATATCCAAACCTGCTACAATCACATGCAGCCCGCGATTCGCAAGTTTTTGAACCACATCTACAATGTTTTCATCAAAAAACTGGGCCTCATCCACCCCAACCACTCTAGTATTGTCGTCGAGGAATCTGAGGATATCCCGTGCCCTTTCAATGGGGCGAGAGGGTACTCGATTCGCATCATGACTTTGGACATGATCCACGCTGTAGCGATCGTCAATGGAGGGCTTGAAGACCTGAACTTTTTGTCTAGCAATTTGAGCTCGCTTGACTCTTCTGAGGAGCTCCTCTGTTTTTCCGCTAAACATACTTCCACAGATGATTTCAATAGATCCATGGGATCCAGAGCGTGGTCGGTGCATCATTGTTTTTCAAACCTCATACTTAACGCCATATCAAATGCGCCTGAATTTTGAAATACAAGAGAGTCATAGTGTTTTAGTCAGAGGCCTAAAGCGATCATTGTATCTGAGGTTTTGGTTACTCTCAGAAAGCAGTTGTGAATGAAAGTACTTGAGTCTGCTTGTTTGGTTTTCGAATCTGGGATGAGGGATGCTCCGTTCCTTGCTTTTGACAGAGCATCCCTGAGTAAAAACTATTGATCTGTGGCAAGGATGAGTTCTCTGACCTTAATCACAGAGTGTCTGTGCCTAGTATCCCATCTATAATCATTTGGACGCGGCTAGGGCGAGAAAGAAAAGCGCTATGAGAATCGTGAGGAGGAGCAGAGGGAGTAGATAAATGGCAAGGGCTCTCAGGTAGGTCACCCGGTATACTTTTGCAATTCCTAAAATGATTAAGATCATTTGATAAAAGACTGAAAATAATATTCCAAGTATTGGGATTCCCATTAAAATAGTCGGGCCATAACTCAAGCAAATAATCGTGATTGCTGATTTAAAAAGCATGGACTTAGTTTGCCGATCTTGTTTCCTTGGGGTCAATAGCCAGGCGCCTATAAAAATAAAAAAAGCAGCGATAAAAACTCCGAGCAGAGTTTTAAAGGGACTAAAAATGAGTTCTCCCGTATCACTGCCCATGCTGAAACCTAAGAAAAATTCTTGATAAATCTTTGCATAAGAGGCAGTGAATTGCTGATCCAGAAATGAGACAAGATCTTGAAACCAACTGAACTCTGATATTTTAAATACAGAAATCCATAAGTAAACCATGCCTATGCCTAAAAAATGTGTCACCATGGCAAACGCTAAAGATGGTAGCACTTTTCCTTCGGCGGGTAGATCTTTGAACAAGGTGATCGGATGAAAAATGAGGCTCCTCAGCGTATTGACGTAGTTTTTAATCATATGCAATCAGGCTCCATAATGGGTGGGGATTGATTTAAATAAATTTATATTTATAATAAATAGAATAACAGACAGCGCCCATACACTCAATAGATTCCCCAGTTTCATGTTGAAGAAGCAAAGTTCTGGTTTCTGATCATTTATTCATTATTATCCCATTCGCAATAAGTTTAAGAATGTAATTGAGGTGATGAGTTTAATTCACAGTGAGGATCTACTTCTCATTCATCATATTAATTCTGTGAGACATAGGTTTGTAAATATATCTGTGCCTAGACGTGTTGAATCCTCTTATAGAGGATGGGAAGAATGAGGTTGGGGTAAAGGAGGTTTTATAGAGGTGAGTGGTTTTTCAAAACTACAAAATGAGGCTTGAGGAATCTTTAAAGCACCGCACCCTAAAAGCGCTCGAATCGTAGGGTGGTGTGAAAAGAGCATTTCAACTCTGATCTTAGGTAGAGGATGAAATTCAAACTCCTCAGGGTTCTGATGAGGGTCCTTTCGCTCGTGGTGAGTGGGTGTGCAAAGGTCTCTGACTGAGTTTCTAATTGCGTTTTCCAATGGGAGTTTTGGGTATTCTTGAGCAAACGTTTTGAGGGAAAGACTCGTGATTTGAACAGCAATCCAATCGGCAAAGACCTCAGCGAGGTGATCATGAGCAATGCATTCTTTTCGTTCATGATGAAGGTCAATCAGTCCATGTTCAAGGAAGCAGGCGTTTAAGTGATCAAATGCGGGGAAAGACAAACCTTCGTCCTTGATCTCACAAATATCAATGGCATGTGCAAGTTCGTGCGCAAAGGTGAAGATCAAATTAAACCAGGATTGTGAGGTCAGAATATATCCCCCGCCCACTCTTAAAAGTCGCTCTCCTTGCTCAGTTTTTTCATAGTAAACCTCATCACTCGTGAGTAGATCCAACTGATCTGCATAAACACTTGCGGGAGGAGGAAGTTTGAGTCTTGTTTTTAGAATCAGATCTTGAATGCGGCTTTTTTCTGCAGCTGTAAATATGGAATCTGATTGTTGCTCAAAAAATAAGATCAGCTCACGTTTAACCCAAGTAAATGCCTTCTGAATTCTTGCTTGATTCTTAGAGTTAAAAATAGTCTCTGCGAGTTTTTCCTGTACTTCTGCAGGAGTGAGTTTAGGGTGTCGTTTTTTGATCTCATCTAAAAGATTTTTTGCAGCCTGACTAGCCACAGTAGAAATGTCTAAGCTCCCAGTGGGATCACTGAGTTTTTGCTCCTGCTCACAAATGAAGGAGTAGAGATGGTCACAATCCGTACGAGGAAAGGTGAGTTCTTGGGAAGAGTTCTGGGTTTTGCGTGAACGACTCGTAACGCTTGCAAGATCTCTTGGGTTTGTTGGTTTAATATTTTTGATCTCACCTGAGAGAAAAGCTTCTGAGGGAGTCTTTCTCTGATAGCTCAGGTAGAAGAATTTAGACTCTTCGTCGGTGGTAATAAAGGACCCGAGTTGTACTAAGAGCACAATGAATGTGCCCATGCAGAGCAATCCTAGCCAATGAGGAACCTTCAATGATTTCCTCCTCCCCCTGAAAAATGCGATAGGCTCTCGACTATTGGGTCATGATTAGAACTGAAATCAGGACCAGGGTGAGAGCGAATACCATAAGTATTCCAAATAATATCAAAATTGGGAATAGATAGATAGCAATAGCTCTGAGGTGACTTACCCTATAAAAGGCTGCTATCCCTAAAATATTGAGGACGAGTGTGTAGATGAAAGGAATAAACGCCCCAAACAGGGGAATTCCAGTGAGGATGGACGGAGAGATGGTATAGCAGACCATTCTGATAGTTGATTTTAAATCAACTGGCCTGTGTTGATCGCCTGTTTTTTTTGAGACGAGGAACCAAGCTCCAATAAAAATAGATAAAGCAGCAAGAAGAATTCCAAAGAGAGTTTTAAACGGATCAAGAAGAATCAATCCAAATCCTGTGCCCAGATCTAGACTCATGAGCCATTCTTTTGCCTTCAGGGTGTAAGAGCTCTTACCTGAATAATGCACTTCATCTTCTAGTGTTGAGAAAAGATCTGAAAGCCAATTGATCTGAGAAAATTTAAAGATCGACACCCACAAAAACTCAAAGAATGCTCCCAACCAGTGCGTGACTAGAGCAAAGGCCAAGGGGGTTGAAATACCCCCTTGGCTGGGTAGGTCTCTAAAAAAAGCTCTCGGATGAAAGAGCACAGACTGAAGAGTGGCAAAGTAATTCTTAATCGCGTTCATGTGGAACAGTGCTCATACATCAGTTTCAGGAGGAGTGCTGCTTGCACTTCCTGTTTTTTGATCTTTCTCCGGGGTAGTTGGCTTCTTTTGTTCCTCTTTTTTGAAAAAGTCTACAGACTGAGGCAGCACTTCTAGGAAGTTTTTCTGAAGAACAAAGGCTTCCTTGGTCTTGGATTGAAGGTCTTGAGCAAAGAGCTGATCACCCTGACTCCAAAATACCCAGCTCTTTTGTGCGGGATTTTTGTCATCTCCTAGGGTGAGTTTCAACCCATCTTTTGAACCGCTGGGGATGTTCTGAGCGCTTAAGAATGACAAGATTTTGGTTTGAGAAAGTCGATCTAAGAGCTTTTGAACCTTAGAAGAATCGAGCTCAGAGTCATCATTCGATGCGGTCCATTTTCCGGCTTTTTGAGACAGAGAAAGGCTCTGGTTTTTCAAAGCCCCGCCTGTGAATTCAAGTCTTTGAGCTGAGAATCTTTGCATCGTCGTGATGAGCTTGGATAGGCGTAGATCCTGAACGCTTTTCATTAAGCGCTCTTTTGTATAGGAATCCACTACGAAGAGTGGGTCGAGGTTTGAGACGGTTGCATAGAGAATCATAGGTGCAGGCTTATTTTTTTCTGCAGCAGATGGCTTGTGGTTTTTTGGCTGAGAATGAGCAGCGTGAGAAGTCTCGATTTTATTCTGCTCTTGATCTTTCTTCATGCGCTCAAGATCAGGCTTCTCATAAAGGGTGAGAGACATAGATTCCGCAGACTGCGCTGCAGCTCCGGTTTCTTTAACGAGAGTGAGCGTAAGTACTTTCTTTGTATTCTTGAGGAGGCCTTGAGCAAGTGCATCCGTCTTGTTCTCAGAAGCAAAGGAGCGGGCAGACAAGAGAGTCGCAGTACTGAGGAGTGAGCCCATCTGATCAGGGTCCCCTGAAAGCTCACCTGTGGGGGAGTCCATCGTCCACTGGGTGTCTTTCTTTTGTCCATGTACACTCCCTTTTGAGCTTTCGAGTTGAAAGCTTCCTACTTCGTGTGCAGCCAGTGTGAAGAGTTTTTTGTTTCTCCAATGCGTGAGGTCTTTTTCTAAATTGTTTTTGAGATATGTGGGCAATAGATACACCACTTCATCCCTGACTTTTGCTGACGGTTTTTCTTCTCCCTTGAGTTCTTCCTTGACTGCAAAAATCCCATCCTGGATAGGGTGATTTGCCCCCAGATAAAGAACCGAGGTTCCTTGTGCTGTTTTGACCTCAATTCTTGGGTTACTCATGAGCTGGCTTGGATCCAAGCCGTACTCCTTGAGTAAGGTGACGCGCTTCTCAGGGCTTTCATCCTTGAGGCTGATCACGTCAGTGGGATTGAGGTGATTTAAATTCGAAACCAATGAGTTGGAGTTGGAATCATCAGCCTTCAGTTTTAAGGGCTCAGAAAGCTCCCACTTAGACTGATCTCCTGGCTTGCAGAGTTGAGTAGCCATATCCGAGCAGATCAACTGAATCATCTTTTGATCCTGCTTGGCTGAGAAGAGTCGGATGGATTGAATCTGAGTGTCTTTCAGGTGAAAGACTTGCTTAGATTCTGTTTCCTGTTGTTCTTTCTGAGGCTTGTACTTGTACTCGAGAAAAACAGCTCCCCCTCCAAGTACGAGCAAGATTGCAGCCAAAATAGCCTGACGATTCCAACTCACGTGAGTCATTGCTTAGGTCTCCTTTAGAGTTTCTTTCTCAAAGCCCAGATTACAATTCCGCCCACTGCAATGATCAATGGAATGGCCACAACAGTGAGTAAAAAGACGAAGGTTCCTGCTTTTTGACTGAGTTCGATTCGGCCAAAGCTTGAATCCTTCGCTCGAATTGAGATTAAGCTCTCGTCTTCGAGTACCCAGGATACGGAATTCACGAAGAAGTCCAGGTTACCTGCATAGCGAGCAAAGCTGTTGGTTGCAAAAAACGAGGAAGCAAACGCAACGAGTCTGGTGTTTTTAGTTGCTTGCGAGTCCTTGAGTTTTCCCTCCACTGCAATGGCTGCATGGAAAGGCCCTTGCTTATCTTTGGCAGGATCTAGTTTGACTTCACCTTTGGAGATTTGAGCAAAGTTGGTGATTGCCCAGCTCTTAGGTGTTGTTTCTCCTAACCATTGAATGTGCAGGCTTGCTGGAGCATTCGTCATGATTTCCAGAGGTCGCGCAAATGGGAACGCGCAGTTAGGCTGAAAATCTCGTGTGATCGGGTGATCCTTGGAAAAGCTAGCCAGGATAGCAACTGATGAGTCCACTCCAAACATGCGAGAGATAGGGTCGACTACAAAAGCGACCTGGGGTTTGACATACCATTGCTCGAGAATTCGAACTAGCTCAGGTGAGTGCTCAGATCCTTTAAGATTAATATCAATCGCAATGATCGCCTTGCCACCTTTTTCTAAGTACTCTTGAATGGCTTTGGTCTCTGCCTCAAAAAAAGATTTGGAAGGCCCAAGAATAGCTAATGCATCACAGGTGGATGGGATTTTGCCTTCTTGCACAAGGTTGAGCTCAGTTACCTCATAGGATTGATCTGATAGAGCCTTCTTTACAGAAGAATAGCCCTCAGCATCGTTGCTCGCAAAAGCCTTTTCTCCATGACCCATGATGGAGCAAAGAGTGGGGCTTTTTTCCTTAAGGATTTTAATCAAGCTATTTGTGAGTTTTTCCTCTGTGGGGTCTTCAACCTTAGCTTCATGAGCACCGTTGACCATGACTAGGGTGCCATACTTTTTAATGCCAGCTTGCTTGGCTCGCGTGGGTTCGCGATCCGGATCTACATACTCGACTTCAAACTTAGGGCTTAAGCTCTTATAGTTCTCAAGTAATGGCCTAAACTGTTCCTTCTGTTGGACCTTTGCATAAAAGACAGTCTTGATGGGAGACTTTAAACCCTTGACGACCTTAATCGTCTGATCAGAAAGGGTGTGGATCTTATTATGGGTGAGGTCAAGTTTTTGTGGGTAGCGATATCCAATGAAGTTGATTACGCCCACAATGCCAAAAACCAAAAGTACAGTGATGGCTGAGTTTAAGCCATAAGCTGCGGTTTTACCCGTTAAGGATTTGCGGTTGAGGTAAAATAATCCTCCAAGATTTCCTAAGAGGATGACGGATACTATAATCGTTAACCATTGATGCTCTGGATACATCGTTACAGCGACCAGTAGTCCAAAGAGAAATAGAGCGGATGTAATCCAAAGGATCATGGATAAGTTCTGAGTTCTACCTAAAGATTTATTATTTTGAGTCATGGATGTTTACCTCCAACGAAAGGAGTCAAGAACACGATGCGTCATGAATAGACCGAAGCCAATGAATGAAAGAAAATAACAAACATCGCTTGTGTTGATGAGTCCTTGTCCAAAATTATTGTAATGACTAATGAGTGAGAGATAAGTCAAAACATCTCCCCATACGCTCCCTGCCGCCTGGCTTGCCCAGCTCACTAGCCAGAAAAACAAACCTGCAGCAAACGTTAAAGCTCCTGCTACGATTTGGTTTTCAGTGAGTGAGGAGAAGAAAATACCTAGAGACAAATAGCAGCATGCGAGCAAAAGAGTTCCAATGTAGCTCGTGACAATCGGCCCAAGCTCGGGATTGCCGGTTATGAAAAGAACGACAGGATACACAATGGTGAGGCCTAACATGACAGAGACCAAGAAAAAAGAGGAAAGGAATTTTCCTAAAATCATATCAATCAGACTCACGGGTGAAGTCATGAGGAGTTCAATCGTATGTAGTTTTTTTTCTTCTGCAAACAGTCGCATCGTGATGAATGGAACCAGGAGAAGAAAGATCACGTTCATGTTGCCATAGAGTGGTCGAATGATTCCATCCGTGATGCTCACCCCCTTGCCCATATTGAACTGCTGATATTGCATGTTTTGGGCATTGAAGTGAGAGAGGTTGAAGAAGAACATCCAACCCATAATGACCATAAATC
>Ga0255086_1000135_pt1 | contig 25235 bp, 28 predicted proteins | sample Colum_Cont_RepC__FD_188438 | JGI IMG/M metagenome (GOLD analysis project Ga0255086, IMG submission 188438) | Freshwater microbial communities from Columbia River, Oregon, United States - Colum_Cont_RepC_8d | ecosystem: Environmental > Aquatic > Freshwater > River | place: USA: Oregon | collected... | reverse complement strand
TTGGACCGCACTCGGCTGTCATCTCTGCCACGAAGGCTACCGCGGACGAGTGGGACTGTTCCAAGTGATGCCTGTTTCGGCCACGATGCAAGGCCTCATCAGTGCCGGGGCCGATGTCCAAACCCTCAGCCGGCAGGCCCAAGAAGAAGGGGTTCGCAGCGTATTTGAAGACGGTTGCGACAAGGCGCGACAAGGCCTCACCACACTCACCGAGGTGCAAGGGGCTGCGCATGCCTGAGCCCGAATTGCTGGAGTTCACCCGGCAACTCCGGGTGCTGTTGCAAGCGGGGGTGCCCTTGCTAGGGGGGCTGGACTTGATCGCCCACGGCAACCCACCCCGCCACACCCTGCACCTGGTGCGCCACCTGCGACGACAGATGATGGCGGGTCGCGCTTTGCATGCAGCGCTGCGAACGCTCGGCTACATGCCGCGCTCTTACACACACACCATTGCGGCGGGCGAGGCCTCGGGCTCATTGCCCCAGGTGCTGGAGCGCCTGGCTGAGGAGTTGGAGGCGCGACTGGCCTTGACACGGCAACTGCGTGCCGCGCTCACCTACCCGCTGGTGGTGGTGGTGATCGCGCTGACCGTGCTGAGCGTGATGATGGTATGGGTCATTCCTGCCTTTGAAGGTATGTTCAGCTCGCTGGGAGGACAACTGCCGACGGCCACCCGCTGGGTGCTGGCGCTGAGCCATGGGGTGACCACGCACTGGCCCCTCGGAGTGGGGGGCGTAGCGCTGGCGGGCCTGATACTCGGGCTGGCCTGGCATCACCCGCAAGGCCGTCGCCTGATGTTGGAGGGGTGGTGGCGAGTGCCTGGCTGGGGATCGCTCCACCAACTGGGTTGCCAGGCCCGCTGGACCCGTACCCTCGCCACCTTGAGCGCCGCAGGCCTGCCGCTGACCGATGCCCTGACGCACCTGGAGGGCCTGGCGGGCCACCCACGCTTTGATGCGGCCACGCGCCATATTCGCCACGCCCTGGTCCAGGGACAAAGTCTTTCACAGTCGCTGGCCCGCTTTGGCCCCCAGCGGGCTCAGCGGCATGCGCCAGAATTGTTTTCAGGCATGATGCTGCAAATGACACACATCGGGGAAGAATCCGGATCGCTGGACGTGCTGCTGGAGCGCGCAGCCCAACAACTTGAGCACGACGTGGCTCGACGGGTGGGCGCGCTAGCGCGCCTGGTTGAGCCGGCCTTGATGGTGGTGCTCGGGGGGCTGGTCGGCGGTCTGGTGATCGCCTTGTACTTGCCGCTGTTTCAATTGGGACAAATTCTGTGATGGCGTTCGACGGGGTGTGGCCCTGGCTGTGGGCCGCGGGAGGACTGCTGAGCGGGAGTTTTCTGAATGTCTTGATCCACCGCTGGCCCTTGATGCTGGCCGCGGAGTCTGGCGGTCCTCAAGGCACTGGGCGCTCTCATCCCCTCAACCTGGCCTGGCCTCGATCGCACTGCCCCCGCTGCCACACACCCTTGACCGTCTGGCAGTTGATTCCCGTCCTGAGCTTTGTCTGGCTGGGCGGTCGGTGCGGTCATTGTCGCCACCCCATCGCCTGGCGCTACCCGGTGGTTGAACTGCTCAACATGGCATGGTGGCTGTGGTGCGGACTCGCCCTGCCGGCCTGGCTGGCGGCCCTGCCCCAGCCAACCGCCCTGGCTGGGGTGCCCAGCGGACTCACTTGGGGACCGTCTCTGGCCTGGTCGCTCTGGGGCAGCACCGTGCTGGCACTGGCGTGGATCGATTGGGACAGCACCTGGTTGCCGGATGGCCTGACACAACCCCTGGCCTGGGGCGGCTTGGTGGCTGCGGGGCTGGGGTGGAGTGGCCTGCCCCTACCCCAGGCGCTTGCCGGTGCAGTGCTGGGCTACTTGTCCCTCTGGAGCGTGGCGACGGTATTTCACTGGGTCACCCGGCAAGAGGGCATGGGTGGTGGCGATTTCAAGCTGCTGGCCGCACTGGGCGCCTGGTGCGGTCCGATGCTGCTGATCCCATTGGTGCTGATGGCCTCGGTGCTGGGCTTGCTGGTGGGGCTGGTTTTACGGGCCCGCGGGCAATTGCGTGAGGGTCGTTACATCCCCTTTGGCCCGTTTCTGATCGGCGCAGCCGTGGCCTTGCGCCTGGGACTGGACCGTGTGATTCAGACGACCTGGGGGGTGTCTTAGACTGTCAGCCATGCACTCCCCTGGGTCTTCAACCTCCCGCCCTCTGCTGCTAGGTCTCACCGGCGGCATTGGCAGCGGCAAAAGCACGGTCGCACAACGTCTGGCGCAACTGGGCGCCGTGGTGATTGATGCTGACGCCATTGCCCGCAGCGTCACCGCACCGGGCGGAGCAGCCATGCCCGCCATCCGTGCCCAGTTCGGCGCCGAGTTTGTCACTTCAGACGACGCACTGGATCGCGACCGTATGCGCGAGCGGGTGTTCAGCGATCCGCAGGCCAAGCAACAGTTGGAGGCCATCGTGCATCCGCTGGTGGGCGAGGAGACCGCGCGCCAAACCCTCGCTGCCCTGGCTCTTGCCCCGCCGGTGATCGTCTTTGACGTGCCGCTGCTGGTGGAGTCCGCGCACTGGCGCGAGCGGGTGGATCGTATTCTGGTGGTCGATTGCTCGCCCGCCACACAGATTCAGCGCGTGGTGGCCCGCAGTGCCCTGGAGCCCGCTGCGGTGGAGCGTATCATCGCGGCGCAGGCCACTCGCGAACAACGCCGCGCCATAGCCACTTGGGTACTGACCAACGAGGGCCTGAGCCTGTCCCAGTTGCACGCTCAGATCGATGCGCTGATGGAAGAGTTCCAGAAGGTTCGCCAACAACTGGCGGGGACACCGCTGCCCTACCCGCCAAGCGGGGTATGATCCCCACCACGTCCCCCGACATCTCGATAAGCGCGCAACCCGTGATACTTTTCGAACATCCCTTCAACGAACGCGTCCGCACCTACCTGCGACTGGAGCACCTGTTTCGTCGCTTCGAAGTTCTGGTGCAGCGTGATCACCCGATTGATCATCATGGGGGCTTTGCCACGCTGTTTGAAATTGTCGAGGTCGGCGGTCGCAGCGACCTGAAATCCGACATCTTGAAGGACCTGGAACGTCACAAGCAGCAGTACCAGTCCTACCGCGGCAACCCGTCGGTGTCAGAAGCCACGCTGGACCAATTGCTCGGACGCATTGAGCAGTCGTTTGAAGCGTTCAACACCGCCGGCACTCGCATCAACCAGTTCGTCAACGACAACGAGTGGCTCTCGGCCCTGCGTAACCGCCTGGCCATCCCGGGTGGCACCTGCAGCTTTGACCTGCCCAGCTACCACTGCTGGCAGCAGCACAGCCCGCAGCAACGCCGCGACGACATCATTCGCTGGAGCGAGCCCCTGCGCCCCTTGCATGCCTGCATCGACCTGCTCATGGGCTTGCTGCGAGAAGGTGGTTCAGCGCAAAAGGTCATGGCAGCATCGGGCCAGTTCCAACAAAACCTGCCGCAGGGACGCTTTCAGCTCATGCGACTGCGCATCGACCCCTCGCTGAATGTGGTGCCCGAGATCAGTGGTAACCGCATGATGGTGTCGGTGCGCATGATGGTGCAAGACGACAACGGCCATCTGCAACCCTGCACCCAGGATGTGCCTTTTGAAATGGGCTTGTGCGGCTGAACTCGAGCAGGTGGACGATGGACGGCACTCACAGCACCACGCCCGAGCGCATCGTCGCCTGTCCCGGCTGTGGCGGGCCCAGCGTATACGCCCCGCGCAATCGCTACCGGCCGTTTTGTAGCGAGCGGTGCAAAAATCATGATCTCGGCGCCTGGGCCAACGAAGAACACCGCGTGCCCGACCCTACACCACCCGACGATTTTGATCTGGGCTCCAGCCCCTTGCAGTGATTGAGATCAGGGCTGCGGGTGCGTTGGGCCCTCAAACCCTTGCGCCTGCGCCATCCATTGCAACACCGGGACCGTTCCCGGCAACACCGGCCGCACCGTCACCGGCAAGGTCTGCCACGCAGCGGATTGCCCCTCTCGCATCTCGATCTCACCTCGCCAGCGCGTGACCTGACAGAAATTCAGTTGCACCAATGCGTGCGGGTAATCAAAACGCTCGGTGCGCCAGGGGATGCAGTCCTCGATATCGATGCCCAACTCTTCATGCAGCTCGCGCTGCAGCGCCGCTTGCACCGTCTCGCCTTCTTCCAGCTTGCCTCCCGGAAACTCCCAGTAGCCGGCGTACACCTTGCCCTCGGGTCGTGAGGTGAGCAAGAAGGCCTCACCACGGATCAGCACACCCACGGCAACCTGGACCAGCGGCCGATCGGCTCCACCCTCGCGCGCACGCTCCGGGTGGGCCACCTGCACGGCGGGTTCAGGCCTGGCGGCCGACATAGTCGCGCGCGAACTGGTAGGCCACGCGACCGCTGCGCGAGCCGCGCTCCAGGGCCCAGATGAGTGCCTCGGGGTGCGAGGCCTCGGTCTTGCTCGCGGGCAACCCGAGCGAGCGCAACCACTGGTCCACGATGGTGAGGTATTCGTCCTGCGAGAACGGATAGAAGCTCACCCACAAACCGAATCGCTCGGACAAAGAGATCTTCTCCTCGATGACCTCACCCGGATGCACCTCGCCATCGTCGGTGTGGGTGTAGCTGAGGTTGTCCTTCATGTACTCGGGCAGCAAATGACGACGGTTGCTGGTGGAGTAAATCAGCACGTTCGGGGTGGCAGCGGCCACGGAGCCATCCAGGATGGACTTGAGCGCCTTGTAGCCAGGCTCACCGTCCTCGAAGCTCAGGTCATCACAGAAGATGATGAACTTTTCGGGGCGATCGCTCACCACCTCGATGATGTCGGGCAAGTCCACCAGGTCGACTTTGTCCACCTCGATGAGGCGCAGCCCGCTCGGGGCGTATTCGTTCAGACATGCTTTGATGAGCGACGATTTGCCAGTGCCTCGAGCCCCGGTCAAGAGCACGTTGTTGGCCGGCACTCCGCTCACGAATTGCTCGGTGTTGCGCTGGATCTTTTCTTTCTGACCGTCAATTTCGCGCAGGTCTTTCAACGACAGGCTGGCCACGTGCCGCACGGGTTCGAGCACACCATGTCCGCCCGAGCGTTTGCGATAACGAAAGGCGATGCTGGCGGACCAGTCCGGCTGGCGCATGGGATGCGGCAACACCGACTCGATGCGTTCCATCAGGGCTTCCGCCCGGGCAATCAGGCGTTCAACATGTTCATTCATACAAATCAGCTTCGGTAATCGGCGTTGATGGTCACATAGTCGTGACTGAAGTCGCAGGTCCACACCGTGTCGGCGGCGCTGCCGCGGCCCAGCACCACGCGCACGGTGATTTCAGCCTGCTTCATGACGCGCTGGCCATCCTCTTCGCGGTAGTCGGCGCGGCGACCACCTTGTGTCGCCACGTGCACGTCATCCAGATACAGGTCGATCTGGGTCTGGTCAAGGTCGGTGATACCGGCATAGCCCACTGCCGCCAGAATGCGGCCTAGGTTGGGGTCGCTGGCGAAAAACGCGGTCTTGACCAGGGGCGAGTGGGCAATCGCATACGCCACCAGACGACACTCCTCGGCGGTGCGTCCACCTTCCACCCGCACCGTGATGAATTTGGTGGCGCCTTCGCCATCACGCACGATGGCCTGCGCCAGGGTGCGCGAGACTTGCATCATGGCGTCACGCAAGGCACGGCCCTCAGCACTGTCGAGCGCGGTGATGGGTGGGTGGCCAGCCTTCTGGGTAGCAATGACCACCAACGAATCGTTGGTGGAGGTGTCACCATCCACCGTCACGCGGTTGAAGGAGCCTTCGGCCAGTTCCAGCGCCAGTGCCTTCATGAGTGCAGGGTCGATGCAAGCGTCGGTGGCGACATAGCCCAGCATGGTGGCCATGTTGGGGCGAATCATGCCCGCGCCCTTGGCAATGCCGGTCACACTCACGGTGCGCCCACCCAGCGTGATCTGCACGCTGCTGGCCTTGGGCACCGTGTCGGTGGTCATGATGCCTTCGGCCGCCAGCGCCCAATTGTCGGGTTTGGCAGCCGCTATGGCGGCGGGCAAGGCCGCGATGATGCGGTCCGAGGGCAGCGACTCCATGATGACGCCGGTGGAGAACGGCAGGATGTTGTGAGCCTTCACATGCAGCAACCCGGCCAACGCCGAGCAGGTGGCGCGTGCGCGCGCCAGCCCATCCTCACCCGTCCCGGCATTGGCGTTGCCCGTGTTCACCACAATGGCCCGCACACCCGAGCCAGTGGCTAAATGTTCGCGACACACTTGCACCGGGGCGGCACAGAAACGGTTTTGGGTGAACACGCCGGCCACCGCCGCGCCTTCATCGAGCAGCACCACCGTCAGGTCTTGGCGACCCACCTTGCGCACCCCGGCGCTGGTCACGCCGATGCGAACGCCGGCAATGGGATGCAGGGATGAAGGATGGGGAGGGCTCAGATTAACGGGCATGGTGAGGTTCACAAAAAGGCGAACTGGGAGCGAGCAACGAGACAAACGGGTGGAGCATGCACCTCATTCGTCCGTATCGGCTGTAAAAAGACTAGTTTATCGGAAGCAAGACCCACGCTGGCCCGGCATGCGCCAGACACATAAGGCACTCAATGAGCGCTATCGCGCAGCTGATCCATGGTTGGCTGACTCGCAAGGACCTGTCAGAATAAACCGCAGCGTTAAACTAATCACTTAGCGCATCTCGTGTCCCCGCAGTTTGAGTTTCTATGCTGATTGGCGGCCAGTTGCTTTGGCTTTGAGCATTCATGAACACGTCCCCTACCACCTGCCCCATCTGTCAGCGCAACAACCACTGTTCGGTGGCCAAAGGCGAAGCAGCCGACGCATGTTGGTGTCATCACGGCTATTCATCGGCGAACCTGATGGCCCATGTGCCCGAGCACCTCAAGGGCAAATCCTGTATTTGCCCGGCCTGTGCGCAAGCGCGTACGGCTGCGCTCAAAACCGTGGTGTCCTTGCTGAAGTCTTGAGTACGCAATCGCAATAAAGCAGCACACCTGGCGTCCTAGCATGTTGAATCGCAACCCCATGTGACGACCTTGATGCGCCTGCTCACGCATCAGGTCTGATTTCAGCTCAACGCCCCGTGGCAATGCTTGTATTTCTTGCCGCTGCCACACGGACAGGGTTCGTTGCGACCCACGTGGGGTACCGCCGAAGCTACGGTGCGCTGATCCACGGTGGTGACTGACTCGCCCGTTTCGGTCGGCGCGGTGTAAGTGACGTTGGAGATGGCTTCGGCCCGTGCCTCGATATCCTGAGTCGCCGCATCGATCTGCGCTTGCGACTGGATTTGCACCGTCATCAACAAACGCGTGACCTCATTGCGCACCATGTCCAACAGTTGAGCAAAGAGTTCAAATGCCTCGCGCTTGTATTCCTGCTTGGGTTGTTTTTGCGCGTAACCGCGCAAATGGATGCCCTGACGCAGGTAGTCCAATGCAGCCAGATGCTCGCGCCAGTGCGAGTCGATGTTTTGCAGCAGCACCATGCGCATGAAGGGCGTGAACTGCTCGGCGCCCACCTGGTCAAGTTTGACCTGGAAGGCCTGGTGGGCGGCCTGGACCACCATCTCGAGGATATCTTCGTCGGTGATGTCCGTGGCGGATTGCACGGTTTGCATCAGAGGCACCTCGATCTGCCACTCTTTCGTCAACAGATTTTCCAGGCCTTGCAGGTCCCATTGCTCTTCCATCGACTCGGGCGGCACAAACTGTCGCACCAGATCGGTGAAACAGCCTTCACGCAGCGAGGCGATTTGCGCGCTCAGATCACTGGCGTCAAGAATGTCATTGCGCTGCTGGTAAATCACCTTGCGCTGGTCGTTGGAGACGTCGTCGTACTCGAGCAATTGCTTGCGGATATCGAAGTTGCGCGCTTCCACCTTGCGCTGCGCGCTCTCGATGCTGCGCGTGACCATGCCCGCCTCGATGGCTTCGCCTTCTGGCATCTTGAGGCGGTCCATGATGGCCTTGACGCGCTCACCCGCAAAGATGCGCATGAGCGGATCATCCAGGCTCAGGAAGAAGCGCGATGAACCCGGGTCGCCCTGACGACCCGAGCGGCCACGCAGCTGGTTGTCGATACGGCGCGACTCATGGCGCTCGGTGGCAATGATGCGCAGACCACCTTGGGACACCACAAACTCGTGGTCTTTTTTCCACTGCTCTCGTAGTGCGGCAATGCGCGTCTCACGCGCGGCCGCATCCAGGCTTTCATCGACCTCGACGGCGGCCACGGCTTTTTCGACATTGCCCCCGAGCACGATGTCGGTGCCTCGACCTGCCATGTTGGTGGCGATGGTGATGGACTTGGGCGCACCGGCCTGAGCCACGATATCGGCTTCTCGCGCGTGCTGCTTGGCGTTGAGCACCTGGTGCGGTAACTTGGCCTGGGTGAGCAACTGCGCAATGAGTTCAGAGTTTTCGATGGAAGTGGTGCCCACCAGCACCGGCTGCCCGCGCTCGTGACACTCACGAATATCCTCAATCGCTGCGTTGTATTTTTCCTGGGTGGTCTTGTAGACGCGGTCGAGTTGGTCGTCGCGGCTGCTTGGACGGTTGGGCGGGATGATCACGGTCTCCAGACCGTAGATCTCCTGGAATTCGTAGGCCTCGGTATCCGCCGTACCGGTCATACCAGACAGTTTCCCGTACAGACGGAAATAGTTCTGGAAGGTGATCGAGGCCATGGTCTGGTTTTCAGCCTGGATCTGCACGCCTTCCTTGGCTTCCACCGCCTGGTGCAAACCATCGCTCCAGCGTCGACCGGACATCAGTCGACCGGTGAACTCGTCCACGATGATGATCTCACCGTTTTGCACCACATAGTGCTGATCGCGGTGGTAGATGTTGTGCGCGCGCAGCGCCGCATACAGGTGGTGCATGAGGCTGATGTGCGAGGGGTCATACAGTGACGCCCCCTCGGGCAGCAAGCCCTGGTTGGACAGCAGACGCTCGGCAGTCTCGTGACCTTGCTCGGTCAGGAAGACCTGGTTGGACTTTTCATCGACGGTGAAGTCACCCGGGGTGATCACACCCTCACCCGTGCGCGGGTCAGCCTCGCCAATCTGTCGGGTCAGGTTCGGCACTACCAGGTTGATGGCCTTGTACATGGCCGTGTGATCTTCGGCCTGACCGCTGATGATCAGCGGGGTGCGTGCCTCGTCGATCAGGATGGAGTCCACCTCGTCGACGATGGCGTAAGACAGTGCACGTTGCACACGATCGGCCGGCTCGTACACCATGTTGTCGCGCAGGTAGTCAAAACCGTATTCGTTGTTGGTACCGTAGGTGATGTCACTGCGGTAGGCAGCCTGCTTGTCCTCGCGGGACATCTGCGGCAAGTTGATGCCCACGCTCAGGCCCAGGAAGTTGTACAGACGGCCCATCCACTGGGCGTCACGCTGAGCCAGGTAATCATTGACGGTCACGACGTGCACGCCGTTGCCGCTCAGGGCGTTCAGGTAGACCGGCAGGGTGGCGGTGAGGGTCTTGCCTTCGCCGGTGCGCATTTCGGCGATCTTGCCCTGGTGCAGGGCCATGCCTCCCATCAACTGCACATCGAAGTGACGCATGCGCATCACCCGTTTCGACCCTTCTCGCACCACCGCAAACGCCTCGGGCAGAAGTTCATCCAGCGTCGCGCCCTGCGCCAGCTGCTGGCGGAACAAGTCGGTTTTGCCACGCAGCTCGTCGTCTGAGAGCGATTCCAGCGAGGACTCGAGCGCGTTGATGCGCTCCACTGTCTTGCGGTATTGTTTCAGCAACCGGTCGTTGCGGCTGCCGAAGATCTTGGTCAGGAAATTGAAGGCCATGAGAGCAGTGCGCGAATCGGCTTCCCGTGAGGCCACGGGCCACCGCGCACAATCCTTGTGTCGAAGCCGGCGATTTTACCCGCCCGCTCACCGCATAATGGGCAGATGGTCAACCCGACTCCCGCAACGCCCCCACAACCTGACAGACCCACCGGCCGGGCGCCCATGACCGCCTCGGACCCCGCCGCCGCTTCAGCGGACCTAGGCGCAGCCGGATCGACCGCTCGCGCCCCCGGCCCGCAGGCCAAACTCGATGCAGCTCGGCACGCCACTCTCGCAGCCTACCAGGCCCTGGGTTACAACCGACCCCCCAAGGCCAGCCGCCCTTCCATGCGCGGGCGTGCAATGACGTTGGAGCGGGCCGTTCTGGAAAGCAACCCCCTGGCACAGTTGAGCGCCCTCACCAACGAATCGCAACGTCGCCTGAAGTCGCTGCAAGGCGTGCTCCCCCCCCTGCTCTGGGCCCAGCTGAGTGCCGGCCCCATCGAGGCGGACACCTGGTGTGTGCTGGTTTCCAACAACGCCGTGGCCGCCAAGATCCGTCAGTGGGTGCCTGCCATGGCTGCGCACCTGCGGACGCGCGGCTGGGCGGTGCAGACCATCCGAATCAAGGTTCGTTCCTCCCGGTAAATCGCTGCCTGTCTGGATTTCGATTTGAGCGGCTGGATCTTCGGGGATGCGCAGTCAGGTCGTATCAGGCGTTGTGTGCATGGGCAGCGACGCAAGCTTTGGTATCCCGGGGTGTGCAATTACACTTGTTTTCATGGGCTGACAAGTGGCCACCCGCTGTCAGAACGCTTTGTCAGTCGTCCCGCAGAACCACACTAGAGCATCACACAGGAGAAATTGTGAAATCAGTCCTACATTCCCTGCCCAAGACTATGTCCCGATCCCGCCTGGTCCGCCTCGTTGCTGCGCTCACGATCTCGATCAGCGCCTCAGCCCAGGACAAACCCCCTTTGAAAATCCTGGTGGGCTTTCCCCCGGGCGGCTCGGCCGATGTCATGGGACGACTGGTGGCGGACGCCTTGCGCCAGGATTTCAGCACCATCGTGGTGGAAAACAAGCCCGGTGCGGGTGGCCGCATTGCCTTGGCCGCAGTGAAAGCCGCCAAGCCGGATGGCCAGACCGTCATCGTGCTGCCCAGCGGACCCATGGTGCTGTTTCCGCATGTCTATAAAAAGCTCGATTACGACGCGGTCAAGGACTTCACGCCCATCTCGCTGATAGGCCATTTCCAGTTCAGCGTGGTATCGGGGCCAGCCACCCAGGTCAAGTCCGTGCAGGAGATGATCAGCAAAAGCAAGAGCGACCCAAGCACCGCCAGCTATGGCACGCCAGGCCTGGGCACCCTGCCCCACTTCATGGGCGTGATGATGGAGCAGGCCGCCGGCATCTCTTTGAACCATGTGCCATTTCAGGGGGGCGGCCCCGCCAACAATGCCTTGTTGGGCGGGCATATCGGCTACAAGTTTGACGTGGTGTCGGAAACCGCCGAATTGCACCGCAGCGGCAAGGTACGCATCCTTGCCGTCACGGGCAACAAGCGTGACACCCAAGTACCCGAAGTCCCTACGCTCAAGGAGTCCGGCGTGCCCATGGAGGCAACCGCCTGGTTCGCCATGTACGGGCCAGCGCAGCTCCCGCCCGACACCTTGAAGCGTCTGGAATCGGCCATGGTGCGCGCCATTCAACAACCCCAGGTGCGCGAGCGCCTGATCCAACTGGGCTATGACCCGGTTGGATCCACCTCGGCAGAACTGGCTGCTGCCCAGCGTGCCGACCTGGCGCGTTGGGAAAAGCCGATCAAGGCCACCGGCGTGACGCTGGAGTGAGCGCATGAAGCGCCCCAACATCATCTTCATCGTGGCCGATGACCTCGGCTTTGCCGACCTGGGCTGCTACGGCGGGCGCGAAGCTGAGTTCGGCCCGGTCTCCCCCGTCCTCGACCAACTCGCAGCCCATGGCTTGCGCATGACTGAGGGGTATGCCAACTCACCTGTCTGCTCGCCCACCCGGTTTGCCCTGATGACGGCTCGCTACCAATACCGTCTTCGCGGTGCTGCCGATGAGCCCATCAGCAGCAAAAGCAAGGGGAGCACCACCCTTGGCCTTCCGCCGGAGCATCCCACACTGCCTTCTTTGCTCAAGCAAGCGGGCTATCACACGGCCCTGATAGGCAAGTGGCATTTGGGATACCCCCCGATCTTCAGCCCACTCCAATCGGGCTATGACGAGTTCTTCGGACCCATGTCCGGCGGTGTGGACTATTTTTCGCATTGCAGCAACAACGGCACCCACGACCTCTACCTGAACGAGACCGAACACAACGAGGAAGGCTACCTGACCGACCTGCTCTCACGACGCTCGGTTGACTATGTCAGGCGCATGGCTGATCCCGCCCGCAAGGGCCAGCCGTTCTTCTTGAGCCTGCACTACACCGCGCCGCACTGGCCGTGGGAAACACGCGACGACAGTGCAGTAGCCCATCAAGTCAAAGGCAACCTGTTTCACCTGGAAGGCGGCAACATCCACACCTACCGCCGCATGATCCATCACATGGACGAAGGCATCGGCTGGGTGGTCGACGCCCTGCGCGAGACCGGGCAACTCGACAACACCCTCATCGTCTTCACCAGCGACAACGGTGGAGAGCGCTTCAGTGACAACTGGCCCCTGGTGGGCGGCAAAATGGATCTGACCGAAGGTGGTATTCGTGTGCCCTGGATTGCCCACTGGCCGGCCGTCATCCCGCCAGGCTCCGTGAGCGAGCAGCATTGCCTCACCATGGACTGGTCGGCCACCCTGTTGGAACTCGGCGGGGCGACCCCGGCGGCGAGTCATCCCTTGGATGGCGTATCTCTAGCGGCGGTGTTGCGTGAACCCGCGCGCGCGTTTGAGCGCGCGATGTTCTGGCGCATGAACCATCGCGGTCAACGCGCCATGCGACAGGGCCCATGGAAATACCTGCGGGTCGATGGCAACGACTACCTGTTCAACATTTCTGCGGATGCACGCGAGCGCGCCAATCTGGCCACACGCGACCCGGATCGACTTGCCGCAATGCGCCAGTCGTGGGAAGTCTGGAACGCGTCCATGCCCCCCATACCCGAAGATGCCACCATCAGCCTGGGCTACTCAGCCAAGGACATGCCGCAGCGCTAAGCGCTGACTGGAGTCACCGTGCCACTCAGCGAACAAGACATTCAACGCTACCGCCATGAGGGCTATCTCATCCCCGGCTATCGGCTGGAGCCTGAGTTGCTTCAGCAACTGCAGCAGACGCTCGATCAACTGATTCGTGACAACCCCGGCGTGCGCCCCGAAAAACTGGTCAGCGCGCACATCGAGGGCATGAACGACGAAGGTGTCAAAGGCAGTCAGCGTTTTCTGGAACTGGCCATGCACCCGCCCATCGTCGACATGGTCGAACAGCTCATCGGGCCCGACGTGATCCTGTGGGGTTGCCACGTGTTTTGCAAACCGGCGGGTGAAGGGTATGAAACCCCGTGGCACCAGGACGGCCACTATTGGCCGATCCGCCCCTTGGCCACCTGTACCGTCTGGGTGGCCCTGGAGCCCAGCACCCGAGACAATGGTTGCTTGCGGGTGATTCCCGGCTCGCACCGCGATCATCAGTTGCATCCGCACCTGCATGAGGACCGCACCGATCTCACGCTCACGCAACGCATGGCCGATGGCACGTTTGACGCCAGCCAGGCTGCGGATCTTGAGTTGCAGCCCGGACAGATGTCCCTGCACGATGTCTACATGGTGCACGGCGCCGAAGCCAACCGATCCGGACAACGTCGCACCGGTGTGGCCTTGCGCTACATGCCGGGCTCGTCCCTGTTTGACCGCAGTTTCACCCCCTCGCAAGGCAAGACCGGCTTACAGGTGAGCTTTGCCACACGGCCCCTGTGGCTGTTGCGCGGCGAGGACCGCACGGGCCGCAATGACTTTGCCATTGGGCACCGTGCAGCGCCCACAAAAATGGCCTGAACGCGTCAGGCCATGTGAGAGGTGGTGCCGATTATCGGATTCGAACTGATGACCTACCGCTTACAAGGCGGTTGCTCTACCAACTGAGCTAAATCGGCGTGACTGGAATTCTACCTGCGCTGTTATTTGATGCGGGTCAGCACCGGGCGCTTGCCAGCGGGCGGCGTGCTGGGTGGTTCGGGGGGGGCGTCGCTGGCAGGGCGGTTCGTCGTCACGGCTCGCGGTCCTTTGTCCGACGCAGGCGCGGCCGGGAAAGCCATGCCTTGCCCGTTTTCACGCGCATAGATGGCCATCACGCGGTCCACAGGCACCAGGATTTCGCGCACCACCCCCGCAAATCGCGCCTTGAACTCAATGAGCTCATTGCCGATCAACAAGCCGTTGGTGGCATCGGGTCCGATATTCAGGACCACCTGCCCATCCTTGATGAACTCAGGAGGAACCTGAACGGTCTCGTCTGCCATGACCGCCACATACGGCGTGAAGCCGCTGTCAACACACCACTCGAACATCGCCCTGAGGAGATAGGGACGCGTGGAGGGGGATTCGAGAGCGCTTTGCATGGCTACGAATTTACTTACGCATCACCTTCTCTGACGGCGTCAATGCCTCGATGTAGGCCGGGCGCGAGAAAATGCGCTCGGCGTACTTCAAGAGTGGCGCCGCGTTCTTGGACAGATCGATGCCGTAATGATCGAGACGCCACAGCAGCGGTGCAATGGCCACATCGAGCATGGAGAAGTTCTCGCCCAGCATGTACTTGTTCTTCAGGAACACCGGCGCAAGCTGGGTCAGGCGGTCACGAATATGCGAGCGGGCTTTATCCAACGCTTTCTCGTTGCCCTTGACGTTACGGGCCTCGAGCGAACTCACATGCACAAACAACTCCTTCTCAAAGTTGAGCAGGAACAGACGCACGCGAGCGCGGTCTACCGGGTCCCCGGGCATCAGTTGCGGATGGGGGAAACGCTCGTCGATGTACTCGTTGATGATGTTGGACTCATACAGGATGAGATCGCGCTCGACCAGGATGGGCACCTGGCCGTAGGGGTTCATCACGTTAATGTCTTCGGGCTTGTTGTAAAGGTCGACGTCACGGATTTCAAAGTCCATGCCTTTTTCGAACAACACAAAACGACAGCGGTGAGAAAAGGGACAGGTTGTCCCCGAGTACAAGACCATCATGGTGAGGGCTCCTGAAAATCAAAAAGAGTGACCGGGTCTCCGGTCACTCTGCGAGGACCCTGCCAGGCCTCACAGCCGACAGGGTCAAGAGGGCAAATCAGCGAATGTCTTTCCAGAACGAAGCGTTAAGACGCCAGGCGATGATGGTGAACACCACCAGGAACATCAGCACCCACACGCCAATGCGCACGCGATCATTTTGGGCAGGCTCACCCATCCACTGCAGGTAGGCCACCAGATCGGCAACCGCCTGGTCGTATTGCAACGGGCTCATGGTGCCGGGGCTGACTTGTTGCCAGCCTTTGAACACACTCACGTCATGACCATGTTCGCTTCGGGTTTCAAACACCGGGCGACGGTCGCCTTGCAGCTCCCACAGCACATGCGGCATGCCCACGTTGGGGAACGCCAGGTTGTTCCAGCCGGTGGCCTTGGTCTCGTCGCGGTAGTAGGTGCGCAAGTAGGTGTACAGGTAGTCGGCACCCGTGCCACCATGGCCCGCGCGTGAGCGGGCGATGACGGTGAGGTCAGGCGGATTGGCGCCGAACCAGTCCTTGGCCTGACGCGGATCGATGGCAGCCTTCATGGTCTCACCCACCTTCTCGGTGGTGAAGAGCAGGTTGTCCTTGATCTGTTGCTCGGTCAGGCCAATGTCCTTCAAGCGGTTGAAACGCATGAAGGCGGCCGAGTGGCAATTGAGGCAGTAGTTGACGAACAGCTTGGCACCGTTTTGCAGGGCGCCCAGATCGTTGGTCTTGTTGGGTGCCTTGTCCCAGGCGATGGAGTCACCACCCGAGGCCTGGACACCTGCCACCAACCCGAAGGCCAGCATGAGACTGAGAAGAATTTTTTTCATGGTTGTCTTGCTCCGGCAGGCTCAGTGTGCAGCGAAAGTCACACGGTCGGGGACCGGCTTGGTCTGTCCGAGTCGGCTCCACCACGGCATCAGCAGAAAGAAGCCGAAGTAGAACAGCGTGCCCACCTGCGAGACGCGCTCACCAATCGGGGACGGAGGCTGCACACCCAAGTAGGCGAGGATGACGAAGTTGATGACGAAAATGCCGTACAGGTACTTGTGCCAGTCGGGGCGGTAGCGGATCGATCGGACCGCGCAGTTGTCCAGCCAGGGCAGGAAGAACAGGATGATCACGGCACCGCCCATCACCACCACGCCCCAGAACTTGGCGTCGATGGAGAGCATGAGGGCTACCAGCACCAGAGCGCCGCCAATCACGCCACCCTTGATCAAGCCGGTCAATTTGGCCTTGGTCACGCCGAGGAAGGCGCCCGCCAGCACACAGGCAATCAGGGCGTACATCATCTCGCTGGTGATGGCGCGCAGCATGGAGTAGAAAGGCGTGAAGTACCACACCGGCGCAATGTGCGCGGGGGTCTTGAGCGGGTCGGCCGGGATGAAGTTGTTGTACTCCAGGAAGTAGCCGCCAAACTCGGGGGCGAAGAACACGATGGCGGAGAACACCATCAGGAACACGCTGACCCCCATGATGTCATGCACCGAGTAATAGGGGTGGAAGGGGATGCCGTCCAAGGGTTTGCCATCCGGGCCCTTGTGAGCTTTGATTTCGATGCCGTCGGGGTTGTTGGAGCCCACTTCGTGCAGCGCGATGATGTGCGCCACCACCAGGCCCAACAGGACCAGTGGCACGGCAATGACGTGGAAACTGAAGAAGCGGTTCAGGGTGGCGTCGCTCACGACGTAGTCACCGCGAATCAGCAGGGCCAGGTCAGGACCGACGAAAGGAATGGCGGCGAAGAGGTTGACGATCACCTGAGCGCCCCAGTACGACATCTGACCCCATGGCAGCAAGTAGCCCATGAAGGCCTCGGCCATCAGGCACAGGAAGATGGCGCAACCGAAGATCCAGACCAGCTCGCGCGGCTTGCGATAAGAGCCATAGATCAGACCGCGGAACATGTGTAAATACACCACGATGAAGAACGCAGACGCGCCTGTGGAATGCATGTAGCGGATCAGCCAGCCCCAGGGCACATCACGCATGATGTATTCCACCGACGCGAAAGCCAGGGTGGCTTCCGGCTTGTAGTGCATGACCAGGAAAATGCCGGTCACGATCTGGATCACCAGCACCAGCAGAGCCAGCGAGCCGAAGAAATACCAGAAGTTGAAGTTCTTGGGCGCGTAGTACTCGGAGAGATGCTCTTTGTACAGCTTGCTGGCCGGGAAGCGGTTGTCCACCCAGTTGAGCAGCTTTTCGCCAGCCGAGGCGTTGGGGGAAATTTCTTTGAATTCAGCCATGGTGCATCCTCGTCCGGTCAGGCTTTCTTGTCTTCACCGATGAGCAATCGGGTGTCGGACAGGTACATGTGCGGGGGCACCTCGAGGTTGTCGGGTGCCGGCTTGTTCTTGAACACGCGTCCGGCCATGTCGAAGGTGGAGCCGTGGCAGGGGCACAGGAAGCCACCTTGCCAGTCATCGGGCAACGAGGGTTGCGCACCGGTCTGGAATTTGTCGGACGGCGAGCAGCCCAGGTGCGAGCAAATACCCACGCCCACGAAGACCTCAGGCTTGATGGAGCGGCCCTGGTTACGGGCGTAGGTCGGGGTGAGGTCGCTGGGGTTGCGCTCGGACTTGGGATCGGCGAGTTGCCCCTCGGTTTTTTTGAGCGACTCGAGTTGCTCGGGGGTGCGCTTGATGATCCACACCGGCTTGCCGCGCCACTCAACGGTTAGCTTTTCGCCCGGTTTGAGGGCGGAGATGTCCACCTCAACAGCGGCACCAGCAGCCTTGGCGCGCTCGGAGGGCTGGAAGGTACTGACGAAGGGCACGGCAACGGCCACTCCGCCGGCGGCACCGGCACAGGTGGACGCGATCAGCCACGTCCGTTTGCTGGTGTCTACTGCGTGATCGCTCATGGAAATCCTCAGAGAAACGACATTTCAGGGTTAACCATAGATTGTAGCGGAGCTGTCAAGGCCTACTTGGCGTGAAACTGACAAAGCCTGATAGCAACCTGGCCATTCGAACCGCCTGGATCAGGCTGGAAGGATCGGCACGCCCCGTGCCGGCCAGGTCAAAGGCCGTGCCGTGGTCGGGGCTGGTGCGCACCAGGGGCAAGCCCAGGGTGACATTCACACCCTGCTCGACGCCGAGGTACTTGACCGGGATCAATCCCTGGTCGTGGTACATGGCCACCACCGCGTCAAACTCACCGGGGTGTTGGGAGGTGTGGCGGGCGCGCATGAACACGGTGTCGGGCGGGTACGGGCCGCTGGCCAGCAGGCCCTGGGCTTGGGCTGCCAGCACCGCGGGCGCAATGACGTCTAACTCCTCGCGGCCCATGAGGCCCCCTTCACCGGCGTGCGGGTTCAGGCCTGCCACCGCGATGCGGGGTGCACGCCCCAGCACTCGGCTCAGGCTGTCATGGGTAATCTGCAAGGTTTGCAGCACCTGTTTGTGAGTGACCGCTTCGATGGCATCACGCAAGGATAGGTGGATACTGACCAAAACTGTGCGCAATTCGTCACTGGCCAGCATCATGCGCACCGGCAAGTCTGCGAGGGTGCAGCCCAGGTGGGCGGCGGCCTCAGCCTGCAGCAACTCGGTGTGGCCAGGATGAGCCACCCCAGCGGCCGCCAGGGCCTGCTTGTGGATCGGGGCCGTCACCACGGCCGCCACCTCACCGCGCAGGGCAGCACGGGCCGCCCAGATCACCGCGTCTGCGGCGGAGCGTCCACCCGCGGCGGTGATCTGCCCTGGGGCAACGCAGCCCGATCCCACCGCCCCAACCTGCCACACGGGCAACACGCCGCTGCCGCACGCCCGCGCCTGGGCCAGGGATGTCACCCCCTGGACACGCCAGGTCGCAACATCCCGGCCAGCCGGTTGGGCCGACACCCAGGCCTGCGCACGCGCCAAGACCGCCACATCCCCCACCACCAGACAACCGCGCATCCCTTGGGGGTCTCGTGCGAAGGCTTGCCAGATGATTTCGGGGCCGATGCCAGCGGGCTCACCTTGGGTGAGCGCCAGCAGAGGGGTCACGGCGGTGTCCGTCATCGCCACCCCTTCACGCCGGGTTGTCGATGTCGATGAACTCGTGACGCAGGCCAAACTCAGCCGCCAGATGCGCCCCCACCGCCGCGGCACCGCCCCGCTCGGTGGCGTGGTGGCCACAGGCCAGGAAGGCCACGCCGGTCTCACGCGCCAGGTGCGCCTGGGGTTCAGAGATTTCACCGGTGATGAAGGCGTCCGCACCGGCGGCGATGGCCGCTTCGAAATAGCTTTGCGCACCGCCGGAGCACCAGGCGATGCGTCGCAGCACCCGTCCGGGAGAGCCTGTCACCAGGATCGGTGAGCGGCCCAGTGACTGAGTCACACGGTGGGCCAGTGCCTGCGCATTGGCGAGAGGTTCGGCTCCACCCCCGATCAAACCGAGCGACTGCTCGCCAAAGGTGCCGTCGGCGGTCAGCCCCAGACGCTGACCCAGTTGGGCGTTGTTGCCCAGGGTGGCATGGGCGTCCAGGGGCAAATGGTAGGCAATCAGGTTGATGTCATGGGCCAGCAATCGAGCCAGTCGCTGGCGCATCCAGCCGGTCACTGTGCCGTCCTGGCCGCGCCAGAACAGGCCGTGATGAACAAACAGGGCATCGGCTTTCAGTTCAATGGCGCGCTCAATCAGGGCCAGGCTGGCCGTCACCCCGCTCACCAGGGTTCGGATCTCGTCACGCCCTTCCACCTGAAGACCGTTGGGTCCGTAGTCGCGAAAACGCTCCGGTTGCAGCAACGTGTGACAGGCGTCGACCAGAACTTGGCGGGTCACCATGGGCAAACCTTTCAGCGCGGCGCAGCGCGGGGCTTGGGCCGCTGCACCGGGGTGATGGACAGGGTGAGTTTGTCCTTGAGACGCAACACCACCACCGAGGCACGCTGACCGGGCTTGAGTTCGGCCACGCGGCTGAGGAGTTGCTCGACCGAGTTGACCGGGTGATCACCCACCTGGAGCAGCAAGTCACCCGGCCGAATACCGGCGCTGAACGCGGGGCCTCCCTGCAGCACACCCGTGATCACCACCCCGTGGGTGGACGGCAAACCGAAGGTCTGCGCCAACTCGGCCGTCAGGGGGTTGGGCTCCACCCCGATCCACCCGCGAGTGACCTGCCCGTCCCGCACCAGGCTGTCGAGCACGTGGCGTGCTGTGGACACGGGGATGGCGAACCCAATCCCCATGTTGCCGCCCGAGCGGGAATAGATGGCCGTGTTGATACCCAGCAGATGCCCCTGGACATCCACCAGAGCTCCGCCGGAATTGCCTGGGTTGATGGCGGCATCGGTCTGGATGAAATTCTCGAAGGTGTTGATGCCCAACTGGCTGCGCCCCAAGGCAGACACGATGCCACTGGTCACCGTCTTGCCCACGCCAAAGGGGTTGCCAATGGCCAGCACCCGGTCGCCCACCTGGATGTTTTCAGGCCCCGCCCACACGATCACCGGCAAGCGATCGAGCTGAATCTTCAGGACAGCCAAATCGGTTTCCGGGTCAGTCCCGATCACCTTGGCACGCGCTCGACGGCTGTCGTCCAGCACCACCTCGATCTCGTCGGCGCCTTCGATGACATGGTTGTTGGTGAGGATGTAGCCCTCGGGGCTGACGATCACCCCACTGCCCAGGCCAGCTTGCGGCCCCTCGTCACCGTCCCCAAAGAAAAAACGGAACCAGGGATCGCTCTGGTGGGGATGACGCTCGGGCAAGCGCGAGGTATTGATGCTGACCACGGCCGGTGCAGCCACCCGGGCAGCGGGGCTCAGGCTGCCGGCGGCCACCGAACCTGGCGCGAGGGGCGGTGCTTCCAGCAGGCTGAGTGAGGCGCGCGGCGCGAGTTGCAACCATTCGGGCTTGAGGGTGACCACCACAAACCAGATCGCCAGTAGCACAGTGACCACCTGAGCGAACAGGAGCCACAGCCGCTTCATGGTTGTCCCTGTGAGGAAGATGTCGTTGAACGGGTCGACGAGTCGCTCGCTTCAGACGCAGCGTCTGGCGCGGTGTGAACAGGGGCAACATCGCTGGAGGTCGCTGCTTCGTCTGGGTCAGCCGGCGCCTGCGTGTGGCGTATGAAGAGCTGCGCGGCCCAGATACCCAGTTCGTAGAGCAGGCACATGGGAATGGCCAAAGCCAGTTGTGACACGACATCGGGGGGTGTCACCACCGCGGCGATGATGAAGGCCAACACCACGAAATAAGAGCGAAAAGCCTTGAGTTTTTCGATCGACACCATGCCCAGGCGCGCCAGCACCACCACCACGATAGGCACCTCGAAGGCCAGACCAAAGGCCAGGAACATGGTGAGCACAAAGCTCAGATACGCCTCGATATCCGGCGCGGCCGTGATGCTCTTGGGGGCAAAGCTCTGGATGAATTGAAAAACCTGACCGAACACGAAGAAATAACAGAACGCTACCCCGATGAAAAACAGCAAAGTGCTGGAGATCACCAACGGAAACACCAGTTTTTTCTCATGCGAATACAGCCCCGGGGCCACAAAGGCCCAGGCCTGGTAGAGCACCACGGGCAAGGCCATCAGAAAAGCCGACATCAGGAGAATCTTCAGCGGCACCATGAAAGGCGAGATGACCGACGTGGCAATCAGCGTGGCTCCGACCGGCAAATGGGCCACCAAGGGCGCCGCCAGCAAGTCGTAGAGGGGCCCGGGGCCCGGGTACATGGCCAGACCCGCACCGGTAATGGCCACAGCGATCATGGCCTTGACCAACCGATCGCGCAGCTCGATCAGGTGCTGCACAAAGGGTTGTTCGGTGCCGGCGAGCTCGTCTTCCGGGGTGGATTTGGGATCGGACATGGTGGCTTAGGGCTGACCGCCACCCGTGCTCGCGCGTGGACGGAAACGCGCCACGCGAGCGGCGCCCGAGAGCGCACGGGTGCGAACACCGTGGCGGGCCTTGTACCAACCGGGGGTGGCCCCCCGCTTGAGTCGCCACTTTTTGCCAGGGTTTTTGTATTCGGGAACCGGCGTGGCCAAAGGCTCATAGGAGGAGGACTCCAACCCCGCCGTGGTGGCGGCCCAGTCTTTTTCGAAGTCAGTGGCCGCCGTCTGCACCGAGTGCTCAACGTCACGGGCAGCCGTCTCGACGTTGTCCTTCATCTTGCGCAACTCTTCCAGGTCGATCGATCGGTTCACCTCGGCCTTGACGTCGGCCACATAGCGCTGCGCCTTGCCCAGCAAGGCGCCAACCGTGCGGGCCACGCGCGGCAACTTCTCGGGACCAATGACGATGAGCGCCACCACGCCGATGAGCGCCATCTTGGAAATACCGAGATCGATCATGTGCAATACCGCATCAGGCTGTTCAAGCCGAAACGGCGCCTGTGTTTAGGGCTTGGTCCGAGCCTCGACATCGATGGTGTTGCCATCGGTCTTGGCGGCGCTGGCCACTTGCTGGGTGGCGGGGGGCGCTGCAGGCTTGTCCTCGGCAGGGGCCGTGCCCTCTTTCATGCCGTCCTTGAAACCCTTGACGGCACCGCCCAGGTCCGAGCCAATGTTCTTGAGCTTTTTGGTGCCAAACACCAGCACAATGATCAACAGCACAATCAACCAGTGCCAGATCGAAAAGGAACCCATGACATCACTCCTCTAAGTCGAAGGAGCATTGTAGTGTCCGCGCATCACCACTGGGTGCGCTGGGGCATGCAAATCACCCCCGCAACCAGGGTCGTGGCCCACCCATGACGTGGAAATGCAGGTGGTGCACCTCCTGGCCACCCTCTTTGCCCGTGTTGGTCACCAGCCGGAATCCCCCGTCGGGGTAGGCACGGGCGCCCTCTTGCAGGGCCAATTGGGGGGCCAGGGTCATGATACGGCCCATGAGCGACTGGTGCTGGGGCTCCAGGTGGGCCAGCGACACAATGTGCAGCTTGGGGATGATCAGAAAATGCACCGGCGCCCACGGGTTGATGTCGTGGAAGGCGTAAATCTCGTCGTCCTCAAACACCTTGCGCGAGGGAATCGCGCCGGCAACGATCTTGCAGAAAATGCAGTTCGGGTCTGGGCTCATGGGGTCACTCTCCGGTGGCATCACGCGCCTGGGCTTTGCGCAGCGCTTTTTCTTCCAGCCCACTCAAGCCTTCGCGGCGGGCCAGCTCGTTCACCACATCGGCGGGCGTGAGACCATAGTGGGCCAGGGCAATCATGCTGTGAAACCACAGGTCGGCGACTTCGTAGACCAGCTTGGCGGGGTCACCGCCGTGGTCCACATCCTTGGCGGCCATCACGGTTTCGGTGGCTTCCTCGCCGATCTTCTTCAAAAAGGCGTCCGGCCCCTTGTGCAACAGGCGGGCCACATAGCTTTTCTCGGGGTCACCCCCATTGGCCGGCTTGCGGCTTTCCACCACGGCGGCCAAGCGATCAAGAATGTCCTGGTTGGGCATGGGTTTCATTTGTAAATAGATTCGGGGTCTTTGAGCACGGGCTCCACAGACTGCCAGTGTCCGTCGTCCAGGCGCTGGTAAAAACAGCTGTGCCGTCCGGTGTGGCAGGCAATACCGGGCTCATGACCGAGTTGCGTGACGCTGAGCAACACCACGTCATTGTCGCAGTCCAGGCGGATGTCGTGCACCTCTTGCACATGGCCAGATTCCTCGCCCTTGTACCAGAGCTTGCCGCGGGATCGACTGAAATACACCGCCCGCTTCAGTTCCGCCGTTTTGAGCAAGGCCTCGCGGTTCATCCAGGCCAACATGAGCACGTCGCCCGTGGCGGCCTCCTGGGCAATCACGGGCACCAGGCCCTGGGCATCCCAGCGGATGGCGTCGAGCCAGTCGGCATTCGCAGTGGTCGGGGGGGAAGTCATGGGGGGATTGTGCTTGAAATCGCCAGCCCTGCGGTCAGGGCCGGCAGCGCGCCGAGAGGTTCAGCGGCGAACCGCCACGCCCCGTTGGGCCATGTGATCCTTGGCCTGACCGATGGTGAATTCGCCGTAGTGAAAGATGCTGGCCGCCAGCACCGCATCGGCCCCGCCGAGTTGTATGCCATCGGCCAGATGGTCCAGCGTGCCCACGCCGCCTGAGGCGATCACGGGCACCGGCACAGCCTCGGTGACGGCGCGTGTCAGCGCCAGGTCAAACCCGGATTTCGTGCCGTCGCGGTCCATGCTGGTGAGTAGGATTTCGCCCGCCCCCAACTCGGCCATGCGGCGCGCCCACTGCACGGCATCCAGCCCCACATTGCGGCGACCTCCGTGGCTGAACACATCCCAGCCGGGTCCCAGGGGGCGACCGTCGGTATCCACGCGTTGTTCTTCCTCGGGGGAACGCCGCTTGGCGTCGATGGCCACCACGATGCACTGCGAGCCGTATTTGTCGGAAGCGTCCCGGATGACCTGCGGGTTGGCAATGGCCGCCGAGTTGAAACTGGTTTTGTCGGCACCGGCGTTGAGCAAGCGACGCACGTCCTCGACGGTCCGCACGCCGCCACCCACGGTCAGAGGAATAAAGACCTGCGAGGCCACCGCCTCGATGATGTGCAAAATGACATCGCGCTCATCGCTGGTGGCGGTGATGTCCAGGAAAGTCAGTTCGTCAGCGCCTTGCTCGTTGTAACGCGCGGCAATTTCCACCGGGTCGCCCGCATCGCGCAGTTCGACAAAGTTGACACCCTTGACGACCCGTCCGCCCGTCACATCCAGGCAGGGGATGATGCGCTTGGCCAGCATGGGTCAGGCGTCGCCAAGTTCGTCGGCGCGTGCCTGGGCCTGCTCGAAATCCAGGTCTCCCGAATAGATGGCACGACCGCAGATCACGCCCTCAACGCCCTCTTCCTCGACCGCGCACAGCTGCTCGATGTCGACCATGTTGGACAAGCCCCCCGAGGCAATCACCGGGATGGTCAGGGCTTGCGCCAGACGCACGGTGGCTTCGATATTGATGCCCGAGAGCATGCCATCGCGTCCGATGTCGGTGTAAATGATGGACTCGACACCGTAGTCCTCGAATTTCTTGGCCAGATCGACCACCTCGTGCCCGGTCAGTTTGCTCCAGCCGTCGGTGGCCACCTTGCCATCCTTGGCGTCCAGGCCCACGATGATGTGGCCGCCAAACGCACTGCACGCGTCTTTCAGGAAACCGGGATTCTTGACAGCCGCCGTGCCGATGATGACGTAACTGATGCCGTTGTCGATGTAACGCTCGATGGTGTCGAGGTCGCGAATGCC
>Ga0255086_1000133_pt1 | contig 25402 bp, 22 predicted proteins | sample Colum_Cont_RepC__FD_188438 | JGI IMG/M metagenome (GOLD analysis project Ga0255086, IMG submission 188438) | Freshwater microbial communities from Columbia River, Oregon, United States - Colum_Cont_RepC_8d | ecosystem: Environmental > Aquatic > Freshwater > River | place: USA: Oregon | collected... | reverse complement strand
GGATCGGCGTGCGCCGGCCGCTGAGGATGCGATGGCAGCGGATAAGATGGGCGAGCGTGCTCATGCGGTTTGCTGAAGTGTTGCAGCGTCGATGCCGCGTTCGCGCAGATGCGAGATGAGCGCGCCGCTGTCGCCGTGCATGGCAAGCACGCGGCGCGCACCGGTTTCTTCGATGGTTCGGATCAGACTGGGCCAGTCGGCGTGGTCGCTCAGTGCGAAGCCGCGCTGGTGCCGGCCTTCGCGGGTCTGCATCCAGCCGGAGGCGAAGCCGGTTTCATACGGTGCGAAGCGGCGCATCCACGGTGTGCCGCGGGCACCGGGTGGCGCGAGGATCAGTCGGCCTGCAAAGCGGGTGCCCTTGGGTGGACTGCCCACGGCTTCGGTCGGCAGCAGGCGCACGCCGGCGTCGCGATAGGCCTTCACCAGCGGCGTCATGGCGCTGTGCAGCAGCACGGTCTCGTCGGTGAAGCGGGTCAGCTCGGCCAGCACCCGCTGCGCCTTGCCGAGCGCGTAGCAGAACAGCACGGCCGCCTTGCCGTCGGCCTTGCACTGCTGCCACCAGTCGAAGACCTGCTGCATGACGAGGGCGGGTGCGTCCCAGCGATAGATCGGCTGTGCGAAGGTGGCTTCGGTGACGAAGGTGTCGCAGCGCACCACCTCGAACGGCGCACAGCTGGGGTCAGGGCAGCGCTTGTAGTCGCCGCTGACGACCCACACTTCGTCATCGACTTCGATGCGCACCTGCGCCGAGCCCAGAACATGACCTGCGGGGTGCAGCGACACCGTCGCCTTGCCCAGCGTGATGCGCTGGCCGTAGTCGAGCAGAGTCAGCGGCGCATCGCGGCCGATGCGCGCCTTCATCAAACCCTTGCTGGGTGCGGCCGCCCAGTAGTGGCCCATGCCGCGATGCGCGTGGTCGCCATGCGCATGGGTGATGACGGCGCGTGGCACCGGCTGTGCCGGGTCGATGTGGAAGTCGCCGACGGAGCAGTAGAGGCCAGCCGGTGTGAGCGTAACGAGCATGCTCATGCCAGCAGGGCGAGCAGCTTTTGCAGCGCGCCGCGATTGGCGGCGACTGCGGCGGCAGCCCTTTGGCTGCGGGCGGCGCGTTCGGCTTGCAGATGAGTCTGCGCTTTCTGCCACGGCAGCCAGTCGAGCAGGGCGGCGCAGAGGCTGTCGGCATCGTGCACTTCGCGCGCGGCGTCGGCCTTGAGCAGCAGGTCACGGGCTTCGAGGAAGTTGTGCATGTGCGGGCCGAACAGCACGGGCAGGCCGAGTGCGGCGGGCTCCAGCACGTTGTGGCCGCCCACCGGCACCAGGCTGCCGCCGACGAAGGCGACTTGAGCGGCGGCGAGATAGGCCATCGCTTCGCCCATCGAGTCACCCAGCAGCACCGGCGTGGGCTGTCGCTGGCCGTTCAAGTCCGGGTGTTCGGCCAACTCGGAGCGGCATACCCAGGCAAAGCCCTTGGCGCGGATGCGCTGGGCGACCTGCTCGAATCGTTGCGGGTGGCGCGGCACGAGGATGAGCAGGGCAAAAGCGTCGTGCTGCAACAGCTGGCGATGGGCGTCGAGCGCCACGTCTTCCTCGCCCTCGTGCGTGCTGATCGCGACCCAAGTGGCGCGTGGCTGGTGCCAGAGCCGGCCGATGTGGGCGGTGAGCGGATGCGGCGTGCTGGGTAGCGTGAGGTCGAACTTGAGATTGCCCGTCACCACCACGCGTGGCGCGCCGAGGGCGCTGAAGCGCTCGCCATCCAGCGCGCTTTGCGCAGCGACGGTGGTGACCTTGGCGAGCACGCTGCGGGTGAAGCCCGCAACGCGCGAATAGCCCTTGAACGAGCGTGGCGAGAGGCGTGCGTTGGCGATGGTGAGAGGGATGCTGCGGGCTTGGAGCGCATAGAACAGGTTGGGCCAGAGTTCGGTTTCCATCACCACCACCTGCTGGGGGCGGGCGCGGTCGAGAAAGCGCGCGACCACCTGCGGTAAGTCGTACGGCGCATAGCTGTGGATGATGCGCGTGCCGAGCGCGGCCACGATGCGCTCGCTGCCGGTGGGCGTGGTCGTCGTCACCCACACTTGGCGCTCGCCGTGCTGCGCGATGAGTGCTTCGATCAAGGGCAATGCGGCCAGCGATTCACCCACACTCACCGCATGCACCCAGACCGCGACGGGATGCGTGGGCACAAAGCCAAAGCGTTCGCCGATGCGCTGCCGATAGGCAGGCAGGGTGCGACCCTTCGCCCACAGGCGCAGCACGATCAGGGGTGTGAGCAGCGCCAGTAGCGCCGTGTAGAGCATTCGCATGAGGCTAGCTTAGCGACCCTTACAATCCGGGCCCATGAACGCACCGGTCTTTCGTCTCGCCCTGCTCGCCCCGCGCCACTGGCCGGCGTGGCTCGGACTGGGCGTGCTGCGGCTGCTGCATCTGCTGCCGATCCGCGCCCAGCTGCAATTGGGTGAGTGGCTGGGTGCGCTGGTGGCACGACTGCTGCCGCGTCGTCGCCGGGTGGTGGAGGCGAACTTGAAAGTGGCCTTCCCGGAACTCGATCACGCGGCACGACGTGCCTTGCTGCATACCCACTTTCGCGCGCTGGGCCGGGGCGGCTTCGAGGCCGCTATTGCCTGGTGGAGCTCTGATGCGCGGCTCAAGAACGCGGGCATGGTGGAGGGGCTGGAACATCTGCACGCCCTGCAGGCCAAGGGCCAGGGCGGGCTGTTGCTCACGGGTCACTTCACCACGCTGGAGCTGGGTGCGCGCTTTCTCGCCATGGCGGGCGTGGACTTCCACGCCATGTACCGTCCCTACGCCAACCCGGTGATGGATTATTTGATGCACCACTGGCGGCAGCGCCGTTCCCGCCTGCCAGCGCTGCCGCGCGAGGAGCTGCGGCCGCTGGTGCGGGCGCTGCGCGAAGGCCGACTGGTGTGGTACGCGCCAGATCAAACCCTTGACCCGCGCATCAGTGTCTACGTGCCATTTTTCGGCAAGAAGGTCGCCACCATCGTCGCCACTGCCAAGCTCGCCAGCATGGGCCGGGCGGCGGTGCTGCCGTATTTCCCGCAGTACCTAGGCAAGGGGCGCTACCGGGTGGTAGTCGAGCCGTCGCTGGCGGCCTTTCCGGGCCCGGATGAGGTGGCGGACGCGGCCCGCATCAATGCCGTGCTGGAGGCCGGCATCCGCGCCCATTCCCCCGCCGAGTATTTCTGGGTGCACCGGCGTTTCAAGGCCGTTCCGCCGGGCGAGCCGGATATTTATGCCGTTTGACTGCCTCAACAGGCGCGTGTGCTGAGGCTTTGATTTATAGTTGCATGGTTCAAATCCCGCTCACTTTGAGGTTTACGGCGTGAAGCACACCCTGATCCGCCTTGCTGTTACTGCCGCAGCTGCCGTTTTTGCAGCCCCCGCGTTTTCCGCTACCCCGGTCGAGCAGGCGCAAGCGCAGCTGACCAGTGGTGATCTGCAGGGCGCGCTCAATACGCTCAACCGCTATCTGGCTGGCGCACCGCAGGACGCCGAAGCACGTTTTACCCGTGGCTTGGTGCTGGTCAAGCTCAACAAGATTGACGAGGCAATCAAGGTTTTTGCTGAGCTGACCCGCGATTATCCACAGTTGCCGGAACCCTATAACAACTTGGCTGTGCTATATGCCCAGCAAGGCGATTACGAGAAGGCCCGCGATGCACTGGAGGCTGCTTTGGCCACCCACCCTGCTTACGCAACGGCACACGAAAACCTCGGTGATATCTACGCAGCCCTTGCCGGTGCCGCCTATAACCGTGCTGCCACCCTCGACGCTGGCAACCAGGCAGTGCGCTACAAGCAGAACCTGATCAATCAGCTGGATACGGGCATCGGCGCAGCGGCCAATTCGGGGTCCACCAATGTAGCTGCACCTGCGCCCAAGGTGCCAACGACTGATGCGACTGATGCGGTGACGTCAACTAATGCGGATACTGCGGGTGTCAATAGCGCGCTCCTTGCTTGGACGAAGGCTTGGTCAGCGCGCGATCTGGAGGCCTATTTCGCTCAGTATGCAGACGACTTCCAGCCTGAAGGAGGCCTTGCCCGAGCGGCATGGGAGCAGCAGCGCCGCGACCGAATCAGCAGCCCCAGCCGGATCGCTGTACGTGCACTCAAGCCGGAAATCGTGACGACTGGGGATGACCGCGTGCGGGTGAATTTTGTGCAGGAATACCAGTCCGACAGTTTCTCTGACCAAGTCAACAAGGTGCTGGAGTTCAAGGCCACGCCGAGCGGCTGGAAAATTGTCCGCGAGTTCATCCGCTGATCCCGCGCTGACTGCATTTAGAACCGGATGACATTTCCCAGGGCACTGGCGTTCGCGATTGCGGGCGCTCTGATCTCCGTCGCAGCAATTGCCGAGCAATCACCTGAGCAGCAGCTCAAGCTGGCGGTTGAACAGCTGCGAAATGGCCGCAGCAGCGATGCCCTGCGGGCGGTCGAGCGCATCGTGCAGAGCGCTCCAAAATTTGAACTGGCGCGTTCACTGTATGCCGAACTCAATGCGGCGCCCCTAGTACCGCCTGCCGCCGCCAATCCACGCCTGAACGAGCTGGTGGAAGAAGCCCAGCTGCGGCTGTCACCACCCAAGCTGCCGGTGGGCAGCCTGCCCGCCAGCCTGCTCAAGCTGTCGGACAGCCAGCGTTATGCGGTGGTGGTTGACCTGCCGCGCGCACGTCTCTACGTGCTGGAAAACCACAAAGGCAGCCTGAAAGTGGTGCGTGAGCACTACGCCGCTATGGGCAAGAACGGTGTGGGCAAGCAGAACCGGGGCGATCTGCGCACGCCGATCGGCATCTACACCGTCACTGGTTTTACCGACAACGCCAAGCTGCCTGATCGGTACGGCGCGGGGGCTTTCCCACTCACCTATCCGAATATCTGGGATCGCCGCCATGGCCGAGATGGTTCGGGCATCTGGCTGCACGGCGTGCCCAAGGATGTCACCGCCCGCGCGCCGCGCTCCAGCGAGGGCTGCGTGACCATGGCCAACGATGATCTGGTTGCACTCAGGCCCTATCTGCAAACCGGTCGCACGCCGGTGGTGCTGGCCGACAAGCTGGAGTGGCTGCCGGCCGCCATGCTGGGCAAACAGCGGGATGAGCTGCTGGCGCGCATCGAGGCCTGGCGCAGTCGCTGGTCGGCGATTGATACCGAGGCCTACCTCGGTTTTTATGCCGATGACTTCGCCACCAATGGCCTGAACAAATCGGCATTCAGCACCTACAAACGCCGGGTCAACGGCAGCAAAAAGCGCATCGATGTGCAGATTTCCGATCTGGATCTGATGCGCTATCCCGGCGAACCCAACCTGGTGGTCGCGCAATTCCGGCAGGACTACAAGAGCAGCAATTTTGCGGTGACCAGCCAGAAGCAGCAGTTCTGGCGCCAGCAGAAAGACGGCAGCTGGAAGATCGTGCTCGAAGAGAGTTGATCGCCGAGCGTTGAACTGTTAGCCCGGCGGCCTCACTGTCTGCCGATGCGCATCAATCCAAACAAAGACGCGGGCGACCCCGCCGCCAAGCCCGCCACGCTCACGCAGGCCTGGGCTGCGCTACTGCCGGTGCTGCGCCAGTTCCCGCTCGCCGTCGCTGGTGCGATGGTGCTGCTGGTGGCGGCCAAGGTTGCCGGCGTCGGCCTGCCACTGCTACTGAAAGAGTTGGTCGACACGCTCGACACCCAGCGCGGTCAGCTCGTCGCCACGCTCGCGCTGCCGGTCGTTCTGCTGCTGGGCTATGGCGCGCTTCGCTTCGCCAATGTGCTGTGCGGCGAGCTGCGTGACGTGCTGTTCGGCCGCGTCGCTGAGCGCGCCAAGCGGCGCACGGGCCTGGGCGTGTTCGAGCACCTGCACCGGCTCGATCTGGAGTTTCATCTCTCCCGCAAGAGCGGCGCTCTCTCGCGGGACATCGAGCGCGGCGTCGAGGGCATTGGCTTTCTGCTGCGCTTCGTGCTGTTCACGGTCGCGCCCACCGCGCTTGAATTGTTGCTGGTGACGGCCCTGCTCTGGCAGCGCTACGAGATCGGCTTCGCCCTGATTGCGGTTGCGGCGGTGTCGCTCTACGTGCTGTTTTCGGTGCGGCTCACCGACTGGCGCACGCACTTTGTGCGCCATGCCAACACACTCGACAGCGAGGCCACGGGCCGCGCGATGGACTCGCTGCTCAACTTCGAGACCGTCAAGTATTTCGGTGCCGAGCCGCTGGAGGCCGCACGCTACGACAAGGCGCTTGCCGCCTACGAAGCCGCAGCGGGTAAAAGCCGCTTCACGCTGGGTCTGCTCAATGGCGGACAGGCGCTGATCATCGCCGCCGGTCTCACGGCGATGACTGCGCTTTCGGCGCTGCGCGTGCAGCAGGGGGTGATGACACTGGGCGATTTCGTGGCGGTCAATGCCTTCATGGCGCAGCTGTTTTTGCCGCTCAACGTGCTCGGTTTTGTCTATCGCGAGATCCGCCGTGCGCTCACCGACATGGGCAAGTTATTCGACCTGCAAGCCCGCGCGCCGCTGATCACCGATCCAGTCGCACCAAAGCCTCTGCCCGCCGGGCCGCTGTCCCTCCGCTTTGAGCAGCTGGAGTTTGGCTACAGCGCCGAGCGGCGCATCCTGCACGGCGCTGATTTCGAGATAGCCGCCGGGCAGACCGTGGCCGTGGTGGGTGCGACCGGTGCCGGCAAATCTACGCTCGCGCGCCTGTTGTTCCGTTTCTACGACCCGCAGGGTGGGGCGGTGAAAGTGGGCGGTGTCGATGCCCGCAATCTTCGTCTTGCCGAGCTGCGCGCTGCCATCGGGGTAGTGCCGCAGGATGTGGTGCTGTTCAACGACAGTCTGCTGGAAAACCTGCGCTACGCCGACCCGGCCGCCAGCGTCGCTGATGTCGAGCGGGCCTTGCAGCAGGCCCATCTGGCCGACTTTGTGGCCCGCCTGCCGCAGGGTTTGCAGACGATGGTGGGCGAGCGCGGCCTGAAGCTCAGCGGCGGCGAAAAGCAGCGCGTCGCCATCGCCCGCGCCCTGCTGAAAAACCCGCGTGTGCTGATCTTCGACGAGGCCACCTCCTCGCTGGACACGCTCTCCGAACAGGCGATTCTCGCTGCGTTGGCCGAGGCGGCGGTGCAGCGCACGGTGCTGGTGATTGCGCACCGGCTGTCCACTGTCACCCATGCCGACCGCATCGTCGTGCTCGATGCCGGCCGCGTGGCCGAGCAGGGTCGCCACAATGAATTGCTCGTGCAGGGCGGTCTCTACGCAAAATTGTGGGCGGCGCAGCGGCATCAGCAGAGGGAGGCTGTGGAATAATCGATCAAGGTGTCACACGGAGACAGACCGGCGGAAAACGCCGGCCAATAACGAAAAATGAACGCAATGGACGTGCTCGCCGCACTGAAAAACTTCAGCGCCAAGGAGGAAGTGCTCCGGCGTCTGGTGACCCCTGAGATCGAAGCCGCCGTGGCCAAGATCCCCAAGCCGGTGGGCAGCTTCGGCTTTGATGCCTGGGGCTATAACGAAGACCAGTTCAAGGTCGGCCTCGCGGGTGCCAAGTGGCTCTACGACCACTACTTCAAGGTGCAGGCCTTCGGGTTGGAGAACATCCCCAGGAACGGCCGCGTGCTGATCATCCCCAACCACTCCGGCCAGTTGCCGATGGATGGCGTGCTGATCGGTGCCGCCTGTGCCACCAACCCGCACGGGCCACGTGCGGCCAGGGCGATGATCGAGCGGTTCTTCCCCACCGTGCCCTGGCTCGGCAATTTGCTGAATGCCTGGGGCGGCGTGATCGGCGACCCGGTCAACTGCGCCAAGATGTTGGACACGGAAGAGGCCATCATCGTCTTCCCAGAAGGCGTGCGTGGCTCCGGCAAGCTCTACAAGGATCGCTACCAGCTGCAACGCTTCGGCAATGGCTTCATGCACCTGGCCATCAACCACGCCACCCCCATCGTGCCCTGCGGTGTGGTCGGCTGCGAGGAGACGATGCCGGCGCTCTACAACATCGCGCCGTTGGCCAAGGTGCTGGGCATCCCCTATGCGCCGATCGCGCCGCTGTTCCCCTTGCCGGCGCGGGTGGTGCTCAACTTTGGCAAGCCCCTGCACTTCAAGCCCGTGAAGACCGAAGAAGAAGTGACCGAGCGGGTCGAGCAGGTCAAGGCCGAGATCCGCCGCCTGATCGACAAGGGCATGCAAGAGCGGCCCAGCCTGTACTGAGGAGAATGTGATGGCTGTTGAAAAGAAGAAGGCTGCGCCCGCCAAAAAGAAAACCGTGCTGGTCACCGGCGCTGGTGGTGCGCTGGCCAAGCGGGTGATCTCACGCTTGCATGGCCGCTACAACGTCGTCGCTGTGGACTTCCGCCGCAAGGTGGAGACCGATGCCGGCATCCCCAGCTACAAGGTGGAAATCGAGAAGCGCGGCTTCGAGGATATCTTCCTCAATCACAAGATTGACGCCGTGCTGCACATCGGCCGCATCTTTGCCCACGAGTACTCGCGCGACCGCCGCTACAACGCCAATGTGCTCGGCACCAAGCGCTTGTTCGAGCTGTGCAAGAAATACGGCGTCGGCCAGGTGATCGTGCATTCCACCTATTACGTCTACGGTGCCTCCGCCTACAACCCGGCCCTGCTCGATGAAGACCACCCGCTGAAGGCCAGCGAGGTGACGATGGATCTGGTCGATTCGGTGGAGCTGGAGTCGCTTGCGAATATCTATCTCTGGAAGCACCCGGAGTTGAACATCACCATCCTGCGCCCCTGCAATGTGCTGGGGCCGGGCGTGCGCAACTCGATGAGCCTGCTGCTGAGCCGACCCTACACGCCGGTGCTGCTCGGCTTCTCGCCGATGATGCAGTTTCTGCATGTCGACGACATGGCCGATGCGATGGTGCTGGCTTTCGACCAGAACAAGCCCGGCATCTACAACGTCGCGCCCGACGACTACGTGCCCTATCAGCGCGCGGTGGAAGAATGCGGCTGCAAGAAGCTGCCCATCCTTTCGGTGCCGCCCTCGCTGCCGAAGATGGTGTCGAGCCTGCTCAACTGGAATGCCTTCTTCCCGCCGTATCTGATCAACTATTTCAAGTATCCGGTGGTGCTTGACGGCAGCCTGTTCAACAAAACTTTTGGTTTCAAGCCCAAGCGCAACCTCAACGACATCTTCACCTTCTATCGCAAGAACAAGCTGATTTCGGACTGATCATCCAACCCCCGCACAGGAGTGCTGACATGGGCAAAGCCAAGAAAACCAAGCCTGAAAAACTCGACATCGGCATCAACGAAACCGAGCGCAAGGCCATTGCCGGCGGGCTGTCACGCCTGCTGGCGGATGAGTACACCCTGTATCTCAAAACCCATAACTTCCACTGGAATGTCACGGGGCCGATGTTCAACACCCTGCATCTGATGTTCGAGGCGCAGTACACCGAGGCCGCGCTGGCGGTGGATCTGGTGGCCGAGCGCATTCGCGCGCTGGGTTTCCCTGCACCCGGCACCTATGCCGCGTACGCCAAGCTGTCTTCCATCAAGGAAACCGACGGCGTGCCGGAGGCGATGGCGATGGTGCGCCTGCTGGTGCAGGGCCACGAGGCCTGCGCCCGCACGGCGCGCTCGGTGTTCCCACTGGCCGACAAGGCCTCGGATGAGCCGACCGCAGACTTGCTGACCCAGCGCCTGCAAGTGCACGAAAAAACCGCCTGGATGCTGCGCAGCCTGCTGGAGTGATTTGCGCGGTGCGCGTGCGAAAATAGCGGCATGTCCTCCTCCGCCCTGCTGGTCGTCCGTCGCCTCGTGGTGCGCTACCCACTGCCGCGCCTGCTGCCTTGGCGCGCACGCCACTGGCGCAATGCGGTGGATGGCCTCGATTTCAATCTTCATGCGGGCGAAACGCTGGGCATCGTCGGTGAATCCGGCTGCGGCAAGTCCAGCCTCGCCCGTGCGCTGCTCGGCTTGCAGCCCATTGCCAGCGGTGCCGCGCTATTCAACGGGCAAGACTTGGCGCGGCTCGACAAGAAACAGTGGCGGCCGCTCCGGCGCGAGATCCAGATGGTGTTTCAGGACCCCACGGCCAGCCTCGACCCGCGCATGCGCGTCGGCCGTATCATCGAGCAGCCGCTGGCGGCCTTGCGCCCTGACATCGAAAAATCAGCGCGCCCCAAGCGCATCGCCGCCGTGCTGGAGCGCGTCGGCCTGAGTGCCGCCGACATGCAGCGGCATGTGCATGAGTTCTCCGGTGGGCAGTGCCAGCGCATTGGGCTGGCGCGCGCGTTGGTGGTGGAGCCCAAGTTGCTGATCTGCGACGAGCCGGTCTCCGCGCTCGATGTCTCGGTGCAGGCGCAGGTCATCAACCTGCTGGCCGAGCTGCAACGCGACCTGGGGTTGGCGATGATCTTCATCGCGCATGACCTCGCCGTGGTGCGCCAGCTCAGTCACCGCGTGCTGGTGATGTATGACGGCGCAGTGATGGAGCAGGCCCCGCGCGATCGGCTGTTCTCAACACCATTGCACCCGTACACCAACACCCTGATGCAAGCAGTGCCCGGCAGCGTGCTGGGCCCAGTGCCCCTCTCGCTCACCGTCAGTGAAAAGCGCCCCAGCCGCGCGGTGGATGACGTGATTGTTGGCTGCCGCTACCGCGATCGCTGCCGCAATGCCGACAATTACTGTGGCCAGGCACACCCAGCGCTGCGTCGCGTGGCACCAGAGCACTTTGCGGCTTGTCACTTCATCGCTGCGAACTGAACTATTTGCACTGTGGCGTACGGCCTTCGGCGCGGGCCAGTTCATAGAGCGGCATGGCGATGGCCAGACGCTCCGACAGATTGCGGATGCGGGTTTCATCCGAGGGATGTGAGGACATGAACTCCGGCGGCTTCTGCCCGCCGCTGGCGCGTGCCATGTTCTGCCACAGCGTGATGGCCTGACGCGGATCAAAGCCGGCGAGGGCCATCAGGTCGAGGCCCAGCAGATCGGCTTCGGTTTCGTGCACCCGCGAGAACGGCAGCAGGAAAAACGCATTGGCGGCCATGCCGATCAGCTCGCCGTTGATGCCGGTAGAGGCTTGCAGCACCGCACCGCCCACCTGCGAGGCCATCTGGTCGGAATAGCGCTCGGCAGAGTGGCCCGCCAGCACATGCGTGATCTCGTGGCCGATCACGGCGGCCAGCTGATCCTGCGTGTTGGCGACTTTGATCAGGCCGGTATAGACGCCGATCTTGCCGCCGGGCAGGGCGAAGGCGTTGACATCCTTGCTGTCGAACACGGTCACTTCCCATCCGGTCGGCACGCGCAGCGGGCCAGCGGCCTTGAGATTGGGGATCTGCGCGGTGATGGCATTGGAAATGCAGTTGACGTAGCGCACCTGCGAAGTGTCCGTGGCGCGCGGGATTTTCTGCTGCATCTGGCGGTAGCTGGCGATACCGGCCTCGCTGACCTCGGCATCGGAAATCAGCAGGAACTGGCGGCGGCCGAGCGGCGAGGTGGCGCAGGCGACGAGCACGGCGACGGACAGGGCGATGATCAGGTTCTGGCGCAGGCGGCGAGTCATGGGGGCGTTCCGGGATAAACGGCCTGCATCATAAGCCGCGTGACAGCGGAGTTCAGGCGCGCTTGCCTTCACGCCGCGCCAGCCCCGGCCCGAAGCCATGCACGCGCTTGAAGGCACGGCGGAACGCCGCATCGGTTTCAAAACCCAGCTCGCCCGCCACCTGCGATACCGAGCTGAGGCCATCGCGCAGGCGCTCTAGTGCTGCGGTCATCCGCCAGCGGGCGAGGTAGCGCATCGGCGGCTCGTCCAGCAGTTCGGTGAAGCGCTGCGCAAAGGCGGCGCGTGACATCAGCGCGAGTTCTGCGAGCGACTGCACCGTCCAGTCCCTGCCCGGCTCGGCATGGATGGCGGCGAGCGCGGTGGACAGGCGGCGATCGGTGAGCGCAGCCAGCAGGCCACTGCCCTGCGGGCTGTGGCGCAGGTGTTCGCGCAGGGCGATCACGAACAGCGCATCCGAGAGTTTGTCGAGCACAGCGCGGCTGCCAAACGCCTGTGCCTTGGCCTCGCCGCGCAACACGGCAGCGAGTGCGGCGAGGCGGCCGTTGTCGGCGTCAGCACGCACGACGATGCTGGGCGGCAGTGCCTTCATCAGCGGTGCGGCGGCGGGGCCGTCAAAGCGGAACTCGCCGCAGAGCATCACCACCCGTGCGTCCGGGCGCTCGTCGTCGGCCGTCGGCGCGCTGCACAGGTGGTGCGCCGCGCCGCCGGGGAATACCACCAGATCGCCCGCAGCCAGCCGCAGCGGGGCCGGCAGGCTGTCGGCGCGGATGTGGCAGATGCCTTCTTCCACCACATGAAACCAGGCGAAGGGCGCGTCGGGCGCGGCCTCATCCCACTGGCCACAGGCCTCGAAGCGATCAGTGACGCGCGCGTGCAGCTGGTAGGCCCTGAGCAGGCTTTGCAGCACGGTTTCGGCGGGTTGGGGCGCGAACAGGTCGAGCGTTTCGGACATGAAATGTAGACGGCAGCGACAGGTGCAGTCGGAGGCAGGCACCTAGTATGGCCGCATCGAAAAACGGATGTTCCCCATGCTCATCAAGCTGCTACGCACGCTGCAACAAGGCCTCGACGCCACCCGCAAGGCGGACTGGCTCGCGCCCTTGCTGCTGCGTGCCTATCTCGCGCCGATTTTCTGGATGGCGGGCTGGAACAAGCTGATGGCGTTTTCCAGCACCGTCGAATGGTTTGGCGACAAGGACTGGGGGCTGGGCCTGCCGTTTCCCACCGTGATGGCGGCGCTTGCGACGGGCACCGAGCTGCTGGGTGCGGTGTTGCTGGCACTGGGCCTGGGCGTACGCTGGATCAGCCTGCCCTTGATGGCGACGATGGGGGTTGCCATCGGCACCGTGCACCTGTCCAACGGCTGGCTGGCGATTGCCGAGGGCATGGGCCCGTTTGCCAGCGAACGCACGGCCGCCGCGGTCGAGCGGCTGGCCAAGGCCAAGGAAATCCTCATGGAGCACGGCGACTACGACTGGCTGACCGAGCACGGCTCCCTGGTCATCCTCAACAACGGCATCGAATTCGCCGCTACCTATTTCGTCATGTTGCTGGTTCTATTCTTCGGTGGTGCGGGGCGTTATGTCAGCCTCGACGACTGGTTCAGCCGCCGGCTGGCTGCATCCACCGCCAAGGCCGCGCCGTAAATCAGGCACGCAAGCGACACAGATTGCTTTTTGTTGTTCTGTTCATGCAGCACCGTTTTCACCGCCCAATTCGGGCATAACCCCCAGGAGACATCCCATGCGTCATTCCAAGAAACCCCTCGTTGTTGCCCTCGGCGCTGCCTTTGCCCTCGTCGGCGCGTCCACCTCTGTCTTTGCTGCGCAGGATCTGTCGGCCGGCTACATGGTTGCCAGCATCGGCGAGACCAAGGCCGGCGAAGCCAAGTGCGGTGAAGGCAAGTGCGGTGCCGACAAGAAGAAGGCTGCTGAAGCCAAGTGCGGCGCCGACAAGAAGGCTGGCGAGCACAAGTGCGGCGAAGCCAAGTGCGGTGCCGACAAGAAGAAGGCTGCTGAAGCCAAGTGCGGCGCCGACAAGAAAGCCGGCGAAGCCAAGTGCGGTGAAGGCAAGTGCGGCGCTGACAAGAAGCCCAAGTAAGGCTTTAATCGCCGCATGAAAGCCCGCGCCCTGTCGTCAGCGTCATCAGTCACATCGCACGTTCAGGGTGCGGGTCTTGGTCTCAGGCGGTCTCTCATGGGGCCGCTTGCAGACTTGTCCCCCAAGCCCGGTGACGGGATTGGCTTTTTTGAAGTCGCACCCGAAAACTGGATGCGCATCGGCGGCAGGCTCGCCCGCCAGTTTCGTCAATACACCGAGCGCTTTCCTTTCGTCACCCACGGCCTGTCGCTCTCCATCGGCGCGCCTGCTGCGCTGGACGAAGACTTCGTCCGCCAACTGAAAACCTTCCTCGATGCCCACGGCATTGCGGACTACAGCGAACACCTCACCTTCTGCTCCGACGAGGGTCATCTGTACGACCTGATGCCGATCCCGTTCACAGAAGAAGCCGTCGACTACGTGGCTGCCCGCATCAGGCGCGTGCAGGACATTCTCGAACGCCGCATCGCACTCGAAAACGCCAGCTATTACGCGCCGCTCGCCACTGATCTCACCGAGGCGCAGTTCATCCGCGCCGTTATCGAGCGTGCCGATTGCGACCTCCTGCTCGACGTCAACAACATCGTCGTCAACAGCATCAACCACCGCTACGACCCCATGCAGTTTCTCGATGCGCTGCCGCTGGAGCGGGTGCGCTACATCCACATTGCCGGCCATTACTGCGAGGCCGAAGACCTCCGCGTGGATACCCACGGTGCCGATGTCGGCGAGGCCGCGTGGTCGCTGCTGGATGCCGCCTACGCGCGCATCGGAGCGGTGCCGACGCTGCTGGAGCGCGACTTCAACATCCCGCCCGTTGCGGAGCTGATGCAGGAAATTCACACCATCAATCGCCTGCAGGCTGCGCACGCGCCGCGCGCCATCGCCAATGCTTGAGTTTCAAAAATTGCAGACGCGGCTCACCGCGCATCTGCGTAATCCTGAGCACGCTGCGGCGCCCGATGGCATCGAAGAGCGCCGCCTGAAGATTTACCGTGAGCTGTTCTACAACAACATCGAGGGCTTTCTGGCCGGTGCTTTCCCGGTGCTGCACCAGATCACCGACCAGGCGCACTGGCACCGCATGGTGCGTGACTTCTACGCTCGCCATTGCAGTAGCGATCCGCTGTTCCATGGCCTCGCCGAAGAGTTTCTGAGCTATCTGGACAACGAGCGCGGCCGGGTCGAGGGCGATGCGCCCTTTCTCTACGATCTGGCGCATTACGAATGGGTGGAGCTGGCGCTGTCGGTGGCCGAAGACCAGCTCACGCCCGTGCTGGCCGACCCGAATGGCGATCTTCTCGACGGCGCGCCGCTGGTCTCGCCGGTGGCCTGGGCTCTGTCCTACGAGTTTCCCGTGCATCGCATCGGGCCTGATTTTCTGCCCGATGCACCGGCGGCGGCACCGACCTATCTCATCGTCTACCGCACGCGGCAGGACGAGGTGAAGTTCATGGAAATCAATGCCGTCACCGCTCGGCTGATGGCTTTGCTGGAGACCGAGACCACCGCCAGCGGTCGCGAGCTGCTGCTGCGGATTGCCGCCGAAGCGCAGCACCCGGATCCGCAGCAGCTGCTGCGCGACGGCGCGGCGCTGCTGGCGGGCCTGCGCGCGCGCGATGTCGTCCTTGGCACGCGGCGCACTTGACGGCAGCTGATGCACTTGTCAGCCTGCGCGTGAACAGATTGTCAATTTTTTAATCGCTGAAACGGAAATCGGCCGATTGACATGACTCCATAACCGCCGATTCCGGAGTTTCACGATGCCACGCATTGCCCATTCACGCGCCGCGCTTGCCGGCGCTGCCAGCCTTTTGTTTGCGCTTTTACCCGCCACGGCGCTGGCCCTGGGGCCGGATTGCATCGCACCCGGTGCTGCCGTGCTGACGGACGCCGAAGGCGACCAGCTGGCAGGTGGCGATACCGACATCCAGTCGGTCAGCATTTCCGAGGCCTCATCCACCAGCCGCAACCTGGTGTTCACCATCAAGACCGGCATCGCCGAGACGGTGACCACGCCGAACGGCCGCTGGCTCGTCACGTTCAGAGCCAACACGCCTGCTGCCGACTACAACGTGGCGATGATCACCTCGCCGGAATCAAACGGCGGCCCACCCACCTTTCATTACGGTACCGGCACCAATACCGATGGCTTCGGTGGCTCTGCCGAGATCGGCCGTGGCCTGCCCGGCTCTGGCTACGACGCCGCCACGGGCACGATCAGCATCATCGCCCCGGTTGCCGCCTTTGGCCTCAGCGCCGGGCAAGACCTGAACACTTTTGCCACCACCGTTCTATTGAGTGGTGGCGCCTGCGGCTTTGCATGCCTCAGCGGTGCCAGCTCAGACGCCGGCACCTCGACGCAGACCTACACCGTGGCTGCAAGCTGCGGCACGCTGTCGGCAGCGCCTACCAGCGGCACCAACAACAGCGCACCCGGCCCGGTCTACGGCGGCTTTGATCTGCCCGGCCCGGTCGATGCGCGTTATCAGGTGTTTGCCCCGCCCACTGGCATCGGTGCCGAAGGTTCGGCCGGCGAATACAGCATCGGCTACAACCCCATCACCAAGCGCATCATGGCTAACTCCCTGGGGTTCTCGGTCGGGCCGATCGACATCGAGCTGTTCTCGACCAAGGTGTTCCGGCTGACCACCCCGGAGCTGCTCACCCCGGCCCAGCTGGAAAGCTGCGATGCCCTGTGGGAGGACAAGTCCAACCTCTACAACAACACGCCGCAGATCGTTTCTGATCCCATTCTGTGGACTGATCAGGACACTGGCCGCACCTTCAGCGCCAACCTCACCACGGGGGCCAACCCCAGCTCGCAGTACGCCTATACCGATGACGACGGCGAGAGCTGGATTCCCGGCGGCCTCGGCATTGCCGGTGCGGATCACCAGACGGTGACCTCCGGCTTCTACCCTGCCAGCTCGCCGTTCGAGCTGATTGCCCGCACCGCAGGCTACGGTCAGAAAAATGCCGAAGGTGATGTGGTCAAGGGCAAGGCCGTGTACTTCTGCGCACAGGATCTGATCCCCGGCACCTGCATTCGCAGCGACGACGGTGGCAACACCTGGACACCGCCGCAAGTCGCCTATGACGGCACCGTGTGCAGCAACCTGCACGGGCATCTCAAGGTGGCACCGGATGGCACTGCCTACCTGCCCATCAATGGCTGCGGCTCGCAGCAGGGCGGCACCTACACCAGCAACGCCGGCCTGACCTGGACGCAGTTCACCGTCCCCGACACCAGCCCGCAGACCAATGGCAGCGACCCCTCGATTGCCATCGACGATGCCAACACGCTCTACTACTGCTACGTCAACGGCGATGGTCACCCGCGCGTGCGCGTCGGCAACAAGCTGGGCGATGGCAGCCTGAGCTGGGGCATCGATACCGATCTGGGCAGCGACCACGGCCTGGTCAATGCCACTTTCGCCGAGGCGATTGGTGGTGATGCCGGCCGCGCATCCTGCGGTTTCCTCGGCACCAATGCGCCGGGCCCCAACTACCAGTCCAGGGACTTCCCCGGCGTCTGGTATCTCTACATCGCCACCACGCTGGATGGCGGCCAGACCTGGACCACCGTCAATGCCACGCCCAACGACCCGGTGCAGGGCGTGGGCGGCATCTGGCAGCAGGGCGGCAGCGGCGACACCAACAGCAACCGCAATCTGCTCGACTTCAACGAAGTGACGATGGACGAAAAAGGCCGCGTGTTGTTCGGCTACAACGATGGTTGCGTGGGGGCCTGCAATGGCGACCCCAGCGGCAGCCCGACCTATGTCGCCTCCATGCGCGTCGTGCGCCAGACCGGCGGCAAGACGCTGCGTGCGGCTTTCGATAACACCCTGGGCGCAGTGCGTGCTCCCGGTGCGGCTTGCCTGGCAGCAACCGATGCCAGTACCAACGTCAGCCTGAACTGGAAACGCCCGGATCACGGCGGCGCATCGCTGCTGTTCGACATCGAGCAGGTGTTCAACGACGGCAGCTTCAGCACCGTGGCGCAAACCAGCAATACCGCCTTCACCGTGCCCGCCAAGTCGCTTGCGACCTCGGCGTTCCGCGTGCGTTCGGTGAACAGCACCGGCAGCACGCTCAGCGCCCAGTTCGGCACGCCGGGCGCGGCTCCGGTGGTCAACCGCGCACCGACTTCTTCACTCTCTGTGACGCCGGCTGCCATCGTCGGTAGCATGGCAGGCACCGTGGTGAGCTTCACGGTGACGATGGCCGATGTCGACGGCAATGCGCTGCGCTACGAGCTCGACTTTGGTGATGGCAGCAGCCCTGCCATCGGCACAGTCGGCGGTGCGGTCAGCCATCGCTACATCGGCACCGATGCGCGCACCTACAGCGCCATGTTGCGCGTGATGGAAACCGGCACCAGCCCGGCACTCTCGGCCCCGCTGGCCGTCGCCAGCGTGACGCAGAGCGCGGCACCGGTTGAGGAAGAAGGCCCCAGCATCACCATCAGTGATTTTGTGGCTGCATTTGCTGACAACTCGGATGTCAGCGACGGTCATGCGGTGGTCAATTTCACGGTCACTGCCACTCAAAGCGCCGGTACAGCGCTCAGCTACAGCTACGACTACGGCGACTCAAGCCCTGTCACTGGCCGCATGGGCAACACCAGCAGTCACGACTACACCCGTGTCGGCAGCTACACCGCCACTGTCTATGTCGCGGACGACAAAGGCAACACGGCCAGCCGCACCGTCATCGTCAAGACCACCAACACCGTCGTTGTCGGCCCTGGTCCGGTTGCGGCCCAGCTCTCCTTTGCCTTTGAAGGCGGCAGCAGCCAGATCCCCGCCACCGCCATCTTTGACGGCAGCGGCTCCACCAGCTACGACGGCGCCATCTACCGATTCAGCTTTGGCGACGGCAGCGCCGACCAGGTCGGCACCAGCAAGATTGCAAGACACGCCTACATCACCACCGGCACCTACAGCGCCACCCTCACCATCACCGACCCCACCGACGCCAGCAACACCTCCACCGCAACGGCTGAAGTCGAAACCACCACCGAGCAGAGAACCGTCGCCCAGCTCACCGTCAACCCATCGGCAGTGAGAGTTGGCGACACCGTCACCTTCGACGCCAGCGCCTCCATCGCCAAGACCGGCAGCAGCATCACCAGCTACAGTTTCGACTTTGGAGACGGCAGCAGCCAGACCGGCAGCGATGCCATCGTCACCCACATCTACACCACCACCGGCAGCTTCCAGCCGGGCGTCACGGTGACGGATGGCAATGGCGTCAGCAGCAGCAGCAAATCCCTGGTCAAGGTCGCCACCCAGCCTGTGGTCACCCCACCAGCAGCGCCTGCCCCGGTTGTCAAGACGGGCGGTGGTGCACTGCCGGTGTGGACGTTGCTATCGCTGCTTGGCTTCGCGGCACTCCGCCGCCGCAGACACTGAGTTACCTCCAAGCCACACCATCAGGGCACCCCTCAACAGGGTGCCCTTTTTTGTGGCTGAGGGGTCGGCTTGAATGAAGCCCTGATTGCCCCAATACACTGGCATCAATGTCAGTCATGGAGTCCGCGATGCATCTTGAAAAAGCCACTTTCGGTGCCGGCTGCTTCTGGGGTGTCGAGCATCAGTTCGGACAGCAGCCGGGTGTGCTCAGCACCGCTGCCGGCTATGCCGGCGGCATGGTGGAGTCACCCACCTACAAGCAGATCTGCACTGATCGCACTGGTCATGCCGAGGTGGTGGAGCTGGAGTTCGACCCCGCAGTGACGGATTACGAGGCGCTGGTGCGCTATTTCTTCAGCATCCATAACCCGGTGACCCGCAATCGTCAGGGGCCGGATGTCGGCAGCCAGTACCGCTCGGTGATTTTCTTCCACACGCCGGCGCAGCAGGCCACGGCCCAGAAGGTGATTGCCGAGCTGAACCAGAGCCGCTTTGCGGGCGGCATCGTCACTGAGATCACGCCTGCGCCGACCTTCTGGCGCGCCGAGGAATACCACCAGAAATACGCCGAGAAACATCCGGCGCTGGCGTGCGCGCTATAGGACGCGCGAGCGCAGGGGGGCGGCCATCCCTACAATGCGCGGCCCTCACTGATTCAAGCGTGTCATGTCCCTGCTGCAACGCATCGAAGAACAGGCTGCCCTGCGCCGCACCTTCGCCATCATCAGCCACCCCGACGCCGGCAAGACCACGCTGACGGAAAAGCTGCTGCTGTTCGGCGGTGCCATCCAGCTCGCCGGCACCGTCAAGGGCCGCAAGGCCACCCGCCACGCGACCAGTGACTGGATGGCGCTGGAGCAGCAGCGCGGCATCTCCATCACCACGTCCGTCATGCAGTTCCCCTACAACGGCAAGGTCGTGAACCTGCTGGACACGCCGGGGCATGAGGATTTCAGCGAAGACACCTACCGCACGCTGACGGCCGTGGACTCCGCACTGATGGTGATCGACGCCGCCAAGGGCGTGGAAACCCGCACCATCAAGTTGATGGAGGTCTGCCGACTGCGCGATACGCCGATCATCACCTTCATCAACAAACTCGACCGCGAGGGCCGTGCCCCGCTCGAACTGCTCGATGAAGTGGAGAAAGTGCTCGGCCTCAACTGCGTGCCCATCACCTGGCCGCTGGGCATGGGCCGTGACTTCAAGGGCGTCTATCACCTGCTCGAAGACCGCTTTTATCTCTACAGCGGCGACAAGCATCGCGTCAGCGAGATCGAGACCATCGACGGCCTGCGCGCACCCGGTCTGGCCGAGCGGTTTGAGGGGGTGTACCAAACCCTGCTGGACGAGATTGATCTGGTGTCGATGGCCGGTAATGGCTTTGATCTGGACTTGTACCGCGCCGCCAAGCAGACGCCGGTTTTCTTTGGTGCCGCCATCAACAACTTCGGCGTGCGCGAGCTGCTGAATGGCTTTACCGATTGGGCGCCGCCGCCGCAGTCGCGCGGTGCCGAGTTCAACGGCATCGAGCGTGAGGTGCTGCCGCTGCACGACAAGTTCACCGGCTTCGTGTTCAAGATTCAGGCCAACATGGACCCCAAGCACCGCGACCGCGTGGCGTTTTTGCGCGTGTGCAGCGGCGTCTACAAAAAAGGCATGTTGCTGCATTCGGTGCGCCTCAACGGCCCGGTGCGCGTCAGCAATGCGCTGACCTTTATGGCGGCGGATCGAGAGACGGTGGAAGAAGCCTTCCCCGGCGACATCATCGGCCTGCACAACCACGGCACCATCGCCATCGGTGATTCATTTTCCGAGGGCGAGATGCTGCGCTTCACCGGCATCCCCACCTTCGCGCCAGACTTGTTCCGCCGCGTGATTCTCAAGGATCCGCTCAAGGCGAAACAGCTCAACAAGGGGCTGGATCAGTTGTGCGAGGAGGGTGCAACCCAGGTGTTCCGCCCGCTAATCAACAACGACATCATTCTCGGCGCGGTCGGCACCTTGCAGTTCGATGTGGTGCAGTACCGCCTGCAGGACGAGTACAGCGTGGCGAGCGCGTTCGAGCCGATCAATGTGCATTGCGCGCGCTGGGTGCAGTGCGCGGATGAGAAGAAGCTCGCGGAGTTCATCGACAAGAACGAGGTGCGCATGGCGCGCGACCACTACGGCACGCTGGTGTATCTGGCCTCATCGGCGGTGAATCTGTCGATGGCGCAGGAGCGGTTTCCGGATGTGAAGTTTCTGGATACGCGCAGCCATGTGGTCGGCAGCCACGGCTAGGTTCAGAATCAATTCAGCCCGCAGCAACACCATGCCGGCACAAACCGTTTCGCAGTCTTCACTTTTGCATCAGCCGTCCACGGAGCCCCACATGAACCTTCAGACCCCCCCCCGCCTGCCCACACTGCTGCTGGCCGCCGCACTCGCACTCGCCGCCTGCTCGGAGAAGCCAGAGAGCGCCAACGAAGTTGCCACCCAGCAACTGATCGAAGCCACTCAGAAGGCTGAAGAAGCCGCCGCCCGTGCCGAGGCCGCACAGAAGGCGCTCGAACAGGCCGAGGCCGACAAGAAAGCCGCCGATGAGAAGGCTGCCGCTGAAGCAGCTGAGGAAGCGGCTGCCGCCAAGCTGGCTGCCGAAAAGGCCAAGAAACGCGCCGCTGCTGCTGCCAAGCCGAAACCCGTTGCCGAGACCCCCAAGGCGGTCTGCACCGATTGCGGCACCGTCACGGCTATCACGCCGGTGCAGATCAAGGGTGAGGGCACGGGCATGGGCGCAGTGGCAGGTGCCATTGCCGGTGCGGTGATCGGTCACCAGTTCGGTCGCGGCAAGGGCAACACTGCCGCCAAGGTGGCGGGTGCTGCGGTGGGTGGTTATGCCGGCAATGCGGCCGAGAAAAACATCCGCGCCACGACGGTGTATGACGTCAGCGTGCGCATGGATGACGGCGGCAACCGCACGGTGCGCGTCGGCGATGCCAGCGCACTCAGCAATGGCGAGCGCGTGCGGGTGGCCGGCGACAACATCGAAAAGCTCTGAACCTTTCCGAACGCTGCAAAAAATGGGGCCTTCACGGCCCCATTTTTGTGGGCGCGCTTAAGATACAAGCACTGAAAAACGCTAGGAATACGCTTGAGCCTGATCAAAAAACTGCTGCTGGCTGCGCTCGCTCTGGCGCTGCTGCTGTCGTTTGGCGCAGCCACCTGGGCCTGGTTCAAGGTCAGCCGCATCGAGGCGCAGCTGCCGTCGGTGCAGAGTCTGCGCGAACCCAATCTGGGTGCGCCGCTGCGCATCTACAGTGCCGATGGCAAGTTGATCGGCGAGTTCGGTGCTGAACGCCGCACGCCGCTGGCCTACGAGCAGTTTCCAGAGCAGGTGATCCATGCGTTTCTGGCGGCGGAGGATGATCAGTTCTTCCAGCACGGCGGTGTGGATTACTTCGGCCTGATGCGTGCCGCGCTCAAGCTCGCGGCCACCGGCGAGAAGCGCCAGGGTGGTTCCACCATCACCATGCAGCTGGCGCGCAATGTGTTTTTGACGCCGGAGCGCAGCTACGAGCGCAAGATCCGCGAGATTCTGCTGGCGCAGAAGATCGAACGCGAGCTGCCGAAGAATCGCATCCTGGAGATCTACCTCAACCGCATCTTTCTAGGCACCCGCGCCTATGGCGTGGCCGCCGCCGCCTATGTGTATTTCGGCAAGACGCTGGAAGAGCTGACGCTGTCGGAAACCGCCGTGCTCGCCGCACTGCCCAAGGCACCTTCCGCACTCAATCCACTGACCAACCCCAAGCGCTCGAAAGAGCGGCGCGACTACGTGCTGCGGCGCATGCGCGAGCTGGATTACATCGACGACGGCGCCTACGAGCAGGCGATCAGCGAACCCATCCTGGCGCAGGAGCATGCGCCCGCCGTGGAGCTGGATGCGGGCTATGTCGGCGAGATGGTGCGCGTTGAGTTGTTCACCAAGTACGGCGAGGCGGCCTACACCGCTGGCTATAAGGTGGTGACCACCATCGACAGCACCCGCCAGCAACTCGCCAACGAGGCACTGCGCAGCAAGCTGCTCGACTACGAGGAGCGCCACGGCTATGCCGGGGTGGAAGGCCAGCTGGATGCCGATACGCTAGCCATGCTAGAGCAGCAGGACGCCAGCCAGAACGCGGCCTTGATCAAGGCTCTGCGTGCGCGCCCCCGGTATGCCGGACTTGCGGCTGCGGTGGTGACTGAAGTGAGCACCACGCAGCTGAAAGTTAGCGCCCACGAATGGGGCGATGGCGTCATCGAAGCCAAGGGTTTTGGCTGGGCGGGCAAGGGCCTCAAGCTCAAGGCGGGCGATCTCATTCGCGTGCGCAAGGTCACGGGCAAGGATGGCGAACAGTGGCGGCTGGCGCAGCTGCCGGGGGTGCAGGCGGCGTTTGTGGCGATTGACCCGCGCGATGGCGCCATCGAGGCGCTGATCGGCGGCTATGACTTCGCAGCTGGCAAGTTCAATCGTGTGACTCAGGCCAAGCGGCAGGCGGGCTCCGGCTACAAGCCGTTTCTCTATGCGGCGGCACTCGCCAATGGCTTTACGCCGGCGTCGATTTTCCCCGATGCACCGATCGTGCTCGACGACACCCAGATGGAAAGCGAGTGGCGGCCTTCGAACTACGACCGCGATTTCAAAGGGCCGATGCGCCTGCGCGAGGCGCTGGTGCAGTCGCGCAACCTGGTGTCGATCCGCGTGCTGCAAGCCATCGGCATGAGCACCGCGCTCAACTATGCGCAGAACTTTGGCCTCGATAAAAAGCGCTTGCCGCGTGACCTCACGCTGTCGCTTGGGTCGGCCTCGCTCTCTCCATTGGAAGTGGTGCGCGGTTATGCGGTGATCGCCAACGGTGGCTTTCTGATCGAGCCTTATGTGATCCAGAAAATCAGCGATGCGCAGGGCCAGCTGCTCTACGAGGCCCGGCCGGTGAAGGCCTGCCCGGAGTGCCCGCCAGAGATCGAGGCCGGCGACCCCACCGCCCAGCTCGCGCGCCGTACGATGGACCCGAAGACGGTCTACATGATCAACAGCATGCTGCACGACGTCACCGTGCGCGGCACGGCGGCCGCGCTCAACCAGCTCGGCCGCCGCGATCTCGGCGGCAAGACCGGCACCAGCAACGACGAGACCGATGCCTGGTTCAATGGTTATCAGCCCACGCTCGCCGCCACCGCTTGGGTGGGCTACGACCAGCCCACGCCGCTGGGTCGAGGCGAAGTCGGCGGCCGCACCGCGCTACCGATGTGGATGGACTTTATGCGCGGTGCGCTCAAGGGCGTGGCTGACCTGCCGCCTGCGAATCCACCGGAAGGCATGACCACCGTCCGCATCAACCCCAGCAACGGCAAGCTGGTACTCGACGACTTGCGCACCGATGTGATCAGCGAAACGCTCCCGTTTGATCGTCTGCCGCCGGAGGACGATGGGCTGGTGCCGGGGCAGGAGAGCGAGGCAGGGGCGGCGGCGCAGGATTTGTTCTAGTGGGCCAGCGCGCCGGGGGCGGTACTGCCGAGCTGGCGCTGGAGGCGGCGCGCATCTTCGTCGAGGAGTCGCTCACCGACTACGGCACCGCCAAGCGCAAGGCGGCGGAACGCCTTGGACTGGGCAGCCGGGCTGCCATGCCCGACAACGCCCGCATACAGGCCGAGGTGCTGGCTTATCAGCGCCTGTTTGGCGGCGCTGGCTATGTGCAGCGGCTCCAGCGCATGCGTGCGACTGCCGTGCAGGCGATGAAACTGCTGCAAGAGTTCGACCCCCGCCTGACTGGTGGCGTGGTGACGGGTGCCATTGGCGAGGCGCACCGCGTGCAGTTGCATGCCTTCCCCGACAAGGCCGAGATGGTGGATGTGTTTCTGGCGGATCGCGGCATCGAGTCCAAAGAAAGCGAGCGCGACTATCGCTACAGCGATGGCCGTGTCGAGAGCGTACCGATGGTGCGTTTCGATGCCGGCGGCATCGGCGTGGACGTGGCCCTGTTCGAGCCGGGGCAGCAGCGCCGCGCGCCGCTCTCGCCGGTGGATGGCCTGCCAGCCAAGCGCCTGACGCAGGCGCAGGCCGAGGCTTTGGCGGTGGAAGACATCATCGTCCTGTAGCCGCAGCGTCAAGCCACTGCCATCACGCAGCGGCAGCATTCAGGGTTTACCGCGAGTGCCTGCCATGAGTCGTTATCGCCGTCTGACCCGCCTGTTCACCCCCACGCTGTTCAACCGCCGCGCCGTGCTGCGCGGGCTTGTTGCGGGGAGCACCTTGCCACTGCTTTCGGCCTGTGCAGATTCGGGTAATTCAGGGCTGGCGCCAGG
>Ga0255086_1000131_pt1 | contig 25485 bp, 19 predicted proteins | sample Colum_Cont_RepC__FD_188438 | JGI IMG/M metagenome (GOLD analysis project Ga0255086, IMG submission 188438) | Freshwater microbial communities from Columbia River, Oregon, United States - Colum_Cont_RepC_8d | ecosystem: Environmental > Aquatic > Freshwater > River | place: USA: Oregon | collected... | reverse complement strand
ACGCCCTTGATGGCGCAGTACCTCAAGATCAAGGCGGAGTTTCCAGACACACTCGTGCTGTTCCGCATGGGCGATTTCTACGAGCTGTTCTACGACGATGCGCGGCGGGCGGCGAAGCTGCTCGGCATCACGCTGACGCAGCGCGGCGAATCCGCAGGCCAGCCGGTGGTGATGGCGGGTGTGCCCTATCACCAGCTCGACAACTATCTCGGCAAGCTCATCCGTCAGGGCGAGTCTGCGGCCATTGTCGAGCAAGTGGGCGAAGTTGGTGTCGACAAGGGGCCGGTGCGGCGTGAAGTCGCCCGCATCGTCACGCCAGGCACTGCGACTGACGAGGCGCTACTCGACCCTCGCGCTGCCAATTGTCTGGCCGCCATCTGCGTGCAGGAAGGCTGTTATGGCCTCGCCTGGCTTGATCTGGGTTCAGGTCGGTTCCGCGTATTGGAAACCACGAAGATCAGCGATTTCTCCGGCGAGCTGTCGCGCGTGCGGCCCACCGAATTGCTGATCCCGGATGACCTTGCCTCAACGCTCGTGGACTTCATCAGCAGCAAGGTCGCACGGCGGCGTCCGCCCTGGCATTTCGATGCCAACAGCGCGCGCCGCAAGCTCATCGAGCAATTTGCAACCCGCGACCTGCGCGGCTTTGGTGCAGAAGATCTCAGCGCGGCTCTGGGTGCCGCAGGCGCACTGCTCGCCTACGCCAGCGAGACGGCCCGCGCCCAGCTTGCGCACGTCACGCACCTGGCAGTCGAGACCACCGACGAAGCCTTGATCCTCGATGCCGCCAGTCGCCGCAATCTGGAGATCGACCGCACGCTGGCCGGTGAAAACACACCAACGCTGGCGAGCGTGTGGGATAGCGCCATCACGCACATGGGCAGCCGCCTGCTGCGCGCCTGGCTGGTGCGGCCGCTGCGCGACCGCGCGGCACTGAATGCGCGCTTTGATGCACTGGAAGAATTGCTGGCCGCGCCGGTCAGCAGCCGCACCAGCGCACGCCTGCAAAACCTGCGCGCAGCACTCAAGGACATCGCCGATCTCGAACGCATCTGCGGACGCATTGCCCTGCGCAGCGCCCGTCCGCGTGATCTTGCCGGTCTGCGCGATACGCTCGCCGCGCTGCCCTTGCTGCAAGCCGCCCTCAGCAATAGCGAGACCGCTCGACTCAAAACACTGACGCAGCCGCTCGGCATGCACGCAGCACTCGCATCGCATCTCGGCAATGCGCTGGCAGACGCCCTGCCCCTGCTCGCCCGCGACGGCGGCATCTTCCGCGCTGGCTTTGATGCCGCGCTCGACGAGTTGCGCGGCCTCTCAACCAATGCCGACAGCTACCTGCTCGACCTCGAAACCCGCGAACGCGCCCGCAGCGGTATCGAGACCCTGAAGGTGGCCTACAACCGCGTGCATGGCTTCTACATCGAGGTCGGTAAATCGCACACCGCGAAAATCCCGGCCGACTACACCCGTCGCCAGACCCTCACCCATTTCGAGCGTTACATCACCGAGGAACTGAAAAATTTCGAGGACAAGGTGCTGTCTGCACGCGACCGCGCACTGGCACGCGAGAAACTGCTCTACGACACGCTGCTCGACGAACTTGCCAGCCACCTACCTGCCTTGCAGGTCAGTGCAGCTGCACTCGCCGAACTCGATGTGCTGGCGGCTTTTGCGGAGCGTAGTCAGGTGCTGAATCTGGTGCGGCCGGTGTTGGGCGATGTGCCGGGCATCGACATCCGGCAGGGTCGTCATCCGGTGGTGGAGTCGGTGCTCGACAGTCCCTTCACGCCCAACGACGTGCTGCTATCGGATGCGCGTCGCCTGCTGGTGATCACCGGCCCCAACATGGGCGGCAAGAGCACCTATATGCGGCAGGTGGCACTCATCGTGCTGCTCGCGCACTGCGGCAGCTTTGTGCCGGCGGCATCCGCCAGCATCGGCCCCATCGACCGCATCTTCACCCGCATCGGGGCCGGTGATGATCTGGCTGGCGGGCAATCAACCTTCATGGTCGAGATGAGCGAGACCGCGAACATCCTGCACAACGCCACCGCGCAATCGCTAGTGCTGATGGACGAGATCGGCCGCGGCACCAGCACCTACGATGGCCTCTCGCTCGCACGCGCCTGCGCGGAGCATCTGGCAACTGACGTGGCGGCCTTCACTCTGTTTGCAACCCACTACTTCGAGCTGACCGCACTGGCCGCCTCGCAGACCGGAGTCGCCAATGTGCATCTCGAAGTCGCCGAGGCTGGTGATGCGCTGGCCTTTCTGCACAGCGTGCGCGAAGGTCCGGCCAATCGTAGCTATGGCCTGCATGTCGCTGCACTGGCGGGCGTGCCGAAAGCCGTGATCGAAAACGCGCGCGGCATCCTTGCAGAGCTGGAGCAGCAACCGGCACGTGCGCCAACAATCAATCACGCGGCACCACAACTCGCATTATTCGCCGAGCCGCCCTCGAAAGTGTTCAAGCTGCTGGATGCACTCGACCCGGACGAGTTGACCCCGAAGCAGGCGCTGGAAGCGCTCTACAAGCTCAAGAAAGCACGTTAAAACTGGCGAAGAAATCGTAGCGAGCATGCCCAGCTGCAAGGAATAGGAGCGCAGCACCCGCAGCGCACTGAAGTGCGTGAGGACTGCGAGCACCGCATGACGCAGCAGATGGGCAGCGCAGTAGATTGATTCGCCAGTTTTCAGTGAAGCAGCATGTAGGTCTGTAGCTCGCCGACCAGGAAGCCGAGTACGGCACCGACGGCGATCAGCGACCACTCGTCCTCTTTGAACGCCGGCCGCAGCATGCCCTCGAACTCGACGGGGCTGAGCCTCTGCATGCGCTCCATCAAGGTATTGCGCACATCCATCGCGCCTTCGGCATAGCCCTCGACGTGCTTCATGGTCTGCGGCAGGGTGAGCACCAGCTTTTCGGTGACCGCCTTCTTCATGTTTTGGTACTGCCGTGAACCCACGGCAAACGCCACCAGCGGCCGGGCGATGCCTGCCTGCTCATCCACCATGCGCTCGACGTGCTTCTGCACTAGCGAGAACAGCTTGTCGGAGCCGGGGCCTTCAAGAATGCCCTGCCAGATGTTGCCGGGCGTGATGATCTGATCCGCCACCAGCCGCGCGTAGTCGCGCGAAACCTCCTGCTGACGCTTGAGGAACAGACCCTGATAGGTCAAACCAAAAATCTTCATCGGCTGCTTGGGGTGAAACAACATTTGCAGGGCAAGCCAGTCGCTGGCGAAGCCGATGAACAAGCCAAACGCCGGCAGGATCCACGGTGACTGATAGAACAGCCAAGTCACCATTTGCACCACGCCGATGACAAAGCCAAACACTAGGCCAGAATGACCAAAGAACTTGAACTCCTTGCGTCCCACTTCGGCAAACACCCGGTTGAGCAGGCGCTTGTCTCGCAACAGGGCACTGATCACCATGTGCTTGAGGTCGAACACCTCGCCGATGTTGCTCCGAAGATCCTTCATCACCTCTGCCACCACCTGAGGCGCTTCGGCCTGCACCCGCTTGATCAGCCTCTCGCGCGCGAAGTTGGGCAGCATCTCCCAGAGACCGGGCTGGTGCTGTGCAAGCACTTCACGGGTGATCTGCTCTACCGCCCCCAGCATGGGGGTCTCGATCTCGGAGGCAATCTGCTTGGGGTCGAGACGCGAGAAGATCTCCTCGACGGTGATCAGTTTCGAAGTGATCACATCCACCGCGATACTGGCCATTTTCTCGGCCTTGCGGGGGATCACGCCCTGCCAGCCGATGTAAGGCTTGATGCCGATGAACTCCAGTGGCTGGAACATCATGCGCACGGCGGCGATTTTGGTGACGTAGCCGATGATGGCCGCGATGACCGGCATCGACAGGAACAGCCATGGCGTCGCCATGAAGTTTTGCCCAGCCTGGTACAGGGCGGCTTCGAGTGTGGCGAGCATGCGGGGTCCTCTTCTATGTTCTTGTAGCTGAAGGCTAGCCTAGATTGGACCAATAAAAAATCGCGCCCAATAAAAACGCCCGCAGCGCGGGCGTTGGCAATGAGCAGCACCTTCAGGGCACCACGCCCGCCTGCTGCATGGAGCAGCGCACGGCAAACAGCACACAGGTGACGAAGATCATCACCATCACCATGCCCATGAAAATGAACTTGGCCGGGCTCTTGGCCTTGAAGTCCTGCTCACGGTTCTTCGAGCTTTGCACGCCAAACATGGCGGCTGCCGCACTGGCGGCTGCTTGGCCGAAAGTGGCGTCGCTCTTTTCGTCCTGCGGCTGCTCTGCCATATGCGTTCAATATCCTTCCAGCAGTTTCTGCGAGGCTTGCTCGTCGCGGGCGGATTTGATCTTCACATCTTCTGCCAAGGCCGCTTCGAGCTTGCCACCCACCAATGGGATGCCGCTGGAGAGCGTCCACACCATCTTGTTGACGGCCCCTTTGCCAGCTGCTTCGAGCTTCATTTCAGCAGAGAGCTTCATCGGCACGCCCTTGAGCTCGGTGACGATCTTGCCGGTCTTGCTGGCGGCATCCCAGCTATCGGTCTGGGTGACGGTGATGCGTTCCGGCAGCAGCTTCTTGGCAAAGTCCGGGATCGGCGCATCGCTTTTGCTGTCGTACCGCACGGTGATCGAAAAACCCTTGTCGCTGCTCTTGTAGTCCACGACTTCGATATTGGTGCAGCCGGTCGCTGTGTATTTTTGCTCGAAAAATGCGCGGTCGGAATACATCGCCCAGACCTTGGCCACGCTCTTGGTGAACTGGTGTTCGAGGTTGATCTTGGTTGCCATTTTCTCTCCCCTCTTCTGGTGTGATTAAAAAAGCCGCCGGATGCGTAGCAGCCGACGGCCGATGTTAAAACGCCTGCTTACTTCGTGGACGACTTCTGCACCGATGCCGAGGTGAAGAAATCGGGCGAGAACTTGGCGGTGAGATCCGGCGCCTTGTCTTCGTTGAACGCAGCAGTGATGAAGTAACGACCAGAGGTGAAGTGGTAGATGATTTCCGGCACGGTGGTGGAAGCCTGCACGTTGCTGCCCCAGACCAGATGGCCTTCCTGGAACTGATACAGGTTGCCACGCGAATCGTAGTTATCGGCGGCGACGATGTTCCAGCTGTCTTCGTCGAGATACATCACGCGCTTGGTGAAGGTGTGGCTGGTGCCGGGCTTGATGTTGGCCTCGACCACCCAGACACGGTGCAGTTCGTAGCGTGGCAGGTCGGTGTTGAGGTGCTTGGGCTTGGCGAGATCCTTGTACTTCACTTTCGGGCCAGCAATCTTGTAGCCGTTATAGGGGATGTACATCTCTTTCTTGCCGACCAGCTTCCAGTTGTAGCGATCGAGCGCGCCGTTGAAGAGATCGACCTGATCATAGAACTCATGACCGTCGGTGCCTTCATACGGGTTGTCGCAGCACACGGTCGGTGCGCGGCGGATGCGCTTCAGGCCTGGCGAGTACAGCCATGCCGAGCGGCCATCCGCCCCTGTGCCTGCCTTCTCATGCACGAGGATGTAAGTGCCGGCGAGACGCGGCGGTGCCACCGTCTGCGACAGGTACTTCAGGAACTCGCCCGAGGTCTTGGTGAGCGGGATGGGCTTCTTGATCGAGGCATAGGAGAACTGCACGTTCTCGATAATCTTGGTCAGCTGAAACTCGCCGGAGGGCTGCACGATCATCTGGTTGTTGTAGCGGATCACCGCCTCGCCACGCCATTTCAGCTTGTGGTTCCACACCGGCTCGGCACCGGTCTTCGGGATCGGGAAGGGGAAGCCGAGCTTGCAACCATCAAGGATTTCGGTGCCGATGATCTCGCAGCCCGTGGCGTTGGTCTTGGTGGCGTCGTAGATCTCCTTGGGCCAGGACACTTCGCGATGCGTCGGGTAGACGTTCATCTTGTAGGTGTCATAGGCCTTGAGCAGATACTTGTGGCCTTCGGTGAGGTTGGCGCTGTACTGCGCCATGTTGGCCTTGTTGATGGTGAACTTGGCGGCCTCAGCTTCGATCTTTGGGTTGGTCGAGAACTCGCTCTTCAGCGAACCGGCCTGCGGCGCAGGCGTCCAGGCCGGAATGGTGCCGGCCTTGTTACCGGCTTTTTCGGCACCGATGGGGGTGAGCGCAGCACCGAGTTTTGCGGCTTCGGCAGCATCCACTTTTGCAGCGACATTGGTCGCCATCAGGCCCAGCGCCAGAGCGCCAAGTGCCATGGACAAGGTTTTCATGTCCGGTTTCTCCTCGTGATTGGGTTTGATGAAACCACGACTCGCACCAAGCCGCAGCGCCAAGCATGCTAACCGACTTCAGCAGCAGCGCAATGCACTTTCGGGCTGCTCATTTTTGCTGCGCTGCGGCAATGGCAAGTGCTGCATCCAGCAGCTGGCGCAGATGCAGTTCAGACGCCAGCGTGGCGAGTGCGATGAACACACCACCCAGCCGCCGATGCAGAAAAACCAGCTCGCGCGGTGGCAGGCGGAACGCCAAGGTCAGCGCGTTGCGCGCCGCAATCTGGCTCACCCGCATCGGCAGTTCGCTGGCACCAAAGCGGTAATTGCCCTCTGGTGTGCGCAGCGCTGCCGGCGCGCGCGAAGGCTCGAACGGCTCGACGATGCGCTCGCACATCGCGGCAAAGGCATCGAGTGCCGACGCCGGAAAATCATCACCAATCAAGCCAATCGCCTTCGCCCCGGTGCGGATACGCGCGTGATCCTGCTGCACCGCGCCAGCCACGATCTCAGCGTAGTCGTGGATGAAGCGGCGCGGGAAGTGACGGGTGGCGCCAAAGTCCAGCAGCACGATGCGATCCTGCCCCTGCTCGTCAAAACGCACCCGGTAGTTGCCAAAATGCGGGTCGGTCTGCACCAGACCCCAGTTGAAAAACTCAGTCAGGAACAACTCGACAAAGCCCAGTCCTAAGCGGTCGCGTCGCGTCTGAGACAGCAAGCGCACGGCGGGGTCGTTCACTGCCACGCCAGATTCATAGGTGGTGGTCAGCACCCGCGCGCCGCTGTACTCACGCAGCACGCGCGGCACCACATAGCGGTTATCGTCTTTGAGTCGCGTAGCAAAGGTTTCGGTATATGCGGCCTCCTGCGCGTAGTCGCACTCGCCAACCAGCATCTCGCGCACTTCAGAGAAAATCGGTTCGAGGTCGAGATTCTTAGGCGTGAGGCGGCTGGCGATCAGCAGACGCGAAAGCGTGCGGATGTCACTGCCGATCGCCTCGGCCACGCCCGGATACTGGATTTTCACCACCACTTCCAGCCCATCGCGCTTGCGCCGTGCGCGATGCGCCTGCCCCAGCGAGGCAGCAGCCATCGGCACTTCGTCGATGTCCAGCTCGCGCAGTGCAGCAGCACCAACCGATGCGCGCAGCTGTGGCTCCACCACCCGCCAGGCCACAGGCGGAGTGTCATCCTGCAGCTGGCTCAAGACTTCGACGGCCTCATGCGGCAAGAAGTAATCACCGAACATGGCCAACATCTGCCCGGCTTTCATCACACTGCCCTTGAGCTGGCCCAGTTCATCGGCCAGCACCTGTGCCTGCACCGCAAAAAACTCGCGATCTGCCGCGCTGCGCGACACCTCACCGCGAAAAATATTGGAGAGCGAATGCACCGCGATCTTCGCCCCCGCCCCCACACCCAGCCGGGCCAGCGCAAAGTTGCGCTCGAAGGCGCCAGTCTTCAATCGGGCGATGCTAGGCTTCGCGCCCCTCGTCGGTTTTTCGTCAGTCACGGAAGGCAATCCACAGTGAAGTCCCTGGCCCACATTCTATTGTCCGCGCCGGAGCGCGATGCACTCGTCGCCGAACTCGCGGCCACGCTCGACCAGCACATCGCCAGCCGCAGCGGGCTGAAGGGCACGACCATGAAGGCTGGTTTTGCCAGCCTCAAGCTGGCGCAGCCAGATATTGCCGGCCGTGCCGTGCGCGCGCTGTTGCCACAGGTGGTAGAAGCACTCGACCCGCTATACGCTGAGTTTCTTCGTCATGGCAGCGCAGATTTCGGCGCGTTTCTAGCGCAGCACGCGGCACCGGCGGCGACGCAGCTGCTGGCCGCCACCGATGCCCGCATCGGCAACAGCCGCAACACCACGGCACAGGCGCTCTACAAGCGGTTTCGCGGCAGCGCCAGCGAGGAGCTAACCGCCCTCCTGCCGGCTCTCGGGCGGGTGCTGGGCAAGTACGCCGCTTAGCGGCTCGACACTGCCACCATGGCTTAGATATAAAGCCTTCAGTTTCGCGAAGGAACGCGATTCGTCATTCCAAGATAGAGAGAGGAGCATATGCATCGTATCCAATGGCTCAACCGGACCCTGCTCGCGGCCGTCGTCGCTGCCCCCTTCACTGCGCAGGCAATGAGCCTGAACATCGAGAGCCTCGGCATCGATGGGGTGCTCAACAACAACATCACAGTCGGCGCGCAATTGCGCATGGAAGAGCGTGCCACCGATCTCGTCGGCAAGGCCAATCTTGATTCGGGCGTCTGTGCCGGCGTTTTCCAATCCTGCCAAGGGCTTTTCAAAGATCAGATCTACCCCTCGCAGCAGCTATTCGCAGCCCCCGGCACACCGTCGATGCGGGCCGACAATGGCAACCTCAACTACGATCGCCACGAGTTCACTCAGGGCGGCATCCGGCTGACGCAGGACCTCACCTTCACCAAGAACGGCTTCGGTTTTTTTGCCCGCACCATCGCTTTCTATGATGCGGTGAACGACTACAAGAAAGATCGCTACTCCAATCTCATCACCGCCGAAAATGTCAACCGCGTGGGCACCATCAACGACCCCGTCGCCAACCGCTATTTCGAGCGTGTCTATGGCGCGGGCGAGGCCACATCCATCAAGCGCAGTGACTCCACCCTGCGTCGCCAGCTAATTGCCGACATCCAGCTACTCGAGTTCAATTTCTTCGGCAAGCTGCCGCTGCCCGGTGGCGAGAAGGAGCTGAGCTTCAAGCTCGGCCGCCAGACGGTGAACTGGGGTGAGTCAACCCTGCTGGTGATCAACTCTATCAACCAGGCACAGCCGGTCAATGCCAACAATCTGTATCGCGTCGGTTTTCAGTTGGAAGAAGTCTTCACACCAATCAACATGGCCTTTGCGAGCATTGATCCCTACGAGGGTGGCACGCTGGAGGCCTTCTACCAGCTGGAATGGCAGCCCCTCGAGCTGCCCGCGCCCGGCAGCTTCATGTCGTTTGCCGACATCGGTACGCAGAATCTTGTCGACTACGTGAACCTCTCTTTCGGCGGCTCGGCGGATGATCTCGATCAGGTGGGCTTTTTCCTCGACAACCCGCTGTCGCTGGTCACCGGCACTACCGCTCATATCAGCCGAGCGCCAGATCGCACGCCAAATGGCTTTGGCCAGTACGGCTTGGCACTGAAAAACTACTTTGAAGAGTTCAACGGCGGCACCGAAGTCTCGCTGTATTTCATGAACTACCACTCGAAGCTGCCGTATGTGAGCTTCATCAGCGGCCAGCCCTCCTGCGCACGCGCTGAAGGCAATCCCGATGGCATCAACGCCGCTAACACGGTGGACATTCTCAAGGCCTGCCCTCGCCTGCCGGCACTGGTGGATAGCCGCGCTAATGGCGTGTTCACTCAAGACTCACTCGGTTACATCAGCAGCCAACTACTCGCCGGCAACACCGCCATCCTCACGGACCTGGGTATCGGCATTGACGACCTTGCCGCACTCGGCCCCTTGCTGGGTGCCAGCGCCGATGACAACCGTGCCGATCTGGATGATCTGGTCAAACTGGACTCCGGGCCCTTCCTGCTCGACTACCCCAAGAACATCCAGCTCTACGGCGTGTCGTTCAACACCACACTGGGTGATTACTCGATTCAAGGCGAGGCAGCGTTCCGCCCCAACCTGCCGGTGCAGGTGTCGGTCATCGACGTCGCCTTTGCCGCAGCACAGCCTTTTCTCACCCGCTGCCATGACGCCGATGTGGGCTGCGCCGGTACCCAGGGCGGCGGCACCGGCTTTGATGGCTCTGCGGAAGGTGGTCGCGTGGACTACGGCGGCAGCGATGCCATCGACGGCTGCACCGCCGGCGTGAACTGCGACACGGTGAATCTCATCCTCGGTGCGGCACCCAGCTCGGCGCGCAGCTTCCCCAGCTTCCTCGTGCCCTATCGCGGCGAGACTCTGGGCGAGGGCTTTGGCGGTGGTGCGGGTGGTGTCTACATCCCAGGCTACGAGCGCTTGCAGGTGATGCAGTACAACCTCGGCCTCACCCGCGTGCTGGGGGCCACCGACAACGTCATCGGCGCGGATCAGATTCTGGCCGTGGCCGAAATCGGTGCGACCCATGTGCTCAACATGCCGGGGCTGGATCAACTCCAGTTCGATGCACCCGGCGTCTACTACCACGCCAGTGCCGGCGCAGATGGCTCAGGTGCTGATGGCTCGCGGCAGGCTTGCTCCACCAACCAGCAATGCGTGGTCGGGCCCGATGGCGGCCGCTTCAACCCGCATCAGGCCAATCTGCGCAACTTTGCGACACCGTTCTCCTGGGGCTACCGGCTGGTGGGCATCTTCAAATACGAAAGCGTGCTGCCCGGCATCTCGCTGCAACCGTTCCTGATCTACAGCCACGATGTGCATGGCATTTCACCGGGCCCCGGCGGCAACTTTGTGCGCGGACGGCAGAGCGTGAACTTCAATCTGGAGACCCGTTACAAGTCCGACTTCTCGTTCACCGTCGGCTACAACTGGTTCTATGGTGGCAAGGAGCAGAACCTCTACCGCGACCGTGACAACCTGCAGGTGTTTGCGCGGTATCTGTTCTAAAGAACAGATACCGTTTGTTTACCGCATCCAGCGCCGTGCTTTGCACGGCGTTTTTATTTACTGGATGCGCAGCGATTGCAGCCGCCGCTGCCGCAGGCTGCCTTGGGTCTTTGCAGCACGGGCTGTATCACTCGACGCCACACCAGCCGCAGGCTCAAGCTGAGCAGCAGCGCAATCGCGATCCACTCAAAGGCGGCGTAAAGACTCATGTCAACGCCAGCGCAATGCGATAAATGACGAACGAAGCCGCATAGGCCAGCCCGAACAGATAGCCGGTAGCGATGGCCGTGATGCGCCAGTCCGTCTCGCGGCGGATGGTGGCGAGCGTGCTCAGGCACTGGGGTGCAAACACATACCAGGCGAGCAGCGACAGCGCCGTGGGCAGGCCCCATTGCGCGGCGATGAGGGGCGAGAGCAGCTCGCTGGCCGCCTCATCGCTGGCAGCGGCAATGGCGTACACCGTGGCCAGCGCACTCACCGCCACTTCGCGTGCGGCCAGGCCGGGGATGAGCGCGATGCAGATCTGCCAGTTGAAGCCAATCGGGTCAAACAGGGGCTGCATGAAGTGGCCGATGCGGCCGGCAAAGCTGTAGTCGATGGCCGGGCCGATGGCACCCGCTGGCGGCGCAGGGAAGGTGGCCAGCACCCAGAGAATGACAGTGAGCGCCAAGATGATGCCGCCGACGCGCTTGATGAAGATGGCGGCGCGCTCCCACAGACCCAGCAGCAGGTCGCGCGGGTTGGGCAGGCGGTAGCTGGGCAGTTCGAGCAGCAGGGTGTGTTCGGTCTTGTCCCGTCGCCACCATTTCATCGCGTAGGCCACGGCGAGCGCCGAGACGATGCCGAAGACATACAGCGAGAACAGCACCAGCCCCTGCAGGTTGAACACGCCCCAGACGGTTTGGGTGGGGATGAAGGCGGCAATCAGCAGCGCATAGATGGGCAGGCGCGCCGAGCAGGTCATGAGGGGGGCGACCAGAATGGTGGCAATGCGGTCGCGCGGGTCTTGAATGGTGCGCGTGGCCATGATGCCGGGGATGGCGCAGGCGAAGCTCGACAGCAGCGGAATGAAGCTGCGCCCGGTGAGCCCTGCGCCCACCATGAAGCGATCCAACAGAAACGCCGCGCGCGGCAGATAGCCGGATTCCTCCAGCGCGAGGATGAACAGAAACAGGATGAGGATCTGCGGCAGGAACACGATCACGCCGCCCACACCGGCAATCACGCCATCCACCAGCAGGCTTTGCAGCAGGCCCGCCGGCAAGGTGGTGCTGACGAGCTCGCCCGCCAATGCAGTGAGCGACTCGATGCCGCCCATCAGCGGCTCGGCCCAGCTGAATACGGCCTGGAAGATGAGGAACATCACCGCCGCCAGAATGGCGAGGCCCGCCACCGGGTGCAGCAGCACGCGGTCGAGCTGGTCATCAATCACCGCCGTGCGGCGCGGCATGGTGACTGCCGCCGCCAGAATGCGGTTGACGGCCTCGTGCAGATCGCTGCCCTCGGCGAGCGGCTGCGGTGCGGCTGGTAGGGCTGCGCTCAGGCGCTGTACCAGGGCCTGGGTGCCGCCCGCTTTCACCGCCACCGTCGGCACCACCGGCAGGCCGAGTGCGGCCTCAAGGCGGGCCACATCAATGCCGATGCCGCGCTTGGCGGCGAGATCGGTGCAGTTGAGTGCGAGCACCATGGGCAGGCCGAGCTGGCGCACCTCCAGCACGAAGCGCAAGTGCAGACGCAGGTTGGTGGCATCCACCACGCACAGCAGCAGATCAGGCCGCGCCTCACCGCGCATGCGGCCCAGGCAGACATCGCGGGTGATGGCCTCGTCCGGGCTGGTGGCCGCCAGGCTGTAGGTACCGGGCAAGTCCAGCACGCGCACCAGACGGCCCTGGGCATCGGTGAACTGGCCCTCCTTGCGCTCCACCGTCACGCCGGCGTAGTTGGCCACTTTCTGGCGCGAGCCGGTCAGGCGGTTGAAGAGTGCGGTCTTGCCGCAGTTGGGGTTGCCGACGAGGGCGACTTGCAGGCTGCTCATGGGCACTGCTCCAGACGTACCAGCACGCGCTCGGCCTCCTGGCGGCGCAGGGCAAAACGGGTGAACCCCACCTGGATCAGCAGCGGATCAGCCCCCACGGGGCCGGTGGCCACCACGCTCACTGTTTCGCCCGGCACAAAGCCCAGCTCGCGCAGGCGACGGGAAACGCGATCTTCAGGCGTGCGGTCCTGCACCTGTTCGATGCGGGCGGCTTGGTGGCGCGGCAGCGCGAGCAGGCTCACGGTGGCGGCAGCGGGGGGCGGGTTAATTGACATTGATTCGCATTATCGGGGTTCAGTCGCCGCTTCACCAGCACCCCAAAAGTCCGCCCGACGGCGGACGTGCTTATGCAGGAACCCGCACAGAACCTTCCATCAGAACCCTGGCGCTACGCGACATGATGGCCTTCTTCACCACCCACTGACCGCCCTCCTGCGTGGCCTGCGCGCCGACGCGCAGCGTGCCGCTGGGGTGACCAAAGCGCACTGCTTCGCGCGTGCCACCGCCGGCAGCGGTATTCACCAAGGTGCCGGGGATGGCCGCTGCAGTGCCAATGGCCACCGCGCAGGTGCCCATCATGGCGTGGTGCAGCTTGCCCATGCTGAGCGCACGCACGCAGAGATCAATCTCGTTCGCCGCAATGGTTTTGCCGCTGGAAGCCACGTAGTCCGTGGGCGGTGCCACAAAGGCGATCTTGGGCGTGTGCTGGCGCTTCAGTGCTTCTTCCGGCGTTTTGATGAGCCCCATGCGCAGCGCACCGGCCACGCGGATGGCCTCGAACTTCACCAGCGCCTCTGGCTTGGTGTTGATGGCCTCGCGCAGCTCGGTGCCGGTGTAGCCGATGTCGGCTGCATTGACGAACACGGTGGGAATGCCGGCGCTGATCATGGTGGCCTTGAAGCTGCCGATACCGGGCACCTCAAGCTGATCCACCAGATTGCCGGTAGGGAACATCGAGCCGCCCTCGTCACCATCATCCGAAGGGTCGATGAACTCCAGCACGATCTCGGCGGCAGGAAACGTCACCCCATCCAGCTCGAAGTCACCCATCTCCTGCACCTGGCCATTGGCGATGGGCACATGGCAGAGGATGGTCTTGCCGATATTGGCCTGCCAGACCTTCACCGCAAACACGCCATCCTTGGGCAGGCGCGCGGCATCAATGAAGCCATTGGCAATGGCGAAGGGGCCGACCGCAGTGGAGAGATTGCCGCAGTTGCCGCTCCAGTCCACAAAGGGTTTGTCGATGGAGATCTGCCCGTAGAGGTAGTCCACGTCATGCCCCGGCTGCGCGCTTTTGCTGATGATCACGCACTTGCTGGTGCTGGAGGTCGCTCCCCCCATGCCGTCGATGTGCGCGGCATAAGGGTCTGGGCTGCCGATGACGCGCATCAGCAGCGCATCGCGCGCCGCGCCCGGCACCTGAGCCGCAGCAGGTAAGTCCTGAAGACGGAAAAACACGCCCTTGCTGGTGCCGCCACGCAGGTAGGTAGCAGGGACTTTGATTTGAGGTTGATGGGTCATGGCTTCAGGGTGCGTCTGGGATTTCGGGCTCGACCACATGCGCAAGCAGGCTCAGTGACTCTTGCCAGCCGAGATAGCAGAACTCGACGGGGATCATGTCTGGGATGCCCTCCTGCACGATGTTCAGCTCGGTACCGCACATCACAGGCTTGAGCACCACCGTCACCATCATCTGGCCCGGCAGATTGGGGTCATCGAACTGGTCGTTGTAGCGGATGCGCTCATTCGGCACAAGCTCCAGATACGTGCCGCCGAAACTGTGGCTGCTACCGGTGCCAAAGTTGGTGAAGCTCATTTTGTAGCTGCCGCCCACCACCGCATTCATCGAGTGCATCTTGCCGATGAAGCCATGCGGCGGCACCCATTTGCACATGGCATCGGGGTCGAGAAAGGCGCGATAGACGCGATCGGGCGGAGCCTTGAAGACGCGGTGAAGTTTGACGGTGCCGGGCATGGGGGCTGTCTGGACGAAGCGTGTGCGGATGGTAGCCCGGATACAGTGTGGGATTGAATCTCTAGGCTGCGCTTGGGGCTTGTTGGTCGCACTGACGCGCTTTAGCGGGGCTCAACAGTACGTCACAAGCAACCGCAATAACCTTCGCGCTGCGCGCTCACCTAGATTCCCACTGTCGCGGGAATGAAAAAGCGTGTTGTTGCTGCTTTTGGCTAAGCTGGTTTTTCTTCCGCCTTCTTGACACGAACCCGGCTGTCGTCCACGAGCGTGTTGTTGAGCAGCTTGATGGCCACCTTGGCATCGCCGGGCTTGGGCATTTCGACGAACGCAAAGCCCTTTGATTCGCCAGTGATCTTGTCCATCACCAGGTTGCAAGACTGCACCGCGCCAACGTTGGAGAACAGAGCGCGCACCTGCGCTTCAGTGGTGCTGCGGGCGAGGTTGCGAATGATCAATTTCATAAGAGCAGTGGGTTACGGTCGGACGCGTTGAATGGGCATCGTATTGCTGTAATGGATGACTGGGCGTCATCGCAGCAGTAATCGGTGCAATGCCAGTCAGATTGCAGGGTGGGCAAACAGTTTCACCGTTTGCCCACGCGGAACAGCCCGCATCACTCGCCAAAATTGCCGTCACCTTGCACATCCCCACCCCAATCCGCAGGCAGCAATCCCTCGCGCACCTGCCGGTGAAAACTCGAATGCGGCCAGTCTTGCACCCGCCGCACCAGGCCGTGCTTCACCGGGTTGAAATGGATGTAGTCCACATGCCGCTGCAAATCCGCCTCGTCGCGGATTTCGTGCTCCCAGTAGCGCCGCTGCCAGATGCCTTTGTCGCGCTTGAGCAGCTTACTCTGGCTGCGAGACGTTGCAGCCGGCAAGCCGCGAGAAAAAGCGCCCTTGATCAGGCTCCAGCGACGTGGGTAGTCCGCATCATCTGGCGGCAGTGCCCAAATGGCATGCAGGTGATCCGGCAATACGCAGATGGCGACCGTTTCAAAAGGCAGACGTTTCGCCGTGGCCGCATAGGCCCGACGCAGGCGATCAATTTCATCCACCAGCAAGGCCGAGCGGCGATCCGCCAGCGTCACCGTGAAAAAGAAGGTGCCCCCGGCAGCAAGGCTTCGGCGATAGCGAGACATATCCAGAGTTTCACGCACCCACCGTAGGGTGGGCAAAGCGAAGCGTGCCCACGCGGTGCAATGCAGCGGGGTTTGCGCCAAACCGCGTGGGCAAACGAGAAGATGTTTGCCCACCCTACCTCGCTGGGTTTTCAACCCAGCCTACGGCCAACGATTTCACGCCCAGCCATCAGTTTGTAGGGTGGGCAAGTTTTATTTGCCCACCAGAATTACGGTGCAAATGGTGGGCAGATGAAGCTTGCCCACCCTACCTCGCTGCATCATCCGTAGGGTGGGCAAAGCGAAGCGTGCCCACGCGGATGAACCGTGGCGGGGGTTACGTTAACCCCGCGTGGGCAAACAGAAAGATGTTTGCCCACCCTACCTCGCTGTCTGAGCGAAGCGAGTTCCGCAGCGCCCCCGAAAACCGAGCATCGCAGGGCAGTGCGTAGCACCACCGTATCGGGTCGCCTTTCTTTTGCTTACTTTTCTTTGGCGAAGCAAAGAAGAAGTAAGTCGCCCAAAGGGCGAAACCGCACTCAAAGCTAATGCGCAGCGAGCAGAGCGCGTCAGCGCGACAAACTAAGCCCCGCCACGGAGCTTTTGTTCAATTGAGCGAAGCGTGTTTTGTATCTCTCGCTCTTTTAGCTCCGGATCAAAATCTTGGATGTATTCGATGGCCGAGAAATCATCACCGCGCTTGCGGTTCTGCGGAGGCTCAAGTGCTTCGATGAGCAACGCTTCAAGAGTAGCGACTAGACCAGCTAGAGATGCTTTCAATGGCGTGTCTCTTAGCTTTCCTTCGTTTGTTACCTCCAGAAACCCGAACCATGAAAATCGATTCCAGCGACTACCTAGACGGTCAATCGTGTGCTCATAGAGGCGACGACCGAGCGATCGGTCGATAGCACGACCTACATACACAACGGTGTGGTGGTCATAAAGGATGTAAAGCCCTTTCTGTTTTCCGAAGTCAACAGGAGTGGCGGTTGCCTGCTGTTTGCCAAACATGCGTGGCTCGCTTTTCCAGACCACAAAATCCCGTTGCCAATACATACCAAAAGAGCGAATCACCGATTCAGACTCTTCGAGCTCCGCTTCAATTTCTGCTTCGAGTTTCGCGTCGATCTGCTTCGCAGGTAGGTTCTGCGACGGCACTTGAACGACGGACTTATTTCGCAGGGTATAGGTGCCTCGCCCAACCTTCACGAACGGCGAACCCACGCCTTCGTGCTTAATTGAGTGAGTGATTTGAGCGTTTACTGTCGCTGATGGGGTCGCTCCAGCAGTTTTGTAGTAGCCGCGCGCCAGTATTTGCTCGGATATCTCGGAGTAGTGCAGCGCTGCAGACGACTCGTTAAGAACCTTCTCGATTGCCTCTCGCCAAGACATGCTCATTTGCTATCCCCGTTTTTAACTCACGCTGCTTTGTTCGATGCCAAGAAATCCATCGCAAACCGCTGCAACACCCCCCCCGCCTCATACACCGACACTTCTTCGTCAGAGTCGAGCCGGCAAGTCATAGGCACCTCAATCTTCTCGCCTGAGCGCCGAGTGATGACCAGCGTCAACGTCGTCCGCGGTTTGCGCTCGCCGACCACATCAAACATCTCCGTTCCATCAATCCCCAAAGTCAGCCGAGTAGTGCCCGGCTTGAACTCCAGCGGCAGCACGCCCATGCCGATGAGGTTGGTGCGGTGGATGCGCTCGAAGCCTTCCGCTGCAATCGCCTCCACGCCCGCGAGGCGCACGCCCTTCGCCGCCCAATCGCGTGACGAGCCCTGCCCGTAGTCGGCACCGGCGACGATGATGAGCGGCTGCTTGCGCGCCATGTAGGTTTCGATGGCTTCCCACATGCGCGTGACGGTGCCTTCTGGCTCGATGCGCGCGAGCGAACCCTTTTTCACCTTGCCGTCGACCACCACCATCTCATTGACGAGCTGGGGGTTGGCGAAGGTGGCGCGCTGCGCGGTGAGATGGTCGCCGCGGTGGGTGGCGTAGCTGTTGAAGTCCTCTTCCGGCACGCCCATCTGGTGCAGGTATTCGCCGGCCGCGCTGTCCATCATGATCGCGTTGGACGGGCTCAGGTGATCGGTGGTGATGTTGTCGGGCAGCACGGCGAGTGGCCTCATACCTTTCAGCGTGCGGGGGGCTGAGAGCGCGCCTTCCCAATACGGCGGGCGGCGGATGTAGGTGCTCTGTGCTCGCCAGGCGTAGTTGGGGCTGATCTGCTCGCCGCTCGCCACGCTGGGCTTGAACATCTCGTCGTAGACGGCGCGGAACTGCGTGGGATTGACGCTGGCTTTCACCACGGCGTCGATCTCGGCATCGGTCGGCCAGAGATCTTTGAGCGTGACGGGCTTGCCGCTCTTGTCGGTGCCGAGCACGTCCTTTTCGATGTCGAAGCGCACGGTGCCGGCGATGGCGTAGGCGACCACCAGCGGCGGGCTCGCGAGAAAGGCCTGCTTCGCATACGGATGGATGCGGCCATCGAAGTTGCGGTTGCCGCTGAGTACCGCCGTGGCATACAAATCTCGCTCGATGATCTCCTTCTGAATCACCGGGTCGAGCGCGCCGCTCATGCCGTTGCAGGTGGTGCAGGCGAAGGCGACGATGCCGAAGCCGAGGGCTTCGAGATCACCGAGCAGGTTCGCTTCCTTCAAATAGGTCTCGACCACCTTGCTGCCGGGCGCGAGCGAGGACTTTACCCAGGGCTTGCGGGTGAGGCCCGCGCGGTTGGCGTTGCGCGCGAGCAGGCCGGCGGCGATGACGTTGCGCGGGTTGCTGGTGTTGGTGCAGCTGGTGATGGCGGCGATGATCACCGCGCCATCGGGCATGGTGCCGTCCGCCGGCTGCTGCCACGGGGCGGCGATGCCGCGCTCGGCGAGAGCGCTGGTCGGCAGACGTTTATGCGGATTAGACGGCCCCGCCATGTTGCGAACCACTGTGCTCAAGTCGAACTTCAAGACGCGCTCGTATTCGGCGGTCTTGAGTGCATCGGCCCAGAGGCCCGTGTGCTTGGCATACAGCTCCACCAGCTTCACCTGCTCATCTGCGCGGCCAGTGAGCTTGAGGTAGTCGATGGTGTTCTGGTCGATGAAGAACATCGCCGCCGTCGCCCCGTATTCCGGCGCCATGTTGCTGATGGTGGCTCTATCACCCAGCGTGAGTGCGGAAGCCCCCTCGCCGTAGAACTCCAGGTAAGCGCCGACCACTTTCGAGTTGCGCAGAAATTCGGTGAGCGCCAGCACCACGTCGGTGGCGGTGATGCCTTCTGCCGGCTTGCCGCTCAGCTCCACACCAACGATGTCCGGCAGGCGCATCCACGAGGCGCGGCCCAGCATCACGTTCTCGGCTTCGAGCCCGCCCACGCCCACGGCGATGACGCCGAGCGCATCAACATGCGGCGTGTGGCTGTCGGTGCCCACACAGGTGTCGGGGAAGGCCACGCCATCGAGCGTGTAGATCACCGGGCTCATTCGCTCCAGATTGATCTGATGCATGATCCCGTTGCCCGGCGGGATGACCTCCATGTTCTTGAAGGCCTTCTTGGTCCAGTTGATGAAGTGGAAGCGGTCGTCGTTGCGGCGATCTTCCACCGCGCGGTTCTTGGCGAAGGCATCTTTCTCGAAGCCGCCGTGCTCCACCGCCAGCGAGTGATCGACGATCAGCTGCACCGGCACCACCGGGTTCACCTTGGCCGGGTCGCCACCCATGTCGGCAATGGCGTCGCGCAGGCCGGCGAGATCGACCAGCGCGGTCTGGCCCAGGATGTCGTGGCAGACCACGCGAGCCGGAAACCAGGGGAAGTCGAGATCGCGCTTACGCCCGATGAGCTGGCCGAGATAGGCGTTGACCATCTTGGGGTCGGCCTTGCGCACGATGTTTTCAGCGTGGACGCGAGCCGTGTAGGGCAGCTTGGCCCAGGCGCCGGGCTTGATGCTGTTGACGGCTTCGGGGGCGTCGAAGTAATCGAGTTGGGTGCCGGGGAGGTTCTTGCGATGGGCGGTGTTGATTGTCATGGCTCTATGGCTAGTTGGTAGGGTGGGCAGGCTTCACCTGCCCACCGTTGTTGTTGATGCCGCGTGGGCAAGACCTGAAGACGTCTTGCCCACCCTACGACTGAAAAAATTAAACCGCAGATTTCACCGATTTCTCAGATTAAGAAGCTTCTTTAATCTGCGTCATCTGCGAAATCTGCGGTTGATGTGTTGCGGTTGATCTTTTACTTACGGTCTTTGATCGGCACGAATTTCAAGTCTTCCGGCCCGACATAATTGGCGGTGGGGCGGATGATCTTGCCGTCGATGCGCTGCTCGATGATGTGCGCGCTCCAGCCACTGGTGCGGGCAATGACGAACAGCGGCGTGAACATGGCCGTCGGCACGCCCATGACGTGGTAGCTCACGGCCGAGAACCAGTCGAGGTTGGGGAACATCTTCTTGATCTCCCACATTACCGTCTCCAGACGCTCGGCGATGTCGAACATCTTGGTGCTGCCGGCCTCTTTCGAGAGGTCATGCGCCACTTGCTTGATCACCTTGTTGCGCGGATCGCTAATCGTGTAGACCGGGTGGCCGAAGCCGATGACGACTTCTTTCTTCTCCACGCGGGCGCGGATGTCGGCCTCAGCCTCGTCGGGGGTGTCGTAGCGCTTCTGGATCTCAAAGGCGACTTCGTTGGCACCGCCATGCTTGGGCCCGCGCAGCGCACCGATGCCGCCGCAGATGGCGCTGTGCATGTCTGACCCAGTGCCTGCCACCACACGCGAGGTGAAGGTGCTGGCATTGAACTCGTGCTCGGCATACAGCACCAGCGAGGTGTGCATGGCCTTCACCCACGAAGCCTTGGGCTTCTCTTGGTGCAGCAAGTGCAAAAAGTGGCCGCCGATGGAGTCTTCATCCGACTCCACCTCGATCATGTTGCCGTTGTGGGCGAAGTGGTACCAATACAGCAGCATGGAGCCCAGGCAGGCCATGAGCTTGTCGGCGATGTCGCGTGCGCCGGCGTGGTTGTGGTCGTCCTTCTCTGGCAGCACGCAGCCCAGCACGCTCACGCCGGTGCGCATCACGTCCATCGGGTGCGCCGAGGGCGGCAGCTGTTCGAGTGCGGTCTTCACCGCGGCGGGCAGGCCGCGCAGGCTCTTGAGCTTGGTCTTGTAGGCCGCGAGTTCGCTGGCCGTAGGCAGCTTGCCGTGCACCAGCAGGTGGGCAATTTCCTCGAACTCACACTGGGCAGCGACATCGAGAATGTCGTAGCCGCGATAGTGCAGATCGTTACCGGTTTTACCCACGGTGCAGAGTGCGGTGTTGCCTGCGGTCACGCCGCTGAGGGCAACAGACTTCTTGGGCTTGAACGGTGCAGGTGCGGCTTCGGTCATGCGATCTCCTTGAGGTTTTTGTCTATCGTCACCCGCCGGGGCGGGGGCTTGGGTTTCAGCTTTTCTTGCTGGCAAACAGCGCGTCGAGCTTCTGCTCGTAGGCGTGGTAGCCGAGGTAGTCATACAGCTCCATGCGCGTCTGCATGGTAGGCACCACGTTTTTCTGCGTGCCCTCCTTTCGTAGGGTTTCGTAGAAGTTGAGCGCGGCCTTGTTCATGGCGCGATAGGCACCGCAGCAATACAGAATCATGTCCACATCGGCGCCCGCCAGCTCTTCCTTGGTGTAGAGCGGAGTGGCACCAAACTCGGTGATGTTGGCGAGAATCGGCACCTTCACTGCCGCCTTGAACTTCTTGTAGTCCTCCAGCGTGCGCATGGCCTCGGGGAAGATCATGTCGGCACCGGCTTCCACATACGCCACAGCGCGCTCAATGGCCTTGTCGATGCCCTCTACAGCAGCGGCATCGGTGCGGGCCATGATCACGAAGTTTTCGTCGGTGCGGGCATCCACAGCGGCCTTGACGCGATCGACCATCTCGTCTTGCGTCACCACTTCCTTGCCGGGACGGTGGCCGCAGCGCTTCTGCCCCACCTGATCCTCAATATGGACCGCACCCGCACCGGCCTTGATGAAATGGCGAATGGTGCGGGCAATGTTGAAAGCGCCGCCCCAGCCGGTGTCGATGTCCACCAGCACCGGGAGCGTGGTGACTTCGGTGATGCGGCGCAGGTCGGTCAGTACATCTTCCATGGTCGAGATGCCGAGATCGGGCATGCCCAGCGAATTGGCCGCCACACCGCCGCCAGAGATGTAGAGCGCCTTGAACCCAGTAGCTTCCGCCATACGGGCCGCATAGGCGGTGATGGCACCTGGGATCTGCAAGGGGGCCTCGGCAGCGAGGGCTTGGCGAAACTTGAGGCCTGCGGAGATCGTCATCGGGCGTGGTCAGGGTCTTGGTTGAGGCATCGCACGCAGTCGCGCGACTGGGCGCGGATTGTGTCACGTGGCCTTGGCCATTCCCAAATGGATTGCGTAGCAAGCGCATCTCCCCTATTCTTCGCGCCCCGCAAATGTGCTGAGTCGTCAATAGCATCTGCGGATATCACGCAGGTATTAGTCAGGGTCGTTAGCTCAGTCGGTAGAGCAGTTCGCTTTTAACGAATTGGTCGATGGTTCGAATCCATCACGACCCACCATCCTTCGATATGCATATAGAGTGAAGCTCAGTCGGGGCATAGCGCAGTTTGGTAGCGCGCTTGTTTTGGGTACAAGAGGTCGGGGGTTCGAATCCCTCTGCCCCGACCATTTTCAACGGCTCAATCAGCGCAATTCATACTTTCTTACCGCGCTTGGGCGGGGCGGTTTGACGCTGACGCACTGATTCAAACAGGCACACGGCCGCAGCAACTGACACGTTCAGGCTCTCGATTTCGCCCGCCATGGGGATCTTCACCAAGCGATCACAGGTTTCGCGGGTGAGACGGCGCAGCCCATCACCTTCGCCGCCCATGACGATGACCGTCGGCCCGGTCAGGTCGGCTTGATACAGCGACTCCTCCGCTTCACCCGCTAGGCCGGTTACCCAGTAACCCAGTTCCTTCAGGCGTTCCAGCGAGCGCACGAGATTAGTCACAGCCACCACGGGCACCCGTTCAGCCGCGCCTGCTGCGGCTTTGCGGGCCACTGGCGTGAGTCCCACCGCACGATCCTTTGGGATCAACACAGCGGTCACCCCCGCTGCCTCTGCCGAGCGCAGGCAGGCGCCGAGATTGTGTGGGTCCTGCACGCCATCGAGCACCAACACGAGACGATCTGGCGTGGCAGGTAGCTCAAGTGCCTCCTCGCCGAGATAGTCGGCTGCCTCGACGGCGGCGATCACGCCCTGATGTCGCAAGCCCGGCGCGAACATGTCGAGCTGATCCTTGGAGACCGTGCGCACGGTGACGTTGCGGCGCTGGGCCAGCGCCAGCACGGCGGCCATGCGGGCGTCCTTGCGGCCACCGAGGATGAGCACTTCGCGCGGCTTCTTCTCGGCGTCGTTGAGCGCGGCTTCAACGGCATGAAAGCCGCCGATATAGGTTTCGGACATGGTGGGTTCTCAATAAAAAATCGGAGCGAGCCGATGGCCCGCCCCGTTGTGTGGTGCGATGATAACTTTTCAGCTGCCGGGGTCGCCGGCAAGCGGGCTATCTACGCTTCTTCGATCGCTTGCCGGGACGCTGCGACTCAGCTTCTCGATTCGCTTGGTTGCCACCGCCGCCCGTTTTTCGTTCGCGCCCGCCAGAGGGATGAGCGTCTCTGCGCCCAGCCTGCGCAGGCTCTGCACCGCGACTCTGCCCGCCCTTGGCTTCAGCCGGCACGAGGTCAATCTTGCGTTCTTCCAGATTCACCCGCGCCACCTGCACCTTGATCTGCTGGCCCATCGCAAATGCACGGCCGTTGCGCTTGCCGACCAGACGTTGCGTGGCCTTGTCGTAGACGAAGTTATCGTCGCCGAGCGCGCTGACATGCACGAGACCATCAATGTAGAGGCCGGTGAGATCAACGAACAGACCGAAGCTGGTGACGCTCGACACCACGCCCTCGAACACCTCGCCAACACGGTGGCTCATGAACTCGCACTTGAGCCAACTCGACACATCGCGGGTGGCCTCATCGGCGCGTCGCTCGGTGCCAGAACAATGCAGGCCGAGCTGATCCATCTGCTCGGCGCTGTAGGCAAAGTCCTTGGGCTTGCCGCGTTTGATCACATGCTTGATCGCGCGGTGCAGCAACAGGTCAGGGTAGCGGCGGATCGGCGAGGTGAAGTGGCCGTAGTGTTCAAGTGCCAGGCCAAAGTGGCCGAGCACCTCCGGCGCATAACGCGCCTGTGTCATCGTGCGCAGGATCATCATGTGGATCATGCCGGTGTCGGGCCGACCCTTTGATTGCTCGGTGACCTTGGCAAAGTCTCCGGCAGCCGGCAACTCGCCACCGCCCAGCATCAGGCCGCGCCCGGCCAGGAACTCCTTGAGCATCGTCACCCGCATCGGGTCGGGCCGCTCGTGCACGCGATAAAGCGTTGGGGTTTCCTTCGGCGCGACGAACATCGCGGCCTGCACGTTGGCGGCGATCATGCACTCCTCGATCATGCGATGCGCCTTGTTGCGCACCACCGGCACGATGCGCTCGATCTTGCGGTCGTCGCTGAACTCGAACTTGGTTTCCTGCCCTTCAAAATCAATCGCGCCGCGCTTGGTGCGGGCGCGGAACAGGGCCTCGAACACTTCTTCCAGCGCCTTGAGGTGCGGCAATAGCGCCTTGTGCACCACCGCCTGCTGGCTCTTGGGATTGGCCAGCATCTCGGCGACATCGTCGTAGATCAGCCGCGCCTTGCTGTTCATCACGCCTTCGTAAAACTTCGCACCCGATACCTCGCCATCCTTGCTGACGCGCATCTCGCAGACCATGCACAGACGATCGACATTGGGGTTGAGCGAGCACAGACCGTTGCTGAGTTTCTCCGGCAGCATCGGGATCACCCGACGCGGGAAATACACCGAGGTGCCGCGCTTCTGTGCCTCTTCATCCAGCGGCGCATCCACCTTCACGTACGACGACACATCGGCGATGGCGACGATGAGCTTGTAGCCACCGCGCAGTTTTTCTTTCGACGCATACACCGCATCGTCGAAGTCGCGCGCATCAGCACCGTCAATGGTCACCAGCGGCAGCTTGCGGATGTCGACGCGGCCCTTGCTGCCGGCATCGGCAGTGCTCACTTCCGGGGCGATGGCTTTAGCCTCGGCTTCGACCTCTGCCGGCCATTCGTATGGCAGGTCATGGCGACGCAGCGCGATCTCGATCTCAAGCCCCGGCGCCAGATGCTCGCCGATCACTTCGGTGATGCGCCCCACCATGGTGCCGCGTCCACCGGGCACGGTGATGATTTCGGCACGCACCACCTGCCCCACCTTGGCACCGGCCAGATCGCCGGTCTGAATCTGCAACTCGAAGGGCTGGGCCTTCTGGTTGTCTGGTGTCAGCCACCAGCGGCCACCCTCCTGCCGCAGGCGACCCACTGCAAAGCGCGGTGCGGTAGAGACCATGGCGATGAACTCGCCTGCCAGCCGCCCGGTGTGATCCACCTCGGCAATGCGCACGCGCACGCGGTCGCCCGTCATCAGGC
>Ga0255086_1000128_pt1 | contig 25950 bp, 33 predicted proteins | sample Colum_Cont_RepC__FD_188438 | JGI IMG/M metagenome (GOLD analysis project Ga0255086, IMG submission 188438) | Freshwater microbial communities from Columbia River, Oregon, United States - Colum_Cont_RepC_8d | ecosystem: Environmental > Aquatic > Freshwater > River | place: USA: Oregon | collected... | reverse complement strand
GCCCGGGTACCGCCGTCGGAACTCTCACCCCCTCTCAGGAGTAACAAAACCCATGCGAAAGAGACCACTCTCCCGCAAAGGCCCAGTGGCCCGTTTTGCAATCGAATCCGCGATCTATGTCCTGGAGACAAAGGCTCGGCACCACTGCACACCGCAGGGTGGTGATCAACTTACCCTGGAGGTCTGTGACAAGGCCTCCAGGGAGCTGTGCGAAAGAGCCGCCGGTGTCCTCCGTGAGTTTGACCTCCTTGAGGAGGGGCTGTTCCGGGGGAACATTCGGATCCGGAAGGAGAAAATCACATGGCCTATCTGAAGCTGGCGGGAGCCCTGCTCCTGGCAATACTCGTGGCCGGTTGCTCCGCCACTAACCCTCCGTGTCTGGATGTGAGGATCAAGGTATGTCCCGTAAGCCAAGGGTGACGGCCTGTGAGTTCGAGGCCTTGACCTTCGATACCAGCCGTAAGTTGAAGATGGAAGGGGCCTTCATGTCCGTCCGGCAGCACCCCCAGTGGTGGAAGGTCAATATCCAGTGCCACACGCGGGTCGATGGTCAGGAGCTGATCGATGAGGTCACGTTGGTCACCCCGCGCAAATTCCTGATGGCTGAACTGTGCGCCTGGATCAAGCAGGAGATCCGCGCGCTGGGTTACGGCGCCGCCTATTCCATTTGGGTCAGGGCGGAGCTCCTGAGCCCGGAACGGGCCCGCCGTGCCCAGCAAGGTATAGCCCAGGAGTCGGTGATTTACACTTGATCAACAGACACCCAGGGTCGATAGCGATAATCTGAGCTCCTGACAACGCCTATCAACCAACCATTCCGGGTCGGCCCGAAAGTGCGTCAGCTTTGCCCCCTGCAAAGGGGGCTTTTTATCGAGGAGGGCTTTCCAACCGAGAGTCCTCCCTGATGAAGAATCAGAACCCAGACCTGAAACCAGAACCGGAGAAAGTCTCATGACTACCGCTCAAAACGCCTCTGTTGAATCCCCCGTTGAAGCCGCTGTCCGTATGGCCCGCGAGAAGGCTGAAGCCCTCGCCGCCGGTGCCGCCACCTCTACCTCGACCGCCGTGGGTGCTTCCCAAAGCACCGCCGTTGCCATGCCCGTTTCTGGCCAGAAGATCACGATGGAAGATCTGATGACCGGCGCCATGGTGGTGGACGAGTTCGTCAAGGTTGACAAGTACGGCCTGGTGGTTGGTAAGGATGCCAAGCCGATCGAGAAGTTCAAGGCCAAGATCCTGATGGTCGAAGGTCGCGGCTACACGCCGAACCAGTCGATCAAGTTCGGCCAGCCGGTGCAGTACCTCAAGACCTACGATGGCGCCAAGGCCGTTAACGGCAAGTCCTGGCCCGCCGAGCTGGATCGTATCCGGCAGAGCCACCCGGACGCCCGCGAGTACCCGGCGGCCGACCTGGTGCTGACCCTGCTGGAAGATGCCGGCACCGCCAAGGCAGGCCAAACCGTGGGTTACACTACGGCGACGACCAGCTTCAAGCATGTCGTCAAGCTGCTGCAGGATTGCGCCAGCAAGGGTCTCACCGGTATCGAGGTGGAAGTTGAAGTGGGCTACATCGCCCGCAGCAAGAACAACAACAACTGGGGCGAGATGGTCTTCAAGGTCATCGGCCCGGCGGACGAGGAGTAATCCTCTGCCGCAGTTGCTGTTACCGAGGGCGCCCGCAAGGGCGCCCTTTTCTTTGGAAAAACCATGGAGGACAACCATGTCCACCCTCAGAATTTACGACGCCAACAACTACCTGCGCCGGCACTTTGAGAAAGGAGCCTCGGTTCAGTCGATCGTTCCCCAGTATCAAAGCTGCGTGTCATTGTGGGTATTCGACGGCGCGGGTGCCCTGGCCCGCCGCCGGGCAATCTACCCTGACTACAAGGTCAAGCGCGACCGGGAGACCCCAACCCTCAACGGCGCTTACGACTTCCTGAAGGCCGTCAAGGTTGAACTGTTGCCTCACTGTGAGAACGCCATCGTGCTGGACATGCCGGGGTGGGAGGCGGATGACGTCATCGCCCACCTTGTCCTTGCCTATGAGCAGGTCAGCGGAATCACCGCGATTGAACTGTATAGTAACGACGGGGACTTCCTCCAGCTGAAGGCCAGTAGCAAGAAGCTGAAGATCATGGACACCATCAAGCTGGCGGAGCAGGTGAGACCGCCGCTGATCCGATTATACAAAACCCTGGTAGGCGACAGCAGCGACAACATCCCAGGCCTGAAGGGCTTCGGGGACAAGGCGTTTGCCGGAATGTCACCCAGCCTGATCAGTAACTGGGTGCAGTACCTGATTGGGATCAACGACGAGGACCTGGTAAAGGATCTGGCTGACAGTCTCAAGCCAGCACAGCGCGCGTGGTTCCTGGGGGAGGGCAAGGACCTGCTGAGGACCTTCTGGAAGATCGTCGGCTTCCTGCCGATCGATGACGACTTGGTAAACAGCAGCATGCAGGTAGGCGCCCCCGACAGGGATGAGTACCAGCGGACTTGCCGTCAATACATGTGGGGGGTGTGATATGGGACAGCCGAGGGCGATGAGTGTGAGCATACGAACCGGGCGGAGCAGCCGGCCGATTGGGGAACAACTGTTGGCGAAGGGGATACTGACGGCCACCAGCCACCAGGTATGTGAGTGGCAGGCCGACCTGGACGCGATGTGGAGGTTGTATGACCGGAACCTGCTGAACGCCATGGAGTTGAAGAGGATGCGGCAGGTGCTGTGTCGCCGCATCGAGATAGACCTTAAACTGAATGAGGTGAAATGAGATGGATAGCCCTGTCAAAAGCGTGCTGGTGGACCGTCGGAACTACCACCAGCTTAAGGAACGGTTGAAGACCAAGATGGCCGCGGCCAATCTGGTAGGCTTGGACACGGAGACCAGTAATCGCAACGCCCACCCCGGGATGCTGAAGCTGGAGATGAAGAAGGTGGTATTTGACATCCGCCGGACGTTGGTCACCGGCCTGTCTATCTATACCGATGGCGACGATACAGCCTACTATTTTAACCTCCACCATGCGGATGCCGAGAACAGGCTGTTGTGGACTGAGGTCAAAGAGATCCTGGATGCCAAGGGGGACAAGGCCTGGTGGGTCATCCATAACGCCCCGTTTGAGCTGATGGTATTCATGATGAGCCAGGGATACCCCTTGGGGAATCAGGTGATCTGCACCCTGCAGCTCTGCGTGACCGCTTATGGTCCTGACACCTACCCCAAGAGCAAGATCCTGGGGCCCAGCCTGGGGGGGATCTCGCGGCTGATGCCGGCCATTTGTCGTGAGTTCGCCGGGTACCATAAGGGGGACCCTCTGACCAATGAGCAGGAGGAACTACTCTACAAGGTGATCGCCAAGGAATCAGATGCCGAGCACAGTTACAACGGCTTCGTGAAGTCAATCGCCTACGGTTATGGGCTGAAGCAGGCTATCAAATCCTGGTTCGACTATGAGATGGAAACCTATGAGAACGTCCTCAAATCGGCCGGGGCAACCCGCATGGATGAGCTGACAGGGGGGCAGGTTGTCAGCTACGGTTGTGATGATGCCTTCTGGGCCGTCGCCCTCTACAAGCGTGTTCTGCAATACCTCATGGAAACCAACCCGGCCGCCGTGGGGACGTTCTTCAACCAGGAGAACCCGATGGTCCATGAGTACGCCGCCATCTGGATGGGGGGTCTGAAAGTCAACAAGGCCAACATCCTGAAGCGCCGTGACATGGAGCGGGAGGCCGCCGCCAAGACCTTGCGGGAGATGAAGCAGGCAGTGCGGCATCTCTTGCCGTTCGACCCGGACCCCCATGAGAAGCTGTTCAAGTACGACGCCAAGTGGTACGCCAAGAATGGTGAGTCCTACCGCCAGAAGCTGGAGGCCTGGGCGTTCAGCCTCGACAGCGACGACGACTTCACTCAGTGCCTGCAGGTGCGGTCTCCGACCTCGGCGGCCTGGGCGGAGGAGAGGGGACAGCGGGAGAGCAACGGCCTCAACCTTACCCACTACATGCCGATGCGAGTGGTGCTGTACGACCTCTGTCGGTTCAGCTTCCACCTATCGGATGGCAAGGTTCAATCAGACGATGAGACTCGCAGTTCCATGCTGCGCCGCTACTGCAAGGCCTGGGCGCAAGAGCGCGGCCTGGAGCTCGAGCAGGTCTACAACCCGGACAAGAACAAGGTCACCAATGAAGACCTGCTGGCCGACCCCAAGGTCAAGGTCCTGCTGGCCTACAAGGAGCTGGCGGGTATCGAGCAGCGGATGAAGCTGTACTTGACCCCCTATCTGCTGCTGGTCGACCCGGAAACTGACTGCATGTACCCAGTCCTGTCGAGCCGACTGGCAACACGCCGGACCAGTTGTCAGTTCCCTAACGGGCAGCAGTTGGCCAAGTACGGGGGCAGTGCCTATGTGCGCGGCTTCTTCGAGCCGGATGAGGAGGATCATGTCCTGGTCTCCGCCGACTGGTCCGCCATCGAGCTGGTGATCGTTGGTAATTACTCCCAGGATCCGGCCTTCCTGCGGGCCTACGGCCAACGGCCGCACGATGATCTGCACAGCTGGACAGCGGCGAAGATGCTACGGATGGATCTCGAGGAGTTCATGGAGCACCCGGACAAGAAGAAGCTGCGTACCGACTTAGGTAAGGGTAAAGTTCCTGCCCCCTGCAGCCGCGAGGCTGCTTGAAGAACCAGGTGAACTCAGGGGAACTCCAGAACGGACAATCCTGAGCCAAGCCGGTACGGAAACCGGAAGGTGCAACGACCATCCCGCAAGGGAGTAGGGGTCAAGTGATCCCGAAGCGCCTGGCCCTGCAATCGAACCTCGGAGGAGGAGGTGCAGGTGATGATATGGTCTGATCTGCATGGGAACATGCAGAGCCTCGAAATGAGGCTATCAAGACGTAACGAATCTTGGTAAACTAATACCTATAGCCAAAAGCTAGGTATCGGGGAATTTCGGGTACTGGTATTCTGGAGCACTCGGCACGGTCGCCCGTGAGGTGGGCTGGACCTCGGAGGAGATGTGGGAGTTCACGGAGATCTATCGTGAGACCTTCGCCGTCGCCGAGGAATGGCGCACCAGCACGATCGCCGACGTTCGGGCCAAGGGCTATGTCGAACTGCCTGACCACCTGCGGCGGGACCGGTTCGAGGCCACCGAGCAGTGGGCCACGATCATGCGGCAGAAGTTTGAGCCCTACGATGTGCCCGGCTTTGTGGAGTTGTTGATCTCGAAGATCCGCAACCGCGCCGGTAACCAGGCGGTCAATGCGCTCGTGCAAGGGCTGTGCGCCACGCTGGCCAAGCGGAAGATCCTGAAGCTGCGCCGGATGATTGCCGAGAAGGGTTATCGCGCACGCCTGTGGCTACTGGTTCACGACGAGCTGGTGTGCTCCGTCCACAAGGACGACGCTTTGGACTTCATGGTCGACCTGTATCAGCTGATGATTGAGGATGAGGGAGTCTTCAAGAACATCAAGCTCGATAGCTCCCTCGCCATCGGTCGCAACTTCCAGCCGTTTGATCCGAAGGAATGCCCCAAGGGCCAGATCGAGTTGATGGAGCTGAACAAGGGCCTGCCGTGTGTTGGCGAAGAGCGTTGGGGTAAGGCGGCGACCCGCGAGGAGCGGCAAGCTGTTCTGGACTATCTCATGGCGAATTGACTGGGGGTGCTGATGAACATTGAAGAGCTGCGAGAGTTCTTCCACTACGACCCCCTGGAGGGGGTCGTCACCTGGAAGAGGAACAAGGCCCCTCGGGGTCGCAAGGGGGAGCGCGTTGGGTACGTCAACACCCAGGGGTACTTGGCTACGAGCTGGGGGGGAAAGGCTGTCCCTCTCACCAGGCTTGTTTGGGCACTGACCCACGACCACTGGCCGGACGAGGAGGTTATGGTGAGGGATGGGGATAAGCTCAACCTCCGCCTGGATAACCTGTCGCTCAGGTCGGAGCTTACCCCAAAAGGTCCCCTGACTGTGGAAAGGCTGCGGGAGCTCCTTGAGTACAACCCCGAGACTGGGGAGTTCCGCTGGTTGAACACGCTGGGCAAGTCCAGGGCGAAGGCTAGAGCTAACAATGCCGGTTGTCAGTCTGTACCAGTCGTGGGGAAATCTGCAGCCATCCTTCGCATAGATGGCGTGAGCTTTGAGGCCGCGAGGATAGCCTACACCCTTATGGTTGGGGAGTTTCCTCCGCCCCTCCGTCTTATAGACCATATCAACGGGGATCGGTTGGATAACCGGTGGGAGAACCTGAGACTGGTCACGGTGGGTCAGAATGCCGCTAACTCTCTCCGAACCTCGAAGAGGTCCGGGTTACCCTTGGGGGTTAGGGAGCTCAAGCGGAAGTGCTCCCGGCAGTCGGACTTCGGGTACGTCATAATGGCTAAAGGGGTTCGGTATGCCAAGAATGGCTTCCCAACCGCCGATGCCGCCCACGAGGCTTACAAGGCCAAGCATCTGGAACTGCACGGGGAGTTTTCCGTCTATGCCCGCCCGCAAGCGTAAACGCTCACCCCCCTGCCGGTGCCTGGGATACTGGTTCCCACACCGGCACAAATCGAAATACTGCCTTGACTACCCTGGAGTCAAGGACGAACAATACTGGCTGGACCATCCTGCCAACAGACGAGGAGCACACTACGGTGCCTGATTTCATTGATCAATTACAAGACAACAACGCACACGACCTGCAGTTGCAGGCTAACATCGAGAAAGCCCGCGAGGCTGCCGCCAAGGCGCCGACGTTGAGCCGCAAGTTCTGTTTGAACTGCAACGCTCCTACCCAGCAGGGCGCCGCCTTCTGCGACAGCGACTGCCAGGAGGATTATGAAAAAATCCAACGCATGCGGAGCCTGAAACGATGAGTATGCTGTCAGACATGACAGAACGTGAGTTTACCGAGCGCTTGCCGCTCGGTACTTATGTTCACCGCTTCGTGGACACGAGGGCCGCCCGGAACCTGGTCCAGGGGCAACCTGCTGATTACCTCATCAGCCTACCTGGCGAGATGCGACTGTCCTTCGCGGAAGTTAAGCTGTGCAACGAGCAGCGGGGGTTTCCCTTCTCGAACCTGCAGATTGCGCAGAAGTCCACGATGGCGCAGGCCGTCCGCATGGGTTTCCCCTATGACGTGTACATCAAGTGTGGCTGGAGCAAGGCCTGGTACAAGGTTCCAGGCTGGCTGATCATTGGTACCCTCACCGACGGGCGCAAGTCCCTCACCTGGAATGAACTGGAGAACTACAGATGGGCATGAGATCCAAGACCCTTGAGGGGTTGAAGGAAGTGGCCTCTGAGGCTCTTAACTATGACCCTCTAACCGGGGTTTTGAGCTGGAAAGTTCGGCGGGGACAACGAGGCAAACCTGGAACGGTAGCGGGGAGTCTTCAGAGGAACCGCTATGGCCGCGGGCGGTGGGTAGTGCAACTTCACGGTCAGACCTATGCTGCCCCTCGGTTAATCTGGCTCCTGCAGACGGGCGCGTGGCCTGAAGAAGGGTTAGTCATCGACCATATAAACGGGGACGCCCTTGATAACCGCTGGGGGAATCTTCGTGCGGTCAGCCAGCAGGTAAACTGCCACAATTTCAGGAGCTCCCGCAAGACTTCCCCCGTAGGCCTAGTGGGTGTTACCAGAAAGGTTTCCAAAAGACTTGGGGAGCGTTACACAGCCATCATAATGCTGGAGGGTAGACGCTTCTATCTGGGGACCTATGATGAACCGTTCCTTGCCTTTTTAACCTACGCCATGATGAAACTACGCCTTGGTTTCCTCTTACCTCAATCCTGAAGGAGTATCACAGATGGGCATGACCCCCGTTCCCGACTATGTTACCGAAGCCGACTACGGCGACGTCATGGTTGACCTCGAGACCACCGGTACAACCCCTGGAAGACATGGAATACTACAGATAGCCGCCGTTCGATTCGATCTAGAGCGAGGCTGGGTCCACCATGACTTCTTCAACGCCCAACTGAGCCTCCCTCCGCACTTGCACTGGGAAGAGAGCACGCGAGATTGGTGGCTGAAGGACAAGCGTGAACTGCTGGCCAAACTTATGAGTGAGCAGGAGGATTGGCGAGAAGTCCTGATCCGCTTCCAGAAGTGGGTCGGCTCAAGTAAGCCGCGGTTTTGGTCAAAGCCAACCAGTTTTGATTTTCCCCTCCTTCAAGCCTACTACAAGGACGCCGGCCTGGCCATGCCCTTCCATTACCGGACGGCGAACGACCTCAACAGCTGGATCCGGGCGCGCTACTGGCCGCGCTCGCCGAAGTTCGACGAGCGGAACATCGGCGAGTTCACCGGCGAATTGCACAACGCCATCGACGATGTGCTTCACCAGATCAAGCTGCTGTTCACCGTAGTCGCCGACACAACCCCCGGTCAGTACAGCGCTCCCTTGTAACACCACAGTTACAACTGGCAAACAAAACCGCCCAACAGGGCGGTTTTTCATTAGGTAAACTGACATCGTTCTTCCACAACTAGAGGCCTCACCCATGATTCTCTACCCCGTAACCTCCTCCAACATCGAAGCCATCGGCCATGACTCCCGCACCAACGAGCTGGTCGTAAAGTTCAAGAACGGCAGCCAGTACCGCTATCCTGGCGTTACAACAGCCCAGTACGAAGCCTTCCGCGCGGCCGAGTCCGCCGGCAAGCACTTTGCCGCCCACATCAAGGGCCTGCCGTTCACTAAGGAGGCCTGAGCCATGCCCGTTTATAACCTGGATGGTATCTCCGTCAACTGCATCGGCGACCCCCACCTGGGTCGCCACTTTCGCACCGGCGTACCTTTCAATCGCATCGGCGACCGCGAGCAAATGGTCTGGCGTCAATTCGAGGATGAGCTGAACATCGAGGCCGATGTCACCATCATCATGGGCGACCTGTTTGACAAGTTCGTCGTGCCGCCGGAGGTCGTGCTGCAGGCGTATGGGTATCTTCAAGCCTACAGCGCTGCTGGCAAGCGCATCTTTGTCCTCCGGGGCAACCACGACGCCAGTCGTGATAGTCAGAAGGCGTCTTCCTTTGAGCTGTTGAAGGCCCTTCACCATCATGAAGATGACAACGTCACGTTCGTTGATGCCTGGGATTACACCGTTGAGAAGGGAGTGGTTCTCTTGCTTTGCGGCTGGAGTCCGTTCATGAGCGCGGCGGATACCGTGAAGGAGGCTGCGGGGAGCCAGTGGTATGGCAAGCCGGCCTATGCCTTCGGCCACTGGGACGTGACCCAGCACGGCCAGGACGATCACAACCTGATCCCGCTGAAGGAGCTGGCCGACCTGGGCGTCAAGCGCGTGTTCACCGGCCACATCCACAAGCCTGACAGCTTCACTCGCAACGGCATCGAGGTCACCGTGGTTGGTTCGATGCAGCCCTACGCCCACGGCGAGGAGCCGGAGGGGTCGGCGTTATACATGACGATGACCCCGACGGAGGCTGACATCTGCCTCGATTCCAATGGCGCCGCGTTTTGGGGTACCAATGTCCGCATCCTGCTGGCCGACGGTGAGGAGTACACCCGCGAGTTCGACTGCCTGAGCAAGACGTTCAAGCGGGTCCCCAAGGTCGACGAGGAAACCGGTGAGCCTGTACAGGCCGGTTATGACACCTTCGACCTCAAGTCGATGATCACCAACACCCTGAGCGAGTTCGGCGTCTCCGACAGCCTGGCCGCCCGCATCAACAGCAAGCTGCTGGAGAAGATGAACCATGCTTAATTCCATAACGATCGACGGTTACTATGTCAGCTTCGCCCAACACAACCCCATCGGCTTCAACACCGGTGTGACCTGCATCACCGGCCGGAACGGCCGTGGCAAGTCAAGCGTCCTGGAGATGATCCGCTTTGCCTTGTTTGGCAGCGCCGCCCTGCGCCGTCCCGCCAGCGACTACAAACGCCTGGATGTCTCTCTTGAGTTCACCCTGCGCGGTGAGGACTACCGTGTCGTCCGCAGCCCGAAGCAGGTCATGCTGTTCAAGGGCGACACCCCGCTGGCCACTGGTTCCACACCGGTGAACAAGGCCGTCGTGGAGCTGTTCGGCTACGGGCTGCAGGTCTTCGATATTGCCAACTGTTGCAACCAGAACCAGGTGATGGCTTTCAGTGACAGCATGAAGCCAGCCGAGCGTAAGCGCATGATCGATCAGACTGTGGGCCTCGGTGCCGTCGACGAGGTCAGCGAGGAGCTGAACCGAGAAGCCCTAGACCTGGCCAAGGAGGTCAAGTTCCTAACCGCCCGCTGGCCTGAGGGCGCTCCTACCGAGCCGGTGAAGGACGTGGGGTTTCGCCCCTCAGAGGAACTCCGCCCCCTGGTGGGAAACGTGCAGAACATGGTGGCCGAGCTCAACCAGCTGCGTGGGAAGGCCGCCATGCCCGCCCCGGTGGAGCCGGCCGAGCCGGAAGTGCGAAACCTGCTGAACTCGCGCGACCCGGTGGTGCTGGTCAAGACCATGGAGGACTACGCCGACGCCCTGCCTGACCTGAAGGCCAAGGCCAGTCGCTTCGAGTACCTGACCACCTGCCTGGCTACCCGCCAGGTTCCCTCCGTGGGCGAGGAGCCGAAGGCGCCGAAGACATTGTTCCACGTGGAACAATTGGAGGCGTCGATCGCCGCCCGCAACGAAGCCCGCATCCTCAGACTTCAACGGCGGGAGCTGCAACTGCCAACGATGGCGCCGGCTGAGATCGAGGCAGCCAACGCCGCGCTTCACCTGTACAACCGAGTGCTGGCCAAGCGGGAACTGCTGAAGCAGGGTACGACAGAGTGCCCCAACTGCCACACTTCGTTCCCTAATGCCCACTCGGCTCTCGACCATTACGCCGATGTGCCTGATGAGATGGAGCGGCCGACGTGGACAGCCGACTACCTGGCCCGGCAGTTGTTCCTCCAGGACAACGTCCAGAAGGCAGATAGCCTGGACGAGCAGATCCTGAACAAGGAGCACGTCCTGCTGGAAGATGACAAGGAGCTGCTGGCCGGTGTTCGCGCCTACGAGCAGGCCCACCGCCTGTGGCTCTCCGACAAGCAGCGTCAGGAGGAGGTGATTGCTGAGCGTGGACGCTGGGAGGAGGAGCTGAAGGGCTTCAAGTGGAACCCTGTTACCGACTATCAGTCGATCCAGAAGGCTGCGGCCGACCTCAAGGAAGACCTCAACGACTTGATGCGGCACGAACGCGAGGTGAAGGACTTCCGGGCTGCTGTCGCCGCGCGCGCCGAGCTGGAAGCACGACTGGCCGAACTGACCTCCGCCGAGCCAGAGGAGTGCCTGCAGGCCCTGCAAGGAGCCTTGGAGAGCAGTTTGAAGTACGAGGCGGATTACCAACGCTATACCAAAGACTTCAGACAGTGGGAACAGGACGAGGCTAAAATCGGGGAGTTGTCAGCAACCATCCAGGATCTGCAAGCCGGTGTCAAGGCGCTCAAGGAGCTGAAGGCCCGCGTGAAAACGCATCTGCTGCCTTCCCTCAACACCGTCGCCAGCCTGTTGGTGAGCGAGATGACCGGTGGGGAGATCAGCGAGATCAAGCTGGACGAGGCCTTCGACATCTCCGTCAATGGGACGGCCATCGAGGCCCTGTCCGGTTCTGGAAAGGCCGTCGCCAACCTGGCTCTCCGCCTCGGCCTGGGGCAGGTTCTGACCAATAAGGTGTTCAGCGTCTTCCTCGGCGACGAGCTGGATGCCAGCATGGACGAGCACCGCGCGGCTTACCTGATGGGTTGCCTGCATCGACTGAAGGGACAGGTGAGCCAGATTGTTCTGGTGACCCACAAGCCTTCGTTGGAAGCTGACCATTACATTTCACTCTAAGGGGACAACGATGAACCTCCAGCAAATTGCACAACTGAAGAAGCTGGTAACAGAGGGCTACACGCCCTCGGAACTGATGGCCTACGGCACCTCCAAGGAGGAACTGCTGGCATTGATCACCACTGGTGATCTCCCCAACTTTGGCGATCCAGAGTTGTGGCCGTACATCATCAGCCAGAAGCCGCGGATGGAAGCGTCCTGGCCTCGGCAGCATTGCCGGGCGATTACCCAGGCCAAGGAGGCCTGCGACCTGGGCAAGGGAAACCTGACCTTCGGCTACAAGTCCCCGGACATCCTGGTCATGTACCTGTTCCCTTTGCGAACCCGAGCCTACCGCAAGCCGTGGTTCTTCGGAGATATGGGGGTGGGCCGATGAGCTACATTCGCTTGAGCAGCGGAGGTCATTTCGACTTCAAGCATCCGATGTCCTCAGAGTTCAGTATCAAGGACATCGCCTTGGGTCTGTCACGCATCAACCGCTTCCTGGGGCAAACGCGGGTGCCGTACAGCGTGGCCCGGCACTCCGTCAATGCCAGCTATCTGGTGCCACAGGAGCAGGCCCTGGCCGCCCTCCTGCATGATGCCGCCGAGGCCTTCCTCGGTGATGTTCCCACCCCGCTGAAGGCTGCCCTCGGCAACACCTTCAAGGATCTCGAATTCCGTGTGGAGACGACGGTCTTCATGCGGTTGGGGGTTCACCCCTACACCGCGGAGATCAAGTATGCTGACCTCGTTCTGCTCGCTACCGAGCGCGAGTGGCTGCTGGATAACGATCCCGGTGAAGACTGGCCGGTACTGGCCGGCATCAAGCCTCTCATCGATGAGGACTTTTCCGTAGCTTGGGACAAGTTCCGGATCGGGGGTAACGACAGCCCCGAGCTGGCCTACCAGGATTTTTTGGAGCGCTTCGCTGAACTGACAGGAGCCAAGAAGCATGTCTGACAACAACCAACCCTTCGCCAGGGTCCTTGAAGCTACCACCTGCAACGGTGTCACCCTGTGGACCCTGCACATCCGCTACCACCGCTTCATCCATGGGGAGTTCATGACCCACCGGGTTTTTAACAAGAACGCCAGTTCCAGCCGGGCCATCCCGATTGCCAGGATGGTTCAGCGGGCGGATGCCATGCCGCTGCACTGGGGTTCCAACCGTCCCGGCATGCAGGCGGGAGCGGAACTGACCGGCTGGCGTCTGTGGGCCGTCAAGAAGCTGTGGCGCCTGGGTATGGCCTTCACCAAGCGGCTCAGCCTGTCCCTGGCCAAGCTGGGTTTGCACAAGCAGCTGGCCAACCGCTGGACGGAAACCTCACAGTGGATTGACGTCATTGTAACGGCGACCGAGTGGGACAACTTCTTCCTGCTGCGGGACCATGAGAAGGCCCAGCCGGAGATTGCCGCCCTGGCCCGGAAGATCCGACAGGCGATGTTCTGGTCTGGCGCTCAGGGATACAAGCAGCCCCGCGAGGTTAAGTCGGGAGACCGTTTCAACGTCTGGAACTGGCACCTGCCCTTCGTCACCTTCGAGGAACGCGAGGCTGCCACGCGCATGCAGTACGACAGTCGCAGCCTGTGGCACAACTGCCTGTTCCTGGCCAAGATCTCCTCGGCCCGCTGCGCCCGCGTTAGTTATGCCAACCATGATGGGTCAGCCCCTGTGCTGTCCCGTGACTACAAGCTGTTCGGGGACCTGACCTCAGACCCCAAAGTGATGCACCTCAGCCCCACCGAGCATCAGGGTTACCCGATGCCGGCGCCGTGGCAGTGGAGCAAGAACCTGCGTGGATTCCGCCAACACCGTGAGCTTTTGGAGCGCCCTGGCTATGACGATTAAACAAGTGGTAATGATCTCCTCCGCCACAGGACCCCAGAGTGGCAAGTCCACCCTGGCGGACTTCCTGATCAAGAACGCAGAGAGGCGGTGGAACTCCTGGAATTCAGCCCCCTACCCCCGCCCCTGCAGCTTCGCCGAGACCCTCAAATTGATGGTGAGGCCACTGCTGGAGCGTCTCCTCAACACCTTCGCCAAGGAGGAGATTGACGCTTACCTGTCCGGCGATAAGAAGGAGGAGCCCCTGCCCCTCATCGGGGTCTCCAGCCGCTTCCTGATGCAGAAGCTGGGCACTGAATGGCGGAACCTGGTTGACGAGCAGCTCTGGACCAAGCTGATGCTTCAACAGCTGGATCAGATGGGGTGTTATGAGTGGGCCTATATGGACTTCACCATGGTTGTCATCGACGACCTTCGCTTCCGGCACGAGCTTACAGCCGTGAAAACCTGGTGTGAGGTGAATGGCGCTAAGCTGTGGCACATCCGGGTTCACCGGCCAGCCAATAACTACACGGCTACCCATGCCAGCGAGTTGGCGGTGTTCGATGAGTATGAGGTGGATCTCCACCTCTACAACGACGGGACGAAGGAGGAATTCCTGGCTAAGCTGCCTGAGCGATTGCAAGGGATTGGGTTGGAGTTGAAGTGAAGGAAAGGGGCCGCAAGGCCCCTTTCTCATGCCTCGTTGGTCGAGACCTTACCGTCAGAGTCCAGGAGGGGGAGATCGAACCGGGAGGAGGAAGGGTAGCTGGAGGGCCAGCGGTACCCAATCACTCGGGTTTTGGCGAACGGCTTGATACAAACAGCGTCGCCCTGGTTCCCCCCGAGAACCATCAGGTTGCCGGCACGGTCACGGCCGACCACGAATCCTACATGTCCACCGCCCTCTCGCTCGAACACGACGATGCAACCGTAGGCCGGCCGGTCCAGCTTGACGGGGAGCTCCAGGTAGTCCTTTGCCCGCATCCACCCCTTTGGGTAGGGTAGGCCGCAAGCTTGCAAGCAGATCGCCGTGAATGTTCCACACCAGGGTACGTCTTCGTTATTCCACCAGGCCTTCAGCTTCACCAGCCAGCCAAGAAAGACCGGGTTGTTCTTCGGCCCCGGGATCTCACGCTGGCCGATATGGCGACGGGCTTCTGCTACCCACGCAAGCTCGATCATTGGTTTCTCCGGTGACTATCCCCGAACAGCCAGGGAATATGTCGATCAGTGACGAACCTGGGTTGGTATATCAGATGAAAGACAACGAAGCCCGAGTACAGCCAAACCCAAGGCCAGTCGGCCGACGGACTGGCCAACAAGCACAGCAGAGCCCAGGTGGAAGTTGTGGTATAGAAGATCCTCGCCAGGTGGCCCGTCTTGCTGGTCATGTGATTGATGACGCAGAGACTGTTGGCCAGCAAGGCGAGAGAAAGCAGGAAGATCAGGGCTGAGCTGAGCATTGGGTTCACCGTTTGATCAGGTTCTTGATGAAACGGAGGGGGGCCTTGGAGAACTCCTCTCCGAGCTGCATTACCCCGGGGATCAGGTTCATGGCCAAGATGCCGATCAGGAAAGAGATCCCGAATTGGCCGCTTAGGGCTGGCCAGGAGAGCCACACCAGGGGGGTGATGTAATGGGCCGTGACCGCACCAGTGCCGACCGAAGTCAGCATCGCAAGGCGAGGCAGGTCCCGGACGAAGCTGAGGGTCACAACAGACCCCATGAAGCCCGCGATCAGGGCTGAGTATTTAGCCAGTAGGGCTCCGGTGGCCAGGGGCTCTGACATGGTGTACCTCAAATGGTGGCGTTAAGTGTCAACTCGGAGTGTACACAAAACAGTGGGTCATTTCGAGGAACTGTACACCACTTCCAGGGGGAGTTTCCAGAGATCCTCTGGGGTAGCCCGATGGATGGCGGAGCTGCGCAGCAGCGGGAGATCCGCCTTGGCAAAGATGTAGGCTGCATACTCGCTGCACCACCAGTTGGTTGGATCCTGCCAGTCGCGTTTGAGCGCCAGTCCGAAGATGCCCCACCAGTCGTATGGCTTGCCGAGCTGGCCGGCAGCGGCAGAGATCAGGACCTTCAAGCTGTCCTCCGGAACCTCCACCCGCACTACACAATACTCTGTGGAGCGGCTGATCAGGCTTTCAAGGGGGGTCAGGGTAACCCCGTGCTGGCCCGTGGCTTCGTAAACGCCCCGTAGGTCAAAGCTGACAGCGACATGGCTCCAACGCCCCCAGGTCACGGCCCGGATGATAGGAGAAAGCGGAAGACGGCTGTTGCAGAAGATCAGGTAGGCCGAGGCCATGGTTATTCTCCGAAGACCTTGGGCCAACCCACCTGGAAATTATAGGCTTCAGGGTTGCTCAGCTTGAGCATTTCCGTCTGGTGGTAAGAGGCCACCCCGAAGTTGGTCCCCTCCAATTGCATATCAGCGGCGAAGATCTGGAGGGCGATCACGTAATCCAGCAGGATCATCTTGGGGGACCCATCCGGGTTCTTGGACAGGGTCTTCCAGTACTGACCTTCCGGGAAGCCGGGAATACCCGGCACATTGAAGAAGGTCTTCAGGATATGAAGGATCGAAGCCCCCAACAGTCCCAGATGCTGGATCCGGCTGGCCTGATCGGAGTGGATCCACACCACCCCTTGGGCGCCAGTGTTCACCTGAATGCCTTCATACTTGCGGGTGTCACGAAGGGCCTTGATCTTCTCCCAGACATTGGCCTGGGCCGCCGCCAAGGCGGCTGCATCCAAGGTGTACACCCCATCTACCAGGGTATAGTTGGGGCCTGGGCAATGTTGAGGGAGGTAGGAGAGGGTGCTCCCGTCGACCAGCCAGTTGGAGAACTGCTCCCGTATAAGCGGGAGCTGCGGATGGTCCGTTACGTCGACGGCGTCAAGGGTAGGGGCTGACTCCGCAAGGATGAAGCCCACCCCCTGTTTCCCGTTCACCAGCAGGAAGGACCTAAGCATGGTCGGTTACTCCCAGGCCCCGTCAATAAGCACGCCACCCCGAAGGATGGGTTGCGTGGTGCCAGCCCCTGTGGGCATCTTGACGATGACACTGAAGAACTCACCGGGGTTGACGGCGAGGGACTGATCAAACTTGACGTCGATTGTCTCCAGCTTGCTGCCGACGATCGCGGCGTTCGCTGTCGACAGCGACTGGATACCCAGGAACAAGCGGCGATTCAACTTGGTAGTTGAGGCTTCAGCCGTCGCCAACGAGACGGCCGTACCCCCAAAGGCCACACCCCAGAACAGGGTGTTCGCCGTGGTCATGGTGGCCCCGGCCGTGAAGACAAAGGCCTCAATCTTGACGCCCTTGACAATCAAGGTTCGACCCATGTTCGTCAAGGTGGCTGCGGGGACCTGGAAGCCGAAAACAAGGTAGTCGGTTTCGGCGCCGGCCGCGCACTGGAACTGGAACTGGCCTCCCAGTTGGGAGTTGGTTACCGTGGTGTTGGAGAGCGTTGAGGCTCCGGGAGCAGCGCTGTTCGCCCAGTTTGCGGTCTGCCCGCCGGTGGAGACCCCGATGACACCTTGCCCGCAAAAATCTCCGGCGAGGGCACGGAGCACATCCCCCTCTTGCCCCCGGGTTCCACCCAGGGTCGCCGAGGCGTGCCGCGCTAGGGTAAGCTTTTGCGCACTTCCGGTCGCTGCCGAGTTGTAGATCCGGTAGGCCAAGGGGAGGCTTTCGGAGGCCGCCGGGGCCGCGGCGTCTGCCGGGATCGCCAAGGACGCAACAGGGAGCTCATCCAGGAAGAAAGTCACCGCGCTACGGCCCACCACGATCACGTAGTCATGGAAGTCGGTCGGAGAGCTCATCGTGATCGCCGAGGTTTGGTATTCCGTGCCACCTTGGCTGATGGCAACGCCCCGGAGAACGCCGTCCGTACCATAGCGGAAGAACACCCCGGCGGTGGGTGCAGCGGTGGTTGCGGCGAGGAAGGCTCCGATCTCAACGACGTTGTTGGCGACTGGGGTGATTTCCAGCTTGGCCCGGTGGGCGAAGACGCGGTCAGTGCCGCGGTCGATGCGGAAGTGCCGGTAGGTTCGACTGAGGATATAGGTGCCGGAGGCTACGGAGTTGCTGTTGTTGGTGATCAGGAGGTTGTTGGCAACCGAGACCGTCATCGTGGAGCTGGCCATGTTCCACTTGGATGTCACCATCGCCGAGGCAACGTAGTTGTCCTCGAGCTCCATCTGAACAGCGGCCATCCCCAGCAGGCCTTGGCTGGAGCCGGTAATACTGCCAGTGTTGGAGGGGCTATTCAGGTCTGACTTGCCGACCAGGAAGACGGCCGCGGCGTTCGTGCCGTCCGTGGGGGGTTGTACCAGCAGGCGACTGCTGGAGTTGACGTCCGCCGTTTGGCTGCCTGCTGCATTTTGAATAGTCGCCATTCTCTTACCCCAGAAGATAGTTGATCCGGTACTTGCCGGAAGCTCGTCCTGTCAGGACGGTGACGTAAAGGGTGAACTCACCGGTGCCGGGGGCGGCCCGGCAGAACAGCGCGTCCATTTCATTTTCATCCTGTTGCCTGCCGGTTGCGGCCTTGGCGCTGTGTCCGATCAGGATCAGGGAGTCCGTTGAAACCTCGGCGTCAGTGATCGTGAACTTCTTGTCCTTGATGGCCGAGGCTCCGAGGTCAATCTCGACCTCCTTGACGGTGGCGCTCCCCGTGCTGACGACAACCTCTTCGAGGCCGTCGGTGCCCAGTCTCAGGAGCTTTTCAGTCGCCATGATTTAGGCTACCCGCTTGATCCGGAGGCCGGAGTTGCTGAAGTTCAGCTCCGTCGCCGAGATCGCCAGCCCGACTTCCTGGTACAAGGTGTTGGCTCCGGTGATGATCGTCTGTGTGATGGCACCGGCGGCACCAAGGTAGCAGACGGCATCAGGGGTCAGGCCACTCAGCCCCGAGATCGTTGACTCAAAGTTCACGGTAATGGGCTGTCCCGCCGTGCCCCCGTTGTTGGCCCAACCCTGGGCGTAGTGCCCGCCGGAGGCGTTGGAGGCTTTGGCCACGGTCCCGTCCGACTTGAAGTACACCAAGTCCTTCGCGGTGATGGTCTCGAAGGCATTACCAATCTTTTGCTCGGAGGCAATCCCCTCAGGCATCATGGTTTGGTCGAGACGACCACTGCTGTTCAGGACAGGAATTCGATTTTCCGAACCGGAACCCCCCGTGGCGGCCGGGGCCTTTTCAACGAGACCGTTGGAGTCGTCCAACGTCAGAAATTTATCGGCCATGTCAGGGTCTCCAGACGGCTAATCCGAAATTGAGCAAAATGCGGGTTGCAGAAACCGCAACCCCTACTTGGTAGAGCAAGTGTAACCCGGTTGGATCCTGCGTCAAACCCCCATTAACGTCGAGGTAGACGGGCTGGCCTTCGGTGAAACCCCAGCCGGTGTTGCTGAAGAACTGACCTGGAGGGATAACCCTGACGAGATCCCCGATCGCCGAGGTCGTGGCGCTGATTCCCAAGAGGCTCCCGCGGTGGGAGAGGGTATTGGCGTCAGCCTTGGCGACATTCGCCAAAGGGCCCACCACAAGCTGGCCGGCCGTGATAGCCTCCGAGGCCACTCCCTCCATCCATGGTTCGATCTCGATGACCACCGGGGGGGCTCCCGGGGCGGAGAACAGTGGTAGTGCGGGACCGGTTAGGGTCCCCCGGAGGGTTCGGTAGGTAAGGTCGGTGAGGGTTTCAATCCGGAATTCTATGGATCCGGAGGCGTCCGTGAGAAAAAAGTGGCTGATGGGATCGTTATCGAGCCCCAGCAGGGTAGCGGCCGTGGCGCCATCCACCAAGTACACCCCGACTGACGTCAGGGGTACCGGGGTGTTGTCGGTGTCCAGGCACGTCAGTCGGAGTTGATACATTAGGATTTCACCTGAACTCTGAAGTTGTCAATGGCCCCACTATACCGGGCGGTGTTGAGGGCTCCCGCCAATAAAAAACCTTGGAAGGTCTCTCCACCTTCCCAACCCAAGGGGGCGCCAGTTGTTGCCAATGGACCGGCGATAATAGCTCCGTCACGGAGGAGGGTCCAGAGCGTTCCCTCTCGTCGAACCTCGATCGTGCTCCAGGTATTCAAGAGGCCTGGAGTCACCGCTCCCAGGTCTACCGTCATCGGCCAGACGTAGACTACAGGGTCGGATCCAGAAAGCCCCAGCTTGAGGTTGATACCGAGGTTGTTCCCCACCCCTTTACCCCAGACATAGTCGTTACCTATGCTGCTGGGATTGATGTCAATCAGTACCCTGAAATCCTGCCCTGTGAGGTCGAAGTCTGGATGGTCGACCCCGTAGCCATCAGTAAAAATTCGGCCATCCTGGTTGGAGACGTAAGTTCCGTCCAGGAAGGCGCCATTGTAGTTGACGGGAGAGTGCCTCCCGGTTGCATCAACGGCCCCCCCCGTACTGAAGTTGATCTCAATAATGGAGACCCATTCAGGGGGGAGTTGTTGGCTGGGACACCCAAGTGCAAACATTATGTTTACTCCCCCGCCACCTTCTGCCGGTAGCCGATAGACAGTTGGTTCATCGTAGAGCAGGCATGGCTCCAGGTAACGGCCAGGGGCTTATCAACGGACGCCGAGGTAACCGTCTCGTGGGCGACAGCGAAGCTTCCACCCTTGGTGGTAGCCAGGCCGTGATCCATCAGTTCGGTTGCGCCGGTGATCACTGTCGTTGGGATGTCGATCGTTGCAGAGACACAGGCCGTACCCGTGATGATCAACGCCGGGCCGTTGGTGGTGATCAGCCCCGTGGTGGTCGTACCCGAGGAGGCCGTCGCTAAGGCATGGCTCTCAGGGATAACATCCTCTGCCAGGTCGATGAAACACATATCGGACACGTTGGCCGTATTGCTGTGGGTACAGACAATATCCCCCGTCACGTTGCCCAGCGGTCCCCCATACATAATCTCATCGAGGATGTAATGAGCCATGTTGACGCGGCAGGCCGGGGAGGCGTTGGCGCTGTTCTGCTCCCAAACCTCCCGCATGGCTACCCCATTGAACGTGACGCCAGTGATGGTGAAGGTGGTATTGGTAGCCAGGCGCGCGCTGTGCAACGTTACGATCAGGGTCTTGGTGTCTGCATGCGTGGTGTGTGAGACCGTCCGGCTGGCGACCGCCGTGGTGTCCGGCGTGGGCGCGTTCTGGGTGGCCAAGATCGTCGGGGCACTCGGAATAGCGGTCGGGGTCGAGCTGTTGAGCTCGATGGCCGCCGCCAGGGCTGCCTTGTTCAGACCATACTGGTTCCAATGGACGGTATCCACCATCATCCCATTAGTCAGGAAGGAGGCGCTTCCACGGTAGATCATCCGCAGCAAGGAGCTCTCCGCGCAGGCATCCTCCTGAGCTTGGCGGATCTCCGCCCAGGCGGCGGCCTGGCCGTTGGTGCTATAACGACCAGACTGGATGACCCCCATTTCTACCATCTGGGGGATCTGGGCTTTGAAGTAGGTTGCAAGGTCCTTGAGGGCCTGCTTGTAGATCGCCCCGGTGATCGTCGTGCCGTTGATAGCCTGGGCGTCAGATTCACCCTGGCACCAGAGGAAATACACATTACGCAAGGTGTATCCAGGGTAGGCTTCCAACGCTGTGATTGCAGTCTGTACAGCCGTCACGGTTGCCGAGCGCAGCGTTCCAGATGGGCTCCAGTTACTGCCGGCCTGGTCGGGGATAAGGGCTGTGCCGCCAGTCGCCCGCTCGATGAAGGCCGTGAGATTACCCGTCAGATCCCACCACTCATTGGAGAAGGTTGGCCACATCGATCCGCCAATGGTGGCGCCTCCCAGCGGGGAGGCCCCTCCGACAGGGTCAGCCAAAGGGGTGATATCCCCAGAACTGTTGACGTAGATCCCGTTAGGGGAGGCCGGGGATAGGGAGGCGTCCCCCCGACCCTCAGCGTTGCTCTGCCCAACAATGACGAAGAAGTCCATCATCGGCGTGACCGACCCCAGGACCTGGTTTACCATTCCCAGTGCAAACATGAGGCTACTCCTTATTGGGCGCCAACAATTCGCCAAACGGTGGCGCTCTTGATGATCAGGGTCTTCATCTCCCACTGCGCAGAGAACACGCCGTTACCTTCCAGAGTAACACCGGAGCCATCCACCGCGACGACCTCCAAGGGGTTGGCCGTGGTGTTGCACAGTTGGACGCTTGAACCGACCGCAGCGCCGGTGAGACTGGCGAGGGTGTTGAGTCCGACCGTGCCGCCGGCACCCGTATAGTCAACGATGATCCGACCGGAGGGCGTGAGGTCCGAAGCTTGGATCGTGCCGTTCGCTGTGGAGATTTGGCGGGGGAACTCCCAACGGCTGAACTCCTCCAGGGAGTCGCCTGTCACCTGCAGGGAGCCCAGCAGCTTCCAGATGCCGCCTTCACGGTACCAGAGGTCGTTATTATCCGTGTTCCGGTAATAGTTACCATTGGAACCATTGGCGTTCAAGGGCTTGCCGGCGCCGGAAAAGATCACTGTGCCCACTCCATCCGGGGTAGAAAGATTGAGGTTGCCGATGAGGTCCCAGATGCCGGTGACCTTGAACCAGAAATCCTGGTTATCGGTGTTGCGGTAGTAGTCCCCATTGTTGCCATTAGCATTGAGGGGGGCTCCAGAGCCGTGAAGGATATTGGACATGACAGCAGGACCTCTTGGGGGTTTTCAACCAGTGTTGGTGCATGATAGCACCTCCCCGAGGTGTTGGGGAGGTGCTCCCATTCAAGCCACCTCCAGGACCCCCAGGAACCAGATCTCCCCGCTGGTGCTGTAGAAGTCCGCCGCATCACACTTGATCCCTGAGCGGTTGACGAACCCGATCAGGGTAGAGGGGATCACGGCCGGGAGCCAGACATCCCGGTCGAAGTTGAAGCGCATGTCATTGCTGAGGGACGTGACCAAGGCTCCCGAGGCGTCAAACACATGCACCTCGAAACCTACATTGGGGTAGGTGTAGGTGTCGACCAGGTAATGGTAGAAGGTCGGAGACTTATTGGCCTGGACCTGCACGTACTGACGGCTTCCCGAGTAGGGGTGGAACACCTGGAAATGGTTGGTATTCCATCGGGTTTTGACCATAGAGGCCACGCCGGTCCCCGGTGTGGAGTCATCCACCCAGGTCGTGCCCTCCAGTTCAAACGTAGAACCGTTGATCCTCTGAATCACGTGTTCCCCGAGGGCTGCAGCCCCCCCGCCCGTTACACCACTGATACTGACCATGTGCCCAGAGTACAGGTCCATACTATCATCATCGAGGGTTACCTTGACCTTCCCGGTCGTGATGGTCCCCCCACTGACCCAGGCGCCTACGAAGGTTGTCCCGGAGAGGTCATATTGGGTGGTGACACCATCGACCGGCAACAAGGACCAGGTGCCATCCAGTACCAAACCCCCGGAGGTAGTGGTGCCGCTGATCGTGGCCGTGCCGGGGGAGGCCCCCAGTGAGGAGTCCAGAGAGATCCGGATCTGCCCGGAGGTTCCCAAGGAGGCTCCGGTCACATTCGCCCCCGACTTGGTTACTGATGCCACTCCGACGTCAGCTGGATAGGCGATCTGGGTCGTCAGCCCTGGGGTCAGTGCTGTTACCGTAACCTGTCCGATACAGGGGCGACGGTACGTCAGCGTGAAGGAGTCCTTCCGGCTGTCCACCGTCCAAGTTCCGTTGTTGAGGATGCCGCTGACGGTCACCGGTGAGCCGTAGGAAGACGAATGGTCCTGGGTTGCATGCTCAACCTCGATTGTTCCACGTGGAACATCGATTACCTGAGAGGTGATATCCAGACCGAGCCCCTGCTGACTGCGCACGGGCGATACGGCGTCCGACCCCATGATCTCGGCGCCGAGATCTCCGTAGAGGGTGAGGTCCGTATAGGTCAGACCGGCATCGACCCCAACCCTCAAGCCCCACCCGGCTAGGGTACCATCCGCGCCGGCAGTGGCAGAGCTGATGGACTTGGCCGTGAAGTTGTAGGTCACCCTGAGCTTTCCTCCGACTACGGAGAGGCCGGAGATATTGACAGGCTGAGTGCTGGCCTCATCGACCAGCTCCCAGGAGCCCCCCAGGCTGGTCTTCCGGAACACCCCAGCCACCACTTTGTAATTCTCCCCCAGTCGGCCCTGCAGAGATCCGACGCTTTGGCGGATCTTCAGGATGCGACTCATCGAGTCGAATACCTGCACGAAGTCCCCCACCTCCGTGGTGACTCCAGAGAAGCTTCCACCACTGGTGACGACCTCCAGAATGTCTCCATCGGCCGTGCCCGGGGGCAGGACAGCATCCCCGACTGTGTAGTAGCCGGTCTTTCCTGCCGAGGTCGTGCTGGGGTCGAAGACCACAGGCGCCGCGGCCAGCACTGGCGCCGACAGATCGAACAACCCGATGAAGGCCAGCTTTAGCGTCTGATCTCCAGGAAGGGTTCCCAGGCTCAGGGTACCGAGGTCGAAGATCGTCCCGGTGTTCCGCTGTACCTTCAACTTCCGAGTGCTCTGCTCATAGCCTACGAAGATGTTATCTCCAGCGACCAGGGAAAGGTTGAGGCTGGCCGGGGCGGCCAGAACATTCTTGGCAATGACCTGGGTGGTCAGGCTGTTGCTGAGACTGACGGCGTTGGAGACAACAGCCCCCCAAACGTTGTTGGTTGGCGTCCCGCCGTTGAGCACCGTGACCAGGTCTGTGAGCGTGGCCCCGCTGTTGTACAGGGCGAAAGCCATGGCGTTGAGGTTGTCACCCCCGGTAACAACCGGTTTTACCCAGCGAGCCCAGGTGGTGTTTGAGCCATCGAGTGGTAGGCCACTGACCCCCTCAACCCCCGACAGGTAAATGGGTCCGGCGCCGCCGATCAGACCAGAGGCGGCTGGGGTTAGCTCGTAGTTCGGACTGCTGCCGGTGATGGTAGCTCCCGAAGTGGTCAGGGGCACATAGGCAACGGTGCCTCCGGTCATATCCCAGGTTCCCACCTCAAAGACAGGTGCCGGGGAGCCAGCCCAGTTTCCTACCTTCCGCCAGGTAGTGCTCTCCTTGAGGTAGATGTCCTCTGTATCTTCGTCCCGGAAATAGTTCCCGTCCACCCCCACGGCCCCGGAGGGGACTCCGGTTCCCGTCAGGATGGTGGTTCCCGCCGGAGGGGTGGCGCCCCAGTTACCGACGTTGGTCCAGGAGCCTCCCGACTTGTAGTAAACGTCAGATGTGGCGGAGTCACGATAATAATTACCGTTCTCACCCAGCAGGGAAGCAGGGGCTCCTGACCCTTCGAGGAAGAGGGTTCCAGGGACAATACCGGCGGCCGAGGCATTCAGTGTTCCAAGCAGGTGCCAGATGCCGGCCTGCTTGTACCAGAGGTCCTCATTGGTCGTATTACGGTAATAGTCTCCATTCACGCCCAGAGGGTTGAGAGGGGTTCCCGAGCCTGACAGGATATAAGTCCCGACACCGTCCGGGGTCGAGAGGTTGAGGTTCCCGACAATCGACCAGATCCCCGAGGTTTTGGCCCACAGGTCCTGAGTGGTGGTGTTTCGGTAGTGGTCCCCGTTCGCGCCATCAAGGTTCGAGGGAGCACCAGACCCGGAGTAAAAGTTACCAGCGGTGAGGCTCATTAGAGGACTCCATAAATGCTTCCGGTATTAAATCACATCAGGGGGTGGTCTGCCCAATCACCTGCTGGGACATGCCTCCCTCGAAGATAACTCGGCTCAGACCCTGGATGGCTAGGCCCCGTGCCCCCCCGCGCCCATGTTCCCCATACCGGACTGTAACTACTGGCAGGCCAGAGGTGGGGTTGAAGCGGGTATCCTGAGCGGGGTGGCCTGCCCCGCTGCCTGTCAGTAGGTCACCTGCCGCTCCCGCCGCCCCCACGGTTGCCGTGTAGTTAATACCCCCAAGGTTGTTGGCATCAACCAGGCCGGGGCCTGGTGTTCCTGGGAGAAGCTTGGTTGCATCCGTACCGGCGCCGCCGGTGACCCCTGGGGTATCACTGGCAAAGGTGTCGTGGTACAGGTACTGGGTGTAGGCGTCCGCGTTCATTTCCCCCACGGGGCCCCCCTGGCCGAACGGGGCTCCACCAGCGCCGCTCGCTCCTGGGTAGGTAACATAGCGCTGACCGGAGAAAGGTACGGAAAGATGGGCGGCCACGCCGCCGCTGCCGCCGCCGCCGCCGGCGCCGCCCACGATCGGGGAGCTCACCGCCTCCAGGCTTATGATGATCGGGGAGACGGCGGTAAACGCCAAGCCTCCAGCCTCTCCATCCCTCCCTTTCCCGAAGTACAAAACGCGGCTGAGTGAGGTGTTGGGCTTGTTGCTAATCCAGCCA
>Ga0255086_1000123_pt1 | contig 26934 bp, 22 predicted proteins | sample Colum_Cont_RepC__FD_188438 | JGI IMG/M metagenome (GOLD analysis project Ga0255086, IMG submission 188438) | Freshwater microbial communities from Columbia River, Oregon, United States - Colum_Cont_RepC_8d | ecosystem: Environmental > Aquatic > Freshwater > River | place: USA: Oregon | collected... | reverse complement strand
GCTGATGCGCGGCATGCAGGATGGCGCGCTGCGGTTTTTCACCAACTACGACTCCCGCAAGGGTGCCGCACTGGCCGCCAGGCCCTTTGCGGCTGCGACCTTCTGGTGGGATCAACTGGAGCGCAGCGTGCGCTTCGAGGGCGCCATCACCAAGCTGGATGCCGTGGAGTCAGCAGCGTATTTCCACACGCGGCCACGCGGCTCGCAGATCGGCGCGTGGACTTCGCAGCAGTCGCAGGTGGTGCCCTCGCGCGCCGCGCTCGAAGAGCGGCTGGTGATGAGCCAGCAGCGCTTTGCCGAAGGCGAGATTCCGCTGCCGGCGTTCTGGGGCGGCTATGCGCTGACGCCCGATGTGATCGAGTTCTGGCAGGGCCGTGACGACCGCCTGCATGATCGCCTGCGGTTTCGCCGCAGTGGCGATGCCTGGGTGCTGGAGCGTCTGGAGCCTTAAGAGCGTGTTAAAGACTTGTGCATCGTGGCGTTGCGAGTCAAAACCGCGCAGTGCGAGGCGTGAAGTGACGCGAATGCCTGCCGCCTTCGCTAGCTTCACAACGACGCACTGCGCGATTTTGGCTGCAACCCTTCGGGGCCGGACTGTTTTGGGGCACTGCTGCGTCAGAAAGTTTGCGAAGGCAACAAGCATTCGCTGCTCTTTCTTCCTTGCACTGCCCCAAAACAGCCTTCGGCCGCCGCGACGCACAAGTCTTTAACACGCTCTTAAGCGCTGAGCGCTTCGCCGCGCAGCGAGATCACTGCCCAGCCGCGCTGTTCGGCCTCCGCACGCAGCACCGGGTCAGGGTCGACGGCGACGGCGTGATGCGCGAACTCCAGCAGGGGCAGATCGTTGCGCGAGTCTGAATAAGCGGTGATGTGCGCCTGCTCGGCGCCGTGTTCGAGCATCCACTCCTTGAGCCGCTGCACCTTGCCCGCCTGAAAGTTGGCGCGCTGCAACTGGCCGGTGAGCCGGCCATCGACGATCTCCGGCTCGGTGGCCAGCAAGTGCTCGATGCCCAGCAGCGCCGCGATGGGCTCGGTGATGAAGCGATGGGTGGCGGTGGTGATCAACAGGGTGTCGCCCGCCATGCGGTGACGTTCCAGCAGCGCAGGCGTCAGTGCGGCCACTTTGGGGGCGATGATCTCGGCGACGAAGCGCGCCCGCAGCGGTTGCCACTCGGCGATGGTTTTCTGCTTGAGTGGCGCCAGCGAAAAACGATAGAACGCGGCGACATCGAGCTGGCCTGCAGCGTAGTCGGCGTAGAACTGCCGGTTCTGTGCCTCATATTCGCTGCGCTCCACCAGGCCTTCGTCGCACAGGAATTGACCCCAGAGAAAATCACTGTCCGCAGCGAGCAGGGTGTGGTCGAGATCAAAGACGGCGAGACGCATGGAGGCTGCACCTGAAAGGGCGGGCAGGATAGCGGGGCGTCGCGCGGTGTGAAAAGATCGTGCGCAACAACTACAGGGAAGTGTCTTGATCGACTCAGACGGATTCCGACCGAACGTGGGCATCATCGTGCTGCACCCCACGGTGACCGGGCGGGTGTTGCTGGCCAAGCGCATCGGCCAGGAGGCCTGGCAGTTTCCGCAGGGCGGCATCAAGCGCGGCGAGCAGCCGGAGCAGGCCTGCTATCGCGAGCTGGAAGAAGAGCTGGGCCTCAAGCCCGCGCAGGTGCAGATGCTGGGCGTGACGCAGGAATGGCTGCGCTACCTGCTGCCCAAGCATCTGGTGCGGCGCGGCAACAAGCCGCTGTGCATCGGTCAGAAGCAGCGCTGGTTTCTGCTGCGGCTGGCCGCTGACGAAAGCAAGGTGCACTTCGATGGCAGCGCCTCACCGGAGTTCGATGCCTGGGGCTGGGTCGATTACTGGCAGCCGCTGCAAAAGGTGATCGAGTTCAAGCGCGAGGTGTATGCGCAGGCGCTGGCCGAGCTGGCCCCACTGGCCGGGGTGTCGCAGCCCGCACCCTGAGCGCTCCATGTTCATTGGGCGGACATTGACAATCATTCTCATTTGCATGAGCATCACGGCACGTCCTCACTCGAAGCCGTGACCTGCCATGTATATCTGCGTCTGCAAAGCCGTTTCCGACAAGCGCATCGAGCGTTCGGTGGAGCAGGGCGTGCGCAGGCTGAAGGATTTGAAAGACATGACCGGCTTGGGCAGCTGCTGTGGCAAATGCGTGCCGGATGCCCGCCGTGTGCTGACCGATGCGCTGGCACGGCAGAACGCACAATCGCATTTCATGCAGGTCGCCATCGCGGCCTGAAGTGCAGAGCTGAAGCGTGTTGCGAATCGCACGCAAAATCAGTCAAATAACTAAATAAAACAATCACTTGCCGATATGGCCTGATGGCTGTAGGCTGCGCTCCGTTCATTCAACTGCCGACACGGAGCAAGCCATGCAAGGCGACGCCAAAGTTCTCGAATATCTCAATGCCGCGCTCAAGAACGAGCTGACGGCGATCAACCAGTATTTTCTGCACGCCCGCATGTTGCAGAACTGGGGCCTGAAAAAGCTCGGTGCGCACGAGTACCACGAGTCCATCGACGAGATGAAGCACGCGGACAAGATCATCGCGCGCATCCTGTTTCTCGAAGGCCTGCCCAATCTGCAAGACCTCGGCAAGCTCTACATCGGCGAAAACGTGGAAGAAGTGCTGCGCTGCGACCTGAAGCTGGAGCTGCAAGCGCATCCGCTCTACCGCGATGCCATCGCCCACTGCGAGACGGTGAAGGACTACGTCACCCGCGAGATTCTGGTGAAAATCCAGGAGAGCGAGGAGGAGCACATCGACTTCATCGAAGAGCAGCTCAAGATCATCGAGACCATCGGCTTGCAGAACTACTGCCAGTCGCAGATCGAGATGCCCATGCATTCCTGAGCCACGCTGGGGGATTGAAAAGAGCCCGCTCCGGCGGGCTTTTTCGTGTGCGTAATGCTCAAAAAGGTTTGACGATGACGAGTATCACCACCGCGACAAGAATGAGTGCCGGCACTTCGTTGATGAGCCGATAGAAAGTGGCGCTCTTGTCGTTTTTGCGCGTGGCAAAGGCACGCACACGGGTTTTTAGCCAGCCGTGGTAGCCGGACAGCATTACCACTAGCAACAGCTTGGCGTGCAGCCAGCCCATCTGCATGAAGACTGGCGTTAGCATGAGAGACCACAGGCCGAATACCCAGGTGCCGATCATGCCGATTAGGGTGATGCCGTAGAGACGCTTTTCCATCACGCAGAAGCGGTTGTGTTCGACCTCGTTCACCACTTCGGTGTGATAGACGAACAGGCGTGGTAGATAAAGCAGGCCGGCAAACCAGCTGATGACAAAAATAACGTGCAGGGCTTTGATCCAGAGCATGGCGTGAGTCGACGGGAACGGTGCCTGTATCATCGCTGACCTTGCCGCGTGATGTCAGTGCGGTGCTTTGCGGGTCCATGAGCGACATGATCAATATCGGAATTGTTGGAGGCACTGGCTATACAGGCATGGAGTTATTGCGCCTCTTGGCGCGGCATCCACTTGCCAGAGTCCGGGTGCTGACTTCACGGCAGGAGGCGGGCCAGCGCGCAGACAGCGTTTTTCCGTCTCTGCGTGGCTTTAGCGATGCCGTATTTGAGGTGCCGGATTTTGAGCGGCTGGCCGAGTGCCGGGTGGTTTTCTTTGCGGCACCGCATGGCGTCGCGATGCAGCTGGCCCCTGCGCTGCTCAAGCGTGGTGTCAAGGTGATTGATCTCTCGGCAGACTTTCGTCTGCGTGATGCGGCGATCTATCGCAAGTGGTACGGACAAGAGCATGCAGCCCCGGATTTGCTCAGTGAGGCCGTCTATGGCCTGCCAGAGGTGCACCGTGCCGACATCAGCACTGCAATGCTGGTGGCTGGCCCTGGCTGCTACCCCACTGCGGTGCAACTGGCACTGGTGCCACTCCTTGTCGCCGGGGTGATCGAGCTAAGCGGCATTGTTGCTGACTGCAAGTCTGGTATTTCGGGCGCAGGGCGGGAGGCGAAGCTTGGCTCCCTGTTCTGCGAGGTGGCCGAGAGCTTCAAGGCGTACGGCGTCCCTGGCCATCGGCATCTGCCAGAGATTGAACAGGGTCTCGAATCGGCTGCGGGTAACAAAGTGGGTCTTACCTTTGTACCTCACTTGGTCCCGATGAGTCGCGGCATTCACGCTACGATCTACGCAAGATTGAGGCAGCCTATGTCGGACCTGCAGCCTATTTTCGCGGCCCATTATTCTGGTGAAGCCTTTGTGGATGTGCTTCCCGCCGGATCGCACCCGGAGACGCGCTCTGTGCGTGGTGGCAATGTCTGTCGTCTGAGTCCCCATATCGCCCCTGATGGCAAGACAGTGGTGGTGCTTTCCGTGATTGACAACCTTGTCAAGGGGGCGTCTGGACAGGCTGTGCAGTGTTTTAACCTGATGTTTGGACTTTCTGAAACTGCAGGGCTTGAATCGCCCGGCCTTGCTCCATAGCCCGTGACAGACCACCGCATCGTTATCCGCAAGCATCGCCCTTGGCAGCGTACTTGGGCGACCATCATCGCTGTGGCACTACTCTTGGGGGCGGCTTCAGCGTTGTATCAATACACCCGACGCAGCACAGTCGCAGATTTTGAAAAAGCGACCAGTGAGCGCGATATCCTGATGGGTGAGCGTCGTGATCTGACGCTGCAGTTGCGTGTCGCAAAAAGCGAGCTCAGCAAGCTCCGAAATGAATTGGCATATGTCAGGCAAGCACAAACCATTGATAGTGATGCCTGCAGCAGCATCAAAGCCATGCTTGGTAAGCTTGAAGCCGAGTCTGCATCACTCAGGGAGCAACTGGCGTTCTACCGCAGTATTGCCTCACCCAACGAGACAAAGGCCGGAGTTCGCGTGCAGGAAATGCGCGTCCGCAAGCACGATAAAGGCTGGCGGTATGATCTCGTGCTGATCCAGTCCGTGCGTGAGGAGGGCCGTATCGCTGGCACTGCAGAGGTGCGTATTGATGGTCAACTATCCGCTAGACCCCAAAGTTATGGTCTCTCCAGCCTCCTGACGGCTGGCGCAAAGAATCTGGTATTTTCATTCAAGTACTTTGAGGAGTTTTCGGGCGAGTTTCAGTTGCCTCAAGGGTTCAAGCCCCAGAAAGTGGTGGTAACGCTCAACCCTGACGACGATCGTCCTAATATTGTCAGCGAGTACGAGTGGGCGAAAATCGAATCTCAGGAGCGCAGCAATGATTAAGGCATTTTCTTCGGGCTCAGTGCCCTCCAAGGGGGCAGCAATGGATACTTTGATTGGACGACAGACCGAAATCCTAGGTGATGTGAGTTTCACTGGCGGTCTGCATGTGGACGGCCGCATCAAGGGCAATGTGCAGTCGGCCAGCGAGAAGGCGGCCAGCCTGTCGGTATCCGAGTCTGGTGCAATCGAAGGTAATGTGCGGGTCGCCAATATTGTGGTCAATGGCCGCATTGCCGGTGAGGTTCGCTCGAATGAGCGGCTGACCATCGGGGCCAAGGCGCGGATCATCGGCAACGTGCACTACCGTATTCTGCAAATGGAAGCGGGCGCACTCGTCAACGGTCAGTTGATTTACGAGGGTAGCGAGACCATGGGTGCGACGTCACCCAAGAATGAGAGCGCCGAGCCTTTGCTCAAGTTGGCCAAGACCTCTTGATGGTTACCTTGGTCGGCTCAGTATTGTTTGCAGTTGCGGGAGATGGTGATGAACTTGAATGAAGTGACGCAGCAGGCGACGACCAGCCCTTATGGCCTGGTGTTCAGCGATTCAGCAGCCCTGAAGGTGAAGGAGTTGTTATCTGAAGAAGAAAACCCTGATCAGGTGCTGCGGGTTTTTGTCACGGGTGGCGGCTGTTCCTGGTTCAAGTACGGATTCAACTTTGATGAGAAACCCGCTGAGGACGATGCGGCGGTTGCCAACCAAGGCGTCACCTTAGTGGTAGATCCGATGAGCTTGCAGTATTTGGAAGGCGCGGAGATCGACTACAAGGAATCCGCTGAGGGCGCGCAGTTCGTGATTCGCAACCCCAACGCGACCACAACCTGCGGCTGCGGCTCTTCGTTTTCGGTTTAGCCGTAGATTCCGCCAAGCAGAGCGGAGCGCTTGGCCCCGGTTACCGTCGGCAGATTGCCGGGCAGGCCATGCACGCGCTGCCGGGCTAGCCAGGCAAATGCGGCGGCCTCCACACACTCCGGAGGGAGTCCGAGAGCGGCGGTAGCTTGCACGGCTGGCCCTGCTGCCAGTGCCGCGATGCGGTGCATCAGGTAGTCGTTATAGGCACCACCGCCACAGATGAGAATCACGGTGGTGTCAGAGGGCACTACAGCCACGATGGTGGTAGCCGTCAACTCGCAGAGCGTGGCCTGCACGTCGGCTGCCGCGTGTTGTGCCAGTCCGCCCTGAGCCAAGGCGGCCGCCCAGTCTAGATTGAACTGACCGCGCCCAGTGCTCTTGGGCGCAGGCGCGCCAAAATAGGGCTCGCTGAGCCAAGCCTTCAGCAAATCGGGCAGCACGCGGCCTTGCGCCGCAAAGTGGCCGTGGGCGTCGTAAGCCTGTTTTAGGTGCAGACTAGCCCATTCGTCCATCAAGGCATTGCCGGGGCCGCAGTCAAAGCCTATGGTGGGTGTCGTGGTGCTGCCGCCCAGCAGGGTGATGTTGGCAATGCCCCCGATATTGACTACGGCAGTCGGCTTTTCGCTGGCGAACACAGCCTGGTGAAAGGCTGGCACCAGCGGCGCGCCTTCACCGGCGAGCGCGATATCCATGCGGCGAAAGTCCGCCACAACGGGAATGCCTGTGAGTGCCGCGATGCGGTTTGGGTCGCCGATCTGGAGGCTGTTGGCGCTCCCTTTGGGGTCATGGAAAATCGTCTGACCATGACTGCCAATGGCGCGGATGTCTGCTGCTTGCAGCCCCGCATGCGCCAACAGCGCGCGGGTGATGGCGGCGAACTGATCCGCGACGGCGATATCGAGTGCGGCCAACGCCGAGAGCTTGATGGCGGCCTGTGCGTCACGGCCTAGGGAAATCAACTGTTGGCGGAGAGTATTCGGATGCGGCAGATGGAGGCTAGCTTCCACTGCAACGAAGCGGCCATGATCAAACTTGGCGATCACGGCATCGACACCATCGGCACTGGTGCCTGACATCAGACCGATAAAGCGCTCCCTCACGGATGTGCTTTGCTCAGGGGTGGCTGCCGCTCTTATTGCTGGCTATTTGTGTGCTGGCTTGATCGAGTGCTGCGAGGGCCGTGCTGGATTGAGCGCGGAATGCAGCCATGTGGCGCGGAGAAACCGGGTTGGCCCTTGGCAGTGGTACGGTCACCGGGTTCTTGTGCAGGCCATTCATGCGGAACTCATAGTGCAAATGCGGGGCAGTGGCGAGGCCGGACTTGCCAACGTAACCGATCACCTGCCCCTGACGCACCTTGCTGCCATTGCCCAAACCAGCGCGGAAACGAGATAGATGCGCATAAAGCGTTTCGACACCGCCACCATGGTTGATGACCACCACGTTGCCGTAGCCACGCTTGCTGCCCTTGAAGCTGATCTTGCCATCGCCAGTGGCCTTGATTGGTGTGCCCGTGCCGGCTGCATAGTCCACGCCCTTGTGAGCGCGGATGGTGTGCAGAATTGGGTGCAGTCGGCGCAGATTGAAGGGGGAGGAGATGCGCGCGAAATCGACCGGGGTGCGAATGAACGCCTTGCGCAGCGACTGACCATTGGGGGTGTAGTATGCCGTATTACCTTCTGACGTGGTGAAGCGCACCGCCCGGAAGCGTTGTCCTTGCGAGACGAACTCGGCAGCGAGGATGTCGCCATCGCGCAACTTCTTGTTGCCTTTGTAGAGTTGATCGTAAACCACGGAGAAGTGGTCGCCAGCGTGCAGATCTTGGGCAAAGTCGATGTCGTAACCAAAGATGTCTGCAAACTCCATGATCATTCGGCTGCTGAGGTTGGCGCGGCGACCATCCATAAACAGCGAGTCGGTGATGCGGCCGCTGGCGGTGGTTTGGCGGTGCTCTATCTCGGCCGTCAGCGTGACCGACTCTAGGCCCTTGTCGCCACGGCGCACTTCAAGCGTCCGGCGCTCATCGAGCGCATAGGTCAGCCCTTCGAGTTGATCGTCCTCGACGCGAATATGCAGATCGTCGCCGGCCTTGAGCCGTTTCAGCCGATTGACCTCGCCGCCCAGTGACAACAGGTCTGAAACCTCATCGCCTGCTAAGCCCAGCGCGTCGAAGATGAGTGACAGGCTTTGTCCAGACTTGACGGAGATCGTTGTCCACTGGCTCGCCTCCGGCACTTTCAGCGCGTCGCTGACGGCGGACTGGATGATGGTGTCGAAGTCGCTGGCGGTGCTGGATGTAGCGCGGGAGAAATCTCGCCCTGCCTGTATTTCCATCAGGTAGGCGCCAGCAGGTTCGGCTGCAGGTGCTGTGACTTTGTCTGCAATGTCGATGTTGCTGCCAGCAAGCAACTGCAGGGCAGCGGCACCAATAGCGAGGCAGAGCGCTGAAATCAGCGCAACACGCCGTTTTGGCCGCCGGATGGTGCGAGCGGCTGGAATATAATCGAATTTCATTGTTAAACCGTGTTAAGTGCAAAAAAGGCCGCCTTTCTTGCGAAAGGCCTAGCCTTTGGCGGATTCTTCCAATGGTTAATAGGTTCTGCAAGCCGCACAGATGTGCCTACGAGAGCATAGATCTTCGACTGTTGCAAGCATCTCTTGCCAGGCATTGCAGCTTCCCTCTAGCAATTTCACAACGGCAAAAAATCATGAGTTTCGAGGCCAGCATCGCTGAATTGACGCGTGGTAGTGACGAAATCCTGCCCGCAAAAGACTTTGAAAGTCGATTGCGGGAGGCAAAAGACAAAGGTTTGCGGCTCAGGGTGAAGGCGGGCTTTGATCCAACAGCCAAAGACCTGCATCTGGGGCACACGCTTTTGTTAAACAAGTTACGTGCCTTTCAGGAAGCCGGGCACGAAGCGATATTCCTTATAGGCGATTTCACTGGGATGATCGGCGACCCCACGGGCAAGAACGAAACACGCAAGCCGTTGACCCGCGAGGACGTGCTGGCAAACGCGGATACATATAAGGAGCAGGTCTTCAAGATTCTGGATCCCGAGAAGACCACCATCGCTTTCAATAGTGACTGGTTGGACAAGCTGGGGGCCGAGGGGATGATCCGGCTTGCCGCCCAGCACACAGTCGCCCGCATGTTGGAGCGCGAAGACTTCAGCAAGCGCTATGCGGCGCAGCAACCTATCGCCGTGCATGAGTTTCTCTATCCACTGCTTCAGGGCTACGACTCGGTCGCGCTCAAGTCGGATATCGAGTTGGGTGGTACCGATCAAAAGTTCAACCTGTTGATGGGGCGTCATCTTCAGGCGGCATTCGGTCAGCGACCTCAGATAATCATGACCTCGCCGATCCTCGAAGGCCTGGATGGCGTCAACAAGATGAGCAAGTCGCTGGGCAACTACATCGGCGTCTCTGAGTCTTCAAAAGAGATGTTCGGCAAGCTGATGTCGATTTCCGACACGCTGATGTGGCGCTACTTCGAATTGCTGTCCTTCAGGCCGCTGGCTGAGATCACTGCGCTCAGACAAGCGATTGTGGACGGAGCCAATCCGCGTGACATCAAGATGAGCCTGGGTGCGGAGCTCGTGGATCGCTTTCATGGGGTGGGGGCGGGCGAAGCTGCGCGCGAGCAATTCATTGCGCAGTTCTCGAAGGGGGCGCTGCCGGACAACATCCCTGAAATCCTGCTGTCTGCGCCAAGCAGTGGTATGGGCTTGATGCGCGTGATTAAGGAGGCGGGGCTTGCGGCGTCTACTTCAGACGCGGGACGTCTGATTGATCAGCGCGCAGTGCGAGTCGGGCAGCAGAAAGTAGAAGACCGCGCGCTTGTGCTGGCAGTAGGCCAGCGCTATCTCTTGCAGGTGGGTGCCAGACGCTTCGCCTATGTGGACATCAGGGCTGAATAACGTGATTGGAGGGCCTTCGACGCCATGAAAGCCGCAAAACCAGTCATTTCTGCTGATTAATGTGCCATAAATGGCGCGCTTCCTGAGGCGTCCAATGCCCAAAATGTTTCAAAAAATTAATATGCAACAATGACTTAATGGTTGATTTTCCCTTCAGTGTTGACGCTCTGGCGAATCCCGCTATTATTCGCCTCCCGCTGACGGGGCCTTCTTCGAGAAGAGGGTCTTGGGAGGCCAGATCATTAACAAAAAAGACAAGTAATTTGTGTGGATGCTCTTGGTGTGGCTTAGGCCATGTAACACGAGAGTATCGAGAAGCTCAAAAAGCTAGATCGAAACTCAAAAGCAATGCCACTTTAGCCAGTGGCATTTGCGTATCCGATTTAAAAATTAATTGGAGAGTTTGATCCTGGCTCAGATTGAACGCTGGCGGAATGCCTAACACATGCAAGTCGAGCGGGGGTAGCAATACTTCAGCGGCGGACGGGTGAGGAATACATAGGAATCTGCCTTTAGGTGGGGGATAGCTAGGGGAAACTCTGGGTAATACCGCATGATCTCGCAAGAGCAAAGGGGCGCAAGTCTCGCCTTTAGAGGAGCCTATGTCTGATTAGCTAGTTGGCGGTGTAATAGACCACCAAGGCAATGATCAGTAACTGGTCTGAGAGGACGATCAGTCACATCGGAACTGAGACACGGTCCGAACTCCTACGGGAGGCAGCAGTGGGGAATATTGGACAATGGGCGAAAGCCTGATCCAGCAATTCCGCGTGTGTGAAGAAGGCCTTCGGGTTGTAAAGCACTTTAGTTGGGGAAGAAACAGCTTGGCCACACCAAGCCTTGACGGTACCCAAAGAATAAGCACCGGCTAACTCTGTGCCAGCAGCCGCGGTAATACAGAGGGTGCAAGCGTTAATCGGATTTACTGGGCGTAAAGGGTGCGTAGGTGGCCGTTTAAGTCGGATGTGAAAGCCTGGGGCTCAACCTCAGAATTGCATTCGATACTGGATGGCTAGAGTTCGGTAGAGGGCGGCGGAATTTCCGGTGTAGCGGTGAAATGCGTAGATATCGGAAGGAACATCAATGGCGAAGGCAGCCGCCTGGGCCTGGACTGACACTGAGGCACGAAAGCGTGGGTAGCAAACAGGATTAGATACCCTGGTAGTCCACGCCGTAAACGATGAGAACTTGACGTTGGTTCGTTTTACGAATCGGTGTCGCAGCTAACGCGATAAGTTCTCCGCCTGGGGAGTACGGCCGCAAGGTTGAAACTCAAAGGAATTGACGGGGGCCCGCACAAGCGGTGGAGTATGTGGTTTAATTCGATGCAACGCGAAGAACCTTACCTGGTCTTGACATCTACGGAAGTCTGCAGAGATGCGGATGTGCCTTCGGGAGCCGTAAGACAGGTGCTGCATGGCTGTCGTCAGCTCGTGTCGTGAGATGTTGGGTTAAGTCCCGCAACGAGCGCAACCCTTGCCCTTAGTTGCCACCATTTAGTTGAGCACTCTAAGGGGACCGCCGGTGACAAACCGGAGGAAGGTGGGGATGACGTCAAGTCATCATGGCCCTTATGACCAGGGCTACACACGTACTACAATGGTGTATACAGAGGGTCGCCAAGCCGCGAGGTGGAGCTAATCCCAGAAAGTACATCGTAGTCCGGATTGGAGTCTGCAACTCGACTCCATGAAGTCGGAATCGCTAGTAATCGCCGATCAGCATTTGCGGCGGTGAATACGTTCCCGGGCCTTGTACACACCGCCCGTCACACCATGGAAGTTGGCTGTGCCTTAAGTAGGTAGCTTAACCGCAAGGGGAGCGCCTACCACGGGATGGTCAATGACTGGGGTGAAGTCGTAACAAGGTAGCCGTAGGGGAACCTGCGGCTGGATCACCTCCTTTCAAGAATGCTGAAGCATGCTGAGAGCATCCACTCAAGTTACTTGTCAATCGAAGCCCTGTGGGGGTCAACTCAAAGCCTCTGGGTCTGTAGCTCAGTTGGTTAGAGCACACGCTTGATAAGCGTGGGGTCGGTGGTTCAAATCCACCCAGACCCACCATTTATTCAATGGACATGGGGCCATAGCTCAGCTGGGAGAGCGCGTGCTTTGCAAGCATGAGGTCGTCGGTTCGATCCCGTCTGGCTCCACCACTTCGATTTGAGATAAGCATTTCAGCAATAAGAAATGTTTCTCTGAAATCGAGTAGCGATACTTCGATTAGCTCTTTAAAAATCAGATCTGTAGTTGAACACTGTAGTCATAAGTAATATGCCTCGCGCGAGCGAGCATAATTCTCAATGCCAAAGGTGCTTAACGGCGAAAAATAATCGATAGTAAGAAGTTTAATTATTGACCCGCATTCGAGAGAATGTTTGAGGTTATATGGTTAAGTGACTAAGCGCATCTGGTGGATGCCTTGGCGACAACAGGCGATGAAGGACGTTATAGCTTGCGATAAGCTGCGGGGAGTGAGCAAATACACTTTGATCCGCAGATTTCCGAATGGGGAAACCCACCGCTTCGGCGGTATCCCGCAAGGGAGGCAAACCTGGAGAACTGAAACATCTAAGTACCCAGAGGAAAAGAAATCAACCGATATTCCGTTAGTAGTGGCGAGCGAACGCGGAGCAGCCTAAACATCGAAACTTAGCAGAAGGGTCTGGAAAGTCCCGCCATAGCGAGTGATAGCCTCGTATGCGAAAAGTCAGATGTTGATATTAAGTAGGGCGAGGCACGTGAAACCTTGTCTGAACATGGGGGGACCATCCTCTAAGGCTAAATACTCGTTGTCGACCGATAGTGAACCAGTACCGTGAGGGAAAGGCGAAAAGAACCCCTGTGAGGGGAGTGAAATAGAACCTGAAACCGGATGCGTACAAGCAGTCAGAGCCCTTCGGGGTGATGGCGTACCTTTTGTATAATGGGTCAGCGACTTACTTTCAGTAGCAAGGCTAACCGTATAGGGGAGCCGTAGGGAAACCGAGTCTTAATAGGGCGATTAGTTGCTGGGAGTAGACCCGAAACCCGTCGATCTATCCATGTCCAGGGTGAAGGTTGGGTAAAACCAACTGGAGGCCCGAACTCACGCCTGTTGAAAAAGTCGGAGATGAGGTGTGGATAGGAGTGAAAGGCTAATCAAGGCGGGTGATAGCTGGTTCTCCTCGAAAGCTATTTAGGTAGCGCCTCGCGTCTCACTGTAGGGGGTAGAGCACTGTTACGGTTTTGGGGGGACACAAGTCCCTACCAGGCTGTTGCAAACTCCGAATACCTACAAGTGCAATCGCGGGAGACACACGGTGGGAGCAAAATTTCATCGTGAAAAGGGCAACAGCCCAGACCGTCAGCTAAGGTCCCCAAGTTATTGCTAAGTGGTAAACGATGTGGAAAGGCTCAGACAGCCAGGATGTTGGCTTAGAAGCAGCCATCATTTAAAGAAAGCGTAATAGCTCACTGGTCGAGTCGGTCCGCGCGGAAGATGTAACGGGGCTAAGCAATACACCGAAGCTACGGGTGCATAGCAATATGCGCGGTAGAGGAGCGTTCTGTACGCCTGCGAAGGTGGCTCGTAAGGGCTGCTGGAGGTATCAGAAGTGCGAATGCTGACATGAGTAACGATTAACCGGGTGAAAAACCCGGTCGCCGTAAGCCCAAGGGTTCCAGCGCAACGATTTTCGGCGCTGGGTGAGTCGGATCCTAAGGCGAGGCCGAGAGGCGTAGTCGATGGCAAGCAGGTTAATATTCCTGCACGACCTTGCAATGCGATGGGATGACGGAGAAGGTTAGGAAGGCCGCCTGTTGGATGGTGGTTTAAGCGCTTAGGAGTGGCCTCTAGGAAAATCCGGAGGCATTATCTGAAACGTGATGTCGAGTCTCTACTGAGACGAAGCTTCTGATACCCCGCTTCCAAGAAAAGTCTCTAAGCTTCAGTTGCAAGGCTCCGTACCCTAAACCGACACAGGTGGGCGAGGAGAGTATCCTAAGGCGTTTGAGAGAACTCGGGTGAAGGAACTCGGCAAATTAGTGCCGTAACTTCGGGAGAAGGCACGCCCGCGTAAGCGGGTCGCAGTGAAGAGGGGGTTGCAACTGTTTATCAAAAACACAGGACTCTGCAAACACGAAAGTGGACGTATAGGGTCTGACACCTGCCCGGTGCTGGAAGGTTAATTGATGGGGTCAACCGCAAGGTGAAGCTCTTGATCGAAGCCCCAGTAAACGGCGGCCGTAACTATAACGGTCCTAAGGTAGCGAAATTCCTTGTCGGGTAAGTTCCGACCTGCACGAATGGTGTAATGATGGCCCCACTGTCTCCATCCGAGACTCAGTGAAATTGAAATTGCTGTGACGATGCAGTGTTCCCGCGGCAAGACGGAAAGACCCCGTGAACCTTCACTATAACTTTACACTGGACTTCGATTTTGTTTGTGTAGGATAGGTGGGAGGCGTTGAAACCCCGGCGCTAGCTGAGGTGGAGCCAACCTTGAAATACCACCCTGATAAACTTGAAGTTCTAACCTCGTTTGCTTATCGCAGACAGGGACATTGTATGGTGGGTAGTTTGACTGGGGCGGTCTCCTCCCAAAGAGTAACGGAGGAGTGCGAAGGTTACCTCAGCGCGGTCGGAAATCGCGCTTTTGAGTGCATACGCATAAGGTAGCTTGACTGCGAGACAAACAAGTCGAGCAGGTACGAAAGTAGGTGTAAGTGATCCGGTGGTTCTGTATGGAAGGGCCATCGCTCAACGGATAAAAGGTACTCCGGGGATAACAGGCTGATACTGCCCAAGAGTCCATATCGACGGCAGTGTTTGGCACCTCGATGTCGGCTCATCTCATCCTGGGGCTGTAGCAGGTCCCAAGGGTCCGGCTGTTCGCCGGTTAAAGAGGTACGCGAGCTGGGTTCAGAACGTCGTGAGACAGTTCGGTCCCTATCTGCCGTGGGCGTTTGAAGTTTGAGAGGAGTTGACCTTAGTACGAGAGGACCGGGTTGAACATATCTCTGGTGTTCCAGTTGTCACGCCAGTGGCATCGCTGGGTAGCTAAATATGGACGGGATAACCGCTGAAAGCATCTAAGCGGGAAGCCCACCTCAAGATGAGACTTCACAGGGATTCAATCCCTCTAAAGAGCCCATGTAGACCACATGGTTGATAGGTGCGGTGTGTAAGGGTGGTAACACCTTCAGCTAACGCATACTAATTGCTCGTGCGGCTTAACCATATAACGCTCAAACATTCTTCAATGATTGTTTAGCCGTTAAGCCATACCTTTAGGTATTGAGAAAACGAACGATTGCTGGTTCAACTACAGATCTATTTATTTCGCTGATTGGTGGCCCACTGGTACCAGTTAGACAACAGTTTGCTTGGCGGCAATAGCGAGTTGGAACCACCTGTTCCCATCCCGAACACAGAAGTGAAACGACTTAGCGCCGATGATAGTGTGGCATTAGCCATGTGAGAGTAGGACACTGCCAAGCTCTAAACACCAAACCCCAACTCGAAAGAGTTGGGGTTTTTTGTGCTCGTCGTTTTTTATATTGCTGTGTTTCGGATGCACCCATGAACTGGACGCCAGAAAGCTGGCAGGCCATGCCTGCGGCTCAACAACCTACTTATACTGATCGTGCGGCCTTGGACGCAGCGCTAGCAGTGCTCAAATCCCTGCCGCCGCTGGTCACATCCTGGGAAGTGAACCGCCTCAAGAGCGAGTTTGCTGCCGCTGCTCGCGGAGACCGGTTCGTGCTGCAAGGTGGCGATTGTGCGGAATCTTTCGCCGATTGCCGGGCAGATCTGATTACAAACCGGCTGAAAGTACTGTTGCAGATGAGCCTCGTGCTCACGCACGGCTTGAAGAAGCGTGTCACTCGCGTAGGTCGCTTTGCAGGCCAATACGCCAAGCCGCGCAGCACCGACACCGAGACGAAGAACGGTGTGACGCTGCCCAGTTATCGCGGCGATCTGGTCAACGCGCCAGCCTTCACCCCGGAGGCGCGTATCCCCGATCCGCAGCGCCTGCTGGAAGCGCACTCGCGCTCGGCGATGACCATCAACTTCGTGCGCGGCCTCATCGACGGCGGCTTTGCGGACTTGCATCACCCCGAATACTGGGACCTCGACTGGGTGCAGCACGCGCCGCTCGCCGCCCAGTACCAGGCGACGGTAGACGCCATCGGTGACTCGCTGCGCTTCATGGAAACGCTCGCGGGCCAATCGCTAGCCGACTTGCAGCGCGTAGATTTTTACACTTCGCACGAGGCGTTATTGCTGTGGGCTGAGCAGGCGCAAACGCGGCAGGTGCCGCGCCAGCCGGGCTGGTTCAATCTTTCCACACACTTCCCCTGGATTGGCCTGCGCACCGCTGCACTTGATGGTGCGCACGTTGAGTACTGCCGTGGCATCGCCAACCCGGTTGGCGTGAAGGTGGGCCCCACGATGGGTGCGGATTGGGTGCTCGCACTGTGCGAGGCACTCAACCCCCAGCGCGAAGAAGGCAAGCTGGTGCTGATCCACCGCATGGGCGTGGGCAAGATCGACGCCCACCTGCCGGGTGTGATTGCCGCGGTGAAAAAGTCCGGCCACCCGGTGCTGTGGCTGGCAGACCCCATGCACGGCAACACCCAGAGCGCGAGCAATGGTCTGAAGACGCGCGCCTTTGATGACATTGCGGGCGAGCTGGAACAGAGCTTCCGTATCCACCGCGAGTGCGGCTCGCGCTTGGGCGGCGTGCATCTGGAGCTTACGGGAGAGAATGTCACAGAATGCATCGGCGGCGCGCGCAAGCTCACCGAGGCTGACCTCGAACGCGCCTACAAATCCAGCGTCGATCCGCGCCTAAACTACGAGCAGGCGCTGGAGCTATCGCTGAAAATCGTTGCTGCACAGGGAGCCTGAGCATGACCGTGAAAATCGCTATTCTGGGAGCTGCCGGCCGTATGGGCCGCGCTCTGGTCAATGCCATTGCGCAGCAGCCCGGCGCGCAGCTGGTGGCTGCCATCGACCGGTACAACGTACCAGAGTCAGGGCTTGATGCCGGCTCACTGGCAGGCCTGCCGGCGCTGGGCGTGTTTATCAGCAGTGACATCGATGAGGCCTTGGCGCGCACCGACGTGCTAATCGATTTCACCCGGCCCGAGGGCACGATGGCCGCCATCGCCGCCTGCCAGCGCGCGGGCAAGCCCATAGTCATCGGCACCACGGGCTTTACGCCCGAGCAGAAGGCGGTGATCGCGGCGGCCACGCGGAAGGTCGGCGTCTGCCAGGCCGCCAATTTCAGCGTCGGCGTCAATGTGCTTATCAAGCTCGTCGAAGACGCCGCCCGCACGCTGGGCGATGCCTACGATGTCGAGATTGTCGAAGCCCATCACCGCCACAAGGTCGATGCGCCGAGCGGCACCGCGCTCGCACTCGGCGAGGCCGCTGCGGCGGGCCTGGGCCGCAATCTCAAGCAAGTGGCGATCTACGGCCGCGAGGGCCACACTGGCGCCCGCGAGACGCAGACCATCGGCTTTGCCACCGTGCGTGGCGGCGATGTGATTGGCGATCACACCGTGATGTATCTCGGCGAGGGTGAGCGCGTCGAGCTGACGCACAAAGCCAGCTCCCGCAGCAACTTTGCTGGTGGTGCGGTGCGGGCCGCGCTCTGGCTGGCGGGCCAGCCGGCAGGCAGTTATTCGATGCGGGACGTGTTGGCTCTGTAGACCGTAGGGTGGGTCAAGTCCCGCTATTGCGCTGCGGTGCCACGAGAAGCTGGCGGGTCTCGACCCGCCCTACAGGTTCAGCTCGCGTTTTGAGCGGGTGGCGGGGCTATGCTGCACCACGCCCTCGCTGGAACACCGCCATGCTCGTTCGCCCGCTCGCTCACTGCGTCTCACTCTTGCTGCTGGCCGCAAGCTCCCTTGCCCAAGCTCGAAACCTCGATGCTCTGCACGCCGAGATCGACCAACTGGCCGCCAAGATCGAACCCAAGGCCATCGCCGCGCGCCGCCATCTGCACCAGAACCCGGAGCTGGGCAACCGTGAGTTCGAGACCGCAAAATATGTGGCGAAGCAGCTGAAGGCGCTTGGACTCACCGTGCAGACCGGCGTGGCACACACCGGCGTCGTCGCTGTGCTCAAGGGTGGGCTGCCAGGCCCGGTGGTGGCGCTGCGTGCGGACATGGATGCCCTGCCGGTGGCCGAGGAATGGAATGTCCCCTTCGCCTCGAAGGTGCGCACCACCTTTGATGGCAAGGACGTGGGCGCGATGCACGCCTGTGGCCACGATGCGCACACCTCGATGCTGCTCGGCGTGGCCGAGGTGCTGAGCCAGATGCAGCCGCGCCTGAAAGGCACGGTGAAGTTCATCTTCCAGCCAGCGGAGGAAGGTGCGCCAGCGGGTGAAGAGGGCGGGGCGCAACTGATGCTGAAAGAGGGCGTATTCAAGACCGCGCCCATCCCCGAAGTGGTGTTCGGCAGCCATGTATTCGCGCAGTGGGAGGTCGGCACCATTGCGTGGAAAAGCGGCGGTGCGATGGCGAGTGCGGATGACGTGCAGATCATCGTGCGCGGCAAGCAGACGCATGGCGCGGCACCCTGGCAGGGCATTGATCCGATCGTCATCGCCAGCCAGATCGTGCTGGGTTTGCAGACCGTCGCATCCAGTGATCGTCACCATCGGCAAGTTCGATGGCGGCGTGCGTAGCAACATCATCCCGGACAGCGTCACGCTGAAAGGCACGCTGCGCGCGCTGGACGCCGACATGCGCAAGGACCTCGCCGAGCGCGTGCGCCGCACGGCAGTGAACATCGCCGAGGCCAGCGGCGCGACGGCCGAGGTCATCATCGGCGGTGAGACCGCATACCCCGTCACCGTGAACGACCCCGCCCTCACCGCGCGTCTGCTGCCCACGCTGAAGCGCGTGGTGGGCGAGGGCAAGGTGATCCCCGCCGACGCCATGATGGGCGCCGAGGACTTCAGCTACTTCGCTCAGCAAGTGCCCGGCTACTTCGTGTTTCTCGGCGCGCGGCCGGTCGGCGAAGCGCCGGAGTTGTTCGCCGCCAACCACTCGCCGCGCTTCCACATCGACGAGCAGGTGCTCCAGATCGGCGTGCGCACGCTGGCGAATCTGGTGGTGGATTACGCTGCCACCCAGCCCGCACCCTGAGTGTTTTGATGGAGGCGTCCACGTTCGCGGCAGTGCAAAAGGGCCGGGGTGCGGCTAGCAACGCCGCGAGCCGCTTCAGTCAGCTGGCGCGCAGCGCCGAGCACGATGGTTGGGACATCGACGAAGACCCTGCGCTCGCCATAGAGACCACGCTGATTGCCGAGAAGGCGAAGACCATCCTCAGCAAAAACGACTCGCCGGATATCCCCTTCGATTACTCGCTCAATGTCTATCGCGGTTGCGAGCATGGCTGCATCTACTGCTATGCACGACCCAGCCATGCCTATCACGGCCTGTCACCCGGACTCGATTTCGAGACCAAGCTCTTCTACAAACCCGATGCCGCGCGGTTGTTACGCGAGGAGCTGGCGCGGCCCGGCTTCAAACCCTCGCCGATCAACCTGGGCGGCAACACCGACCCCTACCAGCCCTGCGAAAAGCAGCTGGGCCTCACCCGCGCGGTGATGCAGGTGCTGCTCGAAGCGCGCTGTCCCTTCGCAGTGGTGACCAAGGGCACGCTGGTGCTGCGTGATCTCGACCTGCTGCAAGAGCTGGCGCGGCTCCAGCTCGTGGTGGTCTACATCAGCCTCACCACCCTGGACAAGGTCACCAAGCGCATTCTCGAACCGCGTGCGGCCAGCCCTACGGCCCGGCTCAAGGTGATCCGCACCCTCACCGACGCGGGTGTGCCGGTGGGGGTGAACGCCTCGCCGATGATCCCCTTCATCAACGACCACGAGCTGGAGCGCATTCTCGAAGCCGCGCGGGATGCCGGTGCAATTCGCGCCAGCACCATCCTCGTGCGGCTGCCGCGCGAGGTGTCGCCCTTGTTCCGCGAGTGGCTTGCAGCGCATTTCCCCGACCGTGCCCAGCGCGTGATGCACGCCATTCAGTCCGCCCACGGCGGCCAGGACTACAACGCGGAGTGGGGTGCGCGCTTCACCGGCACCGGGCCGATGGCGGAGCTGCTGCGCCGCCGCTTTGTGCTCGCCTGCCGCCGACTGGGCCTGATGATGGGTGAGCGCATTCCGCTGGATGTCAGCGGCTTCCGGCCGCCGGCCCTAGGTGGCCAGGGGCAGCTTTTCTAGCCGGATCGACCAAGGTTTTCATGGACGGACAGGGGGCTTTTCGATAGACTGCCGCCTTAATCCTGAAAAAGGGGGCCGGGCACTGCGCTCGCCCCCTTTTTCATGGCCGCCACCCGCCCATTCGACGAGTCCAAGCGACCATGAATCACACTGTTCCTGCCCTGCTAGCTCTAGCTGACGGCACTGTTTTCAAAGGTATTTCCATCGGTGCCGAAGGCACCACGACAGGCGAGGTGGTGTTCAACACCGCCATGACCGGCTACCAGGAAATCCTCACCGATACCTCGTACACCAATCAGATCGTCACGCTCACCTATCCGCATATCGGCAATGTCGGTGTGAATGCGGAAGATGACGAATCCGGCCGCGTGCGCATCGCGGGCCTGGTGGTGCGCGAGGTGCCGCGCAAGGCCAGCAACTTCCGCTCGACGCAAGATTTCTCGGCCTATCTCGCCGAGCAGGGCTGCATCGCCATTGCCGGCATCGACACCCGCAAGCTGACGCGCATCCTGCGCAGCACGGGCGCGCAGAGCGGCGCGATTGTGGCGGGGGCCGATGCCACCGAAGACAAAGCACTGGCCGCTGCACGCAGCTTTGGCGGCCTGAAGGGGGCCGATCTCGCCAAGGTGGTCACCACGCCCAAGCCCTATGCCTGGACGAAAGGTTCGTGGGAACTGGCGAGCAACCGCGAAACCGAGCCTGCCGCTGGCAGCAAGCATGTGGTGGTCTACGACTTCGGCATCAAGCGCAACATCCTGCGCATGCTGGTGGATCGTGGCTGCCGCCTCACCGTGGTGCCGGCGCAGACGAGCGCGGCAGACGTGTTCGCGCTCAAGCCCGATGGCGTGATGCTGAGCAATGGCCCTGGCGACCCAGAGCCTTGCACCTACGCCATCGCTGCCGCGCGCGAGTTCATCAAGGCCAAGATGCCCACCTTCGGCATCTGCCTCGGCCACCAGATTCTTGGGCTGGCCGCCGGTGCCAAAACACTGAAGATGAAGTTCGGCCACCACGGCGCGAACCATCCTGTGCAGGATGTGGAGTCGGGCCGCGTGCTCATCACCAGCCAGAACCACGGCTTTGCGGTGGACGAAGCAACCATCCCCAGCAATGTGGTGGTCACGCATCGCTCGCTGTTCGATGGCAGCAACCAGGGCATTCGCCTGAGCGACGCGCCTGCGTTCTCGTTCCAGGGCCATCCCGAAGCCTCGCCGGGACCTCAGGATGTGAGCTATCTCTTCGATCGCTTCGTGTCGCTGATGGCGAAGTAGGCGGCCATGCTCGGCGTCACCGACTTTCCGGCCTTTCTGCTCATCACCACCATCACCGTGCTGCTGCCGGGGCCGAACTCGCTGTTCGTGCTCAGCGTGGCGGCGCGGCAGGGTGTGCGCGATGGCTATCGCGCCGCGCTCGGCGTGTTCGTGGGCGATGGCCTGCTGATGATTGCGGCGGCTGCGGGCTTGGCACCGTTGCTCGCGGCTTACCCTCAGGTGTTTACGGTGCTCAAGCTCGCCGGTGCGGCGTATCTGGCCTGGATGGGCGTGGGTCTGGTGCGTGCAGGCATCCAGCAGTGGCAGCGCCGCAGTCTGCCAGCACCCTTGGCGACGGCCCAGAAAGAGGGCTGGGTGCAGAGCCCCTTCAAGCGCACGCTCGGCATCAGCCTCTTGAACCCCAAGGCCATCTTTTTCTTCATGGCCTTCTTCATCCAGTTCGTCAGTGCCGATGCACCGCATCCGGTGCTGTCGTTCGCGGTGCTGGGCATCGTGCTCACAGGCATCAGCGGTGCCTATCTCTCGCTGCTGATCTTCACCGGCAGCCGCCTCGCAGCGAGCTTTCGCGAGCGCCGCCGCTTGGCGGCGGGTGCCACCGGCAGCGCCGGACTTCTCTTCATCGGCTTCGGCGCGAAACTCGCGTCAGCCTCTACCTAGGACTTGGCCATGCCAAAACGCACTGACCTCCAATCCATCCTCATTATCGGCGCCGGCCCCATCATCATCGGGCAGGCCTGCGAGTTCGATTACTCCGGTGCGCAGGCCTGCAAGGCCCTGCGGCAAGAGGGCTACCGCGTCATCCTCGTCAATAGCAACCCGGCGACGATCATGACCGACCCGGAGATGGCCGATGCCACCTACATCGAGCCGATCCGCTGGGAGACGGTGGCTCGCATCATCGAGAAGGAGCGCCCTGATGCATTGCTGCCGACGATGGGTGGGCAGACCGCGCTGAACTGCGCGCTGGATCTGGCCAAGCACGGCGTGCTGGAGAAATACGGCGTCGAGCTGATCGGCGCGAACGCGCATGCGATTGACCTAGCGGAAGATCGCCTGAAGTTCCGCGATGCGATGACCGAGATTGGTCTGGGTTCGGCCAAGTCCGGCGTGGCGCACTCCATGGACGAGGCGCGCGAGCTGCTGAAATACGTCGGATTCCCGGCCGTGTGCCGCCCCAGCTTCACGCTCGGCGGCTCGGGCGGCGGCATCGCCTACAACATCGAGGAGTTCGAGGAGATCGTCGGGCGCGGGCTCGACCTCTCGCCCACCACCGAAGTACTCATCGAAGAGAGCCTCTTGGGGTGGAAGGAATACGAGATGGAGGTGGTGCGCGACAAAAACGACAACTGCATCATCGTGTGCAGCATCGAAAACTTTGACCCGATGGGCGTGCACACGGGCGACTCGATCACCGTCGCCCCGGCGCAGACGCTGACCGACAAGGAGTACCAGATCATGCGCGACGCCTCGCTGGCGGTGCTGCGCAAGGTCGGGGTGGAAACCGGCGGCTCGAACGTGCAGTTTTCGGTCAACCCGAAAGATGGCCGCCTGATCGTCATCGAGATGAATCCGCGCGTGTCGCGTTCGAGCGCACTCGCGTCTAAAGCGACGGGCTTCCCCATTGCGAAGATCGCCGCGAAGCTGGCCGTGGGCTACACGCTGGACGAGCTGAAGAACGAGATCACGGGCGGGGCGACGCCCGCGAGCTTCGAGCCCAGCATCGACTACGTGGTGGTGAAAATCCCGCGCTTCACCTTCGAGAAGTTCCCGCTCGCCGACAGCCGCCTGACCACGCAGATGAAGAGCGTGGGCGAGGTGATGGCGATGGGCCGCAATTTTCAGGAGGCCCTGCACAAGGCCATGCGAGGTCTGGAAACCGGCAGCGATGGCTTTGACCCGCAGGTGCCGGACCACTCGGCCGATTCGATTTCGCGTATCCGCGAAGAAGTCGCCACGCCGCGTGCGAACCGCCTCTGGTACGTGGGCGACGCCTTCCGCACCGGCATGAGCGTCGAGGACATCTTCAAGCTCAGCAAGATCGACCCCTGGTTCCTCGACCAGATCGAAGAACTGATTGCGATGGAAAAGGCCATCGCCGCCGCCAAGCTCGACACCCTCACCGCCGATGCCGTGCGGGTGTGGAAGCGCCTTGGTTTCAGCGACCGCCGCATCGCCAAGCTGATGCGCGTGAGCGAGATGGAAGTGGGTGCGCGCCGCAAGGCACTCGGCGTGCGCCCGGTCTACAAGCGCGTGGATACCTGCGCTGCGGAGTTCCCCACCGATACGGCGTATCTGTATTCGAGCTACGACGAGGAGTGCGAAGCCAAGCCCACGGGCCGCGACAAGATCATGATCTTGGGCGGTGGTCCCAACCGCATCGGCCAGGGCATCGAGTTCGACTATTGCTGCGTTCACGCGGCACTCGCGTTACGCGAGGATGGCTTCGAGACCATCATGGTCAACTGCAACCCGGAGACGGTTTCGACCGACTTCGACACCAGCGACCGGCTTTACTTCGAGCCGCTGACGTTTGAAGACGTGATGGAAATCATCGACCTCGAAAAGCCCAAGGGCGTGATCGTGCAGTTTGGTGGGCAGACGCCGCTCAAGCTCGCCCGCGCGCTCGAAGCCGCCGGTGCGCCCATCATCGGCACCTCGCCGGATTCGATTGACCTCGCCGAAGACCGCGAGCGCTTCCAGAAACTGGTGGAAGACCTGGCCCTGTTGCAGCCGCCCAATGGCACCGCCACTTCACTGGAAACCGCTTTGGCAGCCGCGAAGAAAGTGGGCTATCCGGCGGTGGTGCGCCCCAGCTATGTGCTCGGTGGCCGCGCGATGGAAATTGTCCACGACGATGCGGACTTGACCCGCTACATCCGCGAGGCGGTGCAGGTCAGCAACGACTCGCCGGTGCTGATTGATCGCTTCCTCGACGACGCCATCGAAGTGGATGTGGACGCACTCGCTGACGGCACCGACGTGGTGATCGGCGGCATCATGGAGCACATCGAACAGGCGGGCGTCCACAGCGGCGACTCGGCTTGCTCGCTGCCCGCGCACTCGCTCTCGCCTGCGGTGCTCGACGAGATTCGCACCCAGACCGTGAAGCTCGCGCATGCGCTGAAAGTGCGCGGCCTGATGAACATCCAGTTCGCGGTGCAGGGCGGCAAGGGTGCCGAGAAGGTGTACCTGCTCGAAGTGAATCCACGCGCCTCGCGCACCTCGCCCTTTGTGAGCAAGGCCACGGGTCGTCCGCTCGCCAAGATCGCTGCCCGTGTGATGGCGGGCAAAACACTCAAGTCACTCGGCGTCACCTCTGAGCTGATTCCCACGCACTACTCAGTGAAGGAATCCGTGTTCCCCTTCGCCAAGTTCCCCGGCGTTGATCCGCTGCTGGGGCCTGAGATGAAATCCACCGGCGAAGTGATGGGCGTCGGTGCGAGTTTCGGCGAGGCTTTCAACAAGGCGCTGCTCGCCGCCAGCATGGTGGTGCCGGAGTCGGGCACCGCCTTCATCAGCGTGCGCGAGCAGGACAAGCCGAAAGCGGTCGAACTCGCCCGCACGCTCACTGCCAAGGGCTTCAAGGTCGTCGCCACCAGCGGCACGGCCGCCTTCATCAGCAAGGCGGGCGTGCCCTGCGAGCCGGTCAACAAGGTGAAGGAAGGCCGTCCCCATTGCGTCGATGCGATCAAGAACGGCGAGATCCAGTTTGTCTGCAACACCACCGATGGCAAGCAGTCCATCGAAGAGAGCAAGTCGATCCGCGCGGCGTCGATGCAGCACCGCTTGACTTACTTCACCACCATCGCCGGGGCGCAGGCCGCTGCAATGGCGATGGATCACTTGGATAATGTGCAGGTGAATCGCCTGCAAGATCTGCACCTCTAACTTTTACCTATGACCAAAACCCCCATGACCCTGCGCGGCGCTGATCTGCTGCGCGAAGAACTCCGTCGTCGCAAATCCGAAGACCGGCCGCGCATCATCGCGGCGGTGGAAGAGGGGCGCTCACATGGCGACCTGAAGGAAAACGCCGAGTATCACGCCGCGCGCGAGCAGCACGGCTTCAATGAAGGCCGCATTACCGAGATCGAGGCCAAGCTGAGCAATGCCCAGATCATCGACCCGCTGGCGCTGGCCAAGAATGGCAAGGTGATGTTCGGCGTTACGGTCGAGCTCACGGATGTCGATACCGACGAGACGCTGCGCTACCAGATCGTTGGCGAGGATGAGGCCGACATCAAGAACAATCGCATCTCCGTCAACTCGCCGATTGCGCGCGCGTTGATCGGCAAGGTTGAGGGCGATGCGGTGGGCGTGACCACGCCCAAGGGCATCCGCGAGCTTGAGATTGTGGCGGTGCACTACCTTTGAGTCAGAAACGCAGCGCGTCTTCTGCCAAGTGGCTGGCCGAGCATGAGGCCGACCACTATGTGCAGGAGGCGCGCAAGCTGGGCTACCGCTCGCGCGCGGCGTTCAAGCTGATTGAGTTGAACGAGAAAGACAAACTGATCAAGCCCGGCATGGCAGTGGTCGATCTTGGCGCAGCCCCCGGCGGCTGGAGCCAGATTGCACGCCCGCTGCTGGGCAAGAAAGGTCGCCTGATTGCCACTGACATCCTGCATATGGACGCCTTGCCGGAGGTGGACTTCTTCATGGGCGATTTCCGTGAGGAGTCCGTGCTCAAGGCAGTCGAAGCGCTGGTGGGGGAGCACGCGGTAGACCTTGTGTTGTCAGATATGGCCCCCAACATCTCTGGCATTGACAGTGCTGATCAGGCTGCAAGCCTTTATCTGTGCGAGTTGGCGCTGGAGTTTGCGCAGGCGCATCTCAAGGCGGGAGGCGTATTTGTCGTCAAGGTTTTTCAGGGCGAGGGATTCGAGGGGTATCTGAAAGCGGTGCGTGGTGCGTTTGCCTCGGTTGCGATACGCAAGCCCAAGGCCAGTCGCCCACGCTCCAGCGAGGTGTACTTGGTGGCGAAGACTTTTCGCCGGGTGTAAGGTCAAAAAGCGGTCATCTATGAGGCTTCCACGTTGAACGATCTCGCTAAAAATCTGCTGCTCTGGGTGGTCATCCTGGTGGTTCTGATGACTGTGTTCCAAGGCTTCTCAGGCCGCCGTCCGGCCGAGCAACCACTTGCCTACTCGGATTTTCTGGAGCAGGTGAAGCAGGGTAACGTCGATGCCGTGAAGATCGAAGATCAGAACATCACGGGCGTGCTCAAGGGCGGCAGCAAGTTCTCGACCTACAGCCCCGAAACCGATAACCGCTCGATGGTGGGCACGCTCATCGACAGCAAGGTGCGCTTCGACGGCCAGCCGCCCAAGCAGACACCGATCCTCTTGCAACTGCTCTACAGCTCCTTCCCCATCCTGCTGCTGATTGGCGTCTGGGTGTATTTCATGCGCCAGATGCAGGGTGGTGGGG